>FUFK010061882.1_pt1 | contig 22508 bp, 21 predicted proteins | sample 1021851 | NCBI WGS metagenome assembly FUFK01 (sample SAMEA51879418, study PRJEB19060) | metagenome
GCCGAGCTTCTGTTCGAGCTGATCTCACAGCGCTACGAGCGAGGGTCGACCCTGATCACAAGCAACCTGCCCTTCGAGGAGTGGACCGAAACCTTCGGCACCGAACGCCTGACCGGCGCGCTGCTGGACCGGCTGACACACCACGTCAACATCCTAGAGATGAACGGCGAAAGCTACCGCCTCAATCAAAGCCGCGCCCGCCTCGCCGCCGCTAACAAATGAACCTCACAGAATTGGCCTGACGGCCAATGCGCCTTGGACCGGGCTTGCTATATGAGGGCCGCACGCTCCAAGGCGCTCGCCCCAAACTGGCCGACTTTTGCTCCGCCACAATGGCCGAATTTTACTCCGCCGTTGACATTTGTCCGAGCATGCAGATTTCGAACAAATTATTACAACTCCGAACTTGCACTGCCGTCAGATCAATAATTATCGCTCTCAGCACAATAATTCTAGCTTAGAAGAGAAAGTCGACCCCAATGAAAGCTATGCCGAACGGGTGCGAAGCATCGAACAGAAAGCAGACGCACAAAAGAAGGCTGCGCATCGGCGAATCTCCGTTCTGAAAAGCGAGATCAAGACTATTCGAACGAGCAAGTTTAACGCCTTGCTGCGCTCAAGCGCGTTAGAAATCGAGAACCTTTTCGAAAATATCGGCGAGGGCGGCGAACTGGCTCGGTTCCTGCTCCTGGAGGGCCATCTCGATGATAGCTACTACCAGTATACCTCCTTGTTCCACACTGGACGGCTTTCACCGAACGACAACAAGTTCCTGATTCAGATAAGGGCTTTCCATACACCTGAGCCCCTGTTTCCGATCGACAACCCAAATGAAGTTATCGCTGGAATGAGGGAGGACGATTTTGGCCTTGATTATGCGCTGAACGTCCGACTCGTCGACGCGCTCTTGGAGGGCGGGGAGCATAAGAACCTACTAGAAAAGGTTTTTGCATATCTTTCAAATGAGTTTCCAAATCAGCAGGAGTTCTTCGAGGCCTACTATACGACGGGATTGCACATTGGCGAGTTCATGAGGCAGTTCATTGACGCTTGGCGCGGTTTCGTACCCGCGGCAATTGAGGATTCCTCCGCAATTTTGCATATTTCACGCCTCATCGAGCATCTTTCGCCAGCCATGCTGGCCCGGGAACGCGAGGAGCACCCCGAGCTGCGAGCGTTTGCCGCCAACAATCTCCGGGATCTTCTCGACCTGTTAGAGGGGATGGACCCGAGCAAGCTTGAAGAGTTGCGGATCGAAACGAAGGATCTTGCTGCCATCGATGAATATCCGAACGTTGCGCGCAAACTGTACGAGTTCGGTCATTACCGCCTGAACGCTGCTAACTTTGACTACATCTTCGGCTCTATCCTCGGAGAAGAAACTGGCCCAGACTTGCGTAAGCGACATTACTCGAGGGTTCGAAACTCCGGAGCCGAACCGCTCCTCAACCGGGTGGAAAGCGATCTTTCAGCGTACTTCACGAATGTGCTGTTGGAGATGAACGAGAACGATGAGGAGGATATCGAAGCGATATTGGCCGTGATGTTACACGATGAGCTCGATGCCAACGATGTCGAAGCGTTCGTCCTACGACAAACCAAGCTTCTACCCACACTGGAAGAAATACCCGAGCGCTATCAGCCCCTGGTGTTCCGTGGGACACAGATCGCTCCTACTTGGTCCAACTGTCTCGCCTTCATCCAGTCTGAAAATTTTGAGGGTGACGCTCTCATCGCCTTCCTTGGCGATGATGAGGTCCGTACCGCTCTCCTGAAAACTCCAGTTCCAGAACCAAAAGAAGCACTCCCTCTTCGTCAGTTCCTCATCGATGCAGAAGGTCTCGCCGATAGCGTCTATCGTGATTATATCCGGGCGCTTCCAAAAGAATTCAAGGCATTTCCCAATGCAGTAAGCGCCGACAAACGCCGAATACTCATCGAAGAGCGACGCGTCACCTTTAACGCAGAGAATCTGGCCACGCTTGACGGCGAGGCTGATCTTCAAACGGCATTCGTCGCTCAGAACATCGCCTCCTATCTTCGCGACCCCAGCTCGTATTCGATTGACGATAGCTTCCGCGAGAGATTGCTTGCTACCGATATCTCGGACGATGAAAAGCGGGCGCTCATTGGTTTAATGGACTTGAGCGGTCTTCCCAGCCTTCCAGAGCGCGCTGGCATTGTCGGGCCAATCCTTTTGCGGGCAAATGGCGCGCTGCCTGCACTCACACCTGAGATCGTCAAGGCAGTTGTCGTGAATACCAAGCCAATCGGCACTCAGGTCCAGTTGCTCAATCTCCTCCATGAAACACTCGATACGAATGAAGTTCGTGAGGTCTTGGGACAGCTTTCTTACCCATATTCGAAAATCCAAACCGGATACGCTCGTCCTACTCTCAAGAGAACGAATGAAAACAGCGAACTTGTTAGGTGGCTGGATGAGCGCAACATCATCTCTTCGGTAGGAACACCGTTCTGGTCAAACGATATCATGGTTAATCTATATCGGTCATAAGGTGTTGGCCCATTTCTTTGACTTTTCCGTAATCGCGTGATTACGAACGAACGTCGGCTGAGGTGTTCCCCGGTCGCAGGGGCATGATTTCACGCTCGGGACGCTTCAGGGCTTCGGCGTATTTGCGCGCGTTGTCATCGATCGTGCCGTGCCAGAGCTGCGAGACGAAGGCCCGGGCGTCTTGGACCGTCATGTCTTTCAGCGAAGGGGACAGCGCCATGAAAAGTTCATCCTCGCTGATCGCAGCGGCGCGGTGCATGGCGTCCGCGTAAAATGACGGGTCGTTGAGAACCTGCTCGCTCAGCGGCATCCGCGCCAGGTTCTCTTCCGGGATCGCCATGAAGATCGTGTCCTGCAAGTCGGTCAGATACGCACGCCGCGATGTGGACACCGGCTTTCCCACCGCCTTGGCCTCCAGATACGCCTGCAGGTTCTTGTCGAGCTTTGCCCTTACATGGGTCATGATGACATCACGTTTGCGGTCAGGCAGCGCAAATCCGGTGCAACGCTCGATATGAGCAAGGAGTTCTGCAACCTCTGCCTCAACATCAAAGCTCTCGAACCATGGAACCGTCCCTGATCTAGCCGCCACGCGCCCGCCCTCNATNTTGCGNTAATATATTNNTGNATCNCATTTNCACCNGATCGCAAGCGGGTGGCGTCCTNCACGNAAACNGANATGGAAAAAGGGGAACCGTGNTCCCACGGCTCCCCTTTNGGTTCAGATCGTCTCNCCCTCGCGCGCCGATTAGGCGACCANNGANAGCCCCGCGCCNGCGTCCTGCGGCTGCTCACCNCTGTCGATGAACGGGATGATCGAGAAGGTCTGCCCGCCGCGCTGCNNTTCGTTCTGCACGGCGTTGACGCGCAGGTCGCCATCNGGCGTGTTGATCAGCAGCGACAGNTAGTCATTGCCCGTGCGGCTGCTTTTNGCCATCCANGCCGAGCCGACGCGGATCGGTGTGCCCCGGGGCGAGCTGACCTCGATCCGGTAATCNGGGTGGGTCTCCTCGGATTTNTAGCTGTTCTCNATCAGCATGAACTCCAGATCGAACATCATGTTGGCGATGTAGCCGGTGAAGGCGTTGTCNGCGTCCATGGCGGTGAGCTCGCCCGAGATCGAGCCGGATTTCATCAGGCCGTTCGAGACCAGCGGGATGATCTCGAACNCNCCGCTTTGGGNCGCNCGCGCTTCTTTCGTCTGCACCGCGTTGACCCGGAACGGNCCNANGCCGACATCGATCTGCATCGAGATNTANGGGTTGCCGCTGGTATTGCCGGTCTCGTTCCAGGCNGTGCCGATNCGCACCTTGCGGCCTGATTTGTTGACTGCCGTCACGTCAAAATCCGGGCTGCGTTCGGACATCTTGGCCCGNGCCTCCAACTGNATGGCGATGTCAAAGCGCGTCGAGTGGATCATGCCNGTGTACTGAGCGGCTGCGGTCTCGACATTGCGNGTGAGGGTTCCTGCGAACATGGGATGGTTCCTTTTGGATTGGCCGGTGCCTGACGTTCTTGCCAACGCATCCGGGATTGCTTTCTCGACCCCTTGAGGGATCACAAATCAGAAAGCTTGCTTTCCTTTCAGCCCCGCCCACGGGTCAAAGCTGCCGTCCGAGGGGGAATGCCCCAGCGCCTCCGGGTGCTACGCCCCTCCCCTGCCCGTCTGGTCTAGATTGGCTGCCCGGATTTTCCGCGCCATCCTCCGGTCGCGCGATGAAGAACTCCGCCTCTTTGCCGTTCAACCGGTGCCCTTCCTGGTCGGTCAGACCGATGCAGCTGCCGTTCGGCACATAGGTGATCAGGTACTGACCGACCCGGTCCTTGTGGACAACGTAGCCGGTATTGGCCCAATGCACGGTCTGGCCGGCATCGACGGCCGCCTTGATATCATCGAGTGTCATGCGAACCTCCTTACGAAGAATGGTGGGTAAACGACGCAAGAAGCCCGATCGTCCGACCGGGCTTCCGTGCGGCATTCGTTTGGCAAAAGGCGGAGACCTGTCAGGCGCTTTGCGTGGCTTGCGTCGCACGCGCCGCCATCCAATCTTTCAGGCCAAGAACCGTTCGGCCGGCGGCGACCTCGGAGGCCCAGGCAACCCTTGGGTCGCCGCAGGGCTCATCGCCGGCATGCCGGTCGATGTGGCCATTGGCCATCCATGGCTCGGGCTGAATCCGTCGCAGCCAGTCCGCCATGCTCGGGATGCGGCCTTGGCAATCTTCACGGACATGCTGCTCGCCGATCCAGCGCACGGGGATTTCTCGACCAGCGCTATTGGTCAGGGTCAGGCCGAAGACACGTTCGGCCTCAAACACGCCAAGGGCGTGATGGCGCAAAGCTCGGTGCGTAAAGAGCGCGAGGTGCTCTTTCGAGGCATCGAACCAGTCATGTATGGACTGATAGTCAGACGGCACGCCGCCGAATTTTCGGGCAGAGCTTTCAGCATGATGAAGCGGATGGGCCATCTCACAGCCCCTCATCATAGCTGTGCGAGCATTCGACATAGCGGTCCGCGTGATCGAGGGTGATGCTGTCGTTGCGCAAGTCCCAGGTCAGCGTGCCGTAGCCGCCCTCGTTGTTTTCGAACCCCGGGTGATGGTGATAGGCGAGCGACCAGGCGAAGTCGCCAACCTCTGTGGCAAGCGGCTCCGGCAGTTGGATCTCTGCAGGCTGCACCGTCACATCCTCGACATTGCCGGAGTCGCCATAGCCTTCATATTCAGCAGTGACCTCGCTAATGCCAAGCGCACGTAGTTGCGCGAGCAGCTCCGTTCGGGATGCCTTCAAGGTGGTTTCGCGCTCTGCACGCCACTGAGCCGCCATTGCGGCATAATCGATCTGGGGATTGGTCATGGGTCTGTCCTCTTATCTGAAGTTGGGGGGCCGGGCCTGGCATTGGTCAGCGCGCATCCGGAAAGCGCAGATCGGCCAAATCCCGATCCACGCCGCCCGACCGGAAGCTCGCTTTGACTTTTCAGGCGGCTTGTTCTGCAGGTCTAGCGGCTCGCTGCCCCACGATCCGGGCCAGAATGCTTCCCGTGTCGATCCCGTCCCCATGCGGCAGGAACACCCGTAGCTGGAAGGCGATGATCTCAGTGAAACACCCCATTGCCTTGAGGCCGTCGATCATGCCCCGATCCGCGCCGCCCAGCTCGAGGCGCATCTCGCCTGCGACACGGCGACGGGTCAGCGTCAGACCCCGGCCCAGATCGACTGGCGCGGTGGTGCCGAGCGCAGCGGTCAACATCTCCTGCGGTGTTTGCGGGTTGGAGACGAGGAAGCGGGCGCGCAGCGCGGCCGCGCCTTGCTCGCTCAGCGTCCGCCCGATCATCGCGGTCGCCCCGTCCGGCGTGACCCGGTAGATGCGTTCATTTGTGGTCGGAATGTCCTTCCAGATCGGCAACAGCAGCCCTGTCAACAGGTAGAGCTGGGTCGTGGTGGTTTTTGGCAGGGACGCTGCCTCGGCATCCCAAAGCCGTGCGAACTCGGGCCTTCCAATGTCTTCCCAGGCCGAGGACCCAAACCGCGTCTCCTCCAGATAGCTGGACCCGTTTGGCCTCACCGCCTTGCGCATCAGCGTGACAATATCCTCGTCATACATCTGCATAGGGCGCGCCGAGATGAGCGCCGCGCGGCCGGAAGCACGATTGACCATCGTGGTCTTGTCCGGATTGCGCGATATGGCCTCTTCGGCCCCAAGGACGTGGACTGGGTCCGTCACCTCGAGCCCGATGATCCGCGTCACGGCGCCGGATTTCGGGCAGGTCCAGAGATCCTCTGTGGAGACCTGTTCGATCTTTTCGCCACGCAGGGTTTCCACGCCCAGATCGAGCGTGCCCGCCGCGCGCGCCCGTTCAGTCTGATCGGCAATCCGGCGCATGAACTCGGCAAAGAGCGCGTTCTGCATGTGGATCGGCAATGCCAGCACCCGGTTGAGGAAGCGCTGGATGGGGGGAAGTTCTTCGAGCAGCACCCCGTCCTTGTCGATCAGCCGCAGGGCCGTCCAGTCGGTGAAGCTCTCGTAGCTCATCGCCTCAGCGCGCCCGGCGGCAAGATCGGCGAAATACCCACGTAGTGCGGCCCGCGCGATCGGGCTTTCGAGATTGTCCTCCTACCGGAACATGCCCTGCGAGCCGGTCTCGCGCTGACCCTTGGTCAGGGCCCCCAGCTGGTCGAGGCGTTTGGCTATAGTCGACGTGAAGCGTTTCTCGCCATGCACATCGGAGGTGCAGACCCGAAAGAAGGGCGCGCTGACCTGAGCCGAGCGATGCGTGCGGCCCAGCCCCTGGATGGCCGCATCCGCGCGCCAGCCGGGCTCCAGCAGGTAGTGCCGCCGCCGTTTCTGGTTCTTCGCCGTTTGCGCCGCATGATAGGAGCGCCCCGTCCCGCCCGCGTCAGAAAAGATCAGGATATCCTTCTCGCCATCCATGAAGGCTTGGGTCTCGGACGAATTGCTGCTGGGGCTGCGCTTTTCGATGAAGAGATGACCATCCTCGGCTTTGAGGGGCCGGATCGATCGACCCGTGACCTCGGCAACTGCCTCGTCGCCAAAGGCCCAGAGGATCTGATCCAGCGCCGAAGGGATCGGGGCCAGCGTCATCAACTCCATCATGGCCGCATCGCGCAGGGCAAGCGCTTCGCGGGAGACAACCAGCGCGCCATTGGCGTCGCGCAAGGGTTCAGCCACCATGTTGCCGTCGATCTCGACAAGCTTTTGCGCATGGATCGGGAAGGCCTGTTCGAGGTAGCCAAGAACATAGTCGCGCGGCGTCAGCGCGCCCTCGACGAGCTCATCCTCTGGGTCCATCGTCTCGAGCCGGCGTTTCAGCAGGCTCTCACCCGTTGAGACCACCTGGATGACGCATGCGTTGCCCGCCGCCAGATCGTCCTCGATCGCGCGGATGATGGTCGGGGCCTTCATGCCCATCAGGAGATGGTTGAAGAAACGCTGCTTCGTGCTCTCGAAGCGGGACTTGGCCGAGGCGCGTGCGGCCGACGCATTGGTCTCGCCCGAGGCGTCGTTGACGCCGGTCGCCGTCAGCGCGGCTTCGAGATTGTGGTGGATGGTGCGAAACGCTCCAGCGTAGGCGTCATAGACCTCGATCTGGGCCGGAGTGAGCGCGTGTTCGAGCACGTCATACTCCACCCCATCAAAACTGAGGGCACGCGCCGTGTAAAGCCCGAGCGTCTTGAGATCGCGCGCGACCACCTCCATGGCAGCGACACCGCCGGCTTCCATCGCAGAAACGAAGCTCTCGCGGCTTGGGAAGGGGTATTCGGGGCCCTGCCCCCAGAGCCCCAGCCGCGCGGCATAGGCCAGGTTGTGCACGCTCGTGGCACCCGTGGCCGAGATGTAGAAGACGCGAGCGCGGGGTGCTGCCAGTTGCAGCCGCAGGCCAGCAAGGCCCTGCTGGGAGGGTTTGACCCCCCTGCCCTGCTCGGACCCGGCCGCGTTCTGCATGGCATGGGCCTCATCAAAGGCCAGTACGCCTTCAAAGTCTTCGCCCATCCAGTCGAGGATCTGGCTCAGTCGTGTGGTGCCGCATTTGCCCGCGGACCGCAGCGTGGCGTAGGTGACGAAGAGAATACCGTCACCCATAGGGACGGGCTGCTCCGGTTTCCATTTTGAGAGCGGCTGGATGTCGGCTGGCGAGCCGCCGAGATCGGTCCAGTCGCGGATGGCGTCCTCGATGAGCGTGGCGGATTTGGAGACCCAGATCGCCTTTCTGCGACCGGCCAGCCAGTTCACGAGAATGAGCCCCGCGCATTCGCGGCCCTTGCCGCAACCGGTGCCGTCGCCGAGGAAGTAGCCGAGGCGATAGGCCCGTGCATCCGGGTCATCATCGGCGCGCGTCAGCTTGGTCTGGTCGTCATCGATGGTGAACCGCCCCGGCAGGTCGCGCCCATGGGCATCATGCGCCATAATGATGGTCTCGAGCTGTGCCTCGGAAAGATCTCCCTCCTCGATCAACCGTGCGGGCAGGCGCAAGTCATCACGGCCCGTATTTGAGGGCATGGGCGGGGCAACCGAGGCCATGGCGATGCTTTCAACGAGCGGCGTGGGATGTTCCTGCGCATCCGCAATCTTGATCCGTTGCGGACGGTAGCGCGCATAGATGTCCGAGATGGGCGTGTTGTTGCGCGGGGTCTGAAGGCTCGTGAAGCTGAGCGGACGGACGGCATTGGCCCGGGCTGTGGGGGCGGTGATAACACCGGCAGCGGTCTTGCGCGGGACAGATGATCGCACGGTCGGCCGAGGATGAGGGATCGCTTCAACCCGTTGGGCGGGGCTCATCTCGGTCCGTGTTGCGGCCACGGCATCGACAAATGGAAGGGCTTCATCCAGATCGCACAAAGTGGCGCGGATCATCTCGCCGCCCTCCTGCACCTTGTCGAAGACCATGAGCTGGGTTTCGACAGAGGTGCCTAGCTTGCGGTAGACCTGCCCCGGCATCGTCAGCGCCAATCGTGGCGTCAGGAGACCGCAGGCGCGGGACCAATGCGCGGCATCGCGTTCGGGCGTGAACCCCGGCGGCATGATCGCCACCAGGCGCCCACCCGGTGCCAGGCGCTTTGCAGCCGCAATGAGATGTTTGGCAGCGATGTGCTTGTCGCGGGATCGGTCGACCGAGGAGGCGAAGGGCGGATTCATCACCACGACGTCGGGTAGAACCGGCGTCTGCAGCAGATCGTCGATATGCTCGCCGTCATGGCCCGTCACATCGCCACCAAAGACCGCGCGCAAAAGGCTCTGGCGAAAGGGGTCGATCTCGTTGAGCACAAGGGTGGCACCGGCCCGGGCGGCGAAAGCTGCCAGGGCACCGGTGCCAGCCGAGGGCTCCAACACGGTCTCGCCCTTGCGAACGGCTGCCGCCCGCACGACCATTGCCGCGAAAGGCAACGGCGTGGAAAACTGCTGCAGCCGGATCTGCTGCTCTGACCGGCGGGTTTCCGTAAGGAGACGTGAGGCGAGGAGTTTTGCGTTGGCGATGTCTGCTGTGGCACCGGCCCCACGCAGAAGCACCTGGATGGCCGCTGCCTGCATCATGTCATAGGCCATGCGCCAGTCCCAGGCGCCACCGGCATCGCTGCCATGAAACGTCTCGCGCATGATACGCGCGAGCGCTGAACTGCGCAGGGGCTGGTCATCGACTTCCGTGCCGATTTGCTCGAGGGCAGAGGCGAGGTCAGGGTGGGAGATCGAGAGAGCCGGGTTTGCTGGTTTGGGCTTGGTCATGGGGATTTTCCTTTGGATCAGGGTCTGAGTTCCAAAGGACAAAAAGCCCGCTTTCGCTTTTCAGGGTGGCGGGGTCAGACCGCGCTGCCCCCAGGGCTTGGTCAGGACTTGGGTTCGACCTGCCGCTTCGCATCAATCAATGCCTGTGCGGCCTGCATAACCTGAACCTGAGATGTTCCCGAGCGTGCATCCTCCAGCGCGGCCTGTACCTGCGCGCAAAACCAGGCGTCATACGAATTGACATCAGCCGCCACGGAAATGCTCCTCGAGCACGATATCCAGCAGCTTGTCGAGGTCATCGGGCATGTCTGCAACGTGCACAGCAATTGGGAAACGGTGCCCCGTCAGGTCAGGCGCGCATTGCTCCTCTAGCCCGAGGTGCTGCCTATCCTTTTCCGCCTCAATCATTGTGCTTTCTCCGACCGTATTATCAGCCGATGCTACATCTTCCAGCGGGGCGTCGTAAAACGATAATGCCATAGGGTCACAGCAAGCTGGCCCACTTACCGATCGGGCACCGCTTCAAGGGAAGTTTCGAACCGCTTGTTCGCCGCCGCGGCTTCTTTCAAGAGCGCGTCGAAATTGTCAGGTGGATTGCCATCTTCCAGCATCCCTTTGAACGTCGCATAGGCATCCGTCTTGCTGCCGTAGGCGCGCAGGGTCTTATCGTCGTTCACCCAGGCCACCACGATGACCTTGGCATCGCTGTTGAAGCGGTAGAACAATCGATACTGCTGGAAGAATTTCGCCCGGAACCAGTGCTTGCGGTGATCGCCGAGTGTGCCGCCTTGCCGGAAGGCGGCGGCACCCGGATCTGCCGGTATCGCCTCGGTGACCAGCTTGAAGATGGCTGCCAGCCGTTTCGTGGGGTTTTTCTTACGCCAGGTCTTTGGATCGCGTGCCTTACGCGCTTCAACCTCCTCGATCAGCCCTTCGAGCTGGTCCAGAAAGAGCGGATGCGCATAGATCGACCATCCGTTTACGACAAGGGGCGCTTGGGCGGGCACGCTATCGCCGCTCATTCATCCTCGAGCGATAGCGGCGCATCGAGATCGACGTCAACGTCGCCGACCAGTGCTGCAAGACGGTCATGCAAAGCCCCATCGAACGCCCGAATGCGGTCCGGATGCGCCTTGATATCGGCCTCGACAAAATCGAGAAAGGCTCCGAGCACGGGATCTTCCTCGTCGCTGCGCACGGGCTCGATATAGACCCTGCCACTCGGCTCGGTGCAGTAGCGAATCTGGTCGCCCTTGCCCAGCTTGAGCTGCTTGCGCACACCCGCCGGCACGGTCGTCTGATACCGATCCGTGAGTTTCGAGACATCTTGTGCGAGGGCTGTCATGGCAGTCTCCTGAAAGAATGGGGGTCTTTGCTGCTTGCGATGGGTAATGCACTTGCATTGCCATGTCAAGATAAGCCGCAGCATCTGCTGTCGCCGGGCAGGTCGATGAACCGTCCGGCGCAGGACCTAATTTCGCCCCGCCAGGAACTCCGCCAGCACCGGGCTAGCCGCACCTTTCGCGGAGCTGAGCAGCTCCGAGCCCGCAAGCGAGGCCTTCGACAGGCGTACGAGCCCACCAGTTTCCTCGATGCGGTAGCAGCGGCGCTTTTGCCGCCCTCGCCTGTAGTGGGTCGCGGTGACTATCTGGCAGGTACTGCCATCGGTGAGCGTCACAGGTGCTGCGAGCCTGATCTTGTCGCCTTCCTCGTAGTCCGGGATCGACGCCCAATCCCGGCAGCGCTGACGCCAGTCCTGGGCGTAGCTGTCCGGGTCTTTCAGGTCGGAGAGGAGCTCGATCAGCCCAAGCGGAGCACGAGACTCGTTCGGGCCAGCACTTTCCTCCATGTCCTTGTAGCCCCAGCAGCCGTCATCGTATCGGGTGAGGAAGACAGCCCCGAACGTGATGGAGCCATCCGCATCGGTGACATAGGTCGCGTCTTCGATAGCGGTGCCGTCGAGATTGGTGACCCTTGCCGCCGCGTACCAAGTCGAACCCACCTTGCAGGCTTTGACCAGTTCCGTCTTGCGCCTTTCGCCCTCGAAGGTGCACAGCCGAGCAATCTCCGCTTTCTCATCCGCGTAGGTCTGGACGCGGCCGTCGGTGTAGAAAAGCCATCCCATCACGCCGCCCTCCGGTCATCGATTTCCATCAGCGCATCGAGCGGCACGCGGTAGGGCTGCATGGCGTCGAAATCCTCGCAATTGCCGCAGTTCTGCACGATCGCGAAGGTGTCGCAGGCATCCTTGAGGATGACCCGGAAGGTGCCGCCGAGGCCCGAGGGCACCTCGTAGGTCCCGCCGATGAGATAGTCCGAGGCCCGGCGCACGAAGACGCGGATGCTGTGGCCATCGGTGGCGAGCCGGATCGCCCCCTGCCCTCGATCGATGAGCACCTGCACATCGTCGAGGATGTCGGTGTAGAACTGGCCGGTCAGATCGCGGAACGCCATGCGGCGCTGCGCCATCCAGTCGGTGTCCCGAAACGGGTTCATGCCGTCGGCGAAGGCGAAGGAGGGATCGGCCTGTTCGGTGGTGACGATACGAGTGGTCGTGCCATCGATGCCGTTCGAGCGCAGATGCACACCATTGCCGACGATGAGGATCAGGGCGGGCTTGTCCACGGGCCCGTTCCAGTTGGGCAGGAAGGTTTTGCAGGCGCGCGCATGTGCGATTTGCGCCGCAACAGCGGACGCAGAGAACTTGAGAATAGCCATGGGAATGTCTTTCTGTTCAGTGTGAGAAGGTGGACCCGCGCAGGCGGAAGGGCTCGCGCGGGTCGCGTGAGAACTCAGGCCGCTTGCGCGACCGCGCTGGCTGGCTCTCGGGTTTCCGCAGTGATCTCCGCCTCATCACAGGCGACACCGGCGGTCTGCATCATGGGCGGGCACCAGACGGCCACGGCAGCGCGCTGCGCGTCCGTCAGTGTGGCGAAGGGTTCAGCGAAGAGCTTGTCGCAGAAGGCGACGATCTCCTTCTTGCTCGACGAGGCCAGCGTCACAGCCTCCTGGGCGAGACCCAGATCCTCACCTAGGATTTTGATGAGCCAAGCCTTCTTGAAGCGATTGAACAGCGCCGCATTCGGCGTCCAGTGGGCGCGGATGTCGGGCATGATCTCGATCTCGAACGCATGCATCAGGCTGTCGCGCTGGCAGTCCCGCGCGAAGCAGGACTGCGTCGTGCTGGCCGTGGCATAGGCCACGAGTTTGGCCTTCTCCCCTGTCTCCAGCGCGCGAAACGCCGCGAACTGATCGGCGGGCGCGCGGCTGTCATCGAGCCAGGAGAGATCAAGCGCATCATGCGCCGCCGCCACCTGCTCGAGCGAGGTCTCGTCGATCTCGTCCATCTTGGCATGGCTGCGGTATTCCTTGCGGGCGTCGACCTTGATCGCCTGCGTAACGCTCATGCCGGTGCCCAGAACGTCGCTCACCAGCTTGAAAAGCGTCAGATCGAGCGTGGCCTCCCGATGCAGCGCCATCGCGGCCCCCAATGCCATGGCCCGCTCGGTCTTGAGGTCCTCGGCCAGCGAGGCTGGATAAGTGATTTCGCCGGCGTCCGGGGCCTCCTCCCCGGTCGGGCTAGGCGAGGAGCCGCGTGCGCCCTCCTCTTTGACGGTGTCTTCCGGGCGGACGAGGCCAACATGGAGGGTCACCTGCCCGCCCGACCAGGACGCGATCACCCCAGACCGCGCGAGGTCCTCGGCGCTGTAGGCCTCCTGCAGGTCGCGGGCTTCCTCTTCCAAGGCGTCCACGCGCTCGTAAAGCGCGTTGTAGGCACCGTCCTCGAGCCCCTCATCCTCCATCTCGAGCTGCAGTTTCTCGAGTTCGGCGGTGATCTCATCGATGCGCTTTTGCGCAGCCTCATCAGGCTCGATCGGGCCGGGATAGACGCGGCCGTAGTCGGCCATGGTCGCGTAATCATAGCGGACCATCGCATCAGCCCAGGCAAAGCCCAGCTTTATGCGGGCCTCCTCGGCGGCGGCACCGAGCTTCTCGAGCAGGATGGTCTCGACCAGTGCTGCATCTTCCAGCACGGAATGCTCTTCCAGAAGATCAGCCGCAACGGCGCCGCCTCGCGCCTCGTAGTCCGCGCGCACGAAGGCCCCGATATCATCGCTGACCTGCACGCCGCGGGATTTGAGGGCCTGACGGACCGTGTAGGCCTGCAGATAGCTGTCATCCTTGGTGAGCGCCTCGTAAACTTCCTTCTGCACCTCCTGGCTCGGGTGCTCGGCGAAGGCTTTCATCGTGTCGAGCGTGATCACCTTGCCCCGGGCCGCTGCGCGGATGTCGGGGTGGATCAGGCCATAGCGCAACCGGCCTTTCACGGCGGCGACGGTTGTGCCGAATGTCTTCGCGATGGTCTCGGGCGTCTGGCCGTCGACCTCCATCATCCGGGCGAAAGCCTCGAACTCGTCGATGGCGTTCATCGGCGCCTGGGTGATGTTCTCGGCGAGCGACAGCGCCGTGGTCACGTCGCAATCCTCTGGCACGAGGCGGCAGTCCACCTTGGTCTTCGCGGTGAAGCCCTTGGCGGCCTTGTCGGCAACCAGTTCCTTCAGCGCGGCGTTGCGCCGGGCACCGGCAAGAACGGCGTATTTGTTGTCGAGCTTCTGGACGAGGAGCGGCTGAAGCAGACCCAGCACAGCGATGCTGGCTTTCAGATGGGCGATGTTCTCGGGGTCGTAGGTTTCAGGGGAGTTGCTGCGCACGTTGGCGGGGTGAGCTGTCAGATCGCCGATGGCGACGGAAACGGGTTTGAAGCTTGTGGTCATGGGATGTCCTTCTCGATTGGTGAGGTGTGGCCCGCGCCCTCGCGCGTAACCAATCCCCAGCTTCGGGGATCACGAAGACAGAAGGCCCGCTTTGCCTTTTGGGGGCAGCGGGCCTTCATCGTCTGGGATGTCAGTGGGAGGGGTCCCCTGCCCTTCTACCAGTCGCGCGCCAGCATGATGGTCAGCACGCGCATGGTGGTGGCGGGATTGTCCGGGGTCTCGGCACCGTAGCGGAAATCCGAGTCCGCCTCATAGAGGTCGATTTTCCAGAACACGGTCTCGCCCTGGATCTCGACCGCCCCGAAATCATGCCATCCCTCCAGGTCGTTCTCGGGCTCGAACACATCAAACTCCCCGGCCGCCTTCACCGCCTCGGCCATGAAGCCGTCACCGGCCCCCATGAGCGAACGGGTCACATGCATCCGGCCCTGTATGGGCTGCACCGGCGGCACCCCGAGGCATGCGAGCTTGCGGAACGCATCGTTCTGCGCGGCGATCACACTCGGATCCGGGCATTCTGTCTGGGGCTGTACAGTGATGGTCATTGGGCTCTCCTTTGAGAAGTTAAAACACCCTTCCCAAAGCCCGCTTTTCCTTTTCCAGCCGGCGGCAGGACCGAAGGAGAAGGTGCCCTACCCGAACAGCCCCTTGGGTCTGAAATTCGGGTTGGGGATGGTCTCGACCCAGCCACCCTGTTCCTTGATGGTCTCGAGCGCTGCCGAGAGTGGATAGGCACCCTCGGACGCGCTCCACCAATAGGCACCGCGTTTGAAGGTGATGATCTTGCGGTGGCCATCTTTGAAGCAGGCCACCCGCACCGTCTTGGGTTCCTTGCATGACATGGAAGTCTCCGTTCTTCGTGCAATCAGGCGGCCTCGGCGTCCTCCCCTGCCCTGCCCGCTTCCGATCGCGCGATCAGATAGTCGCAGGCCCGCTGCGCGTCGGCCGCGTGCTTGAAGATCGCGTTCTTGTCAGAGCGTAGCACGCGCAGCCAGTTGTAGAGATACGCCGCGTTCATCTCGAGCGTATGCGCCGTGAAGCCGAGCGTTTGCCCCAGAAACACAGAGGTCAGTTCCGCGACGATCTCCTCGCGCGCATAGGATGTGTTGCCGAACTTCGAGAGCCCGAAATCGCGGTTCAGTCGATGCGGGGCTTTCGTGGCATGGGCCAGCTCATGGGCCCAGACCCCGTAAAAATTCCGCGGGTTCTCGAACCGCGCGATCGACGGCATGAAGACCTTGTCCACGGGCGGCAAATAGTAGGCTTCCGTTCCTGTGAAGACAGTCGTGATGTCGATGGCGTCGAAGAACGCCTGCATGTGCGGGATGGGCTCGGACGGCGGATGCTCGGGTGCGGGCTCCGGGTCGGGGTAGAAACCCTCAGGCAGGCCCTCGATCTGGCAGGCATTGAACACGCGGTAGGATTTCTGGAAGCGGAATATACGGGCTTCCTCGGAGTGATCATCCCCGTCGCTGCGGTCATGCTCATATGCGCCCGCGTCTTTCCGGCTTTGACCGTAATAAACGACGACAGAGGACTTCTCGCCCTTGCGGACCTTTGCGTCCAACGCATTGGCTTGCGGCAGCGTCATCCAGAAGGGAGAGCTGTGGCCCGCCATCACGGTCCGCATCGTCAGCAGGAAGTTGTTCACCCCTTGGTAGGGTTCTCCGCCCACGCGCAGGGGACGAGAGCTGCCACCTGCGGTCCATTGCTTGCGCCACGGCAGGACGCCGCGCTCGATGATGCGGATGATTTCGTTTGTGATGACCTCGGAGGCATCGAATTTGGGCGTGCGGGATCGGGCCATGGCTGGCCTCCTTTTCGAGTTTTGGTGAGAGGGAGTGGTGACTAGGTTGACCGACAGGGGCGCGGATCGTTGGCGATCCTGGCACCGAGGGCTTCGACCATGTCGATGTAGGTGGTCAGCGACACGGACTTGCCGGGACCCGAAGAGTCAGGGTCGACCGATCCGTCCCGCGCCACGCACGGCAAGTTCGCGAAGGCGGTGACATCGGTGACGGATCGGATATCGATGAACGGCGTTCCTCGTGCGACCGCGAGGGCGGCCAAGGGAAAGCGCTCGATCGGCGCGAAGGTCGACACGGTGGTCCAACCGAGATGGAGGAATGTCCTACCCTCCCCGCAGATCACATGCGCGTTTGGCAATGACGCCGCCTGCTTCAGATAGCCGAGATCACGCAGGACGGTCTGGCGTTCGAGCCGCTGTGCCAGCGCCGTCTGGCCAGTTCGGCGCAGCCCTCTATGCCGCCACCAGGAGGCGGCGGTTGCGCGGAGCACGCGCAAGACACCTGATTGCATAGGAATGCCCTTCATCCGGAACGGCAGACCGGAACCCGGCCCGGACCCATCTGAGGGACCCCAAAGGCCCTCATCCGTCAGTCACAAAACCCGAAGAACACTTTCTCTTTTTCCGGCCCCTTTGGGCACACAACAAAACCGAAAAGCCCGGCCCTTCTGCCGAAGCCATTGATTTCGTGCAGCAATTCCAGATCGGCAGGCAAGATCGGCAACGCATATCGGCAAAACCTTGCTTGAAAGTACGAAATGTGCTTATTTTTCAATTACTTTGCAAACATGGAAGATCGGCAAATATGCTGGAAACACCCGCCAGGATCGAACCCTGCTTCTTCGAGGAGCATATTCCCACAGAACTGGCAGACCTTTCGGTCGACATCCAGAGGGAAGCCACCGGGCTGGGACAAGGGTTGCATCCTGACAGCGCAGCCGAACTTGCCGATCTCGTCCGTGTGATGAACTGCTACTACTCCAACCTGATCGAAGGACACAACACGCGCCCCCGCGACATCGAAAGGGCGCTGGCTGGTGCCGAGCTTGAGGAAGAAACCCGTCCCCTCGCCCTTGAGGCCCGGGCGCACGTCATCGTTCAACGGGCCATCGACGAGATGCATCGCAAGGGCACACTGCCCCGCCCCACATCCGTCGAATTCCTGACTTGGGTCCACAAGAGCTTCTACGACGAGATGCCGGATGAGTTTCGGGTCATCGAACATCCCGACGGCACACAAGAGCCCATCGTTCCGGGACGCATGCGCCAGGATGATGATCGGGAAGTTGCGGTCGGGCGCCACCTACCTCCTTCATCGTCGCGCGTCGCGGCATTCATGGACCATTTCGACAAACGATTTCAGATTGCGGCGCGGTCTTCGAGCGGACGGATCATCGCGATCGCCTCTGCGCATCACCGGCTCAACTACATCCACCCTTTCCCGGATGGTAACGGCCGTGTCAGCAGACTGATGTCTCATGCCATGGCCCTAACAGCGGGGATTGGTGGCCAAGGGCTCTGGTCCGTATCACGTGGGCTGGCCCGCGGGCTAACCGATCGGGGCGAGTACAAACGGATGATGGATCTGGCCGACAGTCCACGCCGCGGAGACCGCGACGGACGGGGGAACCTGTCAGAAGCGGCACTGAAGACGTTTAGTGAATGGTTCCTAAAGGTGACGCTCGACCAGATCACCTTCTCAGCAAGATTGTTCGATCTCGGCGGACTGGACCAACGGTATCGTCGTCTTGTTGCAGATACCATCGATGACAAGCGAGCGCCGGAACTAATCTCGGCGGTTCTTCGGCATGGCGCATTGGAACGAGGCGATGCGCAGATTGTGCTCAAGACGTCCGAGCGTACTGCTCGCAACACGCTGAGCAAACTGACCGCCGCTGGATACCTGACGTCCGCCTCGCCGAAGACGCCAGTTCGGTTGGCGTTTCCGTTGGATTATCGAGAGCGGCTCTTTCCAAACCTCTTTGGAGACGGTGACCTCCCACAATAACTTTTGGCATTTAGGGTGTAATGCCTGGCCGCCGATTTCTTTCATGGGCGGCCAGATTTTCATCAAGGCTTGCTCGTGTGTCACTTGTCCACCGCGGTGGACATCTGCTGGTCTGAGATAAACTGAAGAACCACCACGCGCCGCTATGTGCGTTTGGACAGTTTTGGTTGCCACAAGCGCCGCTTCTCGTTCGAAGTCCACCGCGGTGGACATTAGACAGTTCGCTCATTGTTTTCGGACAGTCGCTTGATCAAAGCTAATGGATCAAATTGGTTTTGCCTTTGACCCAGGGTGATACTGTGAAAATACGCTCCAAAATCCCTGATGCGTTTTCCAAGCTGTAGCATGATGAAGATCGCGCATGACGCTTTCGGAGCTCCTACAGCATTCTTGGCTTTCTCGAAAGTCTCTGGGTGAATGCCCATCATGGGTGCAAGTGTTCGAGCATGGTTTTCAATGTCCAACCAGTTTCTAAGTCTCTTTGTGGAGAACGATGTCGCCTGATCGCAGACTGAGGTCAGCAAGTCTGGTTTCAGGGCCTCAAGGCCTATGTTGCTATCTAAATCTTTTTTTTCTTCTTCAGACTTAGATTGATGCCGGACAGTTTGTCCGGCATTGGCGGGCAATTCCATAGTTTCAGGCGGGTCATCCGGGGTAGTCAAACTCTGGCATTCTGCATCTGTATTGGCGAGCAGAGCGTGGTATTCGGGGAGGCTCAGCTTCCTGCGTAGAGCTTTCCGTGCGTGGTTGATGAATGCGTTGCTAGGATCGTGCTCTTCCAAATGGGCGAGCTTTGTAAGGATCTGTTTGCGGACAAATATCCGATCTCGCCGGTTATTCTCCATCTCTTGCGCGATGGCTATAAGCTCGCTCGCACGTTGGAGCAGGGGGGTGAGAGACAATCCATAACTGATGCACTCTCCGCCGGATGAGCGAACGCGGTAGCGCTTTCGGTTCGAGCTGTCATTGCGCTTGATGAATCCGAGTTCAACGAAGCGGTTGATGTGCCTCCGGAGTGTCCGTTCGTCGATTCCGCCAACGCGCTGGCAAAGTGAATTGTTAGACGCAAAAACCGTTTCGCCATGGCCAGGTTTCAGAAAACTGAGCATTGCTTGAAGTGTCTGTATGTGGCCAGGACGTAGACCAAACACGCTGCGTGCATCTCTCAGGGCCCTGAAGATGGTCCAGACGTCGGTTTCAGATGGGGGAAATGAGCCGCGGGTTGCATCAGCACCTGCGGCTTCGATCGAGAGTTTTGTAAATGACATGGCTTGTTCACGACGACCGTTCGGCCCACAACTTCCCCGTCTCTTTCCTCGAATTTTCGCGGAAAAAGGCAAAAAATATCAGTCCACCGAATCGGTGACTCTTGACCGGTATGCTGGAGGTTGCTACATCAAAGATGCTAATCAGATGATGAGGGCTCTCCAGGGGAAACTTTGGGGGGCTCTTTTCTATCGGGTCTTCGCTTTTCTCCTCTGCTCGTGTTGCTCTGTGTGGCCTGGGTTAGGACCCAGAGCCTCTCTCATTCCGCCACTGTACGAAGAGTTGCAAAAGCGTAGCTTCCGCGTGCTCTTCGAGCCATTGGCCGAATTCTGGATTGTCCTTCTTGGTGACCTTGAGCGCGATCGCCTTCTCATCGATTGTCAGCGTGCCCAATGAACTGCCGTTCTCATCATTGATGACCGAAGTCAGCCCACGATTGGGCGGCTTCTTGTCGCTACGTGCTTTGCTCGAGCAAGCCGAATAGACCGCTTGGAACTTTTCGGAACTAGGAGTGTCGTCGGGCAGGGCGGCGAGCGCCTCTTTGGCGATGTCCACCAAATCTACCTTCACCGACAAGGCAGCTAGATCACCCCACTGCCGTCGTCCGATCCCATGTGCTGGCCCGATGAGTTGAACAAGACCGTCTGGCAGTTGTTCTATGACGACCCTGTGGTTGGATACGCCTTGCCGGGTCAGACCTAGAGCATCTTGAATGACACCGGGTTTGTATCCGGATTCTTGCATCTCTTTGATAAAAAGAGACTTTTCTATAAAAGACGGATCAAGCCTGAGGTTGTTCTCCTGGCCTTGAGCGATCAGAGATGCGTCATCGTCCAAGGTTCGAACAATTGCCTTGACCGTTCCACCGACCTTACGGATCGCCGCAAGCCTGCGGCGGCCGTAGATGATGCGGTATCTGTCCGGTTGGGCTGATGGACGGACCATGATGGGCACTTGTTGGCCATGCTTGCGAATGCTCTCGGCCAACTCATCGATACTGGAATCTTCCAGCACCAACCGATCGCGCAGCCCATCCATGTCAATCTGATCGGGTTCGATATCGCGAATCGAGTTTGCTGTGATCTCGCGCAAAGAGTCGCGCAATCCTCCAACAGATCCCGGCAGCTTTGCCGCTTTTGGCGGGGTAGGGGAGGGGGCTCCGCTCTCCGTCTCATTCCTTGGAGGCTGGTTGAAGATGTTTCGGGCCATCAGCGACGCCCCCATGCCATTTGGATCGTCTGCTCTAGCTCATCGCCAACGCCATTCACGCTGGTCAGGGCGCGATCAATTGTCTTTCTGATGAATTGGCTTGGATCGACTTCGTAGACGGTCTGCTGGGTCATCCCCGCGTCGGAGATCGCCGTAGACTTCAGCATCGGCTCTGTCATGACCTGACCTGCCAGAATTGATCTCAGGTAGCCTGCCATTTGGGTCTGCGGACCGTCCGACGGTTCATATCTGGTAATCAGGAACTTGACAAAATCCCATGTGACACGCCGACCGATGGCTTCCTCCACGGCCTTGACCGTTTCTGAAGCAAGCTTCAGGAATTGGCTCATGGATGCGATGTCAAGCATGCCAGGTACCACGGTAACCAAAAGCCCCGTCGAGGCTGCCAGCGCAGTCAGGGTTAGAAACCCAAGCTGAGGCGGGCAGTCGATCAGGACGATGTCGTAGTTTGCCTCAACCTCTTCAAGCGCCAAGGCGAGGCGCTCTGCAAAGATGGGCTGTACGCGACGGGCGAGAGCGTTTGCGGTCTCGGTTTCGTACTCCGAGAGCATCAAACCGGCGGGCACCATGTCGAGCTTATGGAAGTAGGTCTTTTGGATGACGTTCGAGAGAGGAACTTGGTCCTCATATCTCAAAGCATCATAGATTGTGCCGCCATCGGCGAACTCAAGCTCGGGCCGAAAGCCGAAAAACGTGGTCAAACTTGCTTGCGGATCGAGGTCTAGGACCAGCACGCGGTAACCGCGCAAGGCATACCTTTGCGCAAGATGAATCGTTGCAGTAGTCTTTGATGAACCGCCTTTGAAGTTGACGACGGATATCACCTGGAGACGATCGCCATCACGTCGACCTGGGCGGTAGCTTTCTGCGTTCTTTCCAGTGCGTCCAAGAACATCGCGCAACTCATCAATCTCTTGGGCTGTGTAGAACCGGTGTCCGCGGTTGTCTGTATGCACTTCCGGGAAGCTGCCGTCCTTGTGCCGGTTGCGCAGGTTAGATGTGCTTACGCGCAGGAGGCCGGCGACTTCGGTGGAACTGAAGCGGCGTAGGGACTTTCGCTCTTCGGGTTCGAAAGCGATCTTCATCTGGCGATCCAAAGACTCAGCCAGATTGTCGGCAAATGCTCCGATATCGGAAGAGCCTATGCCTTGCGTGTATCCAATGTTACGATCATCCATGTCCTGCCGCCCACTCTCGGCCTCTGTTGAGGCTCTTAGTCATTCTGACGGTGTACAGCGTGTCTGACGCGTTTTGCCGTCAGAATGGGAATGCCACGATCCAGTGAGTCCGGCAAGAAGAATCTAAATGTAGTGTGAAAGTTATCCACAACACCTATAGGTGTTGTCGTGTAAAAAACTCAGCAAGTCATTGATATAGATATATTAAATGCAGATCTAACCAAATCGAACCGCTACTCTGTTGAGTTGGCACATTAGCAGCTAACCCCAAGCAACTAATGGCACTTTCTGCCTCCTGCGGAGTTTTCTCCCGGTGAAATTTTTTGGATTCGGGCCAGAAGCTACATCTGATTTTGGCTCGATTCGTACGGCATGAGGCCAAGTCGTTCCGCCCTGTCAACGGCGGAGTAAAATTCGGCCATTGTGGCGGAGCAAAAGTCGGCCAGTTTGGGGCGAGCGCCTTGGAGCGTGCGGCCCTCATATAGCAAGCC
>FUFK010044796.1_pt1 | contig 22506 bp, 24 predicted proteins | sample 1021851 | NCBI WGS metagenome assembly FUFK01 (sample SAMEA51879418, study PRJEB19060) | metagenome
CTCGATTTTATCCATTAAAAGCCTTATTCTATAAGATTCTGAATATTATAGAGATATATTAAGAATGTTTAAGTTTTTACGTGGTATTTTTTCAAATGACATATCCATTGATTTGGGTACTGCAAATACATTAATTTACACCAAAGAAGATGGTGTTGTTCTAGATGAGCCATCAGTTGTTGCTATACAAGAACGTAATGGTCAAAAAACTGTGGTTGCGGTCGGCCACGATGCAAAGAAAATGTTGGGAAGAACTCCAGGACAAATGGAGGCGATAAGACCTTTGAGAGATGGGGTAATTGCTGATTTTAATGTTACAGAAAAAATGTTGCAGCATTTCATTAAAAAGGTATCAAATAATTCGATACTATCTCCAAGTCCTAGAGTGCTTGTTTGTGTTCCTTCAAAGGCAACTCAAGTTGAGAAAAGAGCCATACGTGAATCAGCACTGTCAGCTGGAGCGAGTGTAGTAAAACTAATAGAAGAACCAATTGCAGCTGCATTGGGTGCAGGAGTTGCTATAGATAAGCCTAGAGGAAGTATGGTAATAGATATTGGTGGTGGCACATCAGAAATCGCCATTCTATCTTTGAATGGAATAGTTTATTCTGAGTCTCTAAAGGTGGGGGGCGATAAATTTGATGAGGCCATTCAAACTTATGTTAGAAGAAAATTTGGTGTTGTTATCGGTGAATCCACTGCTGAATTAATTAAGTTGCAAGTTGGTTGTGCAACTTTAAATTGCAAAAAAGAATTTGAGCCATACGAATTTAGAGGAAGAAATCTTGCCGAGGGAATACCAGAGCTTGTTATTTTTCAAAAAGAAGACGGATTTAAAGCATTAGAAAACCAAACATCAGCAATAGTAAGATCAGTAAGAACTGCTCTTGAACTATCACCTCCTGAATTAGCTGCAGATATATCGCAAGATGGAATAGTCATTACAGGTGGAGGAGCACTACTTCACTGTCTTGATACACTTATTGAGCAAGCTACTGGGATTCCAGCAAGGATTGCTGATGACCCATTAACTTGTGTAGCCAGAGGTGGCGGTATTGCTCTTGGCCTTATGGATAAAGATTTCGATTTATTTGCCGAAGAGTAATGGCTAAAGAAATTCTTCCATTTCAGAAGAAATTAAGTCTTACGTTTTTTTCATTTATTTTTGTAGTTTTATTATTTTACTTATCACAAAACTTTGAGCTAAACGAAAAGTCACAACGGCTTTTAATTAGGACTTTAAATGTTCCTGGACAATTTATATCTAGATTCCTAAATGAATATCAAGAATTTGAGAATCAAAAAATAGCCCAACTTGAAGAAGAAATCCTTAATTTGCGAAATCAAATATATGAAAATGAACTTGAATTAAAATCATTAGAAAATTCACGACCTTATAACAACCTTGATATAAGTTTAAGAGGAAGCACCGAAACCTTTATCAATTCATTCGATCAGATAAATTTTACATGCTGCAATAAACATAGAGTTTACATTAATAATCCAAATAATTTAGAAAATGGTATCTATGCAATTTCTCAGGGTAACTTTGCCTTAGGGAAAACAAAGAATATTTCAAAGCGTGAAATGGAAGTCAGATTATTAAGTGATCCAGAGGAGTATATTTCAATAAAAAATACGACAGGGTTTTTTTGTATAGCTAAAGGAACTGGGAAAGGGAGGCTTATTAGCTGCTTAAACGAATCAAAAGCAGAGAGCTACCAATTAGGTGATACCTTTTTTACTACAGGCTTTGACGGCATTTATCCGCCTGGTTTAATAGTTGGCAGACTCAAAAATATATCATCAAGTCAAACGAATTTATTTCAACAAAATTTGGAAATAGAACTTTTCTTTGATCCCTATCAATCAATAAATAAAAAGGTAATTCTGCATGAATGAAGTTTTTAGATATTTAAGCCTTGGTTTATTGATTATTTTGAATCAAATTATGTTGGCCACAAATTTATGGGCTATATCTCCAGATATATTTTTAGTTCATACTCTGTTTTTTACTACATTTGTGAAAAAAATCCCCAACATTTATTTTTTTATTTTTAACGGTTTTGTAATCGATCTTTTTTTTAGCAATATCTCAATGCCTTACACAATTACTTATACATTGATAGGCCTCTACCTAAATTTTTCTAATCTTAAGTGGATTCAAAGGTCTCTACTAGAGCAAATAATTTTAATTATCTCAGTAAGCCTGTTTTTAAATATTATTTTATTTTTAACAAATGATTTTGCTGATGGAATGGGAGCAAGAATTTTCATTAATCCATTATTAAATTCGATTATATGGTCTGTAATTTTTATTAATCAAAGGCAAAAATGGTTAAAAAATATTTAATATGGCCAATTAGGCTATTCTTATACTTAATAGCTATTTTTATCTTAAGCTTTTATACCTTTTGTTTACTTATCTCTACAGATTATGGGTCCAAGGCGATTACTAAATATTTATTTGAGGATAATATTCAATTTGAGGAAATATCAATAGAGCCAAGTTTGCTTGGCATGCAAGTAAATATAAAAAATTTTCAATATATTGGTGCAGCAGATTTTTCAGGTGAAGAGATAAACTTAGAAATTAATTTCCTTAATTCTGTTATAGGAAACAAGATATTCGTTTCGGATTTTTCATTAAATAATGCTGAAGTAGCTCTCAATGAGCAAAGAGATACAAATCAGACTGATCAACCTGAGGTATTTATCGATCAGTTATCGATAATTGATTTAAAAGTTGGAAATACTATTTTTAAGGAATTAAATTTAATTAGTTTTCTAACTAATAAAGATGCTTTTGGATTCAACTTTGAAAATTTAAATATTGATTTACCTGGAAGCTTAAGAAATGTTAGCAGTTTAAATGGAAAGGGTTATTTTTTTAACGGTGAATTATTTATTGATTTAAATTCTGAGAAAGGGATTTTGGATTTTAATTTTTACAATGAACTAAAAATCCTTGAAAACATGAGAGGGTATATTTACATGGATTTTAAAGAAAAGTTTAAAATTCCTTATGCAAATATCTCTTCATTCAATGGTGATTCAGACTTAAAGTTAACCTTTAATTACGAGGATCAGTTTCAATTGCAAATGTCTTCAGAAGGCAGTGAAGAAACACTTTTAGAATATTTACCAACTAGTCAAATTGATGTTAAAAATTTTTTACAAAAAAATAATTTTAAAGCAAATGAGTTAAATATTTTGTTATCAATATCATCATTCAATGATAAATTAAATTTTTCATCAGTACTTAGCTCTGAATCAAGCATAATTAATTTTGGAGAGGCAAAATTTGCAGTAAATAATTTAAAAACATATCTAGATAATTCGTCTATGAGGTTATTTGTTGATGATCTTTATCTTTCTGAATATTCATTTGGAAATATGTACTTATCAAATAATTTTGCAGCTGATAATCTATTTAACTTTCTGTTGGATGAAAGAAAAATTTCAGGAAAATTTGATGATAATGGAAGATTTAAAAGCATATTTGGAAATTTATCATTTTCAGAAAATTCAGACTTTAAAATAAACCTTGAAGGTCAAAATTTATTATTAAATTACAACGAGATCTTTCTTGAATTTAACTATCTCGATTCGTATAGCTTCCTTAATGAAGGTTTGAAAATATATCCAAAAAACTTCAAATCAAATTTCTTTGCTTTGAATGAAAAAAAGGAAAATTCTTTTGATTTAGATTTAAGAGATTTTTCACTTAAGAATATAAGTGCCCAGTTATCTATAAAAAATAAGGAAGAAAATCCTTTGAGAAATTCAAATCTTAGCTTTGGTAATTTAGATTTAGGACTTACNAATACTTTTATAAATATCAAAGATTCAAATTTAGAGTTTGGTGGATTGGTAGACATTTCAGGAAATGATATTTCGTATACAGATACAACTTTTACAGTGGATGCCTTGAGAGTTTTATCGCTAATTGATATAAGATCAAGGCTTTTAAATATTCTTAATGCAGATTTTGAAAGACTTGATCAAAATAATTTTTTTATCAATTCTCTTAATGGTAAATTTTTTATTGATAGCTCAGGTTATGCAAATATAGATCAACTTAAAATGGATTTCGATGTTGGTAAAGCAGAGCTTTCTGGCACAATTTCATCAGTTGACGAATCATTTGATAATTTTAGATTGGAGATGATTTTTGACTCTACCATTTCAGAAAATATTCCTTGGTATGTTGCTATTCTTGGTGGGCTTCCTGCTGCTGCCAGTGCTGTTGTTGTTACAGAAGTTCTTGAAGAAGGNTTAAGCGACATTACAAGAACAAAATATTCTGTATCTGGTGATGTTGATAATCTGAATGTTGAAGTTATGCAATAAGAAAGCTAACAATGCCTAAAAAACTTACAAAACCAATAATATCTGTGAAAGTTGTTATGACGACACTTCCTGCTATTGCTGGGTCATAGCCAAATCTTCTAAGAAAGTGAGGAAACAAAAATCCAAAAATAGCTGCCGCTAATAAATTAAAAATCATTGCTAATGCGATAGCCAGTGATAGAGACGAATCAGAAAACCAAAAAGAAGTAATTCCATATATCAAAATTGAAAATACTAAGCAGTTAGCTAATGCAACAATAAATTCTCTACGAAATAAATATCTTAGGTTTTTGCGATTCAATTGTCTCATAGCTTCTGCTCTTATATATATACCAAGTGTTTGTGTAGCAGCTATACCTCCCATACTGGCAACTATAGGCATAAGAATTGCGGCATAGACCACCTTCTCAATTACATCTTCAAATAGACTGATTGAAGCTGCTGCAATAACTGCGGTGAGTAAATTTATTGATAACCATAAGACTCGATTTTTTATTGATTTTTTTGGAGAAGCAAAAATGTCTTCCTCAATTTGTGCAAAACCAATAAAATCTTGTTCAACTTCATCAACTGCTACTTCAATAATGTCATCAACAGTTATTCTTCCTAAAAGATGATTCATATCATCGACTACAGGTGCAGAGAATAAATCTCTTGTTTTAAATTGGTTGTATACATCTATTTGATCACTTTCTATTTTTAAGGGCTTGAATTCCGTATCCATAACCTCTCTTACGGTTAGATTGGGATCAGAAGTTAGAATCTTTGTTATTGGTAGAATTCCCAAATACTCATCGTTCTTACTAACTACATAGATATCATCTGTATTTTGAGGAAGTTCTTTTAAAAATCTAAGATAACGCATTACAAGTTCAATAGAATTTTCTGCACGAACAGTGATAACATCAGTATTCATCAGACCACCTGCTGATTCTTCAGGGTAATCAAGTATTTTTTCAACCCTGCCTCTATCTCTAGAATTCATCAAAGATAGAACTTCATTTGTCATCTTTTCTGGAAGTGTTTGTAAGATATCAGCTAAATCATCAACCTCTAAATCACTAATGGCAGCTGAAATTTCCTCAGGATTCATACCAGAAAGCAAATCTTCTCGAAGATTTTCATCGAGTTCGCCCAAAACTTCTCCTTCAGTATCAAGTTGAATTAAATCCCAGATAATTTTCCTTTCATGAGGAGGCGATGATTCAATAACAAAAGCCAGCTCACTTGGAGTCATTTCGCTTAAGATTCGTCCAAGTTTTGTTTTAAATTCTGGATTTGAGAAAGTCTCTTGTATAAGCTCGAATCTTTTGTCTAAATTTTCACTAGCCATTGGGCTATTCTACAAGAAAAACCTTTAATTCAGTTCGCCGAAATATAATTTTTTAGCAATCGGATTATTTTTAACTTGATTTGGAGTCCCTTGCAGTAAAAGCTCTCCTTGATTAAGAAGTATTATCTCATCACAAACATTTATTACATCCCTAAAATTATGGTCGCTTATAAAAATTCCTAAATTTTTCTTGAATTTCTTCAGTATCTTTATGATTTCTTCAACGGATATTGGATCAACTCCTGCGAAAGGCTCATCTAATAGGATATACTTCGAATCCAGCAATATAGATCTTAATATTTCAGTTTTTCTTTTTTCACCACCCGATAAAAACTTGGATTTTGTTTTTGCTTTATCTGTGAGCTTCATAACTTCTAACAAATGTTTAATTTGTTTAAATTTTTCTTCTGAAACTGCTTTAAATTTTAGCTCAATTACAGCTTCAAGATTCTCTTGAAGGCTTAAATCATCAAATAAGGAATTTTCCTGTGGTACGTAATTTAATCCTGCATTTGATCTTTCTTCAAGACTCATTGAATGCAAATTTTTTTCGTAAAAACTTATTGACCCGTTATCAATTTTTGAAAGTCCTGCAAGAGCTTTAAATAAACTAGTTTTACCTGCTCCATTCGCACCTAGGAGTCCAGTAATCTTATTATTTGGCAAATCAAATGAAATATTTTTAAATAGTATTTTTGATTTTACAGATCTGCTTATATTTTCAACTTTTATCATTAGATAGTTTTATTGTCAGATTTTCAGAATTTATTTTATTGCCTGACTTTATGATTGAAACATTTCTTGAGAGTTTTAAAAGTTCTGTATCTATTTCAACTTTCTCAGCCTCTCCTTCTATAAATTCAACACCGTCATAAAATTTAATTTTTATTGGAGAACCATAAGCTATAAAAGATTCATTTTTTTGATTAAGTTTAAGTGAATCAGCCGTAAAGAATATCTCATCAGATTTAAAGATTACATTGTATTCATAGTTGATTGTATTAAGCTCTGTATCAATCTCTATGTTTTCAGAAGTTATCTCATATTCCTGTGAAAATAGGGTAAAAGATAATAGCAGAGTAAATAGCCTAAATAACATTTGCTTCCAAAATATCGTGCATTGTAAGTATACCTACAACTTTTTTATTCTCTTCAACGACGAGAGTATAAACTTTAAAAGATTTCATCTTTTCTGCTGCTTTGACAACTAGTTCCTCAGAGTTAATGGTTTTAAATTTTTTAGTTAAAACTGAAGAAAGTTTTACTTTATCGATTTGGACATTCTTTTGTAGCTGTCTTCTTAAGTCCCCATCTGAAAAGACCCCAACAATTTCGGCTCCTTTTTTTACCAAAGCAATGCCCTGTTTTTTTTCAGAAACTTCAAAAATTAAATCTTTAATAGTTTCTGTATCCTTAACAACTGCTGCCTTTTTAATTGGAACCATTAAATCCTTTGTTCGTAAAGTAAGTTTTTTACCAAGCTTTCCTCCTGGGTGCGATTTTGCAAAATCTTCAGAAGTAAAGCCTTTAGATTTAAGCAAAGCTACTGCGATAGCATCCCCTAAGGCAAGAGTAACTGTAGTACTTGAAGTCGGTGCTAGATCATTTGGACATGCTTCTCTTTTAACTTTTACAAGGATATGAGTTACGGAAGCCCTTGCTATAGTTGAATTAACGTTTTCTGTAATTGAGAAAAGATCAATTTTTTTCATTTTTATTGCAGGTATTAAATCGCAGATTTCCTTGCTCTCACCAGATTTTGAAATTGCCAAAATTGCATCATTTTTTTCAATCATTCCTAGATCTCCATGAAGTGCTTCAGCTGGGTGAATAAAAAAGGAGGGAGTGCCTGTACTAGAAAGGGTAGCTGCAAACTTATTTGCAATATGTCCTGATTTTCCTACGCCTGTAATAAATATTTTGCCTTTACAGTTTGAAATATTTGTACACAATTCTTCAACATTGAAGTTTTTTGACTTAGAAAAAGCCTTTAATTCCTCTAATTCTATTAAAAAAGCTTTTTTTGCTTCTTTTTGGAAAATATTTTTTTTCATTTCAAACTATAATTTACATATGTTACGACTTTTTTCATCAAAAATATTATTTGTAATTTTTTTATCTCAAAATTTATTTGCCGATAAAATTCCTGAACTTCATGAATATATTGATTCAAATGCTCAATACTTTCTGACTGTAATAAAAGAAGAAGGTTCAAATTATGATGATAATCCTGAAGAATTTAAAGAAAGACTGAAAAATATTTGGGAACCTATGGTTGATGTAAAGGTAGTATCAAGATTAATCCTCTCTTCAAAAATATATTCTTCTGCTACAGAAAATCAAAAAAAATTATTTGAAGAAAGAACAAAGAAATTATTACTAGATACTTATGTTTCAACTTTGTTGGAATTTGATAATTATCAAATTGTTACAGATGAAAATATCAAAGTTAATAAAAAAACATTTGAAGTATCTGTAAATTTCTTCTCAGACTCTAACTCATTCGTAACTAAACTAACTGTTTACANAAATAGCCTTGGACAATACAGAATTGTGAATATAATTGTCGATGGCATAAATTTGGGTCTTATCTTTAGAAACCAATTTCAAGATGCTTACCTAGAGAATAATTCTGATTTAGATATAGCAATTGAATCTTGGAAACCAACAACACTTTAAAAAATGGAAAGATTAATCATTAAGGGCGGCAATCACCTTCAAGGAGAAGTAGATTGTTCAGGTGCTAAAAATGCTGGCTTGCCTATTTTAGCATCAACAATATTATTAGATGGTTCAGCATACATAGGAAATCTTCCACATCTACAAGATATTACTACTAAGTTAGAGCTACTTAACTCAATGGGTTCTTCAATAAATTTTCATGAGGATGGTTTTATTGAGATAAATTCTTCAAATATTCTATTGCCTGAAGCCCGATACGAACTAGTCAAAACTATGCGTGCCTCAATTCTAGTAATGGGGCCTTTGGTAGCAAAATATGGCAAAGCTAAAATCTCGCAACCAGGTGGTTGTGATATAGGCACAAGACCGATTGACTTTCATCTTTCAGGGTTAGAGAAGATGGGAGCAGAAATTACATCAGACTCAAGATATATATATTTGAAAGCAAAGAAACTAAATCCAATAGATTTTAGCTTTCCTAAGGTTTCTGTAACTGGCACTGAAAACTTAATGATGGCAGCTACATTAATTGACGGAACTACCACTCTTAAAAATTGTGCTAAAGAACCTGAAGTATTAGAGCTTGCAAATTATCTCAACAGTTGTGGTGCCAAAATTAGTGGGGCAGGAGAATCTGAAATTGAAATTAAAGGAGTTAAAAAGTTAGAAGCTAGCAGGTGGGATGTCTTGTTTGATCGAATTGAAGCAGGTACTTATCTTGTTGCTGGGGCAATTACTAATGGTCATGTTAAAGTTAACAAAATTAACCCCAACACCATAAGCATAATTAGCAAAAAATTAATTGATATGGGAGTAAAAGTAAATGTTGGTTCAGATTATGTTGAAGTAGATGCTACATCCTCAGATTTAAAAGCCCAAGATATTTATACGGAACCATTTCCAGGCTTTCCTACCGATATGCAAGCACAATTCATGACTCTCAATACAATAGCATCTGGTTCATGCACAATAGAAGAAACAGTTTTTGAAAACCGCTTTCAACATGTCAGTCAATTGAGAAAAATGGGTGCAGACATAGTATTAAATAAAAATAAGGCATCTGTATCAGGTGTGTCGAACTTAGTAGGAGCAAATGTTAGCGCNTCTGATCTCAGAGCATCAGCAAGTTTAGTACTAGCTGGATTAGTGGGCAAGAATAAGACCGAAATTAATGACATATATCATATAGATAGAGGGTATGAGTGTATTGAAGAAAAGCTTAATAAATTAGGCGCTGAGATTGTTAGAGAGCCTGTGGTCTATTAGGCCTTTCTTTTGTGACTAAATCTAAGTTGATTTTATCATTAGACCTTATAATTTCTAATTCGAGAACATCTCCAGGAGATATGCTGTTTACTGATGCAAGTAATGTGTTCCATCTTGCTTCCGTATTTTTAATAGCAATAATAATGTCGCCATCTTTTAATCCATTCTCAAAACTTGAATTATCATTTAAAGCGACGGTATAAAGTGCTGGTATTCTATTATTTGTCTCCGGTTCTGTATAAAAGCCCCTTCTGAATCTAAACTCACCAATCCAAGCTCTACTTACCTTTCCATACTTGATTATTTCATTTGTAATAGATAGAACTTTACCAGACGGTAGTGCAAATCCTACTCCATCTGACCCACCTGATGCTGAGGCTATTAACGTACTTAATCCAATTAGCTCTCCACTTTCGTTAATTAGTGCGCCTCCTGAGTTTCCTCGGTTTATAGCTGCATCAGTTTGAATGATATCTAAATATGGATTCCCAAAATTTCTTCCAGTAGCACTTAAAATTCCACGCGAGACAGATATACCAATATTATATGGATTTCCAATGGCGTATACTGTTTGACCTATTTCTAAATTTTCTTGATCTGAAAATTCAATATGGTTAAGATTTTCTTCATTTATTTTTAAAACAGCCAGATCAGCATACTCATCAAAACCAATAAGATTTGCTAAATAAGATTTTTCAGAAATTTTTACAGTACTAAGGTTTCCTGAAAGATTATGAAAGGCTGTAATAATATATCCATCTTCAGAGATAATTACTCCAGAACCAAAACTTTTACCACGATTATTAACAGACTCAATAGTAACAATAGATGATGAAATATTATCAAAGTTTATTTTTTCTTCTTCATAGTATCTATTTTCAAAATAAACAAATTGTGCCCCAAAAAATAAGCCAAAAAATAATATTAATAAAAACAGGTTTTTCATGTTTCAAATCCTTTATCAATATATTAATATATAGCGGCGCAACTTTGAGCAATACATGAAAACTACAGCATTAAGAACACAGGATATTGAACAAAAATGGTACATACTTGACTGTACTGGAAAAAAACTTGGCAGATTATCTGTGCAAGTTGCTAATATTTTGAGAGGAAAAAATAAACCTGAATTTACACCTAACTCAGACGTTGGCGATTTTGTAATTTTGTTAAATGCAAAAAAAATTGAAGTAACAGGAAAAAAGGCGACTGATAAAATTTATTATAGACATTCAGGATTTCCAGGTGGAATTAAGCAAATATCGTTTCAAGATCAGATGGAAAAAAACCCTGAGAAAGTAATAAGAGATGCGGTTAAAGGAATGCTTCCAAAAAATAGGTTAAATCGACAAATTATCAAAAAGCTAAAGGTTTATAATGATGATAATCATCCTCATGAAGCACAGAATCCAGAGGAGATAAAATAATGAGTACTATTTCAGGTAGAAGAAAAGAAGCTACGGCAGTTGTAAAGCTTACAAAAGGAACAGGCATGGTTACTGTTAATAAAAAAAATATAGATGATTACTTTGGAAGAGATGTAGCTAAAATGATAGTAAGACAACCACTTGTACTAACAAAAAATGATAGTGCATATGATGTAGATGCAAAAGTTCAAGGTGGAGGTTCATTTGGTCAAGCTGGCGCAATAAGACTTGCAATATCAAAAGCACTTTTACAAGAAAATCCAGAACTTAGAGCTGATCTGAAAAAAGCTGGATATTTAACACGTGATTCAAGAGTTAAAGAAAGAAAGAAAGTTGGATTAAAGAAAGCCAGGAAAAGCCCACAATTTTCAAAAAGATAATTTCCTCTGTTTGAACACCAAGAAATATCGACATATTTCTGTTCAAAATATAATTTAATTACAGTTATTTAAAAAAAAGCTTTTTATTTTAAAAATATTCTGTATATAATACTGATCATAAAGATTTAAGAGAAAGTTGATAATTCAGATTCATAGTTTTTTGAACACTGAATTAACTGTTCAAAATGTCTAAAAATAAGCAAGGAAAAAAACACATACATATTTTAGATGGAATGTCTCTGTATACACGAGATAAGTCTCCATATTTTTGGGGTTATTTGAACTTGGATGGTGAAATTCACAAAAAAAGCCTTAAAACATCTGATATGAAAGAGGCTGAAAAACTTTTATTTGATTGGAAAAATGAATTGTTGTATGGCGATTCAATCGAAACAACTAATACAAATACAGATGTAACCGCAATTAAAATCCCTAAAGTTGATAATACTAGAAGAAAAGCATTGATGATTACCTCAAGTTTAATGGGCGCAGTAACAGTAGCTGGTTTTGCAGTACCTTTTTTAAGTGCGTGGAATCCTAGTGAAAAAGCAAAAGCATTAGGTGCTTCAGTAAAATTTGATTTATCAAAACTCGAGCCGGGTGCTATGGCAGTTGTTGAATGGAGAAGAACCCCAATATTTGTGGTTCATCAAACTCCAAAAGCTCTGGAAAATCTCCCAAAACTAAATGATAGGGTTACAGATCCAGTTTTGTCAGAAGGGGTTGCGAGATCAACTAACGACAGATTTACAGTTTTAAAAGGGGTTTGTACACATTTATCATGCGCACCTAAATATCACCCTGAAATAGAACCAAAGGCTTGGGATGAGCAATGGTTAGGAGGTTTTTTCTGTCCATGTCACGGATCAAAATTTGATCTTGCAGGAAGAGTATATAAGGGTGTACCTGCACCAACAAACTTAGAAGTACCACCACATACATTTGATGGAGATACATTAATTATAGGAGAACCAACGTAATGGCTAGCGAAAAAAACACAATAATGGGCTGGGTAGACAGAAGATTACCAGTTACAGAGAATTTAGAAAGACACTTAACAAAGCATCCTGTTCCAAAGAAAGTTAATTTCTTCTATCTTTTTGGAGCACTATTAATGGTTGTTTTTATGATCCAGGTAGTAACTGGTATTTGGTTAATGATGTTTTATACCAACACTGAAGAAGGAGCATTCGCAAGTGTTGAATATATTATGAGAGATGTTGAGTATGGGTGGTTGATGAGATACATGCATAGTACAGGTGCAAGCGCATTTTTCTTTTTAATGTATTTTCATATGTTTAGAGGCCTTTTATATGGTTCGTACCAAAAACCAAAAGAGCTAGTCTGGTTATTTGGATGCTTTCTACTGTTTTTGCTTATGGCAGAAGGATTCTTAGGTTATGTTCTTCCATGGGGTCAAATGTCCTATTGGGCAGCAAACGTTATTCTGTCTTTATTTGGAGCAATTCCTTTTATAGGCCCTGATTTACAAGTCTGGATTCAGGGTGATTTTGTTCTTTCAGGAATTACACTTTCAAGATTCTTTGCTTTACATGTAGTTGTTGTACCTCTTTTGATGATTGCGTTGGTAGTATTTCATATTTTCGCACTTCATGAAGTTGGAGCAGGCAACCCAGAGGGAGTAGACATTGAAAAGTACAGAGATAAAAAAGGAATGCCGCTTGATGGAGCACCCTTTCATCCGTATAAAACTTTCGGCGCTCTTCCTGCTATAGGCGTTTTCTTTATTGTATTTTTTGCAATTGTATTTTTTGCACCAACAGGTGGTGGATATTTTATAGAGAAGCCAAACTTTGAAGAAGCAAATTTTCTTAAAACACCAGAGCATATCGCACCAGTTTGGTACTATGCTCCTTTCTACTCAATACTTAGAGCTGTCACTTTCGGCATNCCATTTTTGGGNATAACTAGTAAATTTTTAGGCTTTATAATTTTTGCNGCCAGTATTGCGATTCTTTTTGTTGTTCCTTGGCTAGACAGATCAAATGTCCAAAGTATTAGGTATAAGGGCATCTATAGTAAAATTGCAATGATTCTATTTGCTGCTTCATTTATAACACTTGGTTATTTAGGTACAAAACCGGTTAATGAGCTTAGAACACTTGTTGCACAGATTTGTACTGTTTTGTATTTTGCACCATTCATACTTATGCCAATTTACACAAANTATGANAAAACATTAGAAGTTCCAGAAAGATTATGAAAAGACTGATACTTTTGTTATTTATTCTATCTTCATACGGCTATTCAGCTGGTGAGAATGATTGTGGTTCTTTAGAAAAATGCGACACATATTCTTCAGATGTACATGATTTATACTCTCTCCAAAGAGGTCTTGGTATTTATATGAACTATTGTGCTAGCTGCCATTCTCTTAAACTTTTAAGGTGGAATAGGTTGCAAAAAGATTTAGTAATTCCTGAAAATATTGTTACAGAAGAATTGATNAGAACTCCAGANACAAAAATAGCAGATCATATGACCTTTGGNATGCCAGATGTATCTCCAATTGGTGCTCCAGATCTTACTCTNAGAACAAGAGTTAGAGGAGATGATTGGATTTATACTTACTTGAGAACATTCTATGAAGATTCTTCTCAAACATCTGGTTCAAACAACCTCGTCTATGTTGGAACAGCAATGCCTAACGTGTTAGCTGGTTTGCAGGGCAATCAAGCCCTTGACAAGGATGGTAAACTTATACAAGTTTCCGAGGGTTCAATGTCAAAGGAAGAATTTGATAACTCTATGAAAGATTTAGTAAATTTTTTAGCTTATGCNGCAGAACCGGCACGGATTACAAGAGAGAAAAATGGTATTTTTGTAATACTCTTTTTTATTGTTTTTACTGCTGTGATGAATCTTCTATATAGGGAATATGCAAAGGAGCTTAAATGATATTTTATTCAGAAGAAAAAGGTCACTACAGTCATATGGTTAGAATTGTTCTAGCAGAAAAAGATATAGCATGCGAAATCAAGGAATTTGACCCTGAGGGAAAATTACCTGAAGAATTACCGACTATTAACCCTTATAACAAATTGCCTGTTTTGGTAGATAGAGAAGTAACAATATATGAGCCTAGGGTAATACTTGAATATCTTGATGAAAGGTTTCCTCATCCACCTTTGTTACCTATTTATCCAAATGATAAAGCAGAATGTCGTTTGCTAATTCATAGAATTGAAAAGGATTGGTTACCTGTTGTTGATAGGATGATGAGCCCTAAAATCAGCCAAAAAGAATTTGATTCATTAAAAAAAGAACTTGTTGGGTTGGTGTCTGGTATAGTTCTTGTTTTAAAAGAAAAACCATATTTTATGAGCGATGAATTTACTTTAGTAGATTGCTATATGTCCGCGATTCTATATAGACTTCCATATCTTGGCGTTAGTCTCCCAAATACTAAATCATTCGCAAGCTTGAGAGCATACCAAGAAAAACTTTTCTCAAGACCAAGTTTTGACTTATCTTTAACAGATTCAGAAAGAGATCTAAAATATTCTTTTAATTGATATAAGATTTTGCAATCAGACTATCATTTGTGATTTTGTAGATTCCAAGAAGTCCTCTTATTTCCCCATTGATATTATTTGCAATAGCATAACTGACAAGCATTGCGTCGAAGCCTAAACAGAAACCACGACTTTTTGGTAAATCATTTGTAAATTTATTCTCATATGTATGGTCAACTAATCTTATGTTATGTAGTGAGACTTCATTTTCATCTACTTTTTGATCAAAATTTGAGGTGAGTGAGAAGATTTCGTAATCCAGACCATAATTAAATCTAACTAGAGAAGCTATTTCATATAATCTGCTTAATTTATCAGTAGAAATTACAATTTGTGAAAAATCTTTTCTAGCTCTCGGAACAAACTCAACATCAGAAAAACTTGCTTTATCTATCATTCGAAATCTTGATTTACTTTCTGCCACATCTAAAAAATTTTCAATTCTGCCAGAAGGATTTTTTTTAATTCCAATAGTTACAGCATCTCTTTTTTCACTTAACCACTTCCTTTTAAAGGCTCTATTCTGTTTTGCACTATTATCTTCATCTTCAATAAAACCTAATCTTTGTATTTCGTTTTCTAGCAAATAACTTTCAAGTGCAAAAATTTGAGATTTTTGACTAAGTGAAATCGAATAATTCTCTAGTGAATCATTAAGAAGTAGAGCTTGATTTTTTAACAATAAACCATCAATTTTTGAGACAATCTCACCGCTCAAAGGACCAATTAAAAAATTTTTGTTTGCTTCAGATAGGTTCAGATTATCTTGATTCACAAATTTAATTTCATTTGTAATTTTTAACTGATTTTTAGCCGTAAGTATGCCAAGTTGAAAATAATTATTAAATTCAGCAAATCTCTTATGATCTGGAGACGCTACAATGAATTTATTTCGATAATTATTAACCCCAAGATAATCGTCAATCTTAGTTATTCCTACAAACTTATTTTCTTCAATATCTGGGACAAATTTAATTTTTGAGATAGTTTCTTTAGGAGCGCTAGAGCAACCAGTTATAATGGTAAGAATAAATAGCTGAAGAAATTTTTTTTTAAACATGGTTTTCTATATTATACCTTCTCCGATTGGTAATCTTGATGATATTACGATTAGAGCTATTGATGTGATTGAGAAAGTTGATTTTTTGGTAGTAGAGAATAGAGCTACAACTAAAAATCTTTTAAAAAAATTTAAAATTGAAAATAAGAAAATATTTACTTACAACGATCATTCCAATAAGGCTGAAAGACAAAATATACTTGAACAATTAAAGGGTGGGTTCACAGGAGGTATTGTTTCAGATGCTGGAACACCTTTAATATGTGATCCAGGCTATAAGCTTATTTCTGAGCTAATAATTAATAATGTGAAAGTAATTCCTCTACCAGGGCCTACAGCAGTTGTCACAGCTTTGACAGGAAGTGGCCTNCCTACTGACAAATTTCAATTTAATGGATTTCTACCAAAAAAGAATAAAGAATTAATTGCTGTACTAAATAAATGCGCAAACTTTTCTGGCACATCAGTATTTTANGAGACTCCTCACAGAATTCTTGATTCTCTTGAGATAATCAATCAGATTTTTGGTTTTGAAGCTAACCTTTGTGTAGCAAAAGAATTAACCAAAGTGCACGAAAATTATTTTAGAGGCACTGCGAAAGAAATTCTGGATAAATTTAATGCAAATAAACAAGTTATAAAAGGAGAGTTTGTTTTATTAATACATTTTGAAAAAACAGACCAAGATTATTCTATTGCAGATAAAGCATATAAAAAGTTGAAATCTAAAGTTCCAATCAAAGAATTATCAAAAATAGTTTCAGATCTTACAGGTATTAATAAAAATTTGCTGTATAAAAGATTTTTATCTTTTTCGCAAAAGTCCTGATATTATATGCAACTGAGTTGGTCGAGCTATCGCTTATTTTTATAAGAGGAAAGTCCGGACTTCAAAGAGCAAAGTGCCAGTTAATTGCTGGGAGACGTGAGTCTACGGCTAGTGCAACAGAAAATAAACCGCCATTTAATGGTAAGGGTGAAAAGGTAAGGTAAGAGCTTACCGCCTAAGTTAAATTAGGGCATGGCAAACCCCACTTGAAGCAATGCCAAATAGAGATCTAAATACGTTGCTCGCGTAAGATCAGGGTAGGCAGCATGAATGTTTTGGCGACAAAACATCTAGATAAATGATGGCTTAAAACAGAATCCGGCTTATAGACCAACTCACTCCTCTAATTTAAAATCATTGTATGACTTGGCAAATTCTAGATTCAAATTATGAGCAGGCAAAAATTACTGTTATAGGTGTCGGAGGCGGTGGAGGAAATAGCGTTCACCATATGATTAAGTCTGAAATCAAAGGAGTTGAATTTATCTGTGCAAATACCGACTCTCAAGACTTAACGAAAATCCATAAAGCAAAAAAAATTAAATTAGGTGAGGAATTTACTAAAGGTTTAGGAGCTGGAAATGATCCAGAGAGAGGCAGAGTTGCTACAGAACTTAGTATTCCTGAAATAAGAGATGCGCTTGAAAATACAGAGATGCTTTTTATTGTTGCAGGCATGGGCGGTGGAACTGGTACTGGTGGTTCTCCAGTAATCGCAAAAGTTGCAAAAGATTTGGGGATTCTGACAGTTGCTGTTGTCACAACACCCTTTAAATATGAGCAAGAAAAAAGAGCTGAACAGGCTAGAGCTGGCATTTCAAAATTAATGCAGAGTGTGGACTCATGTATTGAAATAGACAATGAAAAAATCTTCGAGATTTTCCCAGCCAATGCACAATTTAATGAGGGTTTTAATGCAGTCAATGAAGTTATAACAAATGCTGTAAGAGGTGTATCTAATGTAATCTTGAATCCAGCAACTATGAATGTTGATTTTGCTGATGTACAAGCTGCTATGTCTCAAAAGGGGATGGCAATTATGTGTATAGGTAAAGCAAAAGGATTAAATCGTGCTGTTGATGCTGTAAATGATGCATTAAATAACCCATTTTTCAATAAAGCAGAAGTAAAAAATGCCAAAGGCTTATTAGTAAACATTTGTGGAGCATCGGGAATGGAGATGCAAGAAATAAACGCAATTATGAAGCAAGCACAAAGCATAAGCCAACAAGGTGTTGAGGCGATTCCAGGCCTAACAATAGATGAATCTTATGGAGATGAAATAGTAGTCACTATTATTGCTACAGGCTTAAGAAGATTTAATCTAGATGAATTTTCAAATTCTTATATAAGACCAGTGCGAGATATAAATACAGTACGAAAAGAATTAGAAGGGTATGTGGATCCAGAGAATCTCAACTTAATTGACTTGCACGATGTAATACGGAGTATAGAGGATTAAACATATACCAATACTCCTAAAGGAGTCTGTGAATAGTTTAATTTCAGATACAAACGGATTGTATCTTGACTGTACTTTTGGAAGAGGAGGACACTCAAAAAAAATTTTAGAGGAGCTATCCCCTGTAGGACGACTTATTTCATTTGATCTTGATGATGCAGCCCTAGAAGCAGCAAAAAGCATTAATCACAAAAATTTTAGATTCATTAAGACAAATTTCTCAATGATTGATGATTATGTTGAGGATAATTCTTTATCAGGAATTTTAATTGATTGTGGAGTATCATCCCCACAACTCGATGAATCTGAAAGAGGATTCAGTTTTCAAACAAAAGGACCCTTAGATATGAGATTCAATCAAAAACAGAAACTTACATGCAAATATATAATTGAAAATTTCAGTGAAAAAGAGATTTCTACAATTCTTTGGAAATTTGGAGAGGAAAAGGAATCTAGAAAAATAGCAAAACTAATTGTTAAACATAGAGAAAAAAATACAATCGAAAATACTCTAGATCTTGCAGAAATAATCAAAGCAGCTAAGGCAATTAAAACAAAAAAACACCCGGCAACAAAGTCATTTCAAGCCTTAAGAATGGCTGTAAATTCTGAAATTGAAAATCTCTCAGTTTGTCTTGAAAAAATCAAAGACAAACTAATTAAATCAGGTAAATTAGTGATAATTACGTTTCATTCTCTTGAGGATAGGATTGCAAAACGAACATTTAAGCCAAAAATCAATGTTCACGAAAAAGATATCCCTTTGAAAAATAAAGATGTACCTCATGAATTCAAAATAAGTAAAATAATTTATCCTTCTCCTGAAGAAATTTCCCTGAACCCAAGAGCTAGAAGCGCTAAAATGAGAATTATTGAAAAATTATGAAAACTTTAGACTACTTTCTATCAATATTTTTTTTAGCCTTTTTAGGTCTTTCTTTCTTAAAAGTTTTTCTTGTTTTTGAATATAAAAGAAACTTTATGCATCTTGATAATGTGCAACAGAAAATCTTTAAATTACAAAATCAAAATTCAAAGTTAAATGTTGAAATAGCTCTCTTAAAATCGTCTCCATATATTTATGATAAAGCCATAGCTCTTGGAATGACCGATCCTGATATTGATAATGAGTAAGTTAAGATTTCTTTTTTTTATTTTTTTGATTCTTTTATCGATACCTGGATTTAGATACTACCAACTCAACCAAGAGCGAGATTTATTTCTTGAAGCAGCAGAAATTAGAAATACTGCCTCTGAAATTAATCTTCAACCCAGAAAAAAAATATTAGATAGAAATGGAATAGAGCTAGCAACTGATATTTTGCGACCAACTTTATTATTTAAAAATGAGCGAGATAAAAATATTGCAAAAGATATTTTATTGAAACAATCTCAAGAAATTTTTCTAAATACTAAAAGAAGAATTTATCTGGAAAATAATATTTCAAAATCAATACTATCTAATATTCAAAAAGCATGCAGTTGTGTGCCAATTAGAGAAGATACATTTAAAAGATATTATCCATTTGGCAGTATTTTTGGTCCTGTTATAGGTTTCTCTGGGACTGATGGAGGTCTTGAGGGTGTAGAAAAAGTAATGAATGCAGATCTAGTTATTGATGAAAAAAAATCTACATTTAGTCAAAGTGGAAGAGGAGAGAAACTGTATGGTCAATTAGAGGATTTTATAAACCTGGGAAATAATGAGAGCTTGTCCCTTACATTAGATACAAATTTACAATTTAAACTTTTTAACGAGCTGAAAGAAGCAATTTCAACTTCAAAAGCTAAAGGGGGTTCTGCATTAATAATGAATGCTAAGTCAGGTGAAATACTGGCNATGGTAAGTTATCCAACATTCAACCCAAATAATCCTGATNGNGTTATTGAAAGAAATAAAGTAGTTGATGATTTTTTTGAGCCTGGTTCATTAATAAAACCTATAACTGTTGCTGGAGCAATTAAGCTTGGGCATATTCAAAAAGATAGTGTTATTAATACAAATCCTGGTTTTGTTACACTTTCTGGTTTTAAAAGAAGTGAGGCAGGAGGTAAGAATTTTGGCAGAATTAATCCCTCAGAAACTATTTCAAAATCATCTCAAGTTGGAATAGCAAAGATTGCCATCAAATTTTCATCAGCTGAAATGCGAGAAAATCTTGGTCAATTTGGTTTCGGAAAAGAACTAAAAATGCAATGGATAAATAACTATACTGGAAAAATTATTGATAATGCTAAACTCTATGATATTGACAAAGCATCTTTAGGTTACGGATATAGTTTAACCTCTAACTCACTTCAAATAGCTAGGGCTTACAGTGTTTTCGCTAATGAAGGGGTAATGATAGAACCTAGGCTTTTATCAGATATTAAATCAGAAAGAGTGCGGGTTCTTAGTAAATCTACTGCTTCATTTATTTTGGATTCATTAAGAATGACAGTCGTAGATGGCACAGCATCAAATCTCAAAAATGAGAAAATAGAAATAGCAGGCAAAACAGGAACATCTGAGAAGTATATTGAAGGTGTTGGATACGCTTCTGAAAAATACATTTCAAGTTTTGCATCTATTTTTCCTTATAACAATCCAAAATTTATTATGATCGTCTCAATTGATGAACCTGATCCAAATAAATATTTTGGAGGAGATGTGTCAGCACCTGTTGTAGGTAAACTGTCTAAATTTATGATGAGGTTAAAATACTTATGAAGAATCCTTTTTTAAGCCTCAGTTCTAATGAAAATCTTGTTACAAATTCAAAATATTTAAAAAAAAATGATATTTTTTTATCTCTCCGGGGTGGAGCAAAATATTTGACTACTGATCAAGCAAATCTTGCAAAACATATCTTCCTAGACAGCAGTGAGAATCTAGATCTACCAAAAGTTTCAAAAATAAAAGATCTCAATAGTTCATATTTAAAATGGATAGATGAGTACTTTGCGATTGATCATTCATACTTTAATAATCTCTTCATTACAGGCACGAATGGAAAAACAACAACACTCAGTTTCTTGAGCCAAATTTTGGAAAATAATGATATTAAACATGCTACATCTGGCACATTAGGAACTTTCATAAACAAGCAAAAGATTTTTAATAACGAGCTCACTACCGAAGAGCCTGTTTTTATAAGAAATCTTATGTCAAAGTGTTTTCGATCAAACATTAAAAATATCATTTTTGAAGCTTCATCTATTGGAGTTGATAAAAATAGATTGCAGGGCTTAAAGGTTAATCATGCGATATTTACAAATATTTCAAGAGATCATCTTGATTATCATGGCTCATTGAAAAATTATATTAATGCTAAGTTTAAGTTAGTTAGCAATGCAGAAGTTAAGACTTTAGCTGTAAATTTTGATGATGAAATAATATCTAACCAACTTAAAAAGTTAAGCTCAAGTAAAACATTTAAGATTTCATCTAGAAATAATAAATCAGATATTTTTTTTAAAGTTCTTAAGTACTTTGAAGATGGAAATATTGAATTTTTAGTGGAAACACCATGGGGAAAATTTCAAGCTGCTTCCAAAATTGAATCTGAATTTAATTTATATAATTTATTTTTAATTTTGCCTTATTATCAGTTTATTAATGGTGACTGCGAAGAATTTTTTGCTGAAGTTGAAAATCTATCATTGCCATTGGGTAGATTAAATAAAATTGAAAAAGGGAATATATATATTGATTATGCTCATACACCAAAGGCATTAGAATCTGTATGTAAATGTCTATTTAAAAAGAAAAAAAATAAATTAATAATTGTTTTTGGAGCTGGTGGTGAAAGAGACAAAGGCAAAAGGGCCTTAATGGGTGAAGTNGCAGATAAATATTGTGAAAAAATTTATATAACTTCTGATAATCCAAGAAATGAGGACCCTCAANAAATAGCGAATATGATTGTGGATGGAATAAAAGGATCGGATAAGATCTCTATGGAGCTTGATAGAGCACGCGCAATTAAAAATGCTATAAATGAGCTTAGCGAAGGAGACATACTTCTAATTGCTGGAAAAGGCCATGAAAAAAAACAAATTATTGGCGATAAATGCTCAGATTTTTCTGATTATGAGGAAGTAAAGAAGTGTATATTTTGAGTGAAAAAAAATCTTTAAAAAAATTATCACAAATTCTTGGGTTTGAGAATGTTCAAACTGACGCAAACATTGAAAGA
>FUFK010042743.1_pt1 | contig 22457 bp, 32 predicted proteins | sample 1021851 | NCBI WGS metagenome assembly FUFK01 (sample SAMEA51879418, study PRJEB19060) | metagenome
CGTGTTGTTGCGGATAACCTCCAAAAGCAAAGCGTAGAAAGGAGCACCATTCTTGTCCCTAGGCTTGAAAAAGGCGGTCGTCCCTATATTAAGGGAAAAATTTCCACGGACTCGCCCGCCCAATACACCGCCTCAACCGTCACAACCTCACAAAAGAGCGTGACCGTGAGCGGGCTTGCAGGTCGTTACCTCATCGATGATGCGGCGCAAGAAGATTCGGCGATCGCAGTTGTGCCCGCCCTTCAACGTCAGATCTCTATGGATCTTGCCGATGCGATGGAAGACGCTCTCATCAATGGTGACGATAGCGCAACACATCAAGACGATATAGCAAATTGGAACATCCGATCTAGATGGGGTACGAGCCCTGCTCTTGGTGGTAGTGCCGATCATAGACGTGCGTTTAAGGGTATGAGAAAGCAAGCTTTTGATCGTTCTTGTACTGCGAATCTCGGCACGTTCAACTTTGCAAACTTGTTGGGGCTCAAGGCGCAAATGGGTGAACTTGCTCTTCAAAACGTTGTTATCTTTGCATCGCCTGAGGCGGTTCTAGCAAACCTTTTGAGCCTTGCCGAAGTAAAAACCATTGATGTGTTCGGGCCCCAAGCTACAGTAGTTAGCGGCCAGATCGCAAACATCTTGGGTATGCCCATAATTATGACCCGCTTCCTTTCTGCGGACATGAACGGATCAGGCTTGTACGACAATGCAACCAAAACAAAGACCGGACTCCTTATGGCGCATGCGCCATCTTGGTACATCTTCGAGCGTAGAGGAATCCTTGTAGAAACTGACCGCAAAATTGATGTCGGGGCCACCGAAATCGTCGCTACAATGAGATCCACTTTTGATACACTTGACCTTGATGCAACCAAAAACGTTGCGTTTGGTTTCAACATGGCAACAAGCTAAGGAGTAAATCATGGAATATAGAATCCACGTACCCGCAAAGCATGCGACAAACTTGACCACAACAACGGTTTTGCATTCGATTCCTTGTGATCGTAATGCAACCCTTAAAAAGGTCATGATCTCAAGCCGTGCAGGAATCACACACGACGGCACAAACTATTCTCAGATTGCAATCAAGAACGGATCTACTACTCTTGCGGTACGTTTGTTTAATGCGGTATCTCTTGCCGCATTGACGCCCGAAGAGTTGACCGTATCTGATGGCGATGTAACATCCTCCACATGCCTTAATGTCGAGTATGACTTTAGTGCATCCGGGCTGGCTGTAGATTGCGATCTTGTTTTGGTCTTTGAGACTGCGAGACAGTTCTAGCTATGGCAATGGTTACGGTTTCCATATTGAAACAGTATATCCCTGAGATCACGGGCGATGCCGCCAATACTGATCTTGAGGCGTTATTGGATCGTGTGGAATCCGCAACCGCCCGCTATATGGGATGGGGTAAGGCTGATAACCTTGCCTCACCTCGTATGTTGTCCGCAACATACACCTTTTTTCTCGATGCGCCTACGCTAGAGAATCCCGATGTTTTACAATTGCCCATGAGGCCAGTGCAAAGCATCACCTCTATCCATAGCGATATAGATAGACAATACGGATCGGATACGCTGATCGATCCGTCAACATACAGCCTTGATAAATACTTAGGGCAAGCGATACTCAACCCTGTGACCGCTACCGATTATTTTGATCGTGGATACCGTGCGATCAAGGTGATATGTGAGGCGGGTTTTGCAGGTGGCGAAATGCCCGCAGATCTTGAGCATGGGATCTGTGTGTGGGCGTCTCAACTACACCGCAACAAAGCAACACAGGGAAAAGACAGCATCACACAAAGAGCGGCCACGATCTCCATTTCCCCAAAGAATATGCCCCCTGAGGTAAAGGAGATCCTTGCGCCATTTCGTGAACCTCGACAAATTTTCTGAGGTGACACGATGCCCAAGCAAATATCTCTTCAGCAATTCCAACACCGCATGAGAAGAGCCGATCAAAGGATCGTGAAAACGCTTTTTCAAAAGCTTCGTATTTTATCCCTCAAGGCTGAAGCCGAAGCAAAGCGCAACGCAACAGACTACCCTCGTGTACGTACAGGGCGCTTGAGATCATCGATCACGGGTCTTGTGGACACCAAAAACGCACGGCCTCGCATGCTCCTTGTGGCGGGTGGAAACACAAAAGGGGCGCCTGTGAACTATGCACGATTTGTGGAGTTTGGTACAAAAAAGATGCGGCCTCGTCTCTTTATGGGTCGAGCCTTCCAAAAGATCGAGCGGGATCAGGTTGTGGGTGAACTTCAAAACCTCTTACGTCTTGCGCTTGTGGAGAGGTAATGGCATCACGTACAAGGCAAATTATCGAAAAGATAAAGGCGCTCATTGCGGTCGACTATACCGCAAAAGAGAGCGGTCTTGATATGCAAAACAAAGTACAGGTGGGCGCAATTATCGATCCCCCATATGTGCCCTTTGGGTGTGTGTCTTTTGTGCAAGCTACAAGCGAATACGGCCAATCATTAGGGCGCTACCGAATCACGAACACCTTCGAGGTCTATGCATTTGTGGCGGGTCTTGATGTGGAAGAACGCACCGTGAAAGCGATGGATCTTGTTGAGGATATGGTTGAGGCTCTTTGTGCAGATCGTCAAATCGGCCTATCTTCGATCGTTGATGATATAAAATGCGCCTTTGTTGCCGAAGACGGTGACCGTTATGGTATCGAAGGCCTAGGGATCGGTTATATTGAGGTGCAAGTGTACTCTCAAAGCGACACAGGGATCTAAATTATGACATGGTATGACACAGGATTTAAGCAACGGCAAGCGGTGGCGATCGATGCTACAACCACATCCGATGCAACCACGGCCGCAAGGGATACCGAGTTTGGGATTCCGTCGGATTGGGATCTTTTTTGGGATAATATACGATCGNATTTCTTCGATGTGGTTGTAGCTGATCCAAACGGCAACCTGTTGAATTTCTCACGCAAGGCGGGCGCAAATTATGCGAATCGTGTCCTTGTTCTTGAGGTTGACGGGTACGCCACAAAAGGCCAAAGCGTTGTACAGATATACGTATACTTTCAAAACCCCACACAAAGCAGCGATCTATCAGTATCAACAACGATGAGTAATATACTCAACGGATCGATCGAGCTATCAAGACCTACGGCGCTTACGGTCACACAGCCTTTATTAAGGCCACCAACGGACGTGCCACAAACCGCATTTGTAAAGGCCTCCACGGACGAGATCGATGTGTATTTTTCTGTGGCCTCCATATTGGGGGCGAGAGCAGCAAAATACAACAACCGCCTACTCTATGAGGGCATAAACTACATCAACGTGTTTGCTCTCAACTCAGCGGGCGCAAACGATACGGGGCGCTACGACGAATCACAAACAAGGTTTGTGGGTGAGTATGTGCGGGTACGTGCAAAAGGCGGATCAAGTGGAAGCGATTACGCCCTCGTGTGCCGAATCGTCACAACCGAAACACAACAAATTGATATAAGATGTTTAATACAGGTACGCGATCAGCTACCATCTAGCTAACAGGAGAAATCATGGCTTTGGAATTTGGCCGATCGGCCTTTATCAAGTACGCAAAAGAGTCCACTTATGGGACTGCAGTCACCACCACGGTATCAAACCGTGTTACATCGGTGTCGTTATCGAGGAGCCAAGAGAGGGAGCGTACAACACATCTCTCACAAGGTGACGCAGGGTTTGCAACGAACACCTTTGACGGCTTCGAACAGGCGGGCGGATCGGTTGAGATGCCCCTCTTTTACCAAGGAAACGGCTTGCTTATAGAGGTTGCATGTGGTGCGGCTGTGTCGGTATCCGGATCGGGTCCATATACAAGCGTGTTCGAGCCTCGCAACACCTCAACAAACCCCACACTTGATTCTCTCACGATAGACTTTCAGCGAGGCACAGGATCAAAAGAGACGTTCGAGGGCTGTATGGTTTCGACCATATCATTCTCATGCGAGGCAGGTGGTGAGGCTTCGATAAGTGTGGAGTTCCTTGCGGAAACAGCACAAACCAGAGCCTCAGGCATCACACCCACATTTGGATCGGGTGCGCAGGTATTCCACCACCAAGTAACAGCCGCAGGGCTTGACTTTAACAGTGTAAACTACAAGGTGCGATCTTTTGAGTTTAGTATCGATAACAAGCTTGAGCGGGTCAACAACCTAGGATCAAAACTCACAGGTCAACCCCAAATCAGTGATGTACGTGAGGTGATGATTACCGCAACGCTTGATCTTGAAGATAACAATCTATACAATGCGCAACTTGATGGAACACAGTCGGATGTATCTCTCAAGTTTCAAAGCGGTACGGATGAAATACGATTCTTGTTACGGAACGCTAAAATCGTGGACTATTCTGATGATGTGACCTCGTTCGGCCGCATCGAGCGCACAGTAACATTTATGGGCTTGGGTGTGTCCGGTGGCGATAAGCCATTTAGAATTACTCTTGTCAATGGCGACTCCACAGGTATCGCAAACTAACAACCACAACAAAAGAGGTGTAACGATGGATAAAAATATCCTTGAGGAGATCGTTGCATCCGCATCTTTTGAGGTCGACGCCTTTGACGGGCTGATCAAAATAGAGGGGCGGATCTTGTCTCCATCCGAAGTAGAGGCCGCAGGTCTTGCAAGTGCGCTCATTGCGGGCGCAATCTTCAAAGGTAAAAGCAAAGAGCAGATCGAGCAAACCCAACGCATCGCGGAGCGTGTTGAGCGTGGCGAAATGGATAACATAGAGGAGTTGTTACAATTGACCTCTTCCATATCTCCTGAGCAAATGGAGCGCCTTGCAGAGCGTGAGGATCGATTGCTTATGAAGTGTGTACGAAGATGCTCAAAAGACAACGGAAAAACATGGGAGCCTTTGCACCTCGTGAGCGTTGTTGATCAGCAAAACGCAAAACAAAACCGCCTTTGGGTTGGTATGATAAAAAGCGAAGACCGCAAAGCTATTCTTGATCGTGCTATGAGCGGGCACAAGGAGGCAAGCGACAAGCTTAAATCCTTTCGTACAGGATGAGGAGATTGTACACATGTATGATATAATTGGGCGTACCTATGGCATGTTACCCTCAGAGGTGGCTAAGTTGTCATGGTCGGATCTCCTGATGTGTGTGCAATGTGTGCGGGCAAGAGGGGATCGGATCAAGCGTATACTCAAGAAGGGCAAGCGTAAAAAAGAGATGGTGTTCCCTAACATCTCAATCATTGACCTTGCGGATATATTATGAGCACAACAGTAGAATATATATTAGACGTTGAAACCCAAAAGGCGCAAACAGGCCTCAAGAAAACCGAAGTTCAAACGAAACGCACCACGGATGCCGTAAAAAATGCACGTAAGCAATTTCGAGGTATGTCGGGCACGTTTCAGGCTGTAGGAGAAGTCTCCAATATTGTCAATCCACAACTCGCAGGCCTTGCGGATGTTGCAATACAAACATCGTCCGCATTTCGTGCCTTGGGTCGATCCCTTGCAAGTGGAAACCCGATCATCATTGGGATCACGGCCGCCCTCATGGCGGGTATTGCGGTATATAGTGCATACACCGCAAGCGTGAGAGCAAATGAGGAATCCATCAAAAAACTCAACGAGACACTTGAGAAGAACACGGCAGAAATTGAGAAGAATCAACAAGCCTTTACGAATGCAGAAAATGCGATCCTAGACAGTGCGGGCGGGATCAATGAATTGCGCCTTAAGTACGCAGAGCTTTCGGGCGAGATAAACAAGGGTGAGGCGTTAGAGGCAAGGCAATTCTTTGCAGCGGAGCAAGGTGCGCAAAAACTGCGTGATGAACTTGATAAGCAAATACAGACAAGAGAGAAAGATCTTGAGTTGGCGAAAGCAAGCGCCAAAGCAATCAAGGAGCGCCTCACACATTTATCAAATAGTAACAGGCTTGTAAAGTTCGGTGGGGGCGCAACCAAAGAGGCGGCTGATGAGTATGTAAAAGAGAATAAAGTTCTTTCACAAATAGCAGAGATTGAGAGAGAATTGTTGTCGCTTCGAACCGATGGCGTCAAGAGGATCGAGGCTCAAAGTAAAGAGTTTTCAGATCTACAAGATAAGATCGCAAAATTACTCAAAAAGCAACAACAAAGAGAAGAGGCGATCAAGCGTGCCAAAGAACGCCAAACGCAACTACAAAGACTCCTCAACGACCTCCAAAACCAAAGCGCTACACTTGCCGCAAAGGTGAGAGATAGTGAGATCGCACGCATGGCACCGCTTGCGCAAATCAACGCACAGTACCAAAAAGAGATCGACGGCCTCAACGCAATAGAGGCGGGCATCATAAGGCAGTTCGAAGAGGCTGAGCGTGTCGCAAAATCCAAAAGAGATCAGGCGCTTCTCACGGATATACAAAAGGCCAAAACCGAAGCACTTGCGCAAGTGGAGGCCGCACGAGGTGACGCCGAAGCAAAGCGGGCACATCAGTTGGGTAACATATACGGCAAGAATATAAAGACCCAAATCAAAGGCCTTGCCAATATAGGCAAAGCGTTCGGACAAACTTTGGGTAAACAAATACAAGCCCAAAACCAAGTTAGCAAAATCATAAACGATGCCAACAGCGATCAACTCACAGCCATCGACAAAATCAACGAAGCCGAACAAGAGCGCCTCAGGGTGTTGCAAGAGATTGCAAAACAGCAAAAGATCAACACAGATGAGGCACAAAGAGCCGTCGAGGCACGGGCGCAAAGAGATCGGGCACGGGTAAGGCAACAACAGGCCGCAAGCATTGCGGGCGGTGTTGAAACGGTTGTACGTGCATCTATTGACCCAACGGCTTTGATCGGGGCTATAGGATCTGCGTTTGGCCCCATAGGCGGTGCGGTTGCGGGTGTTGTAAGTGCGCTCTCAGACTTAGGGCAAAAAGATCCCGAAGAAATAAAAGAAGAATTTCGGGCAACGTTTGAAGGAATCGCAAAAGGCTTGAAGGTTGTGATTCCTCTCATTTTCGAGATGTTACCGCCGATCCTCTTTGATGCCGCAAAGATGATCATCAATGCCCTTATACAATTACCTGTAACACTGGCATCACACATATCAAAAGCGATCGGGCATGTACTCAAGGGCATCGTTGACTTTTTCAAAGACCCAATTGGCAACATCGTAAAAGGTATCGGCCAGCTATTCCAAAACTTTATCGATCTTATCGTTGAGGCGTTCACAAGCGTATTTCCTTCGTTTATGGGTGGCGGTCGTATGCCAAGTGCCCAAGGTGGTATCAGATTTACTGGGGCCTCAAGAGGCCTCGCAATGCTCCATGAGGGGGAAGCAGTCATTCCGAGAAGCGGCCAAATATCCTCAAGCGTGGCAAGAGATGCGCAAAACATAATACAAGCCCAAGGCGGTGGCGGGGTTACGGTTGTAATCAACAGTGCAATCACAGAAAGATCGGCCGTTGATGCCCTTGTGCGCAAAATAGAGGAACGGTTTAGCGCCTTTGGGCAGTCCACAAGCCCGCTCTTTGGAGGTCGATAACATGGGAAACGCCAAATTCTTTTACTATCCGCAACCCGATGGGCGTCACCTCGTGGAGATCGATATGGGTGAGGCTTTGGGTGAGCTTCAAAGCGTGTTCTCACATGATGCGGTTGATGCCATTACACAATCAGGCGGCATATATCGATCCGTGTCACGTGGTGCGGAGTTTGTCACCATACAACGGGATCGCATGCAACTAGGTGAAGATCTTGCCGTGCAATTTCGTGCACTACAAAACCACCTCGATAGAGGATTCTCGTGCATGTTTACCGCAGATCATGCAAAAGCGTGGGCGGCTTCTTGCATTCCATCACCCACAGCGGGTGATTTTACGATCAATGTAGGTGATGCGGTGTTTTCCAGTATCACGGGCACGGTTGTTGGCGGATCTTCTCTTGTGCCTGTGGCGGGCGATTATGTTGCCATTGATACCGATAGCCCGCCTTTGGTGCATGAGGTGGGAGAAGTACAAAGCGCATCGCTTACAATGGCCTCAGGTGGCTCGATCACGTTCCAAAATCGTGTATGCTTTGATTATGCGGGGCGCATGGCGTTTGCCCGCTATTATCGGTTTTGGCCTGTTCTCAAAAGGCCGCAAGAGGATATAGGTTCACCCATGATTACAAACGAGGGCGGGCGGTTGTTCTCGCTTTCGGTGCGTCTTGTGGTGGATTATGAGGCCATGTTTGCGTTTTACAATGGCGAGGGCGAAACCGTACCGCTTGCCGAAGCCTCACCCGCATCAGGTGACCTGAGTAACAATGAGGGATCATTCACTCTTGATACAGGATATAAGGCTTTTGATCCACGGCCTCAGGCAAGAGAGGTGAACATCAATACAACCGTACTCAATGCAATACGGAGAGGGCGCAACTAATGGCATGGAGTACCGATTTTATTGCCGCCCTAAGTGCTCCCTCTATCACGCCGATATACATTCTTGAGGTTGTGCGTGTGCCGCAAGGTGTGGGAACTCCGGCCTTTATCTATTCGGATAGAGGTGATTTGCAGATCGGCCGTGGTGGTGTTGACATACAGGGCACGAGTGTGATCCCGCAAAGGTGGAGTGTGTCCTTTGGTGGTTTTGCGCTTGAACTTGTGGGCGACATAAGGCCGTTTCGCAATAGCCTCATACGAGGGGCTTTGTGTGTGCTTCGTGTATCGATCGCAGGTCTTGCCGATGAGCGGATCGCCATTGGGCAACTCGANCAAATTGAGGGTGTTCGTGGTGTATATAGGGTGTCTTTCAAGGATTACCTTAGCGCCTCACAATCGAGATTTGATACCCGAAAGGTGGGCACGCAATACCGATCACAATGGTTTTATGATACCACCACAAAAACAACCGTTGCAAGTTCGTGGAGCGTGTTACAGACCTCNTTAAGNGTTGTAAGTACCGATGATTTTACAAAAGCCAACACGATAGATGGGATTCTTTATTGTGTGCCCTCAGGTGGAGGATCTCCGTTCTATATGCGTTGGAGTGCAAAAGACGATGCTACCGATGTTTTTACGGTGTCAGGGCGTGAGGATCACCCATCAACGGCATCGGCATCCGGTTTGTCTGTTGGTGATGAGGTGTTTAATGCGGCTCGTGTTTTGGCCGCACCTTTTGCGATATTTGCGCAACTCATCACATCAACAGGCACGGGCACAAACGGCCCCAACGATTCTTTACCAGAGAGCTACGGAAACGGCGCACCACTGCATCATTCGTTTTTTGATGTAGCCGATGCACAAACAACATCAAGTTATATCGTGCCCTCAAGCGGTACATTTTACCAATGGGATCTCGTATTCAACGAGCCTTTGAGTGGAGGGCTTCGGGCGGTTATGGACATAGCCGCAAACGTAGGGCAATGGCCTGTGATGCGTCAAAACTCTTTCTCATGGCGTGGCTGTTGCGATCCCACAGGTAGGCACGGAAACAGACCGCCCACAAGTGCGCATATTTTTGACGATGATATAATCTCAATCAATAGCGTCCAATTTTTTGACCCCACCTTGAGCGCACCATTTCTCCAAACGTCGATCACGTACGATGTAACGAATACCACCAAGAGCGTTGTGAGCAATACAGATGGTGACTACTTACCCATGAGTACCGAGATCGAGAGGCAATTCGGTACACGGTATTCCGTAGGCGCAAACAATATGCAACGCATGGCAAGCGGAGATCTTGACCGTATGCAGATATGGGATCTCTTTCATTGGGCGAGGGTTTCCTTGCGTGTGCGGCTTCGATTTTCTGTTCTTTGTGCGGGCGATGTGGTGCAACTCACGAGCGCATTTATTCAAGATTTGAGCACACAAGTTGGGGACACCTACAACGGCCGAAACGGGATGGTGTTAGAGATGAGTTACAATATCACATCAAGATCGTGTATATTGGTGATAGGGTTTCCTCCTGAGGTATAGAAATGAAATATGAGATCTGGCATGCAAAACCGCCGATTTTACAACGCTTAATTACACGTGGATACAAGGTCTTTGAGGGTGAGGATCATGATCTGAACCTTATCGGCATTCGCTCGAAGAATCGCACGCCGGGATCGTTTGACGATCTCTTTGTGTGTGTATATCGTGAGGATGGTGTGTGGGTGCAAGAGACATATCAAGCGACATGCGATCCAAGCGCAGAGCAACACATCAGCCCAACAAATGACAAAGGCGTTGCCATACTCAAAGCCGGACAGTATCGAGGCGTGTGGACGCTAGATCTGCACGGCGGTGTATATCGGGCACTATGCCAAAGGGGTGCAATGGTTACCGTGTATAGGGACAACACAGGCGATTCCACAAGTGACCATATAAACGAGGATACGGGGTGGTTCGGAATAAACGGGCATCGTGCCCATAAGACGAAACTTGTTGACTCAACAAAGTACTATAGTGCCGGATGTCAAGTGCTCAGGCATCCCGCAGACTTTGCCCGCCTAATAGCTCTTTGTGNGATGCANGAAGCAAAATGGGGCAACTCCTTNACNTATACGCTACTTGAGGAGGAATAATGCCCACGGAGATGGTTACACAGCTATGGATGGATCTTGCAACAAACGCCCCTTTTGTTGGATTCCTTTTGTATCAGTATTGGGATCAACGCAAAACCAACAAAGAGCAGCGTGACGAAATGAAAGAGATTCGCCAAGAAGCCAAAGCGAATGAAACCGAAGTACGGGCAAGATTTGAAAAGGTCATACAAGACCTCAACAAAGACCGTGATCAACTTGTGGATGGCTTCTCTTCTCGAATCGATAGCCTTGAGAGGGGGCAACGCAAGCTATTCGCAATTCTTGAGCCTCTCAAAGAGCAAATACAAGAGATGAGGCTAAAAGAGCAGGTCAAAAAAGAGATCGGTGTGATACAATAAGATCGCTACCTCGTTGTGGGGTAGTACGGGAAAAGGTTACAACAAGGTGTCTCATAAGGCATCTTTTGTTTTTTCTCAACAAACCCACAAGGCCGCATGATGCGGCCTTTCTTGTGCAATAAAAAAGCCCGCAGTAGATGCGGGCACAAAACCAAGAGGAGGTGTTTTGTTTGTGGATAGACCTATGTGAAGTAAACCACGTGAACAGAATCGCCATTGCTAAGGTTTCCACCAAAGCTTAAGCGGCACACGCCACCGGCACCACCGGAAACAGCAACCGTATACTCTGATGCGTTACCCGCAGATCCGCCGATGGCAGTCATGTTGAGAGCAGCCAAACCGTTGATATATACCATTACGCTATTCGCAAATCCTGCGTCAAGTGTACGGGCAAGATCAAGGGCGGATGTGGACGATCCGGAGATCTGGAATCCTTCTTGGAAGAAGGCCGCCCCGATTTTGGCCGCTGATATTGCATCGTCTTGAATGTTGGCTGTCTGTACGCAATTGCTCGATAGCTTTGCGTTTGAGATTCCACCATCCTTGAGGCGCAAAGAATCGCTGTTGATCTCAATTGTCGCATCATCAACGTTTACAGAGAGCGCAGATCCCCCACCACCCGCAAGACCGTTGCCCGCAACACTTGAGGCGATCTTACCCTCATCAACGGCATTTGCCGCAAGTTTGGCAAGGGTTACGGCCCCTGAGTTTATTTTAACTGAAGTAACGGCATTGGACCCGATCGCACTGGCGTCCACGATTCCGGCCGCAAAGTATGCGCTTGAGTCAATAGATCCATCGGCGATGGCGTTGGAGGTCACAGAGTTTGCGCCCATCTGTGCGCTTGTGATGGTTCCAACACTCAAGCCACTTGCGGATGCTTGTAGGGTTGATCCGTTGAGTTTGACCTGCGCAGATCCTGAGTTGAGCTCAAGACCGTTGCCCGCTTTGATCTCAAGTTCTCCGGATGTGAATTGCAAACCGCTATTAGATGACAGGTCGACCGATAAAGTTGACCCTGATTTAGATAATCCATCGCCCGCATTGATGGAGCCGAGGCCACTAAACTGGGTGATCACGATTGCGGTTGTGCCTAAGTTAATATTGTCCGTTGTGACCGTAAATCCAGCATCCGAGTGTGTTGCGCCCTGTCGACAGAAGACCGCAGCCCCCTCCAATTTTTGGGCGGTGTTGGCGTCCTCTGAGCGTGTCATTGCGGCGCCTGCGCTTGCAAAAACATAAATACCGCATTCAGAGGCCGTAGACTGGTCTTTCAAAACGACTCTATCGCCCGATGTGAGGTTTACCCCATCTATGGAGGATGGTGCGCTTGAAATGTCAACGTTTGCGGTACTTGCGGCAATACAACTTTCCTTCCAGTGAATTCCTTGGGCTGTGGCGTCCACATAGGCCTTAGAGGCGGCGTGAGCATCGCTTGTCGGCGTGGCTACGGAAACCGTGCCCGATGAGAAATTAAAAGATCCGGTAAGGTCTATTTTTGCCGCAGTCACCACACCATTTGCAAGGTATGCGGAGCTATCAATTGCAGAATCTGCGATCTTGGCTGATATTACAGAATCGTTAGCGAGAGCCGAGGAAACGACAACGCTTGATCCGATGAGATTGGAATTATCGATAATTCCTGTGCTGAGTTGTGCTGAGGTAATCGAGGCCGATTTAATCTGACCGCCTCTAATTTGTATTGTCATGGGTGTTTACTCCGATGATTGTGTTGTATAAACCGCCTCAAGTGTATCACCTGTGAGCGGCGGGGATGAAAACTCGAAATTACGATCGTCNATAATTGAGATCTGGCTAACACGTTGCTTTGAGTCCGTTGAGATATACATTGAGNGATCCCGATGTAACATCCTTTGACGTTGTAAATCTCACGGTGACACCATTACATAACGTTGTAAAATCATCAATTTGCGTTACCTGTGCGGCATCGGCGCCAACTTCTCGCCCCGTGCCTCCCTCATCATTGTACACATTTGCAATTGGCATGTCAACNCCTTAACATTCGTATGTCAGAGAAGCGCTATCAACATCACACGTGCCCGTATTGGTTCGAATATGCACATATAAAGTCTTGTCNTGTATGTCCCTAATAACAACATCAAGGCGATACGATGCGGCGCCAACTGTACTCGTGGTGAGGCCTAATTGTATATCAGATCTCGTTTCGGTCATTAGGATTTTATCACCTGCGGCATCCCTTGTTACCGTGGAAAAGAGTTTCGTGACGTTTGAGATGTTGGATAATTGCACCTCCAACATGGAGGCTTTCACATTGATTTGTGATGTACCATATTTTGTATAGCTCAAAGGCACTGCTTTTGCCGTGTCGTACGTTGCCGATATACCTGTTGCGCCCGATGTACTGAGCATTTGATCATATAATGCCATATCATTTACCACGTAAAGGGTTGAGATATAGCCCTATCTTAGCACGATACAACATCATATGCACCTTGAGCGCATTGCGTACACTCAAAGGGTAACACAGGCGAAACAGTTGCGCACACATGAGCACATCATCAAGAGCCTCGTGTGTTTGTGGAGGCCAGCCGAAGATCTTCGCAATACTACTCATGCTCATCGACGAAAACCCATGAGGCATAAGAGCAGAGCTCGCCAAGGCGATGGTGTCGATTCCACGGCGCAAGATTCTCCGCTGTGGTGCATGATCTTGCAAAAACTTGAGAATAAATCCACGATCAAAAGGCCAATTGTGTGCAACAGGAATGCATGAATCCATAAAATCGGAGATCGCAAACGCTGCCCTTTTGGGGTCAAGCGCTCCGCATTTCGCCCATTGGTCGGGCGTGTAGCCGTTGATTCTCAGCGATTTGGGATCGGCATCCCCTATATTTTGCGGCCAAATATGGATGTGTAGTCGGGCGATCTCTTTTAGATTCTTGTCCAGTTTGATGCCCGCAAAACTGATCATCTCGTGCCCTCGATACGGATATAGCCCCGTTGTTTCGGTGTCCAATACTACAAACATAAAAACCTCCTCATGTAGATATATAGAGGTTTTCAAAGAAATATCAAAATAATGTTTGACACATTATAAGCGAATGAGGTATAGATATTGGACACCAAACAACAAAGGAAAAAACAATGAAAACAATTGAACAACTCAGAACCTATAAAAAGATCACCCAAGACGATAGAGCAAAAGCCAGACAAATCCTTGAGGACTCCAAGGATTGGGAAGCCATTATTGAAATCACAGCCAGAGGATTCCGATTCCGCCACTCAAAAATCCGAATGGTCGGAAACATTCATCCTCTCAGAGTTGCCCAACGAGCGGCACTTGTTCAAGAGTGCGACACCCAAGGGATCGTACTTTATGGAGAGAAAGCTAAAGAAAAGGCATCGGAAACTTTCTCTTTAAAAGTAGTGTGTCGCGAGGAGGCACACGGGCACTTTTGCGGGCTTTGTGGAAGACCATTAAGAAACAAAAAATACGAAATCCATACAATTGTAGAGCGCGAAGTGTATCACACTGAGACAAAGAAAACGCTTTATCTATCACCCGTTAAAGAATGGGATGAGGACTACATGGATTGTGGTGACTATGCAATGATTGGTTCTCATTGCGCCAAGAGAATCCCACAAGAATATAAGGCAACACTGTAGACACATCCGCACCAACCCACAAGGCCGCATNATGCGGCCTTTTTATTTTCTCAAAATAATGTTTGCAATCTCATTGTCATTCGCATAGAATGAAAAGGCAACCAACAACACAAGGAGCAACAATGCAGTACACGATCAACGGATACAAAGTAAGCCTCAACATCCAAAACACACAAGGCCAAACCCAATACAACAGCAAAATCACAAAAGGCGGCAAGGTGCAAGCGGTTATTATAGATCTTCGCTCAACAGGTCACGGGTTTGCGCCACAAGGTGACCTCAAGATTGCGGAGCTACATGCGGTTGGGTTGCATGTCACGGCGATCGACATGTGGAGAGAAAGCGGTAGAATCGCATATGTTGAAATCTATGACATGAAGCGCAATAAGGTGCGCATTATCAAGAGCGGTGATCAAGACGCATGGCGATCTCTTGATGCCTGCGATAAATCGGGCGTAAAGACATGTATCAACATGATGCAATCGATCACAATGGGTCAAACCCATTTCATCCCTGTACGATAGTGCAGATTAACCAACAAGGAGCAACAAATGGAACAATTTACACCAATAACCCACACCGACATCCAAACGATGAGCGAGATGCCCAAAGCCTCGATCCTCGTTTGGCTCAAGTTGCGAATCTACGCAGGGCAAAACGGCAAGGCATACCCAACAAGATCAAAGATNGCCGAAGATCTTGGCNTGTCNNTTCCNTCNGTNAATCGTGCTTTTCAAGANCTCGAAAAGAGAAGCATGATCACAAAGATCAANANTCANGGNGTGATCAAAAATGCGCAGTACATGATCAAAAATGATCAGTCACTAATCAGAAATGATCACTCGAACAGATCAGAAATGATCAGTGGCACTGATCAAAAACGATCAGTCGATGTGATCAAAAATGATCAACAGAATAAAGAAAGTAATAAAGAAAGTAATAAAGAAAATAATATTGCTTGTAGTAAAGACAATACTTNTTCTTTTGCTTTNGAGAGGGCGGCATCAAGTGCCGCAGATGTTGAAGCATTGGATGGNAGTGATGAGCGAGATCTATGGCTTGCGGAGCTATGGGCAAAACATGCAACGACACAGGGATGGATCTCTTCGGATGTNTCNAAAGATTTTGCCATGATAAAAGAGGGTCTTGAGGTCATACAGATCGCAAAGGTTGTGCGCAAGCTAGATGCGTATATTATCCGTGAGCAATGCAACGGCATGTATCAAGGGAAAGGATGGGCACGTAAGATCCGTGATCGATGGTGTGCCAAGGAATCCAAAAGCGTGAGCAAATACGATCGTAAAAAAATGAGCGAATCAACCATTATGATCGGGCAAGAGAAGCAACAAGCCGAGAGAGAAGCACAGGAGCACCAAGAGCAGATCAAAAGGGCGTCGGCGGTGTCGAAGGCTACCAAGAGCAAGGCGGCGGCGTTGTGGGCTGATTTTGTGGCTCGATTCGATAATTACGAAGAGCGGGCGAATGCGGTCTTCGAATGGAGGCGATCCGGTGGGCTTACCGATGAGGTACGCAAGGAGATAAAGGCAGATCCTGATCTCTTTGATTTTGACATGCTTTGTGATGTGCCTGTGTATCCGATGAGAGGTGAGGCATGAGGGGGGAATATATCGTAGGTGACAAAGTCTTTGCAAAAACAGAATTTTGCCGTGTTGCGTTGTTGGGTGAGATCACCCGCATTGATGGCAATATGTGCTCTCTCAAGATGTGCGGATATGATCCCAAACGGCGCTCCTCAATAATACCGCATACCATTACCACACGCCTCGATCTCCTTGATCCTCATGCAGATGTTATTAAGAGATGGGAGAGCAAGGCGATGGATCTTGAAGTTACAAAAACAAGAATCGAGATCAAAAAGCTTGCGGATAAACTCAAGGAGGCAATGAGGCATGACAAAAAAATCGTATGGAAGCCCTAAGGATCGGATGATGAAAAAGACCACACCACAAGGCGACACAAAGATCCGGATCACGCTCACAAAAGAGCAGTATGCGCAAGCTGAGCGCATTGCAAAACGGCACGCTATGCACGCCGATGATGTGATCCAAAGGTATGTGCTCAGGTGTATTGCGGATCTATCTCATCCGTGATAGTGTAGGGATGTAGATACATTGTATTTGCATCCTTGTTGTTGATGCGTCCTTTGTTTGGTTGGTTACAGATTGGGGCGCATCACTTACTTTTTCTCAAAAGAATACTTGACTATCATATAATGAGACTATAAGATAATGTATACCAACCAACAAGGAGCAACAACAATGAATACATGGATACACATCGTTGTAAAAGTAAACGGCATGATGATCACAGACTCGATACGGGTCGAGGGTGCGCTTGATCTTGCGGATCATATTGCAAGGCACGTAGACAATGGAGGNGAGATCATCGCCATCACCACAAGCGAAGAGTGGGAGAGCAATCAGCCCGCACAGATGACAAGCGATGATCTTGATGCATGGGCGCAAGAACTCGAAGCGGAGATCCCTGAGTAATGCAAANCGAAAAGAGATCGATGGTACAACCACAGCGCAAAAGCGATCAATGTGGTGCGTTTGAAATTAAGCGCATCACATGTGGATGGAGCGGTGCGGACTACAAAACAACTTTATATTTGAGGCTCAACGGGCAAGGCGTGGCACGTCTTTGCGATTGTGTGGGCTACCACTACAAAAAGACGTGTTACCACCTCACAGCGCTTGAGGAATGGGCACGAAAGAGCAAGGAGCAAGAGAAATGAAAGACGTATACTTAGAGCAATTAGATACAGAAATACAACACTTCCAAGAGCAATACTATCAAAATGATGGAACGGATATAACTGACATGTGCACAAACATCTTTTGTATGATGGATGCGGTAAATAAAAAAGCAACCTACATTGCAGAGCATCCCGAAAGAGCAAAGAATCATTACAGTAAAAATCGTGATGCGGCGTTTGTAAAGTCTGTTCGTACATCGTTGGGATTAACACAAGAGGCGTTTGGGCATCGTTTGGGCGTATCAAGAGAGATTGTAAACAGGTGGGAAAAAGGAAGGGTTCCGCTATCTGATGAGAAAAAGAGTTTCATTGAGGGTGTGGCAAGGTGTGCGAAAGATACCCCATCATGGCAAAAGGACGCTATGAGTCTTTTGAGAGGTGTGAAATGAGCTATTCACAAGAGAACAACGAGATCCTCAAGGCGGGCGGGCGTCCTACACAGGGCAAGAACTCGCCAAGAATCACAACCGTGATGCCTGAGTGGATGCTTGAGAAACTCAACGCATATGCGAAGAAAAAGAGAATCTCACGAGGTGAGGCCATACGCCAGATCCTCAACGAGGTGCTTTGATGGGTAGGCCTCTTAAGCTTAACGATGCCATCGTTGCCCGTATCATGGAAGCAACCGCAAAGGGGCATCCTCGTGAGATGGTGGCGCATTATGCGGGGCTGAATCCCTCCACGCTCTACAGGTGGATCAACTTAGGNCGTGAAGGTAAACAGCCATANCAAGCTTTTGTAAGGAAGCTAGAACAGGCAAAAGCNCAAGGNCTNCATGGTCTTCTATCTACGATCGAGAGGGCAAGTAAAGACCAATGGCAAGCGGCCGCATGGCTTGCCGAGAGGTGTCACGGCATGACAAAAGACGCACCNCCACCCGTGCAGATTACGATCGACGCTGAGAGCATGGACGTGCGTGCATTGGTGCAAGAGTACAAAAAAGAGATCCTACCTATGATCGAGCCTCCAAACATCGATCTCGATGAGGATTGATGTGAGTATCTTCGATTCGATGCACGTAAAAGGGCGAGAGATACACCCCAAGAGTATCTTTGATCGATGTGTATACATGCGCAAAGGTCGTGATCCTGTGTATTGTTATGCCCGTCTCGTGCACGTTATGGCGCAACATTTTGATATAAACAACCCCAATGCGTATTATATTCAGGCCATACACAACCTGTATAGTATATTTGGCATTGTAGGCACACAAGAGAATCAACACAAACCTATAATAGGACTCAAAAACAAGGAGTAAAAACAATGATAAATGAAAAGATAAGGGCAGATCTCGAAGAGCGTGGGCGGTATTCGCTTGCCGCAGAACGTAAAATCTTGGGATTTTTGGCGGCCGAACCGCAAGGCCTCCACACATTAAGAGATATATGTGCAAAGAAAAACGGGGCGCATAGTGGCTCTTTTTGGGCTGCGGCGTACCATCTCGCCGCACAAGGAAAGATCGGATATGCGGATCGCAAGTATCACGAATTTTCGGGCGATCTTGCACCTCTCCCAAAGAGGGTGCGATCTGTTGTGTGGCATCGTGACTATACACCAAAAGGGTACACGATTCATCCAAGGTGGGCGGCGTACCAGAGGAGCACAACACAGCCCTCATTATTTGGAGACAACATCGCCGAACTCAATAATGATGAGCTAGACAAACTCATTGCACGGGCGCAAGAGGTGCGTCTTGATCGCCTCCTTGAGGGTCGTTATCGTGGAGCGGTCGATCATATGGTTGAACCTATCAAAGAGGTTCTCAAAAGGGCACGTGTGGCCGATCCTGTGGCGCTTGTGCATGGTGATGATACATGTACATTTTTGACGCTCACGGCTACAAATGCGATGCCTTTACAGGTTACATATGCAACCAAAACAGGCAACGAGATTGCACAAACACAAGAGTTATCGCATATCACCATACATGGAGCACCCGCAGTGTGGACAATATTCGAGGCTTACAAAAGAGTGAGAGGCGATCAATGAGACGTCAATTTCGGCGGGATTTGCTAATTACCGAAGTACCGCCAAAGCCGCAGATCAAATGGAGGCGCAAGAAAAATCCAAACCTCACATGTGAGGCGCTTCGCTTGCTCATGCGTGGTTATATCTCCAAAGCAGGTGCGCAAAACGTGGATCGCAATGCGTGGGCGTTGTTTTGTGGTGTACACGTCAAGACGCTCAACAAGTGGATCGCAGGCTATCCAATGCGTGAGGATCTCATCTATCGGGTTGCTCGATACCTTGCGCCTTTGTTGGATTCCACGAAAAAACAGATCGCCGAAGAGATATGCAAGACCCTGAGGGAGTGGCGTGCGGCATGAGTCTACAACGTGCACGGCGGCAACTTCTTGACGTTATGCGGGCGTATCCGTTGGCGTTGTCTCGCCTGTGGGTACCGCATTGCCACAGGTGGGATGGGTTTGGCTCAAAAAGCATCCGTGTGCGGGGCTGTGGCCTTGAGATGCGTATGGTTGGTATGGGTGCATATCGGTGCGAGCGTTGCGATGTTGAGGAGGCGAGAACGTCGCAACGAGAGGCGGCGATTCGGTTCATGAATAGCGAAGAGGCTTACTTGTGCACGGGTGGAAACCGTGCAGGAAAAACGCAATTTGGTGCACAGCTAGCGATCGCCATTGCCGCAGGTCGGGATGCTTGGTGGGTGCGTGAGTGGCTTAAACTCAACGAGTTGCCTGAGGATCTTGTACAACGTAAGCCGCAAACGGTGTGGTATGTTGCCCTCTCTTATGGTGATGCCCTTGAGTATGGACGCCCAAAGCTTGAGCAATACGCACCACAGGGCACGAAGTATACAAGGTGGAAAGCGCAGGATCGTGCGTCTATGAGGCTACCAAATGGAGGCCGGATCGTGTCGTTGAGTGATAGCGCAGGGCGTGAGGCNTTCCAAGGNGCANNNGTNAANTTTGTGTGGTGTGATGAGGAGCCNGATCANGAGGTCTTTGANGANTGNATGNTNCGNATTGTGGANACCAAAGGCAAGATCTTGATCACCGCAACACCGCTCAAGGGCTTGTCTTTTATGTATGACTTCTTTGTGGATAATCCGCCGCAAGGCTTTGATCGATATGCGATATCAGGTCTTGATAATCCGTACATATCGAGCAACAAGTTGAGGAGAGCGGTTGCGCACTTGAGCGAGGCAAGCCAGAATGCGCGCCTCTTCGGTATGTTCACATCTCAAAGCGGGCTTGTGTATCCCGAGTTTGATCGGTCGATTCATGTGGTTAAACCCTTCGAGATACCTGAGCATTGGGCGCGTGATGTCGCCATTGATTTCGGAGTTCGTAATCCTTTTGTGGCACTGTGGCTTGCACATGATGAGGATAATGATGTTCTGTATGTCTATAGAGAGTATTTCAAGACCGAAAAAACCACACTTGAAAACGGGCGCATGATGCTCGCTTTGGGCGCAAAGGATCCCGATCTGAGGTGGGTTGTTGCGGATCCTGAGAGCAGAGATGGGCGCTTGCTTCTATCGCGTGAGCTCGGTATTCTCACAAAGCCCGCGCCAAAGCATATGGGTGTGATGGAAACGATTGGTCTTGTGAAAGACCGCCTCAAACTCAATGCGGAGAGCAAGCCCGCTCTTGTGGTGTTCAGCAACTGCAAAGAGCTTATTAAGGAATTTCGAAAGTACAAATGGAGCAAGGCCAAAGGCAAAGACAAACCAGAAAAGATCCATGATCATGGAATGGATGCGTTGAGATATGAGTGCGCCTTTTTGTACCGTTACCGCAAACACAGGCAATAAAACAAGGATAGATATGACTGATCAAGACATGTGGCACGATATGCCAAACGCAAAGATCATGCACGGCAATTGCATGGAACTCCTCAAAGAACTACCCGATTGCAGTGTTGACGCAATCGTAACCGATCCACCGTATGGCATGTCGCCCGATGGCATTGCCCGCACGTGGGCAGATCTCGAAGAGGGGCGCAAGATCAAAGGCTTTATGGGTAAGGAGTGGGATGCCGCTGTGCCGTGCCACAACTTCTTTGCCGAATGCTTTCGGGTCTTGAAGCATGGAGGGCACATGATCGCCTTTAGCTCAACACGTACGGTGTGCGCTTTGGGTATGGCCGCACAAAAAGGCGGGTTTCGGATCCGTGATATGATACATTGGTGTTATTTCTCAGGCTTTCCAAAGTCGTACAATCTAAATACATGCATTGAGGATGAGAGGTGGGCGGGGTTTGGTACCGCTCTCAAGCCTGCGGTTGAACCTGCTTTGTTGCTTCGCAAGCCTCTTGAAAAGGGTTTGACCATTGCACAAAACGTCCTCAAACATGGCACAGGTGCGATCAATATAGATGGGTGTCGTTTTGGGTATGGTGATCCGTGTTGGGTAGGATCTCAAGAGGATCATACTCGTCATTGGGTATCCCAAAAGACGAACAACATAAGCGCAAAGGGCGGATCTTATGTGCAATCCAAAAATAGAGAAGAGTGCGATCTAACACCATACACCCCAAAGGGAGGTCGATGGCCTGCAAACCTGTATCAATGCGCCAAATCCTCACGATCTGAGCGTGAGGAGGGGCTTGATCATCTCAAAAACACAAGCGGTGTAGATCTTTGTAGGGATGCGGATAATAAGGGCTTGAGTAGCCCAAGAGCGGGCGCAGGCCGCACAAGATGTGAGGATGGTGTGAAGAACTTCCATCCCACAGTCAAGCCGATCAAGTTGATGCGTTGGTGTTGTCGATTGATAGGNGGGCAAAAGGGATCNGTGATCCTTGATCCGTTTTGTGGAAGCGGCACAACNGGNGCGGCCGCCATCCTNGANGGNTTTGATTTTGTGGGTATGGAGATCACGCCNGAATACTTGCCGATTATCAACGGTCGACTACAATGGGCAAGAGAGGAATACAAAAGAGAGAATGCACAACTCAGCCTCTTTGGGGATATGTGATGAGAAAGAAAGAGATAGATATGCAAAGCCTTGAGGGCAGGATCTTGAGATCTATCTATAAGCTATCAAGAGGCATCGATTTGCTCATTGATTTACAGCTAGAGATTCTATCTCACAGATCTCGACTTAGAAATCTTATATCGGCATACGATGCGCAACACGGGCAAGAGGGTTGTGACGATCTTATACGTGCGATTGTTGTA
>FUFK010049742.1_pt1 | contig 22445 bp, 18 predicted proteins | sample 1021851 | NCBI WGS metagenome assembly FUFK01 (sample SAMEA51879418, study PRJEB19060) | metagenome
TTATTAAGCAAGATTTATGTGAGTAGACCCTATTAGGCGCCTACCTTTTACAGATGGGTACTGAAAAAAAAATTGCAAGATGTATACTTGTAAAAAGTGTATTTTTATTTTTCCGGTAGCCCATAGGGTTTGAGGGAAGATATTAATTTGTTAAGATATGTTTTATCACGCGCAGTGATATATTCTTTATGAATAATTTCACCTGTTTTACCCTTTCCGTCGATGGCTTTATGTAGCTCGAACATTTTTTTTGCNTTCTTNTTACTTCCCTTCAACTCATACAGATAAGCAAGCTGCAAATATAATGTTTGGTCAACCCCACTCCANTTATGCTTTTCATTTAATTTCGTAAGNGCGAAGCTCTCAGATTTCTCATATTGTTTATTTTCAATTAAAGCGTGATTGTACATATAAAAGATCCACGCCGCATGGTGGGGATTCGACAACATTATTTTCTCATAGTTTTCTATTGCTTCTTCTAACCTGCCACAGGAGTGAACAACTAGATTTGCCATACCTAAATCTGAATGATCTTTTGATGCTTGTAATAGAGTAGGTATCCTTCCACAGGCTTCATTATACTTTTTTAAAAATAATTCGATTAAGCCTNCAAGAGCTTTAGGTGTTGTCCATTCGGGAAACTCATCAATAGCATTCAATGCAATAGCATAGGCTTTCTCCATATCCCTTTTTGGGTTTTCAGAGATCCTCATTGTAACCTTTCTCCAGTTAACCCAAGCCATCATAAAATTTAATCGTCGGTTACTCGGATCCAACTCAATAGCTTTTTTCCATAGCTTTTCGGCTTTTTGACTTCCCTCCACCGTTTTAAGACCAAAAGCAGACCAAGCATTAAGATAATTTTTATACGCTTCTGGGTTAGTAAAATAGTTTACATCGGTTAGCTGTGATCCCCGTGTTTTAACACTAAGCTGTTCCAGAATGGCTAAACTTATCTTTTCTTGAACTGGGAAAAGCTGTTTTAATTCTCCAAAATCAAAAAGCTTTGACCATACAACCTCACTCCTTTTAAGATCAGTCATTTGCAAAGTAACACGAAAGGCTCCCTCCGTACCCTGAACATCTCCTCTTAAAAGATATTGAACCCCATAGTTCTGTGAAATCTCTTCATCAGTATAATTTTTTTCTTGAATATATTTCCCGGTACTTGNAGAGGATACCAATATTGAGTCATTAATTGATAATGTGGATATTATATTACTTGTTACCCCAAATCCGATGAAGTCATTATCAGAATTTCCTGTTTGATTTTCAAAAGGCATTACCAAAATTGAAGGTTTATCAATTGGCATCGTTTGGGTTTTGCTTACTGGTTTTGTATCTGATTGGAGATAAAAAATAATTCCAANAATTACAACTGCGAATACGGAGGCTACNATCCCTAAATTGCGTAGTANCGGCTTTGAAGATGTTCTTAGAGTTCGCTTTTGCGATTTACTCAAAAGAATATCATAGGCNTGAAATTCATTTTCTTTNACTTTTTGTAAACCAAGATCATTGAAGGATAAATCTACTTTTCCTTTAACCAAATCAAAAATTGACTTGGAAATTGTTACTCCTGAGGGTTGAGCCAAGGCCTCTAGTCTCGCTGCAATATTAACACCGTCTCCTAGAAGATTTCGCTTCTCTTTTATTACGTCACCCATATGTATTCCAACTCGAAATTGCAACTTAATTGGAAGATTATTCTGAGAGTAAAATTCTCTTAGACGTCCTTGGAATTCAGATGCGCATTCAACAGCTGATACGGCACTAGGGAATTCGGCAAAGAAAGAGTCGCCACCAGAATTAAAGAGACGCCCTTCATATTTTTTGAACAGATCTTTAAGAATATTTTCGCACGCTCGAAGAGTTTTTACTGACTCATTCTCATTTTTTTCCATATGCTTGCTATAACCAACGACGTCAGTGGCAAAAATAACTGCTATTTTTCTATTTATGGTGTTAATGATTTTGCTCTCATAGAAGTTTATATAAAGAACTATTAATCAAATATATCGCAAATGGCTAATTTGTGTATAGTAAATTTGTCTGGTAAGCGGTTCTAAGTAGCAAAATTATTAACAAAAATGGAGTAGGCGCATTGATTGCTGTAATAAGCTATTTTGATAGTAATCCAGAGCCTTTAAATTGTGAGAGCGTTGTAGCAGAAAACACTGCAACCTCTCGTGATGGTTTTTATTTTGTGCCTTTGAATAAAGATGACGTGCCCTTGGGAACTCAAATAATTTTAAAAGAAGAACCAATAGAGGGGCTGAAGAAATATTTGTCGAATAAAAACTTTCAGGGTATTGGACCAAAGAATGCTGATACCATAGCGCAGAATATTGGGATGACAGTTATCAAGTATTTACATGAGCGCAATGTAAACATACTTGAAGAAAAAACGTCAAAGAAACTTTCCGAAGCTTTATTAGGAGGATGGGATCTAGATTATGAAAACTCAGGGTTTGAAATATTATTTTCACAAATTGGCTTTTCATATACACAAAAGAAATTTGTTAAAGAAGAGTTTGGGAATAAGTTTTTTGCTGAAATACATAAAGATCCATATATGTTGCTTCAAAGAATTCCTAGACTCAGCTTTGATAAGATAGAGAGTATTATTTCCATTTTTGGAATTGAAGTTTCTTTAGATCAAAAAATAGTTGCTGCTACGAGACATGCACTGATGCAAAGTGAAGCCGAACGTGGCAATACCTGTGGGCCTTTAGAGAGGGTTTTACTGAGAACTCAAGAAATAACAAAAAATGACATTGAAACAATTCAAACGGCTATTAACAGCCATGAGCATTTATTTAATAATTTTAAAGTGCAAGATAAAAATTTTTTAGAAACCATAGAAGCATGTGAACGAGACAATGATATTGCTCAACAGATCTGTTTGATAAAAGATAATTTCAAACCAATAAAGGGCAAGCAGTTTTCGGCTAACAAAAATGCCACCAATCCTTTATCAGAAGAACAAGTGCAAGCAATCCAAAATTCATTAGAAGCAGGAGTTTCGATTATTACTGGTGGCCCAGGAACAGGTAAAACAAGAATTATAGAAGGCCTCGCTCAAGTTTTAGTCAACGGCTTTAGAAAGACAATTCGTATCTGTGCTCCGACGGGACGAGCGGCAAAACGAATAGCAGAAAATCAAGCATTAAAAAAATTTCAACCATCGACAATTCACATGCTAAAAGCGATGATAGATTCATCAGCTAAGGATATTGAGTTTGATACTTTGATTGTGGATGAATCCTCCATGATCGATATAAATTTATTCAATGATTTGGTCAAAATGCTACCTTTAGGGTCACAACTTATTTTAATTGGAGACGTTGACCAACTACCTCCTGTCGGTGCAGGGCAACCATTTTTAGATTTAATAAGATCAAAAAAAATTGTTGTTAGCAGATTATCAAAGCAATTTCGACAAGGCAGTGATAGCGTGATCCCAAAAGTAGCTAGAGCAATAAATAAAGGCGAGTTAATAGAATTCTCTTCAGATTTTTCTAGCTCAGGCTTTTCATTTGTAGAAGTTGACAAGGGTCAAGTTGTCGAAAAAATTATTGAAGTAGTTGATTTTTTTACCGGGAATAAAAACGGCAGTATAGATTTTGACAAAACACAAATTCTTTCCCCAATGCGCCGTTATTCTAGTGGTCTTATAAATTTAAATTCAATTATGCAAAAAAAATATAACCCTAATGGTGAAAAGGTTTTTTCAAAAATGGAGGGTGAAAAAGAAATACAATTTTGTGCAGGGGATAAGGTGATATGTACACAAAATGATTATGATATTGATGTTAGAAATGGCGATATTGGTTACGTTGTAAATAAAGTTGGAAAAAATATTAGAGTGGAGTTTGATGGAGAAATGAAACTCTTTCATAACAATAAAATAGATTATTTAGATTTAGCGTATGCTATAACGGTTCATAAGAGTCAAGGCTCTGAATACCCAAACGTTGTGATGCCAATAGTGGATGATCATCGCATAATGCTTACAAGGAAATTGATATATACGGCAATCACAAGAGGGAAGCAAAATGTCTGCTTAATTGGGAGCAAAAGAGTATTACGAGAAGCACTTAAAAAAGTTTTTTTAAATTTACGGTATTCTAATCTCAATCAAAAAATTGAAAAAGCTAACATAAATTTATTTCACCAAAATTAGGTTAGTAAGATACATATTTTACACAAAGGAAAAATTTTATGATCATCAAAGCACCCATAAAATTAATTGGTAACAACGGATCACCCTACACACGAAAGATGGTTGCCTTATTAAGGTATAAGCATATCCCGTATAAAATTATCTGGGGAGAGCCAGACGAATATTTAGACCGGAACAATATCGAAAAACCTAAGCCAGTTTTACACCCAACATTCTTATTTGAAAATTCTGAAAAGAAAATTACGGCAGTTACTGACTCAACCCCTATTATTAGAAAGCTAGAGAGCAAATTCACGAGCCGCAGCACTATTCCCTCAAACCCAGTTTTGAGATTTTTAAACTATTTGCTTGAAGATTATGGTGATGAGTGGGGAACGAAATTTATGTTTCATTACCGATGGCATGATGACAAGGACATTGACAATGCAGGGACGTTGTTACCCCTTTATGCAAACTCCACTCTTACAAACGAGGAACTTAGTTATAAAAAAGAAAAAATAGCACAGCGCCAACTTGGAAGGGTTTGGGTTGTAGGATCGAACAAAAAAACAGCGCCTCTTATAGACCAATGTTTCAAAAAAATTATAAGCATTTTAGAGGATCATTTCATTAACTTCCCCTTTTTGCTTGGATCCCGTCCATCTTCTGCAGATTTTGCTTTCTTTGGACAATTAAGCCAATTGGTAGGATTTGATCCTACACCTCGTTCTATAATAGAGAAAAACTCAATGCGCACTATGGCTTGGGTAGGAAAAACAGAAGACCTTTCTGGATTAGAACCCGATAGCGAAGATTGGATCAGTGATTCAAAGCTTCCTGAAACCATTAAAAGAATTTTTTGTGAAGTTGGAAAGACATATGTCCCAACTATGCTAAAGAACGAAGAAGCTTTTAATAGTGGTGAAGAAAAATGGAGTGCAGAAATTTTAGGTCGTGAGTGGGAACAAAGAACATTTCCCTATCAAGTAAAATGTTTAAAATGGATTCGTGAAGAGTTCAGAAGTCTTGGTGACAAACATCAAACAAAAGTACTTAACTTACTCAAAGATACAGACTGTGAAAGGATCTTGAATTAAATAAATGCCCTTATTTTGTAAAGTCATTTATCTGGCCTTAGATTCAAGATTATTTTCTTTGTGGTAGGTATTATCTTCTCATATACGTGAGAAAGAATTTCAATCCTATCAAAAATAGTTGGGTTATTTAATAAGTATTCCCTCAGATTTTCTCCAAAAACCTGTCTTAATTGTGTTCCTATATTAATTTTGCAAATGGCAGTATTTTTTGCTAACCAATGAAGTTGGGTGGTCTTTATACCGGACCCGCCATGAATAACGAGTGGGCACTTTACAAATTTTTCAATTTGAGAGACTAGTTTGGTATCGACTTCTGTTGCCTTCTCCTGTTCGAGATGAGTGTTTCCAACAGAAATTGCTAAAGCATCTACCTGCGTAGCTGCATAAAATTTTTGTGCAAGTTTCGGTTCAGTAAACTTAGATTTTATCCCTTGATCGTAACCAACAACTCCCAGCTCTGCCTCTACAGATGCTCCATAATTTTTTGCAAGCTCCACGGCTTTGCATGTCATATCAATATTTTCGTTAAGTTCCATGTTTGACCCATCAAACATAATTGATGAAAAGCCATTATCTAGAGCTCTTTCGCACTCTTTTAAATTAGTAGAGTGGTCCAATAGAGTTACGATATTAATTGATGCATCTTCTGCAAGTTTTTTTAACATCGGCCCCATTATTTCTATAGGAGTGTTTTCGCGGCAATTTGGTCCAACTTGCAAGATAATTGGGCAGTTAATTTCTTCTGCTGCCTTTACATAATATTTTGCATCTTCCCATCCCAGTATAACTAAACCTGCAAGTGCGTACCTCTTGCTTCTAGCAACATGAAGCTCTTGGCTAAGTGTAGATAAGGTCATTTAAATTTGGCTATCATATCTTTAATGCCAGGTATAGTTTCGACTTGCCAGCTATATTCAGGTTGAAAATATTGAACTAAAGATCTCTGAGATTTACCGGCTAAAATTGTGAAATAGTACATCTGATAACCTGGAGCGACCACACAAGGATGATACCCCTTATCAATTACAAAAGTTGATCCATCCACTATATGATGCGCATCTCCAACCTTTTTATTTTCTCCTTGCAATAATTGAAGAGCAAATCCTTCCTTAGGATCGAATCTAAAGTTGTAGACTTCATCATGGTGTGTTTCACCATCTCTATCAGTATCGTGTTTGTGGGGTGGAAACCCTGACCATCCACCTTTACCGACAGTAAAAAGCTCAGAAACTAATAGGCGACCAACTTTTCCATTTTGTTTTTGTCCTAAGATATGTTTAATTTTTCTATGAGTTTTGGTGTCGTCAGACCCATATTGAACTACATCCACGTCTTCTCCCATAATATAGAATGGCCGTAATTGCTCTGAATACTTGGCTCCCGCAATAAAAATTTCCGCTTGGTCACAGGCACATTTTATTTTTGCGGTTAAACCCGTTGGCACATATACCCCCTCAGGCTCTCCGTCCCAAACGTTATTCATCCGATTACCTATTAAACGTTCGTCCAAAGAATAGACATTCACAATAATACTCCCTGTCACAGGGACAATGCAGCTCTCATACTCTTTTAATTCGTATACAAATTCTTCATCTCTATTTAAAGTAACCCTATTGAAAAAAGCGTATGGAACTTTTGCATCGTTTATATCAATTATGGGTCTATTATCATTGTCATGGGGCGGTATGTGCAATTTATACTCCTAATGTGTCTCGATAAATTCAATTAGCTGGTTAAGATTGGGCATTGCCGATGCGCATCCTTCTTTCGAAACGACAATAGCTGCAGACGCGTTACCTCTTTTTATAGCTGATTCTAAACTTAATCCATTTGAGAGTGAGTGAAGAATTGTACCTAAGAACGCATCACCAGCTCCGTATGGTTTCTTTGCTTTCACTTTAAACACGGTATATGACTCCGTTTCACCATCTAAAATAATGTCACAACCATCAGCTCCTTTTTTGAATAACACTATTTGGTTTGGATTAAAATTAGCACTGACCTTTCGTAAATCCGTTTGTTCAAACATTATTTCAAACTCTTCTCTATTGCCAACACACATATCAGCTATTTTTGCAACTCCTCGAAGTTCAGCGGATGCCAATGATATTGAAGTCCAAGCATTTGCTCTGTAATCAACGTCGAATATAACTGGGCATTTTGCATTTTTTGATTTTTCGATAAGTAGGTTTATTGTCGATCTCGATGGTTCATCCGAAAGCGCAGTTCCAGTGATCACAATACCGGCATAATTCTCTAGATTTAAGTTATCAATATTTTGTTTATCTATCAAAAGATCAGCGGCATTATTACGATAGATAACGACCTTTGGCTCTTCTCTTATCTCTGCTATTGCAAGTGATGTACGAGCATTATTATTTTGAGACTTGGTTACTAGTGAAGTATCTACTTTATGCTCTTCTAATTTTTTCCAAACAAAATCACCAATTTCATCNTCTGAGACCACAGTTATAATTTGAGAACGACCTCCGAGTTTGGAAATAGAAACAGCAATGTTTGCAGCAGATCCCCCCAAATCAGAGATAAATGTACCGGCTTCACTCGTTTGTTTATTGGCTGGTTTAGGGTAAAGGTCCATTCCAGCTCTTCCTACAATTACAAATTTACCCTTTGCCATTCGTTGTTTTAATTTTATGGGTAATTCGATGGTCATTAAACTTAGGCAACTATCTTAAAATCATATTCTTCTAAGCAGGAAACTAAGGTATTGAAACCCTTTTTTGCGTACTCAAATGGATTGGCTTTCAGAGGATCTTGCTCTGCTTCAATCACTATCCAACCTTTGTATCTAATATCTTTAAGCCGTTTGATAAATTTTCGATAATCAATGCAACCATCTCCTGGCACTGTAAACACGCCATCCAATACACAGTCTAAAAAGCTATCTTTACTTTTATCCACATTCTTGAAAACGTCCTTTCTAATATCTTTTGTATGAATATGATTTATTCTATCCCCATAATTAGAAATAATTTTATCATAATCACCGTCGGCAAATAGAAGATGTCCTGTGTCTAGAAGAAGACCAACTGAGTCTCTAGTGCTATTCATTAATTGCTCGATCTCATTTTGTGTCTCTACGGCTGTACCCATATGGTGATGAAAGGTCAATGGTACGCCTTTGTCTAAGCAATAATCGGCTAGATCACCTAAATCTTGGCCGTATTGCTTAATATCAAATTCGGATAATCTCGGCCTCGAATTCAAGGGTTTATTCTTTTTGTTTTGAACTGTATTGAACGTTTCACCATAAACTAAAACGCTCGCACCAACTTCGGCAAATAAATTTAAAGTTTCATCTAGTTTAATTTTTTCGTCTTTTAGATTGTTATTTAGCATTGTGCCAGAATACCAACCGGAAATAAGCTTTAATTCATGCTCTTCTAAAACTTCTTTAAGGCTAGAAGGGGTCTTTGGAAATTTTCCACCCAGCTCAGTACCTGAAAATCCAGCCAATCGTGTTTCTTTTAAGCATGTTTCTAAACTCGTATCACCTCCAAGTTCAGGTAAATCATCATTAGTCCATGAGATTGGTGACATACCAAGCTTTACCTCCATATACAACTCACTTTCTTTAAAACAATCTATTTATTCACTATCCAATCATGATTTGGATCGTTTTTAAACTTCCAAACTCTCTTGGGACCTGCCATTACATTTAAATAATAACTTTTATACCCATGTGGGACACCAACTGGATGATAGCCAGCCGGAACTAGTACGACACTTTTATCAGAGGGCGACATGGATTCATTAATACTCAAATCGTCTGTGTATACGCGTTGGGTTACGTATCCTTGCGAAGGATCTATTCTATGATAGTACGTTTCTTCAAGATAGGACTCTGTTGGTAAATTGTCCTGATCATGTTTGTGAGGCGGATAGGAGGACCAGTTTCCTGATGGAGTAATAACCTCAACTACTAATAAGCTATCAGCTGGCTCAGTTTCTGGAAGTATGTTGCAAACATATCTAGTGTTGGAACCTTCCCCCCTTTTTTCTTTTTCCATTTTCTCTGGTATAATTACGCGAAATTCCTGATCCTGAGTTAAGCCGGGTGCGGTGCAATAAGCAAACTCACAATCTGTAAGTGTATTTATTTCAAAGCTATGATTGGCTGGACAGTAAAACGCAAAAGGTGCCTCGTTATCAAAAACTGAACTTCTGCCTTTAAAGTTCCCAACTTCTTCTCCATTTAAAAAAAAGTTTATTTCTCCACTTAATAACACAACGCAGACCTCTCGTGAGTCACCATTTCTAGAGAACTTATTTCCTTTAAAAGCTTTATAAACCTCTAATCCAACATATTTCCAGCCAGCACTCGAAGGAGTGATGTTATGTAATCTCATAGATTTCAAATCTGGATTAATTAGGAGCTTGCTCACTATTTGGATCCTTTGTCTTGTATTGCTCTAGCCACTAAATACTTCTTTGAAAGATCTGACTTGCTATTATCGATGAAGGTTTCTGGAATCGCCACATCCCACCAAGCACCTCCTTCCTCAGTACTTATATTTGGATCTGTATCTATCACTATAACATTAACGCCCTTTTTTGAAATTGCGCTTTTAACCTCTCTCTCCAATTCAGTTATGTCGGAAACATGGGTGGCTTCAGCTCCCATAGATTTTGCATGAGAAACGTAATCAATTTCTATCTGATTCTCGAATTTAGAGTCTGAAAACAGGTTGTTAAACTCAGTCCCCCCAGAAGCTTTTTGTAAGCGATTAATACAACCATAACCTCTATTATTTGTAAGGATGAGAGTCATTGAAACGCCCATCATTGCGGCGGTAGCGAGTTCCGAATTCATCATTAGGTAAGAGCCATCGCCTGCAAAAATTACATTTGGTCTATTAGGTGCAGCGAGATTTACTCCAATACCAGCTGAAACCTCATATCCCATACAAGAATACCCATATTCCATATGATACGTATCTTGATCTAAAACTCTCCAGAGTTTATGTAGTTCTCCCGGCATTGACCCTGCTGCGCCTATTACGACTGTGTTTTCTGGCACACTTCGGTTTACTGCTCCGATTACTTGACTGTCGGCAGGTAGACTATTCATTAAACTAGTAGAAGTTACTTTGTCTACGTCTTTTGTCCAATTTGACTTTGCTTGGGAATAATGCGCGATATAGTCTGCACTAACCTTATAATTTATGCTTAGCTCTCTCAGCAATTGGAGTGTCTCCTTAGCATCCCCCAGAACAGGTATGGACTTGTGTTTAGTTAGATCATGTGCCTGAACATTTATGGAATATACCGGAGCTTTTATTAGTCCGTTGGAGCCTGTAGTAAAATCTTGCAAGCGACTTCCTACGGAAATAACGAGATCTGCACCTGATATAATTGCATTGGCTGAACTAGAACCTGTCACTCCGATAGATCCAAGGTTCTGCTCATCTTTTTCTACTAAGACTGATTTTCCAGCTTGTGTTGCCACTAGTGGTATTTTAGTTAAATCTAAAAATTTCTTTAGTTCGTTTTGCGCATCGCTATATTTTACTCCTCCACCAGCGATTACTACAGGTTTTTTTGACTTTTTTAGTGAGTTAGCCAACCTCTCTATCTCTCTTCGGTCTGGTTGAATTCTTCTGACATTCCAGTGAACAATTTCAAAAAAAGATTCTGGATAATTATAGGCTTCGGCTTGGACATCTTGACAAAACGCAAGAGTAACAGGGCCAGCCATAGCTGGGTCAGTAAGAATAGACATGGCTTTTGGTAACGCATTGAGTAATTGTTCGGGCCTAGTTATTCGATCAAAATATCTGCTGACCGGTCTGAAGCAATCATTAGCAGATACAGTTCCGTCTTCAAAATCTTCAACCTGTTGAAGTACTGGGTCAGGGCGTCTGTCAGCAAAGATATCACCTGGTAGTAAAAGAATTGGTAGCCTATTAACGTGAGCTAATGCCGCTGCTGTTACTAGGTTGGTTGCTCCAGGACCAATAGATGATGTGACGGCCATAAACCTTCTCCTTCGCATCTCTTTTGTATATGCTAATGCCGCATGGGCCATGCCTTGCTCGTTATGCCCTCTATAAGTCGGAAGTTCGGATTTATGCTTTTCTAAAGCCTCACCTATGCCAGCAACGTTACCGTGACCAAATATTCCCCACACACCTTTGAAAGCCATTTCAAACGATCCATCAAATTGTTCAATCTTCTGGGCAATCATCCACTTTACCAGAGCCTGCGCTGCAGTTAATTTAACTGTTTTCATTTTTAATTTTTCCTCTTCCATAACTTGATAAGCTTAGTAAATTTATTAAACATCTCATCCTTTGCTTGTTGATTAGTTATTTTATTTCCAAACCACTTTCTGGCTGTTTCAAAAAATATCGACCGTCCCACTGCAAACCCCTTTACGTGTTTATAATTTTTACATAGATCAAAAACTGAAGCCAATTTATCTGAGGGCGCATCCATGCCCAAAACGATTATTCCTTGGGCATATGGATCAAACTGCTGTATAATATTATTGGCTTTTGACCAAAACTCGACATTTTCAATAGGCTCTAGTTTCCACCAATCGGGATAAATATTATCTTCATACAATTTCTGCATAAGAGATAGGATCTGCTCAGGAGAGCAAGCTTTGTCATTTCTTTTTGTAATAATCTCCAATAATAGTTCATGGTTAGTAAGCCTACACGCTTGCGCTAATTGACTTAAAAGTTTTACTTGATGTTCATAGATGTCTTTTGGATCATCATTTCTTAAGGGTGCCAAGACTTTCACACAATGATTAACTGGCCAGTTTGCCAGTCGTGATCCTATATCAGGCTCCTCAGTTAATTCTAAAGGAAATACACCTGCCTTTTCAATTGGTCTACCAATCCATATGTCATGATCAGACGCGGCATGCAAAGAGCTTTCTGCATATTCTTCATCTAAAAGGATACCTACATTTTCNTGCTCAGTTTTTTGCGCCTCCAAGCAGGCCTCTAATGCCATTGATTTGAAAACAGCGATATCCTCTTTTTGTTTTTCATTTTCCTCTGCTAGCTTTTTAAATTGCACTCTGTGATCTATTGCCAAAGTAAAAAGGTTATCAAAACTCTTTCTTCGATTTGTACTCCAATGCAGTTGTTCAAGAAATGTATCTTGTCTTAAAGAAAAGTGCTGGCTACCATTTTTGAGGTAGTGTTCTAACTCTATTTTAGATGGATAAGCTGGTGCACATCCATGTCGAGAGACTGCTAAAGCACCACATGCATTGGCATACTTCGCGCATAATTCCAACGACTGATCATTTAACCAACCATATAAAAAACCTGCCATAAAGCCATCACCAGCACCCAGGACATTAAATATCTCAATTTTATTAACTTTTACAGAAATACCTGAATCCCAGTTAATTATAGCATCGGGGAAAACGGTGCACCCCATGGCGCCCCTTTTACAGACTATTATAGCTTGCGTTAGTTCACGACAGATTCGAAGCGCCTTTAATGTGTCTTGAGTTCCTCCAGCTATATGCCATTCTTCTTCCGTTCCTACAATAAGATCACAGTGGCTTATGATTTTTTGAACATGACTTGTTACGACCTTACTTTCTTCGAACCTGCTCTCACCATCACCATGACCGCCTAGGGACCAGAGGTTCGGACGATAATCAATATCAAACCCGACAAGCACATTATTATTTTTTGCATAGTTAATTGCTTGGAACGAAGCTTCTGATACTTGCTTCGAGCTAAAGTGGGTACCGGTTACAACAACACATTTTGAGCGTTTAATAAAATCTGGATCAATTTCATTCTTTGTGAGGCCCATATCAGCACAATTCTCACGGTAAAATAATAGAGGGAATTGTTCCTTATCGCGAATTCCTAAAATAGCGAGAGCGGACAAACGTTCCTTATCAATAATAATTCCCTCTGTGTTTACACCCTCTCTAGTTAATTGCTCAGTAATAAATCGCCCGAAATGCTCATCACCTACTCTTGTAATGACTGCAGATCTCAAACCTAATCTTGACGCTCCGATGCTAATGTTAGTAGGACTACCCCCAATGTATTTTTGGAACGACGTCATGTCTTCCAGTCGTCCTCCAACTTGCCCTCCATATAAATCTACTGAAGATCGTCCAATTGTTATTACATCAAGATCATTTTTTTGATTAACCATTTTACTTTTAAGCCTTTCAAAAAGCTGATGTTTTCTCCTTTTAAATCACTGCTATCTTCCGGAGAATTCTGTTTCAAGTTTCTCTAACTCTGCACCACCTGCCATCAAGGGTCTAAGGTTATTCATATCAATTTCGTCTCTTGATCCCTCGGCCAAAACTTTTCCTCTGTTCAGAAAAGCAAAACGATCTCCCAAAAGCTTAGCATGCATATCATTATGGGTTATGAATATTATGGCTATGTCACCTAACTCTTTTACTTTTTTTATAGTTCTTAAAACTTCTAACTGCTGTTTTTGTCCGAGGGCCGAAGTTGGCTCATCCAGAATAAGAACATTGGCTCCAAAATAAATAGCTCTAGCGATCGCTAGTGTCTGTCTTTGACCGCCTGACATAGTTCCTATCGGTTGTGTTGGGTCCGCTACATCAATACCCAGTTTCGCCATTTCCTTTTTTGTGATGGTATTCATCAGAGGCATATTTAAAAATAAGCCTTTGGTAATCTCTCTACCTAGAAAGAAATTTCTAGTCACACTCATCAAAGGTTGTAACGCCAAGTCCTGATACACTGTACCGATACCAGCAGACACAGCCTGTCTTGGTGACTTAAAATTCACTGGCTCACCGCTCAGCAGTATTTCGCCCTCACTAGGCATGTGGACCCCAGATAACAGTTTTATTAGTGTTGATTTACCTGCACCATTATCACCCAATAAAGCCGTTATCTCACCCTTAAAAACCTTAAATGATATATCCTTCAGCGCTATTATGTTACCAAAAAACTTCGATACACCCCTAAATTCAATTGATGGGATCATAGTCTCTTTAGCCTTTCACTATCCTGTCTCTCAAAAATTGGTTTAAAAGAGCAGATCCTAAAATTAGCATTCCTAGCATCACCCTAAAAAGGTTATTGTCGATAAAAGGTACAAAGTTTATTCCTCGGCTTGCGATTGCAAAAATTAATGCCCCAAGAACTGCTCCAACGACAGAGCCGTAACCGCCGGTTAATGCACAGCCGCCAATAACCGCCGCTGCAATTGCATGTAGTTCACGAAAATCTCCTGCTTTGGGATCTGATGCACCAGATGTCATTACGGTTAAAATACCTAAGAGACAGGCAAGAGAGGTCGAGATCATAAATAAGCTAATTTTCACCCTTGCTACTGGAACACCAACAGCTCTTGCAGCCACCGGGTCACCTCCAGACGCATATATCCAATTTCCATATGGTGTTCGATTGGTAATGAAAGCAACTATGAATACAAGAATGATAAAGTAATAAACTTCGGCATCGAAGGGAACCCCAAAAGCCTTGTCGAATGCGAAAATGTTATCAATCAGTGTAGGATCCTCTCCACCTCCTGGGGGTGGTTTTAGATTTGCCTTCACAGATAATCTAGATTGATTGAAAAACGTTTGGCTAAGAAAAACTGCGAACCCTCTACTAGCAAACCAAAATGCCAGAGTTACGATAAAGCTGGGAAGTCCCGTTCTAACAACAATTACTCCAATGATAAATCCTAAAAAAGCCAGCTCTATAAAGGTTAAAATGATCGCCAACTCAATNGGCACTCCAAATAAAAGAAAAATGGCAAAGCTATGTCCAGCTAAAGCAATATTTGCTCCCATGCTGAGATCAAACTCTCCTGCTATCATCAAAAGAGAGGCACCGATAGCTAAGATGCCCACAAACGCTGCTAGCTCAACCCATGCCTGGATTCCAATTGGATTTAGCCACATTGCTCCAAAGGTGCCACTGATTGAGGTAAGCGTCATAAAAGTAATGACAATTATTATTAAACCAAAAACAGACCCTAACTCTGGTCTAGATATAGATCTTCTGATTAATCCGATATCTCGTATGCGTTCATCAGATGCCATTTGTCCCCCTAAAATAAATCTGGCAAATCGCTATGATTTGCCAGACCGTTATAAATAAGAAAGAGGTATACTTCTTATCTTTCTTTTCCTGCTAGTTTCTTCACTAATTCAACATTTCCCTTTGTCACAAAACCTGGACCTGAGTTAATTGAATTACCTGGAAGAGTACCATTTCTATGATTTAGATGTAGTACTACCACTGGTACATAGCCTTGCAAAAATTGCTGCTGGTCGATGGCGTAGTTAACTGTACCGTCAATTATTCCATCCACAATTGCTGGTCCGAGGTCAAAACAACCTAAAACGACTTTTCCAGCTTTACCCATTTCCTTAAGAGCAGCTATAGTTGGATCACAACCAGTAGGACCAACGGCCATTATAGCTCCTGTATCTGGATTGGAAGACATATGTGCGATAACGGTGTTTTTGATATCATCGAAATCTGATGAAACCTCAACCATATTTAGCTTCTCACCCATACCGTCAGCAAAACCTTGGCATCTATCTTTAAGAGCTGTATTCATTGGCTCGTGGTTAAAGCAAACTGAGTTCTTTCCACCCAACCCTTTGCTTTTTTCGCCGCCACCTAGACCAGCTTCATATTCAGGTTGTCCAACGTGCATTACAGCACCTAAGCTTTTTGAAACGCCGGCTCCAGAATTCATTGATATAACTGGAATTCCTGCTGCAACAGCTGCCTTAATTGGTCCACCTAAAATATCTGGTGCAGGTATTGACACGACAATACCATCTGGCTTCTGAGCAATAGCAGCTTCAATCAAAGATGCCATTTCGTTTAAGTCTCCAGTTGGTGGGTTTCTGTATTGAACATCTGCACCGGTGTCTGCCTTTGCAGCCTCAACTCCATTTCTAACAACTCCCCAAAAGGCGTCTGTATCAGATCCGTGAGTTACCACGATTATGTTTGCTTTATGATCTGCACCAAAAGAAACACCAGTTGATAGAACTAGCGCTATCAATGTAACTAATAATTTTTTCATGAATAATTTTCCTCCATTTATATTTAAAAAGACAAGAATCTTGGAGAATCCAGTCCCTTGAACAGTTAAATATTAAATTAACGCAAAATCAATATCAAAAGTGGTGCTTATAAAAGAAATGTAATAAAATTTTGACACAAGATTGGAAACAAATGTTTTTGGAGCGCACTAAAAAATAATTATTAGTCATTTGCTTAGGAGAGTCATATGAAAGGTATTGGTGTAGGAGTTATCGGTACGGGGTTTATGGGGAAAGCCCATTCAGTTGCCTACAGTGGATCTGCTTCAGTTTTTGGAACAGGATTGAGGCCAAGACTAGAGATAGTTTGTGACTTGAGCCCCAAGAGAGCCAGCCAAAGAGCAACAGACCTTGGCTTTTCACGGTATACAAGTAGCTGGCAAGACGTCGTTAACGATCCAGAAGTAAAACTAGTTTCTGTTTGCACACCGAACGACACGCATGCCGAGATTGCGATTGCAGCTTTAAAGTTGGGAAAAAGTGTGTGGTGTGAAAAACCTATGTCTAGTAATCTCCCCGATAGCAAGAAAATGCTTGCAGCATCTAAGAAGAGCAAAGGCAAAACAATTATTGGTTACAACTATACAAAAAATCCAGCAGTATTACATGCACGAGAGTTAATAGAAACTGGTGTCATTGGCGACGTTGCCGGTTTTTTCTGTCGTTATGATGTTGATAATGAGGCCGATAAAAAAAGACCATGGTCGTGGCGTATGTCGAGAAAAGCGTCTGGTACTGGTGCAAATGGAGATATATTGAGTCACGTTATAAGCGTGGCGCACTTTTTAGTTGGATCGACAATATCTAAAGTAGTAGGGGATATAAATATTGTACACCTAAAAAGAAAGGATCCAACTAATAGAAAACAAACTAAGACCGTTGATAACGATGACATGATCTCTGCTCTTATTCATTTCCAAAATGGGGTACATGGGCATATCGGTGCCAGTCGCGTTACTTGGGGTAAAAAATGTGGACTTACATGGGAGGTACATGGAACCGAGGGCACCATAATATTTGATCAGGAAAGACTAAACGAGATCAAACTATTTACACGACAAAAAAAGAAAAGCACCGATGGCTTTAGAACAATTTTAACGGGTCCTGATCATCCTTTTTATAAATCCTTTCTGCCTAATGGAGGTCACAGTTTAGGATTTATGGATGTCAAGATGTGTGAACTACAGATGCTCCTGTTCGCAATAGAGCACGATACTGAGACTTGGCCCAATTTTGAATCAGGATATGAAATAGAAAAAGTAATGGACGCTGTAGATAGATCAGCACTTAGTGGAAAGTGGATTAAGATTTAGTTAACATCAGCTCAAATAAACTGTTCTACCTGTTTTAGCAGATTTAAGAGCATTTTCGGCTAAGTACAGTGCGTAATAACCATCATAACTGTCAGGTTTAGGCATTGACCGTTTTTTTATACAGTCAACAAAGTAGTCGATTTGATTTTTGTAAGCGTCTATGTACCTTGTCATAAAAAAGTGGTGCAACCTATCTTTAGTTGTTCCAGCTTCCTTTGCTAGTTCTATCTCCGAGAGAGTGGGATTGTTAACTTTTAAACTTCCTTTCGACCCATGAACCTCGACTCTTTGATCATAACCATATGTCGCCCTTCGTGAGTTAATTATTGAAATCTGCTTTCCAGAAATGGTTCTCATTAAAATAGTGGCAGTATCGTAATCACCGGCTTGCTCAATTTTTTTGCTTACAAAATTGGATCCTAAAGCGGTGATAGAATGTATTTTCTCATCAGCTAAGAAGACAGCCATATCGAGATCATGGATAGCCATATCTTTAAATATACCACCAGATTGTTTAATATATTCAATTGTTGGCGGATTTGGGTCTCTTGATGTTATGGTGATTTGCTCAATAACCCCAATCTCTTTTTTGGTTAAATGTGCTTTCAATTTTGCGAAATGAGGGTCAAATCTTCTATTAAACCCGAGCATTACTTGAGATTTGGATTCGCTAACTAATTGAACGAGTTTCTTAACTTTTCTTAAATTTAGATCAAGAGGTTTTTCGCAGAACACAGCTTTTTTAGTATAAAGAAATCTTTTTATAAGATCGACATGTGTATCAGTGGGAGTGCAGATAAGAATACCCTTAATTTGATCATTATTAGTAATGTCATCAAGTGACATTTGTTGACACGAATACCTTTTTTGAAGTCTATTAATTTCATTATTTATTGGATCGTGTATAGCAGCAAGCTCAGCGTTGGAGTTTGCTTGAATTGTATCAGCGTGAACTTTACCAATTCTGCCCATTCCTAAAATTGCAAATTTTATTCGCTTCATATTATCAAAATCTCTTTACGAAGATTGTCGAATATCAAGTAAATTCAATTCTTCAAAGACAAAAGTTGGTTCTTTTTCAGCTTTTAATGACTCAATGATAATCATAGCTTGGGTTTTTGGCGCCATTCCGTCTATGGGAGGATCCAGATCTAAATTCGTTGGAAATGAATAGCCCTCCGAACTTGCCCCCACAACATTTTCGATTAGCCTGAAAGGCATCTTTTTTTTCATAACTAATTCTAATAACCGAGGGTATAGTGTCTTAGCCATAGTTTTCCTATCAATGGTTTCCATTGCTCTTCCAAATGCTGATGATATTTGGAGTAGATTGGCCATTCTTTTTACTGATTTAGTTTTATTATTTCCTGCTCCATGCATAACAGCAGGATTAAAGAACACAGCATCTCCCTTTGTCATTTCAATCTGAACAGCATTTTTATCGAAGAATTTTTGATACTTCTCATTAGAAAAGTCAATATAGCCCCTTCTATATAATTGGGAGTACGGTAGTAAGAGCGTAGGCCCACTTTCAATACTCATGTCGCAGTGCGCAATTGCGCCTTGAAGTGTAAGGTAAGGTGACATTGCATGTACATGTAGAGGCCAACTGGCAGATTGTTCACCTGACATAAATCCTAAGTGATAGTCTCTATGAGCATTTTGAGCTTTTCCACCAGGATTCACTCTATTGACTTGTGCCGTTACTTGGTAATTGGGGCCAAGCCAAGCTTCTGAAGCTAACGCGATGGCTTCTGAGCAATAGTAATCTATAAAGTTTTGTGGGTCCTTCATACAGTGCTTTTGGAGTGAATTCCATATTCTATCGTTCGCTCCTGGTTTAGCAAAGTGATCGCCTACATTCCCATTTAATTTTTCAGAGTTTATTATTTCTTCAAAATTAGTCGTTGCTATGTCGACCACAGAAGTATTTTCAATAGCATTTGAAATCGCAATTATTCCCGCACCGCTTTCGAATACGCTAGACCACTCAGTTAGTAATTCCTGTTTTCTCTCAAATAAATTTGCACAGTCTCTGACTAACTGCCCAGAATAAATTGGAATATTATTCTTAATTTCTATAGCAAGCGGNGCATCAGCTTTTGTTGTTTCTCGGTTAACAATTTTTTCAAAAGTTTGAAAATTCTCATGTTCCTCATTGGAGGGAATTTTTTTTTCTAAATCAGTAATTCCATCTTTCATGTCTTAATCTCCAAGTGCTAATGTATCCAATTTTAATCTTTTTTTTGAGAACGAAAACTAAATTTTTAATCAGATAGGAAGATTAATAATTCTCAAAACATTAACCAGCTAAGCCGTTGTCAAATCGCTCCGGAGTCCCTAAGTGCCTCTATTTGTTCATTATTCAATCCAAGCATTTCTTTTAAAATAGCTATATTATCTTCTCCAAGCTTTGGTGCTCTTCTAATTTCGGTTTCGGCCATATTCGAAAGCTTTATTGGATTGCCAAAGACTTTAACAACCTCGTTTAGTACAGGCATATCAAGAATCATTTTGCGGTCTATTAATTGAGGATCAGAAACAACTTCACCAATTCCCTTGATTGGGCTTAACGGAACTTTATCGGCAAGCATAGTTTCNAGCTCGGCCTTNGTGTATCTNGAAAACCATCCATTAATNAGAGGCTTTATNCGTCTNTCATANACTTCCTTATTGAAACGCTTGTGCATTGTATCAATTTCAGGATCTGACGCCAAATCATCACAATTAAAAACTTTGAGCGTTTCTCGCCACTGTTTATCATTATATCCCCCAAAAAATACGAACCCATCCTTACAGGAAAATTGTTCATATGGTCGGACAAAAGCGTGATCATTTCCTGTAGGGGTGGCCTCTACTCCATCGACAGAATAACGAAGAAGCGCGCTTTCGGTTAAACATAGAGTGGAGTCAACCTGAGCTACATCAACTAATTGTCCTCTTCCTGTTTTTTCTGCCTCTCTAAGCGCCACAACAGTCCCTATTGTACCGAAAAAACAGGCAGCCAAATCTCCAATGATGGTGCCCACCCTTACCGGCGGCCTGTCAGGATAACCATTCATAGACCAAAGACCACTTTCAGCCTGTCCAGTATTATCAAAACTTGGTCTTGACGACTTTGGCCCTGTCTGACCAAAACCACTTATTGAAGTATATACAAGTGCGGGGTTTTCTTTTTTAAGATCTTCGTATCCCAACCCTAGACCATTCATTGCTCCGGGTCGAAAATTCTCAATTAAAATATCTGCCTTTTTTCACCAAATGCTTCAAAGTTTTTTTACCTTCTGCATTTTTTAGATTGAGGGTCATGCCTAACTTATTTCTATTATACTGGGCAAAGAAGGCACTTTCGTTATCCGTCTTTGTAAAAGGCGGAAAGTTTCTTGTGTAATCAGGATCTCCGGGATTTTCAATTTTTATAACTGTAGCTCCCATATCTGCAAGAATCATGGCGCTGTAGGGGCCTGCGACTACTCGGGTTATATCGAGTACGACCACACCCTCGAGAGGTAGATTCTTATTTTCANATTTTTTGTTTTTGGTTGAAGTCATATAAAAAAACCCAAAGGTACCTCAAAATTTTAATGTACTGCCGCGTAAATAATTTTCTCTTCAGATGCATCTTCTATTTCAAACTCCTCAACAATTTGGCCAAGTCTGGCAACTAAGATTCTATCTGAAATCGACATAACCTCAGGCAAATAAGATGAAACAACTATAACAGTAATACCTTCATCAGCTAAAGACTTTATAAAGTCATGTATCTCCTTGATGGCCCCTACATCAACGCCACGAGTAGGCTCATCAAAAATTACAACCTTAGGTTTTTGAACTAATCCTTTTGCAATCACTACTTTTTGTTGGTTGCCCCCTGACAATTCAACCACAGGTGAATTAATATCTTTTGTTTTAATGTTTAGTCGCTCTATCCAGTGGTCTGCCAGACTCTTAGCTTCAGACAAGCTTACAGTATTCCAAAGCTTATCTTCCGCTACCATTTTGCCTAATTGTATATTTTGACTGATNCCAAAGTTTTCAAAAAAACCTTCACTTTTTCTATCTTCAGTTACATAAATGATGCCATCATTAACTGCTGTTCTGGGAACAAGATATCTAACATACTTACCATCTAGAAGTATATTTCCTCCATGAAAGATGTTTCTTTTATATACTCCAGATACTACCTTCATCATTTCGGTTCGCCCTGAACCAACTAAACCAAAGACACCAGTAATTTGACCTGAGTAGGCTGAAAAAGTCGAGTTTTTAACCATCGATCCCATAGATAAATTTTCAACTTCAAGTGTTTTCTTTCCTCTTTTACGTGGCTTTTTAGTTGTAGTTTTTTTTGAGGCATAGGCCGAGTCTGTTAAATCTCTACCTATCATTGCCTTAACAATCCGTTCCCTGCTAAATTTTTTCGCTTTGTCTGTCTCTATAAGTTCACCGTCACGNAAAACTGTTATTCTGTCGGAATGTTCCAAAGCTTCCTCTAACGCATGTGAAATAAAAACTATAGACACTCCCTCTTTTTTTAGCCTCTGCATTAAACCAAAAAAATGATGCTTCTCTTCTGGTGTCAANGTNGCCGTTGGCTCATCAAAAATAATTACTTTCGCATTATGGTGAACCGCTCTTGCGATTTCGACCATCTGTTTCTGCGCTGCGCCTAATTGTGATACTAATAGGTTTGGGTCGACGTTGAAATTTAGCGACTGCAGAAATCTACTTGCTTTGATGTTTAATTTTGCCAAGCTGTTAAAAAAGTTTTCTGCACCTAAATAAATATTCTGAGAAACGGTCAT
>FUFK010043552.1_pt1 | contig 22434 bp, 18 predicted proteins | sample 1021851 | NCBI WGS metagenome assembly FUFK01 (sample SAMEA51879418, study PRJEB19060) | metagenome
GTCGGGATTCAGAATCTCCAGGGCCTCGTGCTCGTCGGTCGCTAGCACCGTGAAGACGTCGTAATCGGAGTGCGCACCGATGCCGAGGACATCGTCTCGTCGTTCGGGCTGAGCTGGATAGCGAAGCAGACGAAGCTCGCCAATGGGCTTGCGCATCTTGGCGGTGAAGAAGTCCTCGTCGAGATCAAGCGACAGTGCGAACGCCCTGTAGAGGCGATCACACAGTGCTCTCATCGCGTCGTAATAGGCGAGTACGTCGCTCCGGAACCCGACGAGATCGGGCCATTGATTCCGACCCCACCCGTAGGTGTCGCCGTCGGCGTCGGGATCGTTAGGCGCCAACTCGAGGCCGATGTCGAAGGCCTCGTGCAGGTCGCCGGCGTTGTCGGGATCGGTGTTCTCCTCGAGCAGCCCGGTGTAGCCCCGGAGCTTCTTCGAGTGCAGGATCGACACCGCCACCTTTTCTTCGTAAGGGAGATCAAAAAACCGCTCCGCCGCCTTGAATGCAGCCTCAACCACCGTCGGGTCCACACCGTGACCTGTGATGTAGAAGAAGCCGACCTCCATACAGGCCTCACGCAGTTGTTCGGCGACCGCCCGGCGACCGACCTGGTCACCCTTGCCCATCGGGGTCAGATCAACCTCAGGGATTTGTTCGAACGGCGGGGCGGTTGCCGCCGCTTCGGCTTGCGCAACAAGCCGGCTGGCCTTTCGGGCACGGAGGATGGGTGCGTCTGCGGTCATCGTGTTAGTGGTTCCAGAAGGCGGCGTGCTGGGCAACGATGTCCGCTTCGAGTTCGGGGAACGGGCCTCGGACCGTCGTGGTGTTGCGACCCGACGCAAACACGGTGCGGCAGTCCAGGTCGGGTGTTGGATTCTGATCGTCACCATCGGTGAGTTCGGCGAGCCGTTTCTCGGTCATCCCGAACACGACAGAGCCAATCTCGGCCCAATAGATCGTGCCCGCACACATCATGCAGGGCTCGACCGATGTGTACAGCGTGGCGCCTCGGAGCACCTTGAGCGGGAAGCTGCGCGCTGCCCGGCGGGCGAGGTTGGTCTCGGCATGGCCCGGCCCGCGGTCGATCGTGAACTCGTTGCCGCCTTCACCGATGATCTCGCCCGACGCGTCGACCAACAGCGAACCAAACGGGTGGTTGCCATTCGCTACTGCCTCGTCTGCGAGTTCGATGGTGCGACGAAGGAATCGGAGGTCGTCCTCGAAGATCACGGACTTGAAGATACGCAAGATCTGTGTCTCGGCGATTCCCCCGATGTAACAGGGCCGTGAACGTTCATCAGGTGGAAACGAACATGGCAACGAACAGCAACACGGGTGTTTTACATTTCGTAAATGCGACCGACCTCGACCCCTGTCATCGCCGTTCCCGTCGACCTGGCTCCGTGGTTCAACGGAGACGACGCAGCACGCGACCAAGTCGCCGCAGCAGTCGACCATGCCTGCTCGACCTCGGGCTTCCTCGCTATCACCGGTCACGGCGTGCCAACGTCGCTGATGGAGCAAATGCTCGATGTAAGTACGGCGTTTTTTGCTCTTCCGGTCGATGAGAAGCTGCGATACCACTTAGAGGACGCAGCCGCGAACCGCGGATACGCGCCGTTCGAGTCCGAGGCACTTGCCTACAGCCTGGGGATGGACTCCGAACCCGACCTCTTCGAAGCCTTCAACATCGGCCGAGAGGTCATCCCCGACGGCATCTCCGACGCTGCCGCCAAGACGTATTTCTCGCCGAACGTTTGGCCCGACTCACCAGCCAACATGCGTTCGGTGTACCTCGAATACTGGGACGCGTGCGAGGCGCTGGGTCACACGCTGTGTGAAGTGTTCGCCCGGGCGCTTGGCCTACCGGACGGCTTTTTTGCGCCGTACCTCGATCAGACGCCAAGCGTGATGCGGATCAACAATTACGAACGGCGGCCGGAACACGGCCAGCCAAAGCCCGAGCAGCTACGCATGGGTGCTCACAGTGACTACGGCAGCCTCACGGTCCTGCTTGCTGACCCCGTTCCTGGGCTCCAGATCAAGGGTGAGGATGGGCGATTCCATGATGTAATTCCCCCCAAGGACGGCTTTCTCGTGAACCTGGGCGACCTGCTCGCTGAGTGGACCAACGACCGGTGGCGGTCGACAGTCCATCGTGTCGTACCCCCGCCGGCTGACGAGCCGGGTGCCTTTCGGCGGCGCTCAGTCGCATGGTTCCAGCAGCCGAACCATGACGCGGTAATCAAGGTGCTTGACGTTTGCTGTGACGAGGACCATCCACCGAAATACCCGCCAACCACGTCGGGCGAGCACTTGATGGCGAAACTTATGGGCCCGCGAGCAGGCGTCGACGTCGACGTCGACGCTGCCTTCCTCGCCGGCGGCGACTGAGCCTCAGCTGATCTGGCGGCGCAGTCGCCGGAGTTGACTCCGGATGTACGGCCGAGCCTTGCGCTGGCCCCCCTGCTCGGCGATGCGTGCATCGAGCGACTCAAGAACGCGAACGAGCCGATGTCGATCAACGTTCCAGCCGCTGCCATCGCACTCGTCGGCCCAGTCGACCAGGTTGCGGTGACCACGGCGACCATTGCAGCGCTTGCAGGCGGCGACCTCGTTCTCCAGCCACGAGGGGCCACCTTTCAGCCGGGGCACGACGTGCTCGGTCGTGGCCTGGACGAGCGGCGTGTCGACCTCGCAGCCACACCAGACACAGGTGGGCCCATCGCGTTCGAGGATCAACTCGAGACGTCGACGTCGGCCTGGCGCGGTCACAGCCGCCATGATGGCGGTCGTGGAACCCCAAGGCCCAGACCACTGGTTCGAGGAACTCGCCGACCACATGGGGGCGGCGTACCTCCGCTATTCGTTCACGAAGGGCACGGTCAAGGAAGTCGACGAAATGCTTCGACGGGTTCCGATCGAGCCGGGAGCGCGCATTCTCGACGTCGGCTGTGGTCCTGGCAGGCACGCCTACGAACTCGGTCGACGGGGGTTCGTCGTCCACGGTGTCGACATCAGTCAGACGTTCATCGACGTCGCTCTCGCCGACGCCCCGCCGGGCGTGACTTTCGAGCGACTCGACGCACGAGCGATGACGTTTACCGCAGAGTTCGACCTCGTGTTGTCGGTCTGCCAGGGTGCGTTCGGCATGAGCGGCGGTCCGGCGGCGGGGCCGTCCCTCGATCCCGACACGGAGATCCTCGACGGTATGGCTCGTGCCGTCCGCCCGGGCGGGCTGGTCGTGTTCACGGCATTCAACGCCTACCTCCAGGCGGCGAACCTGCTCGATGGCAACGACTTCGATGCGGAACGCGGGGTCCACCGCGAGGCCACCGAGGTGCGCGACAGCGGGGGAGCGGCGGCCGATGTCGATCTCTGGACCACCTGCTTCACACCGAGAGAGCTCCGGCTCTTGTGTTCGACGGTGGGGCTCACGGTCGAGTCGCTCGGTGCCGCGGAACCCGGTGACTGGTCACCGCGGCCACCGGACACCGAGTCACCGGAGTTCCTGGTGATCGCGTCGCGCTAGGGGTACGGTGCGCGGGGATGGTCCGGAGAGGCGAACGGCGTAGGGGAGCGGCGGCGCAACTTGCCGCGGCGCCNCGCGAGATTTTCCGGCCGATGCAGCGGAAGTTCGCGCCGTCGACCGTGCTCGGCGAAGAACAGACCCACGAGGTGCACCGCCTCTCGATGCGGATCCTGTCGGAGATCGGGCTGACCTTCCACGCCCAGTCGGCGTGGGACACGCTCGAGGCCAACGGTTGCGCGGTCGACCGGGAGACCGGCAATGTCCGGTTCGATCCGGCCGCTGTCGAACACTTCGTNGCGATGGCGCCCGGCGCGTTCGACATGGCGGCACGCGATCCGGCCAAGACGGTGCACTTCGGCGGTGACTCGATCGTGTGGGGATCGGCGTCGAGCGCCCCCAACGTGCTCGACCAGGAACGCGGTCGCCGGCCCGGCACCGGCGCCGACTTCCAGGAGTTGCTGCGCCTNGGGCACATGATCCCGAGCCTCCACGTGATGGGCGGTCACCCGGTCGAACCGATCGACCGCCCACCGAACACCCGTCACCTCGACTCGATGTTCGACTGGCTGACGCTGTCCGACAAGGTCTTGCGGGTCTACGGCATCGGCACGACCCGGGTCGAGGACGGTCTCGAGATGATCAAGATCGGGTACGGCATCGACGAGGCCGANNTGAACGCGGTGCCGCACACGATGTCGGTGCTCAACGTCAACTCACCGCTGCTGGTCGACGAACCGTTGCTCCTCGGCTCGATCGCACTCGCCCGTCGAGGNCAGGCGACGATCGTGTCNCCGGTCGCGANGTCAGGGGCCATGTCGCCGATCACGGCGTCGGGCAGCCTCATCCAGCACAATGCCGAAACCATCGGCGTTTCGGCATATCTGCAGATGGAGGTGCCGGGGGCGCCGCTGTTCTATGGGTCGTTGATCGCCGCCGTCGACATGAAATCCGGCGCGCCGGCGATGGGCGTGCCGGAGGTCGTCACCGGTGCGATCGCAGCTGGTGAGATGGCTCGCTTCTACGACATGCCGTATCGCACCTGGCTCGGCAGCACGTCGAATACGGTCGACTCGCAGGCCGCGTACGAGTCGATGATGTCGATCATGTCGGCGCACATGGGGGGTGCCCACTTCGTTCACCACGGGCACGGCTGGATGCNGGGAGGCCTCACCACGAGNTTCGAGAAGGCGATGCTGGATGCCGATCTGATCCAGATGTACGACGCNATCANGCCGACNATCGACTTNAGCGACGCCGACGAGGTGATCNACGCAATCGCCGAGGTCGGCGCCGGCGGGCACTTCCTCGGCTCGTCGCACACGATGAGCCGCTACCAGACCGAGTTCCATACTCCTGAGCTCTCCGACTGGAGCAACTACGAGCTTTGGGAGGAGCAGGGCAGCACTCGCGTGATCGATCGGGCCACCCACGCGTGGAAGGAACTCCTGGACGCCTATGAGCCTCCGCCGATCGAGGACGCGATTCGTGCCGAACTCGTCGACTATGTCGCTCGACGCAAGACGGAGATCGGTACGGCGGAGATCGCGTGATCGGCCCGGCGCAGTCGCGCATCGGGTCCGATAGCGTGGAGAGGCTGTCTCCCTGACAGACCTGCGTGGTCCGATACCGCCCGGGTACCTCGATTCGCCGAGAAAAATCCCATGACCGACACCAGCGCCCCCGAATTCGGAACCTTCGATTCCGAGGGCAATTACATCCCCCGCCAGATCATCGACGCCGACCTCGGTGGCGTCGACATCGAAGAGGCCTACACCTCCACCATGGTCCTCGTGGAGGACGGACAGCTCGTTGAGGGCACCGTCGTCCGAGTCGACCAGGACGAAGTCCTTCTCGACATTGGCTACAAGAGCGAGGGTGTCATCCCGAGCCGTGAGCTGAGCATCCGCAATGACGTCGACCCCAACGAGGTCGTGTCGATGGGCGAGCGCATCGAGGCCCTTGTCATCACGAAGGAAGACAAGGAAGGCCGCCTCGTCCTGTCGAAGAAGCGGGCCCAGTACGAGCGTGCCTGGGGCAAGATCGAAGAGCTCAAGGAAGCCGACGGCGTGGTCAAGGGCCAGGTCATCGAGGTCGTCAAGGGTGGCTTGATCGTCGACATCGGCCTGCGAGGATTCCTCCCGGCGTCACTCGTCGAGCTCCGCCGAGTCCGCGACCTCCAGCCGTACATCGGCAACGAGATCGAAGCCAAGATCATCGAACTCGACAAGAACCGCAACAATGTGGTGCTCAGCCGTCGCAGCTGGCTCGAAGAGAACCAGAAAGAACAGCGTGGCGCGTTCCTCGACAACCTCAAGCCGGGCGAGCGTCGCAAGGGCGTGGTGTCCAGCGTCGTCAACTTCGGCGCGTTCGTCGACCTCGGCGGCATGGACGGCCTCGTGCACGTCTCGGAGCTGTCGTGGAAGCACGTCGATCATCCGTCATCGGTCGTCACGGTCGGCGACGAGATCGATGTCGAGGTCCTCGAGGTCGATCTCGACCGCGAGCGCATCAGCCTCTCGCTCAAGGCCACCCAGCAGGATCCGTGGCAGGAGTTCGCCTCGAGCCACCGGGTCGGTGAGCTCGTCTACGGNCGNGTCACCAAGCTCGTGCCGTTCGGTTCGTTCGTNCAGGTGGGCGAAGGCATCGAGGGTCTGGTTCACATCTCGGAGATGTCGGCGCACCACGTCGATCTGCCCGAGCAGGTCGTCACCCCGGGCGAGGAGCTCTGGGTGAAGATCATCGATCTCGACCTGCAGCGTCGCCGCATCAGCCTGTCGATCAAGCAGGCCGCCGAGGGTGGCGAGGTCGCCGCCGAGTACCAGGAGGCGTTCGGCGAGCACGCCTACGACTCCGACGGCAACTACATCGGTGGCGACACCGCCTCCGAAGGTCAGGCTGCCTGGGAGGAGTACTACGCCGAGCACGGCGATGAAGCTGCCGAAAGCGAAGCGGCCGTCGAGTACGAGTACGTCGAGGTCGAAGAAGAGGTCGAGGTNGAGGTCTCCGAAGAGGAGTGATCNACCCGGGCCGNAAGGCCTGAGCGATCGACTCGACCATCTGATGTCGAAGGTCGAAGCGGCGGTACCCGGCGGGGGTGCCGCCGCTTTGCCGTTTTGGCGACGCGCGGAACGTCACCGTGTGGTGGACACCACTGCGTGATCACTACGCTCGCCGGCGTGATCGAGATCGGACTCACCGGCGGCATCGGATCCGGCAAGTCGACCGTTGCCGACCTTCTCGTGGAGCGGGGCGCCGTGTTGATCGACGCAGACCGCATCGTTCGAGAACTGCAGGCTCCCGGCGGTTCGGTCTTCGCCGGCATGGTCGAACGCTGGGGCGACGCAATCGTGTCGTCCGATGGCAGCCTCGACCGCCAAGCCGTCGCAGAGATCGTGTTCAACGATGAGGACGAACTGAAGGCACTNAATGACCTTGTCCACCCTGCGGTNGGGGAGGAGATGAAGGCCCAGCGCGAAGCGGTGCTCGGCACCGATGCGATTGTCGTGCTCGACATCCCGCTGCTCGTGAGGGCCGACGGCACCTCCGACAAGGATCGGTACGCGAACCTGTCCGGGATCGTGGTGGTCGACGTCGACACGGAGATCGCCGTCGAGCGTCTCGTCGAGTTGCGCGGCTTCTCGGAGGATGACGCGCGGGCGAGGATGTCCAACCAGGCCAGTCGCGAGGATCGACGTGCCGTCGCCGATGTCATCATCGACAACTCTGGCCCCCTCGGCGACCTTGATGCCCAAGTCGACGACGCCTGGGCGTGGATGCAGTCCCTGCCACATGCGGCTCCTGAGGCCGAGGCGGCCCGCCACAATGCCGGCGAGTCTGCCGACTGAGACGCGGACTCATCGACGCTCGCCCGGCGCGCGGCGATGAGCGTGTCGTGCCCCTTGGCTAGGTTGGGCGCATGCCTCCGGTGACGGTTCCCTCGGCGAAAAATCCGTTTCGGGTCGACGCTGAGTTCGTGCCGGCCGGCGATCAGCCGGCTGCCATCGAGGCACTCTCGTCGGGCATCGAGGCGAGCGATCGTTTTCAGACGCTGCTGGGCATCACCGGCTCGGGTAAGAGCGCCACGATCGCCTGGACCATCGAGCAGGTGCAGCGACCCACCCTCGTGCTCGCGCCCAACAAATCGCTTGCTGCGCAGCTCGCCAACGAGCTCAAGGAGTTCTTCCCCGACAACCGGGTCGAGTACTTCGTCTCCTATTACGACTACTACCAGCCCGAGGCGTATATGCCCTCGAGCGACACGTACATCGAGAAGGACTCGTCGGTGAACGACGAGATCGATCGACTTCGNCACTCGGCCACGTCCTCACTGCTCACCCGCCGCGACACGATCGTGGTCGCGTCTGTGTCGGCGATCTACGGCCTGGGCTCGCCGGAGGAATACGAGACCCAGCTGCTCGTGGTGCGCACCGGCGAAGAGCACGACCAGCGTTCGATCCTCAAACGACTCGTCGAACTGCAGTACGAGCGCAACGACATGAATCTCGTTCGCGGCAAGTTCCGGGTGCGAGGTGACACGATCGAGGTTCATCCCGCCTACGACGAGACGGCTGTCCGCATCGAACTCTTCGGCGACGAGATCGAGCAGATCACCGTGGTCGACCCCTTGACAGGGGAGCGGCTCGACACGCTCGAGGAGCTCGTGATCTTCCCTGCGACGCACTACGCCACGAGCGAACAGCGGATGCAGGCCGCGATCGAACGGATCCAATCGGAGCTACAGACGCAGCTGGCTGCGTTCGAGAAGGACGGCAAGCTGCTCGAGGCTCAACGCCTTCGCATGCGCACCGAGTACGACCTCGAGATGATGCAGGAGGTCGGTTACTGCAACGGCATCGAGAACTACTCGGGTCCGATCGACGGACGCGCCTACGGAGAGCCGCCCTACACCCTGCTCGACTACTTCCCTAAGGATTGGCTTCTCGTGATCGATGAGAGCCACGTCGCCGTGCCGCAGTTGCACGGCCAGTACGAAGGTGACCGGTCCCGAAAGTCGACACTGATCGAGCACGGGTTCCGGTTGCCGTCGGCGGCCGACAACCGCCCGCTGACCTTCGAGGAGGTCATGGAGCGGCTCAACCAGGTCGTCTTCCTCTCGGCGACCCCGGGCGATTATGAGCTACAGGTGTCGAGCCAGGTCGTCGAGCAGATCGTGCGGCCCACCGGGCTTATTGATCCCGAGGTCGTCGTGAAGCCCACGAAAGGTCAGATCGACGACCTGCACGAGCTCATCAAGGATCGAGTCGAGAAGGACGAACGGGTTCTCGTCACCACCCTCACGAAGAAGATGGCCGAGGACCTCACCGANTACCTCCTCGAACTCGGCATTCGGGTGCGGTACCTCCACAGCGAGGTCGACACGATCCAACGCATCGAGATCCTGCGTGATCTCCGGCTCGGCGAGTTCGACGTGCTCGTCGGCATCAATCTGCTTCGTGAGGGACTCGACCTTCCCGAGGTGTCGCTCGTCGCCATCCTCGACGCCGACAAGGAAGGGTTCCTGCGCAGCGAAACGTCGCTGATTCAGATGATCGGTCGTGCTGCCCGAAACGTGGCCGGCGAGGTCGTGATGTACGCCGACCAGATGACCGATTCCATGCAGCGGGCGATCAGCGAGACGATGCGTCGCCGTGGGCTGCAGCAGCGGTACAACGAAGAGCACGGCATCAACCCGCAGTCGGTCCGCAAGGAGATCACCGACATCTTGTCGATGATCCGGCCGGCCGAGGAGCGGGCGCCCGTGCCCGAGAAGTTGTCCGAGCTCAGTGATCGCCGCCGTGCGACCGACGATCTCAGCGACCTGCCCGAGGACGAGTTGGAGCGTTTGATCCGCAATCTCGAGCAGGAGATGCGCGACGCCGCGGTCGACCTTCGTTTCGAATACGCCGCCCGCCTCCGCGATGAGGTCAAGGACCTCAAGCGAGAGCTTCGGGAGATGCGCTAGCTCGCTCGCCGGTCAGGTCTCCNGCTGTTCCGGATCGTCGCATTTCTGCCCCGCCGAACAAGCGTTCGGCAGCCTGTGCACCGCTAGAGTGCGGCGGTGGCCGATCGTCTCGTCATCCAGGGCGCCCGTGAACACAATCTCCGCGAGGTCGATCTCGACTTGCCGCGCGACAAGCTCATCGTGTTCACCGGTCTGTCCGGGTCGGGCAAGTCGAGCCTCGCGTTCGACACGATCTATGCCGAGGGGCAGCGTCGATACGTCGAGTCACTGAGCGCATACGCCCGGCAGTTCCTGGGGCAGATGGACAAGCCCGACGTCGATTTCATCGAAGGGCTTTCCCCGGCGATCTCGATCGACCAGAAGTCCGCAAGCCGGAACCCTCGGTCGACGGTGGGCACCGTCACCGAGGTCTACGACTATCTGCGCCTCCTGTTCGCTCGTATCGGTATCCCGCACGATCCTGAGACGGGTGAAGAGCTGGTGCGCCAGACACCCCAGCAGATCGTCGACAAGATCTTGATGATGGAGGAAGGACTCCGATTCCAGGTCCTCGCTCCGGTCGTCAAAGGCCGCAAGGGCACCTACGACACCCTGCTCGCCGACTTCGCCGGCCAGGGGTTCGTCCGAGCCATCGTCGACGGGCAGCTCATTGACCTCAACGAGGAGTACGAACTCGAGCTCGAACGTTATGAGACCCACGACATCTCCGTTGTCGTCGACCGTCTCGTGCTGCGTGAAGGGATCGACCGCCGGCTCACCGACTCGATCGAGACGGCGCTCAATCTCACGGGAGGCATCGCCGAACTCCAGATCGTCCCGAAGGAGGGTGAGCCCGAGACGATCGTTTTCAGCCAACACCTGTCGCGCCCCAGCGACGGCAAGTCGTTCGATGAGCTCGCACCCAGGAATTTCTCCTTTAATTCGCCGTACGGCGCCTGCTCTCACTGCGATGGTCTCGGCACCGTGTTCGAGGTCGATGCTCGGCTCGTGATCCCCGACCAGGAGCAGACCATTGCGGGTGGCGCGATTCAGCCGTGGGCAGGTGGTCGCAGTCGCTACTTCTCGCGACTGGTCGAATCGGTCTGCGAGCTCTACGAGATCCCGCAGGATCTGCCGTGGGAGNAGCTCTCGAAGAAGCAACGGGATCTCCTTCTGCANGGCANGGGCGTGAAAGGACGCGTTCAGGTCCGTTACAAGAATCGGTACGGCCGCACGCGCACATATCAGGCGCGGTACGAGGGTGTGATCCCGTACCTGATGCGGCGCCACGACGAGGCCGAGAGCGACGCCACTCGCGAGCAGATCGAGGGCTACATGCGGCAGGTGCCGTGTCAGGTCTGCAGGGGCGCTCGCCTCAACCCGCTCTCGCTTGCGGTCACGATCGATGGGCACAACATCAGTGACCTCTGCTCAATGTCGATCGCCGATGCGGCAAAGACGCTGGGTGAACTCGAACTCAACGACCGCGATGCGATCATCGCCGAGCAGGTCCTCAAGGAGATCAACGCTCGCCTCGGTTTCCTCCTCGATGTCGGCCTTGATTATCTGTCGATGTCGCGCAACGCCGCGACCCTCGCCGGCGGCGAAGCCCAGCGCATCCGGCTTGCGTCACAGGTTGGTTCTGGTCTGGTTGGCGTGCTGTACGTGCTCGACGAGCCCTCGATCGGCTTGCATCAGCGCGACAACCAGCGGCTCATCGAGACGCTCGTGCGGATGCGCGATCTCGGCAACACGGTGCTCGTCGTCGAGCACGACGAGGACACGATGAAGGTCGCCGATCACATCGTCGACATCGGGCCGGGTGCCGGCGAGCACGGCGGCACGATCGTGCACAGCGGCACCTACAAGCAGCTGCTCAAGAACAAGGACTCCATCACTGGCCAGTACCTCTCCGGGAAGCGCTCGATCCCGGTGCCGGGTACTCGTCGTCCCGGCAACGGCAACGTCGTCACCGTCGTGGGTGCGGAGGAGAACAATCTCAAGGACGTCAGCGTCGAGTTCCCGCTTGGCAAGTTCGTGTGCGTCACGGGCGTCTCGGGCTCGGGAAAGTCGACCCTGGTCAACGAGATCCTCCTGCGGTCGTTGATGCAGCNGATCTANACCTCGAAGGTGCCGCCCGGCCTCCACAAGCGCATCGAGGGCATGGAACAGCTCGACAAGGTCATCGCCATCGACCAGTCGCCGATCGGACGGACCCCTCGTTCGAACCCCGCTACCTACACCGGAGTCTTCGACCACATTCGCAAGCTGTTCGCCCAAACCAACGAGGCCAACATTCGCGGCTACCAGCCGGGCCGGTTCAGCTTCAACGTGAAGGGCGGACGCTGCGAGGCCTGCCAGGGCGACGGCACGATCAAGATCGAGATGCACTTCCTCCCGGATGTCTATGTTCCNTGCGAGGTATGCAAGGGCAAGCGGTACAACCGCGACACCCTCGAGATCTTGTTCAAGGGCAAGAACATCGCCGAAGTGCTCGCCATGCCGATCGAGGAAGCACTGGAGTTCTTCTCGAATCAGCCGCCGATTGCGCGCCATATGCAGACGCTGGTCGATGTCGGCCTCGGGTACGTGCGCCTCGGGCAGCCGGCTCCGACACTGTCGGGTGGCGAGGCCCAGCGGGTGAAGCTGGCATCCGAGCTCGCCAAGCGTTCCACTGGCCACACGATCTATATCCTCGACGAGCCCACCACGGGCCTGCATTTCGAGGACATTCGCAAGCTTCTCGGCGTGCTCGGACGGCTTGTCGATCAGGGCAATTCCGTGCTGGTGATCGAGCACAACCTCGACGTGATCAAGACGGCCGACTGGTTGATCGATCTCGGCCCNGAGGGTGGCTCCGGGGGTGGAACGATCGTCGCAGAGGGCACGCCCGAGGCCGTCGCGCAGATCCCCGAGAGTTACACCGGCCGCTTCCTGGCACCATTGCTCGACTGACATCCGTCGGCGAGGAGGGCCGCCCCGTCGGGCTTGTCGCGGCACCCTCGCTCTAGTCTCGGAGGTGATGGTGCAGCGACCNCCGGCCGGGACGATCCCCGATACCCCTGGCTCGTATCAATTCAAAGACGCCGAGGGGCGGGTGATCTACGTCGGCAAGGCGAAGAGCCTGCGATCGCGCCTCTCGAACTACTTCCAGAATCCGCGCAACCTCCACACCCGCACCCGGCAGATGGTCGAGACCGCCGAGACGGTGGAGTGGATGCAGGTCGGCAACGAGGTCGANGCGTTGATGCTGGAGTACACCCTCATCCAGCGCCATAAGCCGCGGTTCAACGTCCGCTACATGGACGACAAGTCGTATCCGTTCCTGGCTGTCACCACCCTCGACGCCTGGCCCCGGGCGATGGTGATGCGGGGCAAGCGCAAGAAGGGCAATCGCTACTTCGGCCCCTACGGCCAGGCCTACGCCATCCGTGACACCCTCGATCTCCTGCTTCGCACATTCCCGATCCGAACCTGCACCGACAACAAGTTCCGGCACCACGAGCGGTTGGGTAAGCCGTGCCTGCTGTTCCACATCGAGAAGTGCGCAGGCCCGTGTGTCGGCGAAATCGAGAGGGACGCCTACGACGAGCTGGTCGCAGAGCTGGTGCGCTTCCTCGAAGGCGACACCGATGAGGTTGTCGCCGAACTCGAGCGACAGATGGAGCAGGCCTCAGAGGACCTCGAGTTCGAGCTCGCTGCTCATCTCCGCGATCGTCTCTCAGCCGTCCGCAAGGCCATCGAGAAGCAGCAGATGGTGTTCCCGAAGAACGAGGACGCCGATGTCATNGGGATCCACGACGATGAACTCGAAGCGGCCGTGCAGGTGTTCTTCGTCCGCAAGGGCCGGGTCATGGGCCGTCGCGGCTTCGTCGTCGACAAGGCTGAGGAACTCGATCGGCCGGAGCTCGTGAGTCGGGTGCTTGAGCGGCTGTACTTCGACGATAACCCCATCGGTTGGCCGAAGGAGGTCCTCGTCCCCGAGCTGCCGGCGGACCCTGCGCTGTACGAGGAGTGGTTGTCGGAGCTGCGGGAGAGCAAGGTCACCATCCGGGTTCCGCAGCGAGGCGACAAGCGCAAGCTCCATGCGACGGTCACGCAGAACGCGGAGGAGAGCTTCACTCGGCATCGGCTCAAGCGCAGCAGCGANCACAACAGTCGTGCTCGTGCGCTCAACGAGTTGCAGGAGCATCTCGACCTTCCGCATGCCCCGCTGCGGATCGAGTGCTACGACATGAGCCATATCCAGGGCACCGACTATGTCGGCTCGATGGTGGTGGTGGAGGACGGTCTCCCCAAGAAATCGGAGTACCGGCGCTTCAAGATCAAGACGGTCGACGGCAACGATGACTTCGCGGCGATGGAAGAGGTACTCACCCGCCGATTTACGGCCTATCTCGCCGATCGTGAACGACCGGTCGAGGAGCGTGATGGCAAGTTCGCGTATCCGCCACAGCTTTTGGTGGTCGATGGTGGCAAGGGGCAGCTCACATCGGCAGTGCGGGTTCTCGATGAGCTGGGGCTTCGCGAGGAGATCCCCGTGATCTCGCTGGCAAAGCAGTTCGAGGAGGTGTTCGTTCCTGGGCAGAGCGAATCGATCAGGCTTCCTCGCCAGTCGGAGGCGCTCTTCATGCTCCAGCGGATCCGCGATGAGAGCCACCGATTCGCCATCACCTTCCATCGCCAGCTGCGCGACAAACGGATGACGAAGTCTGCACTCGACGGGATCCCTGGGCTTGGTCCGACTCGCAAGAAGCGCCTCACCAAGGAGCTCGGCGGCGTCAATGCGGTGAAGCGGGCCGATCTGGAGACGCTCAAAGCGCTGTCCTGGCTTCCTGACGAGGTGGCGGAGAACGTTTTTCGGGCGCTCCATCGCCCGGGCGGGTGACACCCTCAGGGGGCTGAGTCAGGCATGCTTTGCTTGATGAGTCAGCCGCTTTGGGACCAACACGCCGANTGGTGGCAACGCGAGTTCACCGACGGAGTCGATCCCGAATATGTCGAACAGATCATTCCGCTTGCGCTCGAGTTCACCGATGGCTTCGAGCGGGTGCTCGACGTTGGCACGGGAGAAGGGCAGCTCGCCCGGGCGGTGATGGGAGGAGGCGGCGGGTTTGCGGTCGGCCTCGACCCGACGTGGAGCCAGGTCGAGGTNGGGCGNNACCGGGCCGGCGGGCCGGCGTACGCGCAGTCGGGGTGCGAGGCCTTGCCGATTGCCGATGGCAGTGTCGATGCCGTCGTGGTGTGTCTCGTCTTCGAACACGTCGACGACGTGGCGTCGGCGTTCGCCGAGATCGCTCGGGTCCTGCGGCCCGGTGGCCGCTTTGTGTTCTTTCTCAACCACCCGCTGTTGCAGACACCCAAGAGTGGGATGATCGTCGACCATATGATCGAACCTCCCGAGACGTATTGGCGGATCGGTCCGTATCTGCGAGAGGCGGTCACGGTCGAAGAGGTGCAGAAGGACGTGTTCGTGCGCTTTGTCCACCGTCCGCTCAGCCACTACGTGAACGGTCTGATCGAGGCAAGGCTTGTGCTGCGCGAAATGCGCGAGCCGGCCCCGCCGCCGGGTTTCATCGCCAAGGCGGGGGAGTACGAGCATGAGGTGGTTCGCACCACCCCCCGGCTGTTGGCCCTCGTCGCCGACAAGCCCGATACCGGATCGGAGGCGACGTGAGCGAAGTCGTCGTTGTTGCCGGGATGTCCGGTGCCGGTCGTTCGACGGCCGGCAACAACCTCGAGGATCTCGGCTGGTTCGTCATGGACAATCTTCCGCCGGCGCTCATCCCGAAGGTTGCTGAGCTTGCCGATGGTTCCGGGACGACCGGTGATCGCTTGGCACTGGTGGTTGGCACGGGCAGACAGCACGAGGTCGTCGTGCCCCTGATCGGTGATCTGCGTCAGCAGGTCGATCGTCTGCAGCTCGTGTTTCTCGATGCGTCGACCGACATCCTCGTGCGTCGCTACGAGTCGAGCCGCCGCCGTCATCCGTTCGAGGACATCATGTCGGGCACGCTCACGGAGGTGATCGAGGCGGAGCGTCAGGCGCTTGAGCCCCTTCGGGCGGAGGCCGATCTCGTGATCGACACCACGGATCTCAACGTCCATCAGTTGCGCTCTCGAATGGATGAGGCGTTCTCCGCAGGTGGTTCGGAGACGGCGATGCGAACGACGGTCACGTCGTTTGGCTACAAGCACGGCATCCCGCTCGATGTTGATGTGGTGTTCGACTGCCGGTTTTTGCCGAACCCGCACTGGGTCGAGGAGTTGCAGCCTCAGACGGGGCTTGATGAGGCCGTTGCCGACTATGTGCTGGAGCAACCGGTCACGGGTGCGTTCCTGGCGCGCCTCGAACGGTTGCTGGCGCTCACCCTTCCGTTCTATGTGCAGGAGGGGAAGTCGTACCTGACCGTTGCGTTCGGGTGTACCGGTGGCCGTCACCGGTCGGTCGCAATCGCGGAAAAGGTGGCCGAGGCGCTCGACAAGCTCGGGCATGCGCCGGCGATCGTTCACCGGGACATCGACAAGTGACGGGCCCGTCAGTCGTCGCGATCGGAGGCGGGCACGGCCTGTCGACCGTGCTCGAAGCCATGGTCGACCGCGCTTCGTCGCTGGTCGGTGTTGTCTCGGTCGCCGATGATGGTGGTTCGTCGGGCCGGATCCGACGGGATCTCGACATCGTCGCTCCCGGGGATATGCGCCGCTGTCTGGCTGCGTTGACCCCCGAGGGGTTGATGCGGGATGCGCTGGAGCACCGTTTCGAGGGTGGCGTGCTCGCCGGTCATCCCGCGGGCAATGTCGTGTTGGCCGCGATGTTGGAGCTGGAACCCGACCCCGTCGTGGTGATGGACACCCTGGTCGAGATGGTCGGCGCTCGTGGGCGAGTGCTGCCCGCGACATCGGCAGCCGTCGACCTAGTCGCTACTACCGAGCGGGGCACCGTGAAGGGCCAGGTCGCAATCAGCGAGAGTGGAGCGATCCGCAGCCTGCGGTTCTTGCCGGTGGATCCTGATGTTCCGGTTGCCGTGAGCGAGGCGATCGTCGACGCCGACCTGATCGTTCTGGGCCCTGGTTCGCTCTACTCGAGTGTGCTCGCGCCGGTTGTTCCTGGCGTGGCGGCTGCGCTTCAGCGTCGCTCGGGCGTGCTTGCCTATGTTGCGAATCTCTCTGCTGAGCCTGGCGAGACCGACGGTTACGACCTCGACGACCACGTCGACGCGGTGGAACGGCATGGCATCAGCCCAGATGTGGTGATTGTGGATGCAAACGCTTACATTCCGGGCCGTCAGCAGGATAGAATCCGCACCTACGAGCTCGCTGGAGCGCTCCAATCCGCCCACGATCCTCATCGGCTCGCGGCGGCGCTCTTCGACCTGTTCTCGTAACCCCCCCGTTCGCCAACGTCGTCGGACGACACCTCGTTTGCTATCCAAAGAGGAGTCCTCGTGACTGTTCGCGTCGCCATCAACGGTTTCGGTCGCATCGGCCGAAACTTCTTCCGTGCTGCCAAGGAGCAGGGCGCTGACATCGACATCGTCGCCGTCAATGACCTCGGTTCCATCGAGACCATGGCGCACTTGCTCATGCATGACAGTGTCGCGGGGCCCTACCCGGGCACCGTTAAGGCGACGAAGTCATCGATCACCGTCGATGGCCAGCGCCTCTCGGTGCTGTCCGAACGCGACCCGGCGGATCTCCCGTGGGAGGAGCTTGGTGTCGATGTCGTCATCGAATCGACCGGCTTCTTCACCGGAAAGGCTGCCGCCTCGGCCCATCTGGGGGCCGGCGCGAAGAAGGTCATTATTTCCGCTCCGTCCGGCGACGCCGACGGAACGTTCGTCGTGGGTGTCAACGACGACACGTACAACCCGGCCCGCCAGCACATCATCTCGAACGCCTCGTGTACGACGAATTGTCTGGCCCCGATGGTGAAGGTTCTCGAGGAGACGTTCGGGCTTGAGCAGGGCTTGATGACCACCATCCACGCCTACACCGGTGATCAGCAGTTGGTCGACGGCCCGCATCGCGATGCTCGGCGAGCTCGCGCCGCTGCGGTCAACGTCGTCCCGACGTCGACGGGCGCTGCTTCGGCCATCGGCCTCGTCGTGAAGAAGCTCGACGGCAAGCTTGATGGCTCGGCGATCCGGGTGCCGATCCCGGCTGGTTCGCTCACTGACCTCACGGTGGTGACCAAGAAGAAGACCGACGTCGACGCCATCAACGCAGCGTTCAAGGCGGCCGCCAGGTCCGGCCCGCTTCGCAAGGTCCTCGACTACAGCGAGGCGTCCATCGTGTCATCGGACATCGTCGGGAGCCGTGCCTCGTGTGTGTTCGACGCTCCGCTCACCCAGGGCAGTGGCAACCTCTTCAAGGTGTTCGGTTGGTACGACAACGAGACCGGGTATAGCCACCGTCTCGTCGATCTCGCCGTGACGGTCGGGAAGAAGAAGGGTCCGGTGAAGAAGGCCGCCAAGCGGACCACGAAGGCTGCTAGCAAGTAAGGAATGATCGACGTTCCTCGCCTGGAAGATCTGGGCGATCTCAGCGGCAAGTCCGTCCTGGTCCGGGCCGATTTCAACGTGCCCATCAGCGATGGGCATATCACCGACGATCTCCGGGTTCGAGCAGCGGTCCCGACGCTGCGCTACCTCCTCGAGGCCGGGGCGAGCGTCACTGCCTGCACCCACCTCGGCCGCCCGAAGGGCGAGCCCGACCCGGCCTACAGCGTCGAGCCGGTGCGGTCGAAGCTCGCCGAGTGGCTCCCCGAGGTCACGCTGCTCGACAACCTCCGGTTCGATCCGGGCGAGACGACGAATGATCCCGCCTTCGTCCAGGCGCTCATCGAGGGTCACGACGCCTACGTCAACGACGCCTTCGGGGCGTCCCATCGTGCGCATGGGTCGATCGTGGGACCCCCGCAGTTTCTCCCATCAGCCGCCGGCCGTCTCCTGCACCGCGAAGTCGAGGTACTCGGCGGGATGAACGACCGCCCGCGCCGACCGTTCGTGGCAGTCATGGGCGGGTCGAAGGTCAGCGACAAGCTTGCGGTCATCGAGGCCCTGCTTGAGCACGTCGATTCGTTGATCGTCGGTGGTGGCATGTGCTTCACCTTCCTGAAGGCGAAGGGACACAACATCGGCTCGTCGCTGTGCGAGGACGACATGATCGAGACCTGCAAGGCCCTCCTCAACGGCCCGAAGACGATTCATCTTCCCTACGACATCACCGCAATGGGACCTGACGGGAGGCTGTTCGAACCGGAAGCGGGCGGCGATGTCCGCCAGATCGGTGTGGAGATCCCCGACGGCTGGATGGGGGTCGACATCGGTCCAGGTTCCGCAGCCCAGTTCGGCGATGTCCTACATCAGGCCGGCACCGTCCTCTGGAACGGTCCGATGGGAGTCTTCGAGGATCCCCGATTCGCCGGCGGCACCGGTGCCGTCGCTCAGGCGATGGCCGACACGAAAGCGTTCACGATCGTCGGCGGTGGCGATAGCGCTGCCGCTGCCAAACAGTTCAAGGTCGACCGCGACATGGACCATGTGTCCACGGGCGGCGGCGCATCATTGGAGTTGATCGAGAAGGGCGATCTGCCTGGTCTCGAGGCCCTGAGAGGAGCACCGAATGTCCGGTGACCGCAAGCCGCTGATCAGCGGCAATTGGAAGATGAACCACAACCACTTCGAGGCCATCCAGACGGTCCAGAAGCTGGCCTATGCGATCGAGAAGGACGACTACGAGGCCTGTGATGTCTCGGTGCATCCACCGTTCACCGACCTGCGTTCGGTGCAGACCGTTCTGCAGGCCGACAACATCCCCGTTTCGCTCGGTGCGCAGAACGTGCACCAGGCGGAGAAGGGCGCATTCACCGGCGAAGTGTCAGCCGGCATGCTCGACAAACTCGACGTGAAGTACGTGATCGTTGGCCACAGCGAACGACGTGAACTGTTCGGCGAGACCGACGAGGTCGTCAATGCCAAAGCCACTGCGGTGCTCCAAGCGGGTATGACCCCGATCGTGTGTGTGGGAGAAACGCTCGAGGAGCGCACGCATGGCCGGGCTCAAGCTCGCGTCACCGAGCAACTCGCTGGTTCGCTGGCAGGACTCAAGCCGGAGACCGTCGAGGATATCGTCATTGCCTACGAGCCGATCTGGGCGATCGGCACTGGGGAAACGGCCACCCCGGGCGACGCGCAGGAGATGTGTGTCCACATCCGATCTCGGATCGCCGAGACCTTCGGTGNGAAAGCAGCGGAGTCCGTGCGTATCCAATACGGCGGCTCGGTGAAACCCGGCAACGCGCCCGAGCTCATGGCCCAGCCCGATATCGACGGTGCGTTGGTCGGTGGCGCGAGTCTCGACGCCGAGGACTTCGCCCGGATCGTCAAGTACCGGATCTATCAGGCCTGATCCTGAGCCCGCCGAGTCAGGAGTGCCGATCGGGCGGGTTGTTTCGGTATCCTGTCGGCCGTGATCTGGTTCGTCGCCCCACTGCACATCCTCTCTGCGCTCGTCTTGGTCTTTCTTGTGCTTCTGCACAGCGGCAAAGGCGGCGGGCTTTCCGACATGTTCGGTGGCGGCGCAGGCGCGGCAGCCGCCGGCTCGACGGTGGTTGAGCGCAATCTCGATCGCATCACCGTGCTTGCTGCACTGGTGTTCGGTTTCACCTCGATCGCCTACGGTCTGATCTTCTAGGGCTTCGTGCCAGAGACGTTGTCCTAGCGCGATCGGAGGGTGGCGCGCCCACGTCGTCGCGCTACGCTTCGTCTCCGCATCCGGGACTCTCGGGTGGCCACGTCGGAGTGGCGGAATTGGCAGACGCGCTGGCTTAAGGTGCCAGTGCCCGTTAGGGCGTGGGGGTTCAAGTCCCCCCTCCGACACAGCAAGCNCNGNGNNTTGACGCCTGGGGTTTGTTGGTTTTCGGGGCATTACGAACGACGAAGTACGGTCAGTTCGATGGAAGAGATCACGATCGCGGTCCGGGGCCTCGAATTTCCTGCGTTGGCAGCACCCTCGTCGGCCGTCAAGCCTCCATCGGTGCTAAGGGGCCACTAGCTTCAGGACGTGGATTACGAAGCGCTGATGCGCATGGCGCTCACGGAGGCGGAATTGGCGATACCGCACGGCGACGTGCCGGTCGGCGCGCTCGTNGTCGTCGACGGCAAGATCATTGCTTTGCGGCACAACGAGCGACAGCTCACCACCGACCCAACCGCCCACGCTGAGGTCCTCGCGATGCGAGATGCCTGCGAGAAGCTCGGCACATGGCGACTCGACAACGCCGAACTCATCGTGACGCTTGAGCCCTGCGCGATGTGTGCCGGGGCGCTCGTGAACGCGCGGATCAGCCGGGTCGTCTTCGGAGCGCCCGATCTCGAGGCCGGCGCGCTCGGGTCGGTCTACAACTTCGCGGCCGACCCTCGCCTGCGTCATAACTTTGAAGTCGTGCACAACGTCTTGCGTGATGAGTGCTCCACGGCNCTCAAGGATTTCTTCGGCGAGTTGCGGCGTGCCAGTCGAGAAGGCTCGCCCTGAGCCGGTGCCGCCGCCGCCCGACCACCTGGTGCACCCGGTGAACTAGGTTCCGTCGCCGTGCAGACCGAACGCTTCCGAGACCGCTCGATCACCTATGCCGGCGTGCAGGGCGAGCTGCTGACCATTCCCAGCGCCAACCCCATCAACCATCACCAGGCGATCAGCGACCCCGCCGGGTGTGAGCCGATCGACATCGATGCTCAACTGTTCGTACCACCCGGTGTCGATCGCCCACCGACGGTGATCGTCGTGCCCGGCAGNCTTGGGGTCGGGCCCAACCACGAGCAGCACACCGAGACGCTGGTCGCTGCGGGGTTTGCGGCGTGCCTGCTCGACCCGTTCGGTGCCCGGTCGGTCGAATCAACGGTCGCCAAACAGACCCATTACAGCTTTGCAGCGTCGGCGTTTGATGTGCTCGCTGCGCTCAGGGTCCTTTGCGACCGCNACGACCTCGACTCCGCCCGCATCGCCGGGCAGGGTCACAGCCGTGGCGGGTCCGCCGTGACGATCGCCGCCAATCGCCGGTTCGCCGACGCGATTGTGGGCGCCGACGTCGGGTTGGCTGCTGTCTATGCGGTGTACCCCTGGTGCGGGCAGCAGTTCGTCGACGCCGATCTCGGATCCACCGTCTACCGGGCGATCATCGGCGAAAAGGACGAGTGGTGTTCGGTGCAGGAAGTCCAAGCGCAGGTCAACGCGCTTCGGCAGCGGGGCACTGACGCAACGATCCGCATCGTCGCCGACGCTCATCACAGCTTCGACCGACTCGAGGAGCCCCACACGATCGCTGAAGCGAGCGTTGCGCCTGGCGCCCCGACTGTGATGCTCGACGACGACGGCGCCATGATCCTCCCGACCGCCGGAGCGCCCGACCCGACGATCACCGATCGCGATGCCTTCGTTGCGGCGATCAGCGGCGGCCACGGTCGGCTCGGTGCAGCGATTGGGGGCGTCGGTCAGCAGCCGGCGTTGTTCACGGCTGACATGATCGCCTTCCACCGCTCGTGGTCGACGCTGATCTAAAGGCGGTCAGCGCAGCGCAGCGGCCGCTTCGACGGCGAAATACGTCAAGATGCCGGTAGCGCCCGCTCGTTTGAACGACATCAGGCTCTCGAGCACGACATCCTCCCGCGCGAGCCATCCGTTGTCGGCCGCGCCTGCGAGCATCGAGTACTCACCGCTCACCTGGTAGGCGAACGTGGGGACCTGGAAGGTGCTGCTCACCCGCTGCACGATGTCGAGGTACGGCATGCCCGGTTTCACCATCACCATGTCTGCGCCCTCTTGCAGATCAAGCGCCACCTCTCGGAGTGCTTCATCGCCATTGGCAGGATTCATCTGATACGTCTTCTTGTCACCCTGGCCCAGATTTGCCGACGAGCCGACCGCATCCCGGAAGGGGCCGTAGAAGGCCGAGGCGTACTT
>FUFK010061614.1_pt1 | contig 22426 bp, 16 predicted proteins | sample 1021851 | NCBI WGS metagenome assembly FUFK01 (sample SAMEA51879418, study PRJEB19060) | metagenome
CTACTGTCGGTAAAATATTACGTCATGAGCTGAGAAAAGCGGCCAATAAAGCGTAAAAAATGCTTTAGTTTAAAGGCTATTAAAAAGCTGAGTTTAACTAAATTAGCTTTTTAATAGTTGGGTTTGAATGAATGATCTGCTTATAAATCGGATAATTCGGGCTTCGACATAGAGCGCCACAAGATACTAAATAAAGCATCAAAATTTGCGTTTAGTGGTGCTTCTGCTTGACGAATGGTTTGCATAATACCTAGGCGACTAATAAAGCCCATAAACACGTCAAATAAGATATGTAGTGGCACAGTGTCTACTAATACTCCGCGCTTTTGACCATCTTCAAGCACGCTTAAAAATGCATTAATTAGCTCTTTATTGTTATAAATTGCGATGTTATGAAAACGCGCTATCGAGACTTTAGAGAGCACCATTACCGCGTCTGGATGCGTATCGACAAAATCTAAGCATACCCATAGTGTTTTACGCAGGCGATCTTCAACGCTATCGATACCTTGCAGATGATCCATCATTCTAGTGGCAAGTCTGCCTAGCACTAAATCCATAATGGTATAAAGTACCGTTTGCTTATCGCCAAAGTACTTATAAAGCGTCTGCAGTGACACATTTGCCGTCTTAGCAATTTGTATCATAGTAATATCGCTGGCATCACTATTGGCAAAAAGCAGACGAACCGCTTTTTCTACTTTCTCTAATGTCGCAGGACGCATCTCACTCAGAGGCGCTATAGCTAAAGGCGTAGTACGCGTGTCTTTTTTAAGTTTACTGCTCTTTGGTTGGTCAGTTTTATTTTTACGATTAGAGTTAGAGGGCAGCTTTGATCGAGTAGGTGGCATATCTTATTGTTCCTTATAGGCTCATTATTTAACTAACTTTTCGCTCAAACTATTCAGTGATGATAATAACAGTTACCATTGTAAAGCATTTTATTGCAATAAGTCAGTGGGATATCTAGAATAAAAGCAGTAAATAATATGCTTAGTTTATAGTTATAAACCAGCAATAAGGTAATTACAATTACTATTATAATTCAAGCGTGCATACCACAAGAATATCAAAATAGAATTTGATTATGTCGTGGTTGGTGGGGGTTCGGCAGGTTGCATGCTCGCAGCGCGCCTTCCAGAGCATGCAGACGTTCATGTTTGCTTGCTCTGGGAGCGGTGGGGGTAAAGACTTAGTCGTTCGTGTGCCATCAAGAAGGGTGTTTATGGTACCTAGTAAACCTTTTAAATTAAATAACTCGATGTCTTTATATATTATAAGCGGATAATAGTAGAGTATGAAGGTTCGCTAATATCATTGCTTCAGCCTTATTGAGGCGATAAGCGGGTATGAATGACAGACATGGGATGGGGCTGTCCTAAATAATTTTNCTTATCTAGGACAGCCCCTTGTCTTTTGACGCATCGACCGCTTGCTTGACGGTATGAAAATCGCTGTGGCGCACGTCCGTGCCGCTACTGATATAAATTACCAGCTCGGCGATGTTGCGCGCATGGTCGCCGATACGCTCAAGCGCGCGCAGTACCCACATCAAATTCATCACTTGTGTGACTTGACGCGCATCTGCCATGACATACGTCATCAGCGCCCTTACCGCCGACTGGTACTCGAAGTCAACACTACCATCATCGCGCATCACTTCAAATGCTTCATTGGCGTGTAGTTTTTCAAAAGCCAGCAGCGCATTGTTCAGCATCAAGCGTACTTGGTTGCTCAGGTGCTGTACTTCATGGTGACAATAGGTGTTGTGATTTTCGGCGGCGATTTGTTTGGCCATATGCGCAATTTTGGTCGCTTCATCGCCGATGCGCTCGATATCGACCACGCCTTTACTCATCGCCATCACGTAGCGCAAATCACGCGCGGCAGGTTGGCGACGCGCTAAGAGCAGCAAAATATGCTCATCAATTTGCACTTCCATTTGATTGATATGGCTGTCGTGCTCAATCACCTGCTCCGCTAGCGTGCTATCGCTTTCAATCAAGGCGCGCATGGCATGCGCTACCTGCTCATCCACTTGCGCGCCCATGTGCAAAAATAAGGTCGTGGTTTCTTTTAAATCATGGTCAAAGCTGCGCGAGGTGTGCGCCATTTGATGCGGCATGATGGTGTCCTCATAAGGCAAAAATAAGACAAAAAAGATGCCGCAACAGAGCGGCATCGGTAGCAATTATGGCAACTTAACCGTAACGACCTGTGATGTAGTCTTCGGTCGCTTTTTGCGTAGGGTTGGTAAAGACTTGGTCGGTCTTGCCAATCTCAACCATATCACCCAGATACATATAGGCGGTGTAGTCTGAGATACGCGCCGCTTGCTGCATATTGTGGGTCACAATCGCGATGGTGTAGTCTTGTTTTAAATCTTCAATCAAGTCTTCAATCGCGCCTGTTGAGATGGGGTCAAGGGCGGAGGTTGGCTCATCGAGCAGCAATACTTCAGGTTTGGTGGCCACGCCGCGCGCGATACACAAGCGCTGCTGCTGACCACCTGAGAGTGACAGACCTGAGGCGTTTAGCTTGTTTTTAACCTCATCCCACAGTGCCGCTTTTTTAAGTGCCCATTCGACACGTTCGGCCAGATCCGCTTTAGACAGTTTTTCGTACAGACGCACACCAAAGGCAACATTATCAAAAATAGACATTGGGAACGGCGTTGGCTTTTGGAACACCATGCCGACACGAGCGCGTAGCAAATTGACATCGACCGACTTGTCTAAGATATTTTGCCCATCAAGGATGATTTGCCCATCCGCGCGCATGTTGGGATACAAATCATACATGCGGTTAAAGGTGCGCAGCAGGGTTGATTTACCGCAGCCTGATGGCCCGATAAACGCGGTCACTTTGCGATCTGGAATGTCGATAGAGATGTTTTTTAGTGCATGAAAATCACCGTAATGGAAGTTTAAATCACGGATTTGCATTTTCGCTGNTGGCGTTGCTTCTTCTGTTGTGCTGCTGGCACCTGCCTGCGTCTGTGTGTTGGCTTGTGTGTTGATAACAGGGGCCGATACAGGTGGCTGGGTGGTTTTTGTGTTCACGGCAGTGCTTTCTTCTGTAAATACGGATTTGGTCTTTGGTGTCTTGATAGCGGTGTCGGTCATGGGAGTATCCTTTTTTTCTGTCTGATATGCGTTTGTGTGGCAATGGCTGAGTCGCGGCCGTGATTAATGACGCTCACGTGCACCGATATAACGGGCGATGACATTGAGCGCAAGCACCGTAAAGGTAATCAATAGCGCCGCTGCCCAAGCCAAAGCATGCCAGTTGTCATAAGGGCTCATGGCAAACTGATAGATGGTGTTTGGCATGTTGCCCATGGCGTTACTCATATCTAAGCTAAAGTATTGGTTGTTCAGCGCTGTAAATAGCAAAGGTGCGGTCTCACCCGTGATACGGGCGAATGCGAGCAGCACCCCTGTGGTCAAGCCTGCACGCGCTGCTTTTACCGTCACGCTTAACACCAGCTTCCACTTAGGCGTACCAAGCGCATACGCCGCTTCGCGTAAGGTATTGGGCACGAGCAGCAGCATGTTTTCAGTAGTACGCACTACTACAGGAATCACGATAAGTGCCAAAGCGCACGCCCCTGCCCAACCTGAAAAGCTGCCGCCTTTTACCATCAAGGCATAGACGAATAGACCAATCACGATAGAGGGTGCCGACAGCAAAATGTCATTTAAAAAACGAATGACTTGACCTAGCTTGTTGCCGTCTGAAAATTCCGCCAAATAAATACCCGCCAACATGCCAATCGGCGCACCGATAAACAAACCGCTACTGGCAATCATAATTGAACCCACGATGGCGTTTCGCAAACCACCCTCTGTCATCGGCGGCGGCGTGTCTGCGGTAAATACTGGCATCTCAATCAAGCCGCTCATGCCTTCGATACCGAGCGTGACCAAAATCCAAAGCAGCCAAAACAAACCAAAGACCATGGCAAAAGACGCAAAGCCCAGTCCGACCTTGTTCCACATACGGCGGCGGCGGTATAAGCCGCGGTCAATCTTTTGCGCGGGCGGGGTTGAGACAGGTGACACAGCAGTCAAGCTAGACATGCACATATTCCTTTTGATTCATCGGTCGCTGGATTGACCGTTCATACAACATAACGCTTATTAAAAGTAGTAAACCGTGCGCGCCGACTTAGTGTCCTGCGCGCTTGTCCATATTGCGTAGCATCAAGCGCGAGATACTCAGTACCACGAAAGTAATCATAAATAGAATCAAGCCAAGGTGTAGCAGTGACGCCAAGTGCAGTGGGTCAGAGGCTTCGGCAAATTCGTTGGCCAGCGCCGAGGTAATCGACACGCCAGAGGCGAACATACTTGGGTTGATGTTAAAGGTATTACCAATCAAGAAGGTCACCGCCATGGTCTCGCCAAGCGCCCGGCCAAGACCTAAGATTACGCCACCAACCACCCCTGTTTTGGTATAAGGCAAGATGATTTTAAACATCACTTCCCANGTGGTCGCGCCCATACCGTAGGCTGATTCTTTGAGCAAATTGGGCACCACTGAGAACACATCACGCATGGTCGCGGCGATAAAGGGAATAATCATAATCGCCAAAACAAGCGCGGCGGTAAACAGACCAATACCCATCGGCGCACCGACGAACAGCTTGCCAATCACAGGCAAATCGCCCAAATGCTCGGTCAGCCACGGCTGGATGTTATTACCAAAAAACGGCGCAAATACGAACAGACCCCACATGCCATAGATGATAGAGGGAATACCCGCGAGCAGCTCAATAGCGATGCCCAAAGGCTTCTTTAAAAAGGTTGGGCACAGCTCAGTCAAAAAGATGGCAATACCAAAGCTAATAGGCACTGCAATCACAATCGCCATAATCGAGGTCATCACCGTACCGTAAATCGGTGCCAGCGCCCCGTACTCGCCTGCGACAGGATCCCAGTTGTTGCTGGTATAAAAGTCAAAGCCAAAGGTTTGCATACTTGGCCATGCACCAACAATCAAGGAGACCAAAATTGCCCCTAAGCTCAGCAGCACAAACACCGCCGCTGCTTTGGTGGTATTTACAAAGACAGCATCCCAGCGCTTTTGTTTTGCCAATTGTGTTTGCAGATTGTGCCCTGCCATAGTCACCTCAACGTTGCTCTCATTACTCGAATAAATGCGCTAAATACAAGCGATGCAACGACGCCTGCGATCCGCCCCTCGGCTTGGTTACAGACGTCATGCGTTAACGGTTCTTACTGTGGGGTATAGACAGGGTTGCCATCTTTATCAACCACTTGTTTCCAGCTGTCTTTAAACAGTGCCACAGCAGTATCTGAGAATGGCACGTAGTCCAAATCTGTAGCTGCCGCGTCGCCTTGGTCGTACGCCCAGTTAAAGAAGTTCAGCACGCCTGCCACTTGTTTTGGATCTTGTGGCTGCTTGTGAACCAAGATAAAGGTCGCCGCAGCGATTGGCCATGCTTGGTCAGTTTCTGAGTTGGTAATGACTTTATAGAAGCCTTCTTGCTGAGACCAATCGATGTCGCCTGCAGCAGCAAAGCTGTCGATTGACGGCTGTACAAAGTTACCCGCTGCGTTTTTCAAGGTCGCGTGTGACATGTTGTTTTGCTTCGCGTACGCGTATTCCACATAGCCGATAGAGTTTTGCATACGGTTCACGTAGCTTGCCACACCTTCGTTGCCTTTACCTGCCGCGCCGCGGTCAGAGGTTGGCCACTTAACGGTTTTGTCCACACCGACACTGCTTTGCCACTCTGGTGATACTTTTGCCAAGTAGTCCGTGAAGTTAAAGGTCGTGCCTGAGCCGTCTGAACGGAATACAGTAGTGATTGGGCTGTCTGGTAGCGTCAAGTCTGGGTTTAGCGCTTTGATTGCCGCNTCATTCCACTTGCTGATGTTGCCAAGATAGATGTCTGCCAATACTTTACCGTCAAGCTTTAGTGCGCCAGGCTCGATGCCTTCGATGTTCACGACAGGAACCACGCCACCGATAACGGTTGGGAACTGAATCAAGCCTTCTTTTTCTAGCTCTTCTGGCGTCATTGGCGCATCCGATGCCCCAAAATCAACCGTACCTGCAGTGATTTGCTTGATGCCGCCTGATGAGCCGATAGACTGATAGTTCACTTGGCCTTTGGTCGCTGCATTGTAGTCCGCTGACCACTTAGCGTAGATAGGCTGCGGAAAAGAAGCACCTGCGCCGGTGATATTCATCGACACGTTTTCAGCTGATGCGGTATTAGCGCTCTGAGTAGAGGCCGCGCTCGATTGGGCTGAAGCAGTTGATTCAGTGCTTGAGTTACTATCGGCAGATCTATTGCAAGCGGTTAAACTTAGAGTGCTTATGATGGCGACAGCCATAAATGAATAACGCATTGTTTCTCCTAAAGTTCACTATTTGTCATTATTGAGCAGTTATAATTAGCACTTCCGCTACTGCGGTATTGCTACTTGTGTTTTTCGACAACCTGTCTTGGCGGTTGATGAGCACATTGTGCCGAGCAAATATGACAGTTTGATGACATAGAGTGTTTTTATGAATAAAGATCGCCTCAAAAAAATANGNCACGCTTCATTCTTATGAGGTTGGCAGGGATAGATTTATTTNAGAGCGGTTTGGCGATAGGATTACTGTCATTAAACTGTCATAATTNTTGTTTTTAATGGACAGACGCTAATCAGTACTTATCGACTTTTNATTTCCTATTAGTACGTTAAAAAACAAGGCTGTAGTATGCACAACGAGCAAATTTTGATTGTTGATGATGAACCTGCAATTCGTGAGATGGTGATGATGACGCTAGAGATGGCAGGCTTTGAGAGTTTGCAGGCGGCCGATATCTCAGAGGCTCATCAGCAAGTCGTTGATCACAGGCCTGCGCTAATTTTGCTAGATTGGATGTTGCCAGGAGATAAGAGCGGCATTGATTTTTGCCGTATGCTAAAAAATGATGAGATGCTCGCTGAGATACCCGTCATTATGCTGACTGCCAAAAGCGAAGAGGATAGCAAAGTACACGGGCTCGATGCTGGCGCTGATGACTATATGACTAAACCTTTCTCCACCCGAGAATTGATCTCTAGGATCAAGGCGGTACTACGTCGTAGTAGTGCACTCAGTAGTGATAGACNTATCGAAATAGGTGCACTGAGCCTAAACCCCAAAAGCCAGCGAGTGACAGCGAATGATCAGGTTATCGATTTAGGTCCTACAGAGTATCGTTTATTGGCGTTTTTTATGAGCCATCCGGAGCGTGCCTACACGCGCCCGCAGCTGTTAGATCAGGTCTGGGGCGGCAATGTCTATATTGAGGATCGAACGATTGATGTGCACGTTCGCCGTTTACGTAAGTTACTAAAGCCCTTTGGCTGCCATACGTTTATTCAAACGGTGCGCGGTACAGGGTATCGGTTTTCTGGTCTGATTGAATAACGAGAGTACTNTTTAAAACCGTATCGATTGTAATGTAGCCAATANTAAGGATAGTCAATAAACATGCTAACGCCNAAGGTCAGTGTAGAGACAAAACCTATGCAAAAAGACAATGTGCAAAAAAACAGTCAGGAGCAAGTATCTACTCAGAACAGTACCAAGCAACTCAAAAAGATCAGTAGCGCCTTGGGAGCTCTGCGAGATGCAGTGATTTTGCTCAATGACGATGATGGGTTGGAGTGGTGGAATCAGGCGGCGCAGGATCTATTACTATTGCAGTCAGTAGATCAAGGCAAAAGCATTTTTGACTTTATTGACGTTCCTGAGTTCCGGCAATATTATCAGACTATGACGATACCCAATGATGGTGTCCATATAGCGTCATGGCGCGATCCCAATCGATATTTAAAATGTGAGCTTACGCCTTTTGGCGACGAGAAGTTACTTATCATTTATGATGTAACTCGTTTACANCACTTAGAACAGATGCGCCGNGACTTNGTGGCNAATGTCTCNCATGANNTGCGAACNCCANTNACCGTANTGATGGGCTNTCTNGANAANTTNTCNGATCANNNNGANATGCCGCNGCNNTGGCGACGCGGTTTTGAGCTTATGACGCAGCAGACTGCGCGGATGAATAGAGTCGTTAACGATCTATTATTGCTGTCTCGGATTGAGATTGAAGAGACCCATGAGCTACATTATATCGATATGACTAAGCTGCTCACCCACGTCTACGACGACGCGCAAGCATATAACCAAAAGTATGGTCATACGCTGCATTTGCAGATAGACACCTATGATGGTCTTTATGGCTCAGAGATGTATTTAAACAGCGCCTTATCCAATCTCGTTGTCAATGCTATCAAATATACCCCAAAAGCTGGCAACATCGTCATCAGTTGGACTAAGACATCAGATGGCTGCCAGTTTGCAGTCACCGATGATGGGCTTGGTATTGCTCCAGAGCATGTCGCCCGATTGACTGAGCGCTTCTATCGAGTGGATAGCGGGCGCAGTCGCGCTACGGGCGGCACGGGATTGGGACTNGCGATTGTCAAGCACGTGCTCTATCAGTACGACACCACTTTGCAGATTGAGTCGGTAGAAGGGNAGGGCTCAACCTTTAGCGCCAACTTCCCAGCTGANCATGTCAGGGCGGCTCCTGTTGCTAGATAGTAGCAGTCCAATGAACTCCTTTTACCTTTTGTGCCTGATAGTCCGTAGCGTTAACGCTGGCTCAGTGCTTGACACTGTCATACTGAGTAGCCATAAGTTAGCAGCCGTAAGCTAGTTGCCCTGTTGTATCGGTGCTTGCTAATCGTGTGTACCGCGAATAGGGTAATCATTTTCACGAATGAATGATAAGCCATTAGCAAGCATTTCAAGCTCAGGTCTGGCAAACGGAGCATTTGAGATATCAATGATTTGAATCTCGCCTTTAGCATTAATGACAAATACACCAGGCTCAGCAAAAGGATGATCGGTCTCTTTTTCTGAACGCGGATCTGAGATATAAAGCCCAAGCTCATTCATCTGCTCAACGCTCAAACCATAAGCTATTGGGAAATTGATATCCTCTAACTCTTCTAAGTGTTCCTGTAACTGCTGTTTACTATCGCCTGATATCGCGAGAATATCCACGCCTGCATTAGCAAATGATGATTTAACTTTTTCTAATTGATTCAGGTATTTAGTACAGATCGGGCAATGTTTACCGCGATAAAACACCACCAACTTCCAGTCATAGCCGTTTTCAGGCTTGCCTAATCAAGTCATCTCGCCACCGAGCATTGGTACTTGTATATCAGGAAATTGACTGCCGGCGCGAAGTTTTTGCGGGTTGTTCGATTGCATAGTTCTATCCTTTATAGTTGATGTTGAAGGGAGTTATTTAAGTTAAAGATTTAGCTGTTAAACTTAGATTTAACGCTTAGTAAATTAATCATTGTTTTTTATAACGAATAAGGTTGGCATAAGTCTGTGTTAGGCTTGATGTAGATAGTATAGCGGTGCATGCATTAGCTGAAGATATGGCAACCTCTATAGAAAGTTTGCGAAATAATGCATTTGCTGATTAAGCTGTGCTATTTATCTGTAATATAAGGAAAAAATATGCGTATCACTGCCAATTTTGATGCCGGTAACATCGAGGTTATAAGTTTAGAGAACAAACAAGATATCCAACTGTCCATACGACCGGACGCTGGTGGCGAGTTTTTTCAGTGGTTTAACTTTCGCCTGTCAGGTGAGATTGGCGACCATTATGTTCTTAATATCATGAATGCAGGAGAGGCGTCTTATGTTAAGGGCTGGGAGAATTACCAAGCGGTCGCTTCCTACGATCGCGAAGATTGGTTTCGTCTGCCCACTACCTACAAAGACGGCAAGTTGAGCATAACTGTGGATATGGCTTATGACAATATACAAATTGCTTATTTTGCGCCATACAGCTATGAGCGCCATCAAGATTTATTAGCGACGGTACAAATGCACCCGTTAGCAACTTTAGAGCATTTGGGTGAAACGCTTGATAAGCGCGACTTGACCTTAGTAAAAATAGGTAATGGCGATAGCAGTAGTGATGTAAATAAACGCAGCATTTGGATCATTGCGCGCCAGCATCCGGGCGAAACGATGGCCGAATGGCTAATTGAAGGACTGCTGTACAGCCTACTCGATGAGGACAATGCCACGGCTAAACAGCTGTTAGAAAAAGCGAATGTCTATATCGTGCCAAATATGAACCCAGATGGCAGTGTGCGCGGACATCTACGTACTAACGCTGCAGGGGCTAATCTAAACCGTGAGTGGTCAAATCCAAGTCTGGAGAGAAGCCCTGAGGTCTTTCACGTCATCAACAAAATGGAGGCCACAGGTGTAGATTTGTTTTATGATGTGCATGGTGATGAAGCGCTACCTTATGTGTTTTTGGCAGGCTCTCAAGGGGCACCAAGTTATAGTGAGCGCCTCGCACATTTGCGTGATAGATTCACCGAGGTATTGAAACTCGCTAGCGCTGACTTTCAGTCGGAATATGGTTATGAGATTGATGCACCGGGCACAGCGAACATGACAGTTGCCACTAATTGGGTAGCGGAGCATTTTGACTGTCTGGCCAATACTTTAGAGATGCCGTTTAAAGATAATGATAATGTGCCTGATGCCGATACAGGTTGGTCGCCTGAGCGTTCTATGAAACTGGGAGAAGCCTCATTACTTGCTATGTTAGCGGTCGTTGATGATTTGCGGTAGCTTGATGGCTAATGTCTCAAACCTTTTTTAACGCTTAAAATAATCGTTAAGTAGATACGGGTAATACTATCTCAACCACGAGCCCTGTGACACCATCTTCACGATTGCGCGCGCTAATCTGTCCTTTATGCGCGGCAATAATCGCCTGGGCAATAGCCAGTCCAAGCCCATAACCGTCTTCTTTTTTATTGGTTTTATTAGCAGTGCTGTTAGCAGTAGGGCTTGTTGGGCGTTGTCTGGACGCATCTAGGCGTACAAAAGGCTGAAATATACGCTCTAGGTTATCATTATCTATGCCTGCTCCTTGATCTATAATGCTTATTTTTAGTGTCGATGTTTGATGTGTAAGCTTAATAGTTTCAATCTTAGATGAGACGATAGAATGTGAGTTTGAATGGATAAAGGCATTACGAATCACATTTTCAAAAGCGCTATGCAGTTGCTCTCGATTACCGATTATAAGGTATGAAAGCTCATCATCACTACTATTGTCCTTATTTCTCAAACANTGCCATTCAACGTGCTTGTCATAAAACTCAAAACTCACGTCCTGACCAATCTCATCAAGGAGCATTGCTATATCTATCGACTCGCAGTCCTCAGGGCGCGCCACATAGCGCTGCATTTGCAGTGATTGAATATGAATAATTTGNCCAATCAGCTCATTCATTCGAGTGGACTCTTTTTGAATACGGTCAAGATAATGCGTCGCATTGGGTGCATAATCCCGAGTCAGCTCAGTCGCCACTTCAAGACGCGCTAGTGGCGAGCGTAACTCATGAGAGATGTCGCTGAGCATCTGCTTACGAGACATCTCGCTATCAGCCAGTCTATTAGACAAACCTGCAACATCTTTTGCGAGTATGCCAAGCTCATCATCTCCTAACTGTGATAAGTCATCCCCAGCTAGATAATCTCCTTCGCTCATACGGTGTACTTTAAGTTGAACGAGGCGAATCCGTTTGGACAAAGTGCGACTAAACCAATAACATGCCAAAACACTAAAAAGTAAAATGTTGGTCAAAAGCTTACTTGAGCTTGGCGCTCGCGAGCAGGCGGCATTACAGAAAGTCGAGAAACTATTGGCTGGCATGGAGTCGCGTTTTGCTGAATGTTTTGTAGAGGCACAGCGTTTAGGGGAGCTTGATGCTGAGCTTGATCCGCTAAGGTTAGCACGTCGATTGCAGGCAGAAGTCATGGGTTTGCGAGCCTTCGCGCAGCGTGATGTTGATAGTGCCGCGGTACGTGCACTGGCTGAAGATATGGCTTTCTCAATAGAGGGGCTACGTAACGATAAGTCTGTAGGCTAGTTCATTATCGTTCGTTCAGTAATAAGGTCGACTCAAAGCTTATATTTTGAGTCGACCTTCTATTGTACTTATCAGCATTCACGATTTAGCTTCTAAACGTTTGAGAGTATGGTAACCGCCGTAGATACGAGTCACGATAGTGATAGCACAGGCTGCAGCAAAGATACTGGCTAAGAGCACAAAGTGCTGTGGCCAAATACAAAAGGCAATAAATAAAGCTATGGTTTCAGTACCTTCGGTGAGTCCATTTAAATAATANAAGCTCTTGTATTTAAACTGCGGCTTGTCGAGTTCAAACTTCTCAGCGGCTATGGCAAAGGCCAAAAAGCTAGAGCCAGTACCGATAAAGGCAGCAAGCAATAGCGCTCCGGCAATGACGTTTTGCTTAGGATCAGCGAAGATAAAGCCAAGCGGAATAGCGGCATAAAATAAAAAGTCGAGGGTAATATCTAAGTAGCCACCAGCGCTTGTGCTTTGGTTGGCATAACGAGCAAGAGCGCCATCTAAGCCATCAAAAACACGGTTGAGTATAATCGCAACCAGTGCGGCAAACCATAGCTGATAAGCCAGTAGTGGTAGCGCTACTATGCCAATAAGAAACCCAGCTAGCGTCAANTGNTCAGCCGTGATGCCGCGCTTATGTAAGGTGGCGGCTATCGGCGTTAGTATTGGTTTTATGATAGNCGTTAGGTATTTATCTTCAACGGCGTCTGCCGCCCACTGNATATAAGCATTTACCTGCGGATCACCGCCCCAAGCATGAAAATAAACGTCTTGGTTTTTGCCGCNCTCGTACNGTTGCTCCCAAGACGACTGTACGTTACGANCTGCNGCGCTGCNAGTCGTCGAGNCGCTACTAGCAGAGATACCTAGACAAAAGCTAAGCGCGATAGCGTAACTNCTATAGCGACTATATTGACGGAGTGTCTGAAAGGTCGGTGAAGCTAGCAAAGCGTTCATTACGTGCATTTGAGGTTTCATTATCGTTTTATATTTTTAGCGGGTCTATANTTTTAGCAGGTCTATANTTTTAGCGGGGCTGCTCATATAAATCACTAACCTCGGCGCCACGTATGGTACTTCTCAAGTAAGTTTAATACTTTTTCGGGCGCATGATTGCGTTTCCANNCACCTGCGGCATATTTATTAGCTTCCGCCCAAGTAGGGTACATATGAATGGTGCCAAGTATTTTATTTAACCCTAAACCATGCTTCATAGCCAGTATAAACTCAGGCATGATGTCTCCGGCATGTTCAGCCACAATNGTGACGCCTAATATCTTATCTTTGCCTGCTGGGGTGATAACTTTGATAAAGCCTTGGTTCGCGCTTTCTGTTAGCGCACGATCTAAGTCTGCAAAGTCATAGCGAGTCACTTCAAAGTCGATACCTTTATCGATTGCCTCTTGCTCATTTAGACCGACTCGCGCCACTTCTGGATCAATAAAGGTCGTCCAAGGAATGACGCGGTAATCTACTTTGAATTTTTTGAACTGCCCAAACAAGCCATTAACTGCTGCATACCACGCTTGATGAGAGGCAACATGGGTGAATTGATAAGGACCTGCGACATCGCCTGCCGCATAGATGTTAGGGTAGAGGGTTTCTAGATAGTCGTCAGTGCTTATGGTGCGTTCGGTCTCGATACCCAAAGCTTCAAGNCCNTANCCCTCTAAGCGGGCNCTACGACCTACAGCGCAGATTAATTGGTCATATTCAATAGCGGTTTCTTGCTGATCTGTATGATCACNATGNGNCTCAACGATGATATATTTTTTACCATTACGTATCTCACAGCGTGTCGCTTGCCTTGAAGTTAAGACCGTGACACCACTGTTAATGAGCGCTTGCTGGGCAAATTCTGAAACTTCACTATCTTCTTTTTTCATCAGGCGTTCGCCTCGCTCTATCTGCGTCACATTAGAGCCTAAGCGCGCAAAGGCTTGTGCCAGCTCTGAGCCAATAGGGCCGCCGCCAAGGACGACCAACTTTTTGGGAGTTTCCTCAAGCTCAGCAAATGTATTCCAAAGCGTGTCGCTTGTCACATAACCCGTTTCCTCTAAACCTGGTAAGTCTGGTATAAAGGGGCGCGCGCCAGTTGCGATAACAATGGAGCATGCGGTGAGTCTTTGAGTNCCACCCTCATTNAGCGTAATCTCNACCGTCCATGGATCGATGAGTTTGGCATAGCCTTTGAGGACTTCGACACCCAGTTCAGTATAACGCTCGACACTATCGTTTGGGGCGATATCTGCGATGATCTTATGCACGCGGCTCATGACATTTTTGAATGAGAAGGTTGGCTGGGTATTATCGAGGCCGTAGCGCTCGCCATTGCGCATTTGCTCGGCAACTTTGGCACTTTTGATTAAAGCTTTACTGGGTACACAGCCATAGTTCAGGCAGTCGCCGCCCATCTCACCTGCTTCGATGAGGGTGACTTTGGCCTTAACTGTGGCCGCAATATAGCTAGTCACGAGTCCACCAGCCCCAGCGCCAATCACAATCATATTACGATCGAACGTTCTGGGCTTAGTATAGTTTTTATAGACGCGGCGNTTTTTTAGTAGATTGAGTATGCCCTTAGCGATCAATGGAAAAAACCCAAGTAGCGCAAATGAGGCTATTAAGTNGAACGATAAAATGCNGGATAAGCTCGTAATTTGCGCCAGTTGGGTACCGGCATTCACGAANANAAAGGTCCCTGCGAGCATACCGAGTTGACTGACCCAATAAAAAGTTCGAGCNTTGATCGCNGTGACGCCCATNAACAGATTGATNAAGAAGAAGGGGAATATCGGCACTAAGCGTAGAGTAAATAAATAAAACCCCCCTTCTTTTTCTACACCAGCATCAATAGCGGCCAAGCGTTCGGGGAAGCGCTGTTTGATAGAGTCTCGTAATAAATAACGCGAGGTCAAAAAAGCCAATGTCGCCCCAATACTNGAGGCAAAAGAGGCGATAAGCAGACCTTGCANCAACCCAAATAATGCACCAGCAGCCAAAGTCATAATCGCCGCGCCAGGTAAGGATAAGGCGGTAANAACNATATANGCTAAAAAAAAGCCACCAATGACCAACCAAGGCGTCTGTGCTTGGTATTGANTGAACTGAGCCATCGAGCCCTTTAGACCTTCAAGNGTCAACAACTCATTGAGGTCAAAGTAAAAAAAGCCGAGGGCTAACACCAATACGGCTACTATTAAAACTATCTTTTTGATCATGGGACATCCAGCTAAATAATAAGGCAAAAGGGGTCAGTAAGTAACAGTGNAANTAGCAGGTTCTGTTCTTTTATTTATGGTTATCGGTTANCGCTTCAATNTGAGCGGGCAAGCCTTTTTTATCTAAACTAAATTATCCCAATCTCTGAGTGAGAAAGTGAACGCTCAAATATAGCTATATTTACTTTTTTGGGAGCGCCTCTTTTTTTCCAGAATGGTGAATACTTCAAAGTATTTAATAAAGACTGCCGCTTAGTCATGATAGGGGGGTCGGAGGGTTTTAGGTAATGCGAGGTTGGCTCTAAATACAGTGATTGGTGCGCCCACAGGGACTCGAACCCCGATCGATCGCTTAGGAGGCAACTGCTCTATCCTGTTGAGCTATAGGCGCATTTCAAAGCATNATTGTAAAAAAGTGGCGTGATAAAATCAATCTTAACCTTCTAGTGAATAGAAAGAGAGATTTATTAAAAACAGCGACTTGTCATTAGCTATTGGTTATAGAATCAGTGACGATCTCAGTGTCTTCTACTGCCGTTTTACCATTTGAAGTCGGGTTGAATAAGTCGTCTACACTATTTTGATAGCCATCAATATTGTCGAATTCATGCTGTCTTAGAATGTCTTGCCCAGTGCTTGAAATAAGGAAGTTGCGGAAGTTGATAGCGAGTGGTTTATCACTGAGTATGACGCCTTCAACGGTTTGCGACTCTCTCATCGCATAACCGAACGGGTTGAGCGTTCGGGCCTCCTNGTTCTCGGTTGTTGTTTGAGACTCTGGGTTTTTGACATCAGTCACTAAGCTGNTTTTTGTTGATGATGGTGCATTAACGATGTTATTTTTTACATTACTATTAAGCTCATCTTCTAATAACGCTAATAACGAATCAGATAACTTATCATCGGCAATGACTAAGTCAGTAGGATGAGTATTGTCCAAAATTAACAGGTCAGTAGCTGGCACGTAATTGGTTAATACTTGCATATGCGGATAACGCGCCTCGAAGCTAACAATTACATCGTCTAAAGGTACTTGCAGAGACTGCTGCGCTTGAATATATAGCGTATTGGCAGCGGCATCGTTTTTGACGGCGTCGCTATCTTCTTCTGATTCGCCCTGTAATGATTTGACGTCTTCACGGCTCAAAATCGGCAAGGGATCAATATTTTTACTATTGTTCAGCCATAACCATGATATAACCCCGACAATAATAAGAAGCAATAACAGTATTATCCCTGCAAGTAGTAGCTTGTAGTCTCTCATAAAATATGGCTCTTATAATAAGGTGTTTTATCGCACTTACGACACTAGTTGTCGCAAGCGATGTTGGATTTGACTCATTTTGAAATACTATACTGGTAAATCAGAGATATCAGTGGCACACTTAAGCGTTACCTCACTCATAAGACAACTATTAAGGTAACAAGCTCGCCNCCTAAAGCGGCTGTGCGCCATATCTTAACAGAAATAAAAAGCGGCCACGACTACAATACTTATCTTTTATCTCGCTATTACCTCATCTTGTCTTTTACTCGAATCAGATCGCTATCTATGTTTAAAATTATTCAATCGCACCGCACTGAGCATTTAGTTGCAGAGCTACTCACCGATTATCAATCGAAAAACCAGCCAGTCTTTGCTGAGTTTATCGTTATCGTGCCTTCAATGGTATTAGGCGACTGGCTCGATAAATCTATTGCTAGCCAAGCGGGTATTAGTACGTTAGTGACGACGACCTTTTGGGGCCAGTATCAGTGGACTTTGATGCAAAAGGTGTTAGCGCGTCATAATGAGTATCTGCTCGCGCATAATCCTGAAGCGTCAACCTTGAATGTGCCTGAAGTGGCGGTATTGTCGCCCACAGTAATGCAGTGGCGTCTGTTTGGGTATTTGACGTACTATCAAGAGCCGATTGTCAAAGATGACAAGCATCCAGTGCACTCGCTGCTAGCACCGCTAATCGAGAAGCCGCAAGAGGGCAGCANCCCTGATAAAGCGCAGCAAGANGTGCGTATTTGGCAGCTGGCAAGTGATTTGGCGCGAGTGTTTAATCGCTACTTAACCCACCGTGAGGACTGGCTAGCGCTTTGGTCCCAGAACAAGTTATTAGATGTCGATAAGCTGATAGCTGACAAAGATGCTTTGTCGCTGCGTTTTGATCAGTATGCTCGCGCCACCCCTGATTGGCTAGTNGCACATTATGTTGAGTTAGAAGTCGCTCAGCGTTTTTTATGGTTACACTTGTTTGCTGATGTGCACCAGCACCGCGTTGAGATTGAAAATACCTTTTGGTCAGCTCTTGAGCATAATAAGGCGAATGAGCGTGAACCGTTACCTGCTGTGCTACGCATATTTACCATTCAGCAACTGCCGCAGACGGAGCTTGACTTCTTGCAGCGCTTGTCGAAATACATGGATATCACCCTGCTGCACTACAATCCATCAAAGCTATTTTGGGCGGATATCGTCGATAAGTCTTGGCTGCAGCGCCAGCAGATTATTAACCCCGAAAGTGTGTTCTTACGCGATTATGGTCATAGTTTGCTGTCGCGTTTGGGTAAGCAGTCGCGTGATACTTTCGCTATGCTGGCGAATTTATCAGGCAATGAGCAATATGAAGAAGACTTAGTAGAATGGCACGATAATTTCGATACGAGCGCTGAGGGTCTCATCGATCATGCTTATAGCAGTGAGGAATGGACTGTTGAAGCAGATAGTGCACAAAATAATTCGAGTTTACTCAGGCGTTTGCAAAATGATGTATTGATGCTCGATGAGCAAGCGACCCAGCAAGCAACCGCTGTGCAAGTCTCGCAAGCAGTCAATGAGCAAATAGAGCTAAGTTTTGAGCAAGAAGTNCAGTGGTTTGATGATGAGGCATTAGAGAACAAGCGCTTTGACAAACAGCGATACTGGGAGATGTCGGCTCAAGATAATAGCCTAAGCATTCATTCTTGCCATAATTTGCAGCGCCAGTTAGAGGTTCTGCGTATTATGATTGGGCGCTGGCTTAACGAGCCGATCAGAGCTGGCGAAAAAAAACGCCATATCTCAGAGATTGTCGTGCTGATGCCTGATGTTGAGCGCCATCATGAACTGATCAGCTCTATTTTTGTCAGTGGCAAAGGGCAAGATGGTTTGACTTTGCCAGCCAAAGTGACTGGCGTGGTCGATACCGATATTCGCCAACTGTGGGAAGCTATTATCGGTTTTTATAAGCTCCTTGGTAGTCATAGCGCGCGTTTTGAGGCCGCTGAGGTTCTTGATTGGTTCATGTTACCACCTTTGTATGAGAGTTTTGGACTGACGCATGAGCAGATGAGCCGCGGCTGTGATTTATTAGTAGAGGCGGGGTTTATCCGCGGCTTTGATGAGCAGCATCTCAAGCAGACTCTAGACGCCAACGACTATGACTACCGCTTCAGCTTCGCTCAAGCATTAGATAGATTGGCTCTTGGCTTAATTATGCCTGAGGCAAGCGCGAGTGATTGTTTGTATCCTCTTGCAGAGGCAGACTGGCCGAGTACAGCTATGCCTGAGATGAGCCTGCCATTACCGCAGATGAGTTTGGATGATGGCATGATCGTTGAGGCATTTTGTCGTATCTATGCAGGCTTGACTGAGCGCCGTCATGANCANACTCAAAAGAAAAAAGCTGAAGAGTGGCTGTCCCAAATCGAGACGCAAGTGATCCATCGCTACTTNGGTGAGGTCGATCAGACGCGTACGATGCGCGCGATCTACAACGCGATGAATGGCTTTAAATCNAGCCTTCGCGCCAATCGTCATTACCGGCAGTACGCGAGTGACGATACTGACAATCACGAGGTAGAACAACGGCTTGCGGGCGTTGAGCAATTACCGCTTAAGCTAAGCTTTATGCTTGATAGTATCGAAGCTGAACTTGAGAGTCAGCAAGTCAGTGCCGAGCCGACGGGAGTAATTACCTTTGGTCGCTTTGGCGCTCTTAGAAACGTACCGTTTGAGCTGGTTGTCATGCTCAATATGAATCTCTCCGAGTTCCCGGACCGCGATCGTAACAACCGCTACGACTTGATGAAAACTACTATGGCTCGCCGCGGAGATAGAGTCAGTGAGGATGACGATAACGGTGCGTTTTTAGATGCGCTATTATGTGCGCGCAGTGCCTGCTGGATATTTTATAACGGCCAAAGTCTCACCGATACTCATGAGCATCTACCCGCCAATCCTGTCAGTGAGTTGTTACAGTTTTTGCAAGGTGAAGTACAATGGCAAGTCAGCTCGCTTGAAGCATTAGAGGCATTGCCTGAGAGTGTTGACGCGACTACTGAGCAGCTAAAGCGCTATCTGCCTAAGCTCATCAAGCAGTGGCTAGTCACTGAGCATCCAGCTCTACCTTTCCACGAGAGTCTGTTTGAATCTATGATTGAAGAGGATGGGGCTCTTAATACAACAAGCAGTGTTGATGCTCATAATCAAAGCGAAGTGGCGGATACTGCCAACCTTGACGCCCATGCGTCCACTGACGCTAGCGATGAGTTAGATGCACTCTTAGATCAAGCTATGCAAAAAACTAAGCTGGCACAAAAAAAGCAATTTCCACCTGCACCGATTTGGCAAGCTGTTTTTGATACCCTAAAGAGCCGCGTGCCAAGCAAACGCTTGCAATTCGTTGGTTTGCCCACAAAATCGCAATATGAAGCGATCGCTCAAGTACTTGGACGCAGTTTAGGTGAGCTTGGACAAGTCGATCATAAAGATTTGCAAGCATTGANCGAACTGCTGGCGCTCGATATGAAAACCAATGCACACGACACAAATAATGCAGACTTAACGACTATGCTCAGTCAAACCCTATTTGATATTCATGAGATAGACGTAGAAGGCGTGCTGGCCTATCAAGTCCGTCATCCTGCCAAGGCCTTTTTGCGCGCTCAAGAGGTGCATGTCATGCAAGGGGAGCAAGCAAGGGCGCAGCAAGAGCCACTATTTTTGGACGGCTTAANCAATTATCAGATTACAGATCATCTCATTAATGAGCTCGCTACTAGTACCGTTTATACCAATCCAGATAGCTATTCTGCTAACTCTGAACACAACTCTGCTAACTTTGAACTTGATGCTCAAGCGAGTTATTCAACTTTAATGTACCAAAAGATCATGCCGGCAGGTATCGCACGGCAAACCACCTTAGTAAATGAGCGGCAAAAGCTCCAACAGCAGTGTCTAGAGTTTCAAGAGCAGCTGATGGCTAATGGTTTTGCTAACACAGATGTGTTACTAGCAAGAGTAGAGGGCAAGTCTAGTGTCTTACGACTGATAACCCCAACCACTGAGCATCCTGTGCGGGTAGAGTTAGCAACCGTTTTTAATAGCGATNTAAATAACGCTGANAAAGAGCCCGGCAGTCANCATGAGTCCCTACTGCGATTATTGCCTAAAGTTATTAAGTTAAAAGGACAAGTACCGATAGCGGCTCATGGCNAGGATACTCATTTGTACACCAATACTGCTTATAGCGANCAATCGCCTAAGCAGTGGCTCAATGTATTGCCTAATGCGGCTAGTCCCAAACATTTACTCAAGTTCTGGTTATCGCATTTATACTGGCAAGTCGCAAGNCGTACCACGGCCGCGCAAGTCACCTTGAATGATGGTGTGAGCATATGGCGCTTTAACAAGTCTAGATCAGNGGTGAAGAAGTTTGAGAAGTCAGTTGCCTTTAAGATCGCTCCTATCGTCTATGAAGANGCCATACTAGAGCTGATAAAGTGGGCAATCTTNGCCCAGCTCGTCGGTCAAGTGCCTGTTACGATACTGCCAGAGTATGCGCTCAGTTATCTAGAAAAACAGAAAAAATCGCAGGACAGTGATAGTGGCAACTATTGGCCAAAACGCGCAGATTTCTCAGACTGGCTAAGGCCGAGTTATCAGGCAGATATGATTTATGATACTTGTTCGCAGCATGCTATATGGCAATACGTCTTGCGCGATCAAGATACTTTTAAAGCTTTAGCTACAGCATTGACGACTATCGCACAGCCTTTATATGAGCCAATGTTTGACGCTTTGGAAGGGTTAGACGGTTAGTCCTTTATACCGCTTAAGATAGCTAATTTTGTAATCTAATTTAAAGTGTACGCCAATATGACAGAGTTTACCGATACGCCTGATTTTGCGGAGAGCTCGCAACAGCTGCCTTTCGCTGATGGGCATTTATACGAGTCGCAAAGCGCCGTGAGAAGTGCTGATATGCCAAATAATAATAAAGCAGACNAAGCATCTGAAAAACTATCTAGAAAATCATCCGAAAAGGTACCNGCGGTTGAGGTTGAGCTNAGCGGTCAACACCTGATTGAAGCCTCAGCGGGTACCGGTAAGACATGGACGCTAACGGGCATCGTCCTGCGTTTGTTGATTGAGGCAAGACGGGCCCCTGAACAAATCATNGCCACTACGTTCACTCGTGCCGCAGCCGCCGAGATGCGTCAGCGTATCCACGAGCGTTTAGTTGAGTTTTATCAGTTATTACAATGGGTAAATAGCCTAAGCAGTGATGTTAATAATAAAGATATGCTCTATCCAAAATCCTTACAGGTAACCCCTGAACAAATCAATTCAAAAAGTCAGTCCAAAGAGAACCCCAGTCAGAAGAGCGAGGAGCTAAACCAAGATCTTGACTATGAACAACAAAACAGTCAAACCACTACTCGCGAAAACCGCGCTAAAGCCAAAGAGGAGCGCGATACTTGGCTGATACAACAAGCCAGTTATGCGCGCTTAGATAGCCTAATGCAAGATCCAATCAACTTACATTTAATCAGCTATCTACTCGATCATGTCTATAGCTACCCGATGACCGAGGCTATTCGGCGCACGGCATTGGTGCTCACGACACTTGATAATCTATTTGTGGGTACGCTTGATAGCTTAGCGCAGAAGTGGCTGACGGAATACAGTAGCGAGACCGGTCATCAGCAGGGCATGGGTATCATCGAAGACAGCAGTATCGAGCAAGTCACTGATAGCATCATTCATGATGAGCTACGCCAATTTCAAAGTCGCCTCTATCATGAGCAGCCTAAACTCTATACGTTACTAGAGCAGCAAGGCAAACTTACTGATATCGGTGATCATAAGGGTTTTGTCACGCGCTCGCTGAATTTTATCTCAGCGCCTATTGATGAGGTGAAACTAGATCAAGACTTTGA
>FUFK010044161.1_pt1 | contig 22412 bp, 27 predicted proteins | sample 1021851 | NCBI WGS metagenome assembly FUFK01 (sample SAMEA51879418, study PRJEB19060) | metagenome
GAAACTAGCACTAACAAAGTTTCTCATGTGTGTGACTGGTGATAAAATTGTTTTAGCTACTTGTGATAGACCTTTTGGATATAGAACTAGACTCTGATACAGCTGACCTAACATCCCCGGGTCCTGTTGCTGTAGTCCTGTGTCTTTTAACGCTTTTGCAACACCCGGTCTTGCAAAGAACTGTGATTCTCCGAAAGGATTAGTTGCACCCATAGCAACATTGTTTTTATCTAATACTTCTTTTTTAACACCTTTACCTGCATCAACAGTTAATCGTTTAGCAGGATCAATTACCTCTACTAACTCATAATCTGTGCCAAATAATTCTCTAGCTTCGTCCTCACCTCTAGCTAAAAAAGGTTTTGTATTACTTTGTCCTGATCTATATAGTTCTGCAACTTCATCATTCTTTTTTAATAAGTCTCTGTAAAACATATTACGTCTTGTAAGCATAGATAGTTTTGCAGTAGCACCTATGATTGTTTGCATAGGGTTTCTTTGTTTACCAAATAACTCTTCAAATACTTCTCTATCTGCTTTAGATTTTATTTCACCAATAGACACAAGTGGTTGTGCAGTTCTTCTTTGTAATGTTTCATCTAATACTGTTCTGTTAACAAAAAAGTCTGGTACTTTAAATATAACATCAGAAGGTTTATCTAATCTAAAACCTTTAGGAAGATTAGGGTCTTTTATTGCATTTGCTACTATTTGTTCTGCTTCTAAATCTGTAAGATCTTTACCAGCTTCTCTAGCACTATCTTTAAATACAGCTTTTGCTCTTTCTATTGCTTCTCTTGTAGGTGTGTATGCGAAGAAAGGTATTATACTTTTGTTTTGAAACACGTCATATGTTGCACCAATATAATTTTTAAATTTGTTACCAAATAATTTTTTAAATTCTTGTATTTCGTTTTTACCTAATGTTCTCCCTAGATTAGAAAACAGGTCAGCCCACTTATCTCTAATAGTAGTTAAACTACCAAAGATAGTACCAATAGTATCTTCATCTACTTTTAGATCCTGTAGTTTTTTAAGTAACGCTTCTTTTTTTGTTTGATCTAATGCACCAAACTTTGCATAACCAAGGTCATCTATTTGTGCATCACCAGATAACAACAAGTCATTTATTTCTTTTAATAACTTGTCTCTTTCTTTTTGATTAGTTCTATTAAATGCGTTTCTTAAAGGTGGAAATACTTTATCNATNGCTNNATCTANTTCTCTAGATATATTTNTTGCNGCTNCAGCATCNGNAGNTCTTTCACCAATATTAGTTCTTTCTANNTCAAAGAATTCTTGNGTNTTACCACTTCNNGCCCTGAACCCNGATGCAATCTTNTCTATAAATCTATCTATTTTATCGTTTGAATCTGTAACGTTTTTATTTCTATCAGTTAATCTTTTTATAACTTTACCTGTACCTGCCACAATACCGGTAAACAATGCACCTTCAGTACCAAACTTAACTCTGTTTAATAAATCTGTTAGAGGGTCATCTGACTCTCTATCTATTTCTGTAGGTCCACCAATTAAATCACCAAAGGTACCTAATTGTTCTACGTCACCAACAAATGTTGCTTCTCCAACACCACCTCCTAATGCACCACCAATAAATCTGTTTGTTTTACCCTTGGTATTTAATTTTAAAACATCGTCAGCTAATTTTTTTACTTCACCTGTAGGTTTAAAATACTTACCAGTCTTTGCAGCTTTCATTGCATCTACTGCAATCTTAGATCCTATTCTAAATCCTGCAGTAGCAGGTATACCAATATTAACTAATGCTTCTGTTATCTGTCCAGCTACAGTTGCTTCTGCTTTCTCATCTAGTGTTGTAAGATCATCAAAGAATTGTTCTACTCTAGCTGCTCTATTTTGATCTACACCTAGATCCAATAATGTTGCACCTAATGAAAAGAAACCTTTTGGTATTGCAAGAAGACCAGAACCTACACCGGCTAGTATAGATTCAATTGTACCTACTTTATTATTATCGTTTGATTCGGCTAGTATTAGTTCTCGTGCAGAAGCCATGCGTCACTCCTAACCTGTAATTTTGTCTAGATCTACTGGAAATACGGAACCATCTTTAATTGTAAAAGCTTTTTTGTTTACAACATATGTACCATCTTCTAAGCTACCGTAGTTTTCTGTTAGATAATCTATCTCGTCTTTACCTTGATTATTTTTCTCCCACTTTTGATATTTGTCATCTGGGAAAGCAAAATCTACTTTTGTCCCTTTAGACTCTAATATACTTCTTACTGTATTACTTGTTACTAAATTTTTACCTTGTATCTCTGCTGTTGCAAGAACATCAGCCGCAGAGCTACCCTCTAAATCTTTTTGTATTTTTGCAGTGGCTGCTTTTTTGTATGCAAGATCAACAGCAGCAGCTGGATCATTTCTCTTAATATCTTTTTCAATTTCACCTTTAAGAATTGCAGCATCAATTTGTTTCTTAATATCAGCAGATTTGTCTAAATTTTTAGAGATAGCATTTATAATTCTGTTTTGTAAACTACCTGATCTAATAGATCCTTTTAAATCTGCACCTTCTTCTAATACAATATTACTTGCATCAAGTAATGAATCATAGACAGCATCTTTATTCATCTTATCTATACCCATTAATTTATAGTATCTTTGTTTTGTTTCGTTAATTCTGTCTTCGTTTATTTGTTGTTTTTCAGCATCAGATTTTACAGCTGTACCTCCAGCTTCACCTGGTTTAGTTGTGCCAGTTATATCACCAACGTTTTTATCTTTTATATCACCACGTTTTATTCCAGTGCTATCTTCTGCTGTTGTTTGAGGAGGTTGTTCATCTGGACCTAACGCATTAAATCCCATATACCCAAGACTACCAACTGTTAACGGAGATTTAGCAAGACTTGTTCCTACTTTTTTAAGAGCACCACCTATTCTACCAGACCCAGAAGCTACTGCTCTTATTGCTCCAGCTTCAGGTGATTGTAAAAAATATCTACCTAATCCAGTTGGATTAAATATCATTTGTTGTGCACCATATCCTGCAGGAATTGGAGGTGGTTTTCCTCCTGCCATAGTCAATAATCTTTTACCACCTATCATTGGAAGATTAGGTCCTGCAAATTTTCTCATAGCAAATGTCCCTAACGGTCTTAATGCCATTCTTGCAGCTTGTCCTGCTAAAAACATTAGAGGTAATGCATACCCTTGTCTTCCTGATGAATCAGTTGGTGCTAATGGACTACCGACAGTATTGATAGCTTGTTTCTCTTTCATACCATCCATAATACCCTCTTTAATAGGGCCGCCGTATTTAAACATTGGTCTATTCAATGGTCTCATAATTAATTCCTAAATTTGCCGAATAAATTTCCAATACCAAGTGCTGTACTTAAAGCTGTAGAGAATGGGCTAGGAGCACTTGATGGAACTGGTGCTGGAGATGCAAATCCTGCTAAACCAGCTAATCCTGAACCATATTGAGATAATCTTTGGAATGGTTCATAAGCTCCAGTTTGTGCAGCTTGTGCATCTGCTTGTAATCTTGACTGATCTAATCCTTGTCTAAATGCACCAAGTTGACCTAGGTTTGCTACGTCTGCAGCTGTGCCTGCTCTTTGGAAATTAGACAATGCAAATTGATTTTGTGCTAAACCAGCTCTTTGATTTGCTAATGCTTGTTGTTGTGAAAATGCATTTGCTCTAGCTGCTTGTGCGTTTTGAAAACCTGATTGTAATAATTGTGCTGCAAGACCTGTTCTGTTTGCTAGTGAGTCAGCATCGTATTGTCCTAATAATGCACCTTCTCTACCACCACCGAAAGCTCCAGCTTGAACTGCAGCATCTTGAATGTTTTGTCTTCCAGCAACTCTTGACTGATCATATTGTCTTAATGTTTCATCGATAACACCTTGTTGATATGGTGACATAAAATCTGATATAGATCCAGCCCCGGTTCCTGCTCCACTACCCATAAATTGTTGAAGTCCAGAAACATCTTGACCGGCTTGTGTTATTGCAGATTGTGCTTGTTGTAAATAAGGTGAATAAGAACCTATACCTTGTGTTGCAAGTCCTATGGCTTGTGTTTGTAATGGGTCTTCACCCGCAACAAATTGTCTACCAGTAAATGTACTTGTATCTATAGGTGTCGACGTTGCAGCTGTCAGCTGCTTAGCATAGTCTTTTGCGGTTTCTTGTAAATAATCTGGTAATGCCATTATGCTATTCTACTCTCCAATTGTTGTGCTTGGTCAAACATTTCTTGTGCAGGATTTTCTTTGCCCTGGGACTCTTCTGATATAGTACCACCTGCTTCTAGATTGTCCATCATATTCTGCATAACTTCTGCACCTTTATCAATATCTCCCCCACCTGCATTCCTTACAGCATCGGCTGTAAATACAAATTCATTTTTGCTGAGTCTAGCCGGTACATCATCAGCTCTTTCNTCAGCTCCTANTGGNACAAANCCACCTTCTCTGTAATCTTTTTCTAAGCCACCTANATCCATAAGACCACCTTCTGCATATCCCGGTCTTATACTAGCTAACCCACCATCAGCAGCGTAGAAAGAACGTTGTACTGCTGACTTAGGAGGCATAAAATATAATGCAGATTTTGTAGGGTCTTGGTAATATTCTTTAGCTTGTTGTCTGATGTTTGCTACCATTGGCTGTATACCTGTAACATCCACACCTTCGTCAATTACTTCTTCTTCATCACCACCCATTAAAAATGGTGCAGATATAGCACCTAGACCAGCAGCCCCACCTAATAATCTTAGTGCACTAAATGGATTTTCTGCTTCACCACCAACTCTAAATACATTTCCAATCTGACCTAAAAAACCCTCTCCACTTGTTAGTCCTGTGCCAAGTTTTGATTTTGCAAATAAACCCGGTAATCCAGAAAAACCACCAGCTTGTGTTAATAAAGATTTTTTACCAAATAATAATGGAGCATAGTTTGCTGCCGCTGCTGCTAAAGCTATCTTACCAACAGGTGATTTAACAACTTTCTTTACAGCTTTTTTAGCTTTTCTTACGATCTTACCTAGAAAATAACCTTGTCTTGGTTCTTCTAATGTCATTAATCCACCCATGTTACGAAGTTGTCTTTCCATTAGATTTCTTGAAATTGCCATAGTTCTACCTTTTTATTGTCTTTTTCTCCTATAATCAATCATAAATATCTACAAGATCCACTATACCGCCATCCATAAATGAGCCCATACTGTCAGAACCACCTGGTCCAGATGATCCTGGGGAGCTCGCTTCTTGACCCATGTCTTTTCCACCACCTGGTCCTTCCATAAAATCAGAATCATAACCAGCTTGATAACCGCCTCTATTTCTATCTCTGTTTTCAGCCTGCATAGCATCTGCAGCAGCTTGTCTTGCCGCTTCTTGAGCTGCTTCTTGTGCTTGTAATTCTGCTAAATTTTTTTCAGATATTTTTTTACCTCTTCTTTTTCGTTCAAGCATGTTTTCAATTCTTGCAGTTCTTCTTCTAGCTGATCTTGCAGCTTCTGAATAATACCCACCTAATGCGTTTTGTTTATTTAATTCTTCTTCATCATAAACGTTACCAAACTCATCTATGACTGCAGCGCCAAGAGGCCTGTTTTCAAATTGACTTGATATTGCACCTAAACCTCTTTCTAACAATGGTCCTGCAAAAGGTATACCTGTAGCTAATGATGCTAATCCCCTTCCTACAGTTTTAGATAAATCAATTCCTTTACCAAACGCTTTTTGAAACATGTTTTGTTGTTGTGGTTCAAATATTTCTGGAGCTGGTTTTATATATTCATTTATTATTGTATTTGGATATTGAGTATCAATATCTCCAGCTATAGCAGGATACTCTATGCCTTCCATTTGAATGCCTTGTGGTGTATATTTATACATATCTTCAAAATCCATACCTTGATAATTTCCAATATATCCACGAGAGTCTGAACCTAAACCAAGTGAAGCTGCATAATCTCCACCACCTCCACCACCTTTTGGTTTATATATAGTAGGTAATCCAGCAGATACTCTAGCTTCTCCTGTTTCTTGGTTTTGTGGTATTTGAAACGGTGACGCTAAATACTGATTAAAAGGTACAAAGTTAAAACCTTGATCTCTTATTCTTTGGTCTGTAGGGTCTAATATCATAATTTAACATCTCCAAAAATATCTAAACTAGGCATTACCACAGTTACATCTCTTTGTACATCTTCTTCTGGGATATTCGCTGCTTTTAAGGCCTCTTCATTTTCGTATATTTCACCTGTTTTTTTATTTTTTATTGTAGTTTTTACTTCTTTTGGTTTTATTACTTTCATTATGTTGTTACCTCTCTTGGCTGTATTTCTAATATAGACGCTATTACAAATAACTCGTTTGCATCAGCTGCTTGAACTTTTAAAACTTCACTTTCCTCCATCACTAATGGTTGAGTCAAAAGCTCTGTTGTTGCTTTAGATGCTATGGCTTTGTCTTTAAATAAATTAAATATTGCACCACTAGAATTTACCAGTGTTATTGTTATTGTAGATCCTGATCCAGCATCCTCGGTTACTAACAATGATTTAATAACAGTTGTAGTTGCAGTTGGCACTGTATACAAAGTTGTAAGATCAGTTGTAGTTAAATCTACTTTTTTATTTTTAAAACTATTAGCCATTAATTTAAAAAGAAGTTTTGTGCTTCTACCTCATCCTTTAAATCTTGTTGAAACGTAGTATTTAATTTTTCGACAATAGCATCAAGATCTCTAACTTGTGCATCTGCAACTTGTTTAGAATATTCTTGTTCAGGTCTTGTTAATACTTGTACTATCTTTGCCATTATCTTCTCCCGTCTGGTTGTGTATCTAATCTAAAAGTTCCTAACTTCCAACTTTGATTAGCTGCCGTATTTGCTATTTTTAAAGAAACGGCTCTAGCTCTTGCTCGCGTGTCTACTTTAGTTGTAGACGATGAAACTGTAAACGGTCCAAGTGATGAACTTGCATAAGCATCATTTGGATAATTACGTAACTGTAGAGTAACTTGTGTGTTTCCTGTTTGTGATATAAAGTCAGGTACAAATCTTCTAATCTTCATCATAAACTCCCCATCACCTTTAAATGTTGCAATTCCTGTTGATTGACCTTGTAGTGATCTTTGTTGTGTAATATCAAAGTCTCCAGATTCAATATTAGATGCGATAGCTGTAGTCGCTCCACCTTTAATTTGATCAGTTCCTGTTTCGTGTTCATAGTATGTTGTACAACCATCTGTATTACCAACTACATCGTATGAGTCATTACTGTCTGCATCATATTCTGTAGCGTGAGGTAAACCAAATACTGCTGAATCTTTCCATGTTCCCCGAGCCAATGTCCCTGTAGTCCATACAGGTCTTTGTGGAGATGAATCAAAATAATTATAGGTCACACATCTGTCAATGACAGTTGAGTTTTTTGTACAGTAGAACCAAGTTATTTCTCCAAACAAATTATTTAATCCAACGTTTATTAATTGTGATGCTGTGGTGTTTAAATTACTAAATACAAAATCTTCTACCAAACAAATCATTGATTCTAGATTACCAGAGTATTTAAAGAAACCGTTTTCTGAAAACCAATACGCAGCACCATCAACTTCAATTGCAGCGTTCTGTCCGATTAGTCCGCAGTTAGTTCCTACTTGTGCAAATGCAAAAGTAAATGGAGCACCAACAAAACGCATTGTAAATAGTGATGTGTCTGACCATATGTATATAGCATCTCTACCTCTAGTAGCTCCTACAATTCTAGAACCATCAGATAACCTTTGTGTACCTGCCGTATTGTTTGCTGTGGGTGTGTATGTATTAATATCTTCTTGGTCAGAAAATCTTATAAACATTTCATCTTGTGTTGTTGGATCACCAATAGTTGTTTCTGTTCCAAAAAATACTAAGTGTCTATCGGGTGTAGATACTATCATATCTCTAGATGCAGTTGGTGCACCAGATATAATTGTTGCTCGTGTAGATGTTGCATTACCTGCATCTGCATTCCATTCAAAAACTTCTGCATTGTGAATCAATGCAATTACTTTTTTACCAAAAGCATCGATACTCCAAAGCCCTGGATCAAGAACTAAATCTCCTGATGCAGCTTCACCCCATGCAACATAGTCGGATGAGTTTGTTACTGTTGCTCCATTTGAATGTGCTGATCTTGTTGAGTTTCTAACCGCTCTTGTAATTCCTGTTAAATCATTTCCGGAAACACCTGTGTAAGAAATTTCTTCATTGCCAACTTGAATGTAGTTTGTTCCTGATGTTGGAAAGTTAGCTGTGCTAGTTAAAGTGATAGATGTTCCTGAACCACCTGTTCCTGCTGTATCATCTAATAGTGCACCATTTAAAGTAGTTGTAGCGGCTCCAATTGCTTCACCACCATAAGAACCTAATCCCCATCCAAAACCAGGTAATTGTTCTGCAGGTCCTACAGAATAATAAGCTTGTGATCTTATTCCTCCAGAAGTTGTAGCTCCTGATCCAGTTTCATTTGAAGGCATTGTTATAGTTATGGTAGTTGCAGATGGCGCAGATGTGACCATAAATTTTTTATCATTAAAATCTGATGCTGTAAAATTAGACCCTGTAATTGTAGAAAAATTATCAAAAAACACTATATCATTTGCATTCAATTCGTGAGCACTACCATAAGTAACTGTTACAACAGCTGATCCATTAGTGGTTGTAAAAGCATTNGTTAGTGTTTGGGTCTCTCTTATAGGGTGTATGTCATAAAATACACCACCGGTATAAGCATATAGAATTCTGTTTGTGCCTATAATTGAGTATTTAATACCGTCTTTATTAACTAAATGAAATAAAGCTCTAGCTGATCCAGTTAGTTTATTTGTACCTAATTGTTTCCAGCCGCCTATTTTCTCGGGTGTACCATATCTAAATCTAACATTATCACCATCAACCCATTGTCCTTCGGCTGTAGTTTCTGTGATTTGTTTATTGAATCCTGGTTGAAAACCTATTTTTTGTAACATATATACCCCTACATTTTAGTAAGAAATACACTACATTTAAACAATTTTCAACATTCTATCCAAACTCTACCCATCCAGTAAGTATATATTTTTCATTAGATATAGGTGGATTACCTCTATGAGTATATTCAAAACTAGCTGGAAATATAGCTAATCTACCTGTTTTAGCCTTTATTCTTTTACTCATATATAGAAACTCTGTCTCACCACCCTCTCTAACATCATTTAAATAAAGAGTAAATGCGAACAATCTTTGGAACCATTTCTTACTACCATCTTCAGAATGCCAACTGTGATAACCTTCACCAGGTAAGGTTTTCTGTATTTTTAAATATTTAATTGTATGAAAGTCATAGTTTTTTAACACAGAGAAATTTTTTAAGTAGTCTTCATGAGGTCCTTTAAAATAAGACTCTATAAAAGTTTTCGATAGGTGGGCTCCTTCTGGAATTTCATGATCATTTCCATGTTGATAAATTGATTCATGTAAAGCAACCTGTTCGTCTTCTGCTACGCTTTCTTTGTTCCTAGGATCGTAGTTTCTTCTTTTACCGGTAAAACCTGCCTTTTCTAAATTTTTATATACTTGGATAAACATTTTACAATCTTTCTCAGACATCCAATTATCGTAAATTCTAATTGCTTTATCTAAAACTGTTTTTCCACTCATTTCTTTTTTGGTTTTCCTATTTTAATTTTAGCAACATTTCCACCGTCATATATGTATGTTCTTAAAAAATCAAAATACTTAGGCCAATCTTTTATAATTTTTTCTTTTGTTTCAATAATTCTAAAAGTATTTTTTTTACCTTCTTTTATACCATCATTTCTAAACGTGGTGTCTTTACAAGCGAGAGCATGGTTAAGACTCATTTCATCTGTAGGGAACCAATGCATACCATGTGCTATACAATCTAATCCTTGATACGCTGGGTCAAACCAATATCTTTCAAATCTTTTCCAAACAGCTTCTCTAAAACCATTTACCCCACTTGGTTTTAAACTTATTAAATCACTACAATATTCTCTGTCTTTTACATCTCTCCAATACTTAGTATCATCCCTTTGGGTCATAGCATAGTGCATAGCTACAAACTCAGCAAAATTTCTAAACATCAGTTTACATTTCCAATTAAATGCATCTTTATCAAATTTAGATGGAGAATGTCTTTGAAGTATTCTAACTAGCTGCATTAAAAATTCATGCACAGTAAACAAACCATTGCTTTCTAAAGGTTCAATAAAGCCGGCAGCTAGACCAATTGCACAAACATTTTTGGAATATATTCTTTTATGTACTCCAACCCTCATCTTAATAGTTCTAAATTCTACATTGTCGATTGGGTGATTACCTTTTTTAAGATATTCTTTAAAATCTATTTTAGCTTGTTCATCAGATATATACTTATCTGAGTATACATAACCCATACCCATTCGTGTCCATAACGGTATTTCCCAGATCCAACCATTGTCATATGCAACACAATTTGTGTATGGAACCGTTTGTTTTCTTTGGTTTATAAATGGCACCCTTGCTGCAACGGCAGAATTATTTGGTAATATATCTTCGTAACTTTCGAAAGGCTCTTTTAAGGCTTTGTCTAATAATAATGACCTAAATCCAGTGCAATCTATAAATAAATCAGCAGAAATAGTTTGATGTTTATTTATCATTAATTCTCTAATACCGTTTTCGTCTGTCATAGTATCAGTAACATCACCCACGATATATTTAACTCCTTTGTTTAAGGCCCAGTTAGATTTTAAATACTGTCCAAATTTTACTGCATCAAAATGATATGCAACATCCTGTTTAAAATTAAACATGGGCAATTTTTCTTGTGGGTTTTCACATAACTTACCGCTATTTACTAATATCATGTTTGTATAAAACCACTCAGCATAAGTATGAACAGGTTCTGTGTTGCCAGTCATAATTCTATGGTCTATCCAATTATTAGTGTCGTTTTGCGCCCCTCTGGTATCTGCTTCTCCAAAAGGATAATGAAAATGACCACCACCCTTTCTATAAAAATCTTGAAAACGTATACTAAGTTTGTATGTAGCATCGGTGGCTTTCATAAATTCTTTGTCTTCAATACCCATGTATCCTAACCAATTATTTATTTGACCAAGTGTACTTTCACCTACACCAACAATTGGAACATTGGGGCTTTCAATTAAAGTAATATCTTTATCAGGACATGCTTTAGCTAACGTAGCTGCTGTCATCCATCCTGCAGAACCACCTCCAACAATAACTATTTTAAAACGCCCAGCTGACATATGAATACCTCTCTCCTTTTTTTATAGTTTTAACTTCATGTCTGTACATAAAATTAGATGGGAATACTATAATATCTCCTTTCTTTAATTTCATGTCTACACCATTAACGTAAAATTCTCCTCCTGTAAAGTCATCATTTAATATTCCTACTATGCTTAAAATAGGTATACCTTTATCATTACCATCAAATAAGGAATGAATATGATCATAGTGTTCTTTCATGTCTTTACCTTCACCATACTTATTTAATCTTGGTTTTGACATTTTTGAATGCAATCTTTCTTTAGGTATTTTTTTTGTATAATCACTTAAAGATTTTTGAATAGCAGGAGATAAAACATCAAGAAAATTTATGTCTGTATCTGCTACAGAACAGTCTGTAGGATCATTTCTAGATGTATCTGTCTCAACATTATACCAACCATGAGGAACAAATTCTTTTGTTTTATAGAGTCTTATTAAGTGATCACACTCTTTATCACTTAAATATTTACCTATTAATATGTAATCTTTAAGTTTTGTTTTTTGGTTCATCTACAATTAACTCCGTTAATCTAACATCATGTCCTACACTACCACTAAACCATGTATTAAATGATATTGATATTCTACAGTTTTCTGATTGATTTGGTGCTACCCTATGCATCGTGGAAGACGGAAATATTAACAATGTGCCATTCTTAGTTTCAAAAGCAATATCTGGACTATTGAGCTGGTTAAGTTTTGTATATTTTAAACTTAAAAAATTTAACATCAAATGTTCTTTTTCTTTTTCAAATATTATTGGAGATGTATTTTCAACATACATTACTCCAGACAAACAAGAATTTGTGTGACGATGTGAATGATGTTGGGTAGTCTTTTCATTAAAGTTAACCCATGATTGTGTTATGTGTAGAGGACACTCTTCACTAACAGCCATCATACCATGCCAATAGGCGTTTAAATTTTCTTCTATAAATTTTTTAACCCCTTCTAATTCTTTGTATTTAAAAATATACCTTTCAGTAGAAGTGTGGTTTTTACCTTTATTTTCGGTGACTTTTGAATAAAGTGATTTTAAAAATCGTATTTCTTTTTTAGAAAATTTATAGGGATCAGTTTTCCATATAGGGATTCCAAATATGGAATTTACGTTTACGTTTTTAGATTTCATAATTAAAATTTATATTCCATCTGTATGTCGTGTCTGTTTGACTTACAGATCTATGTTCTTTTTTACCATCAAATATATACGCATTATTTTTTATAGATTTAAATTTAGGCATTTTTTTGTCTTTAAATTCTGTATAACCATTGTTATCATTAATTGAAAGTATCAATGTTTTATAGTTTGAATCAGAAGGTAAATCAGTATGATAATCACTTTTAATTATTTTATTTGGATTAGGTAAACAATTTATTTTCATTCTTATCATTCTAAAAAAATCTGGTTCTATTAATTTTATTTTATTTACAATGGGTCGACCAATTGTTTCAAATAAACTACTATTTACCTGTTGTTGTTCATTAATTAATACATGTGTAAATAAAACTTGACCATCTTCTTTTTTTGTTGCTCCTGGTTGTGTGTACCAAGGCATTTCATTGGAAGTAATTATTTTTTCTATATTATGAAAAGTTTCGTTATCTAAAAAATTATTTATTAACATGTGGACACTCCTTTAAGTTTTTATATCTATTAGTAAATTTCTGTTGTATGACAAAACGTGTTTTTTCTTCGTGTTCTTTTAATTGTTTTGTTTCTTTAACAACTTCACCAACATAGTCATCTGGAACAGGTATATATTGTGCAAGAGGTGTTCCTTTTAATATTACATTCTTTTTTTCTTTGTTCTTAAAAAAACTTTTTCTAATAACTATTTGATGATTTGTTTGTGGCCATATTGAGGCCGGCAATACTCCGCTTAATACTTGCCAATCAGGATTAAACTCATAGCTCATTGGTAACTGTAGTAAGGACCAACCTTTAGATATTTTAACAAGCCATGGAGATACAGGTTTTAATACACAGGCTATTGAAGACTGCTCATGTTTAGGAAGTAAATTTTTATATTGATAGTCATCGTGAAATTCACATTGAAAATCTATATTAGGAGTACGCCAACTAATGAGACCGTTATCTTCTAAACGAAGTTCCACATCACACCATAAAGGCATAACCCAACCCGCAGAAAAATATTTTAAATAAGAAGGACATAGTTTTACATTTGAATGAGACTTACTTTGGTCTTTTTTAACTTGTTTAAACCATTCTGGAATATATTTATTAGCAGGCACAACAGGAGTAGTTTTGTGTAGATATTTTATGTTGGACCACCAAGTAACAACAGGTTTTTTATTTTTAAAAAAATTAAACATTAGACCTTTCAAACATAGGGTTGTATCTTCCTCCAAAAGTCATATTAATAGAGTATCTAAAAGTAGGAGCATGCATAGTTGATGGGCGTATTAAATGCGGAATCGTGGCATCAAATACAACCACTCGATTGGGTAAAGGCTGAACATATTGTCTAACACTTTTTCTATCATCATGTAAAAATAATGTGTCACCACCCCACTCTAAATCCCATCTCATATTTGCATAATATAAAAAACTCCATACATCATGATTTCCTGAATCATCGTGTGGATGATAAAGACCATAAGAAGTAATAGCATTTACTAAAGTTCTAGTTACTGTTTTGTAACTCATATTAAATCTATCTTTTATTTTTTTAGGTAAAGCATCTAATAAACCTAATTCTTTTAAATCATCTCTTGAATACGTAGAACCAAAATTTTTTCTTTCTTCATAATCTTTACAGGCACTATCTGATGTACCTATTTTAAAATAAGAATTATTTACAAAGTCATAAAACTTTTGAGTATAGTGTGACTCAAAAACATTATCATAAATATATATTTTATTTTTTTCTGCTTTCATACTTGTATCTCTAAATTTCCTGACACTGTTATTCTGTAATCATTAGAAGTATAAAACGGATATACTTGGTGTTTTAATAAAGCTGGAAATACAACTATTTTTCCTTCAAAGCTTTTATCAACTTCTAAACTTTTATTACAAATTGATCCATGTATATCAGTTATTAAAAATTCTGTTCTAGATGTACTAAATGATTTATTAACTACATCAGGAAAATAATTATTCTCTTTTTTTAAATCATATGGAATCTGCATAAATACAATAAAAGAAAAGACTCCTGAATGATCGTGTACTGGATTATATTCATATTTTTTTTGATAATTAACCCACATATCATTTAAAATGAGGGGTCTGTTTTCGGTCAACATTCTTATTTTTCTAAAATAATTACTTAGCCTTGAATTTTTTATTGTAGAAAAAATAAACTCGTCAAACTTTTTATTACGATCCGGTAATTTATATTCTTCTTTTATATGACCTGCCAAATCTTTATTAGCTCTTTCTTTATTTTTGTGGGCATTTTTACAAGCATTTTTTAACCATTTAAAAAGACTTGGTGTTAATTTATTATAACCCATGTCAAGGAATTCCATTGTAGGTTTGCTAGCTTCCCATCCTGTAATAGTTTTCTTTACTGCTTTCATAAAATTATGAAAGCACACTATAATAAATTAAATAAGTTGTCTAGGATAAATTAAGCAGTTACGTCGTCTGTACTGTTAAGAGTATAACCATTATCTAGATATTCTTTTAAAGCACCTAGTTGAATTTTTTCAGTTCCACCACCTGGTTTATTAACGGTGATTTCTTGAGCATAATCATCAAAGTCGTAACCTGTTGCTTTTAAATCTAAATATTCTTTTAAAGTCATAATTAAAACGCTATTCCTATTACTCCGGATCCACCGCTGTTTCCAGATCCTCCGCCAGATCCACTGTTTGCTGCTGCAGCATTACCTCTGTTTGTATTTCCAGTTGCAACTCCGTTTCCAGCTCCTGATCCTCCGCCAGATCCGCCCGATCCTCCTTGGTGTGTACCTCCGCCGCCACCGCCGCAGAATGATCCACTGTTAGTTCCAGATCCATAAGTTGAAGAAACACTTCTTCCTGCTCCACCAGCTCCTCCGGTAGATCCGCCAAGTCCGTTTTGACCCGCTCCACCTGCGCCTCCGCCACCACCCGATGGGTGAGACGGTCCTGAATAAGGTGCTGAACCTCCGTTATTTCCATAACCATGTGTTCTAGAATCTGCCGATATCAAAGGTGAATTAGTTTGTACTCCTGAACCTCCTGGACCAGTAGAGTGATCTCTTCCTCCACCAGATCCTCCGTCTGAACTTGGCACAGTTGATCCAATACCACCGCCAATTGCTCCAAGAACAGTTGATACAGTTGAAAGATCTCCTGTTGAAGTTCCCCAGTTAGAGTGTTGTCCACCTTTTGTAGTAGTATTACCTTGAGATGGTTGTACTCCTGTAGGGTTGTTAACTGGAGAAGTATAATCTCCTCCTGCTCCAATATAATAATTATAAGTTTGTGGTGTTACTGCGTAAGATGGGTGATCAACCATTCCGCCGGCTCCGCCCCCACCTGAGTGGCCACTCCCACTACCCGATCCGCCACCACCAACAACAAGTATTTTAATATTACCTGAGTGTGAAATTGTATATGTACCAGCTCCTGCAGTTGTGAAATATTGTTGAACTGGTGCTTTAACCGTAATTGAAAAATCTCTGTCAGCAGTTTGTGATCCTGCTGTTGCTCTTACTCTAAATGTAGTCGTCGTATCTGATGGAACGGCTGCTGCTGTTCCTGTGATAGCTCCGTTTGTAGTATCAAATGATAAACCTGGTGATACTGCTGGTCCAGGTGAAACTAAAGAATAACTTACAGTAACTCCTTCTGGGTCTGTTGCTGTAACTGGAGATAAAGTGTAAGAGCTTCTACTTGAGTCCACAATAGTTCCAATTGATCCTGCTGCTGTTGCAAAAATAGGATTGTCATCTATTGAAAATAAATTATCCCCTTGACTTGATACCGGGTTTTCCACCACAACGTCAAATGGGTCTTCATCTAATCCACCTACTCCTGTTGGTATCGTAACCGTTAATTGAGTAGCACTATCAAAAGTAACTGTTGGAACAGTTACTGAAGTTCCGCTTGCACCAACTAATTTTACTGTAGTGCTTGGTGTAAATCCAGTGCCTGCAATAACAACATTTGATAGAGGTAAATTACTTTCTGATGTAGAACTTGGAGTAATACTAGATATCGTAGGTTGACCTATTATATCTTCTAAATCAGACCCACTAAAATTATATTTTATACTTTTATATGTTGTCATATTATTTCTCCGTTAATAACCATCCTTTAGTAGAGTCAACATAAACTAAACCAAAAGCTGCACCTTCTGTTGCAACCGTTAGATCAGACGACGCTCCTTGTATTTTATGTCCATTTCTTGCGACAGTCAAGTTGTTGGTATCGAACGAATCAGCATAGTCAATAAATCTTACTTCATCTCCTTGAGCTGCTGTAGAAGGTAGTGTAGCTGTTCTAGCCGCTGAAGATGTGTCAACAAAATAACCTTCTCCTGCGACTGCATTAAAATTAGCAGTTTTAACTGCTTGCCATGATGTACCACCTGACCCTAGTTCAACCTCAGTAACGTCTTGACCATTGATATAGATTAATTTTGTGTCTTTTTCTGTTGCTGAAAAAGTTGTTCCTGAACCTGAATCAGAAGCACCTTTTATTTGAACAGTAAAAGAGCCTGATGTTGAATTTTTAATTAAATAAAATTTTTCTGTTCCATTTGGAATTGTAACAATTTGATTTCCAGTGATAGTTCCTGTTAATTCTATAATCGCATTTCTAGCTGCGTTTGTTAGACTATCTGTAGTAGAAGATGAATCACCATCTGTGATTAATAACGCTGTTGTTTGTGCACCACCTGCAATAGTTTGAGAATGATACCCAGAAGCAGCTTGTTGAATAATATTTAAATTTGTGTTGGTTTTTGTTCCCCATGTACCGGCGTTCTCACCAGTGGCCATGAGCTCTATACCTAAATAATTATATGTAGATGCCATATATTTTATCTCCTATGCAGCGTCACTATAACTTGTATTTGATCCAGTTGCAACATCTGAATAAGACGTATTTGATCCTGTTGTTTCATCTGTATATGATGTATTTGAGCCTGTGTCAACGTCTTCTAAAGACTGAATACCAAAACCGCTAGAAGATCCAAATACAGCTATGGAAGCAGTTATTTGTTGTCCTACTAAATCAATAATAGGATTACTATTTGTAGTGACGTTTCCAAGAGTTGTTGTAGACCCTATACCTGTCACACCCATTACATCTGCAGGATTTAATGTTCCTGTAGATGAAGTCATGGCTTGTCCAGTTACATTAATAGTAGGGTTACTATTTATAACAAGATTTCCAAGAGTTGTTGTGGATTCTAATCCTGATACACCTATTACATCTGCAGGTAATAACGACCCAACAGAAGATGTTGCTGATTGTCCAGTTAAACCAACTATATCTTCAGGCGATAATGAACCTTGTGAAGATGACAATGATTGTCCTGATAAAGTTACGGATACGTCTCCAATTACCGTGGTATCACCCAGACTAACGGTAGCTTCTTGACCTGTAACTCCCATAATATTTTCAGGAAGTGTTATTGATCCAAAAGAAGTTGTAGCTTGTTGTCCTGTTAATAAAACATCGCCTTGAACACCCCAAGCATTTTCATCCCAACTTAATCTACCCCAACCAGAATTAATTTCTCCTGTTGCAGCAAGTGTTCCAAGAGCAGAACTTAATCCTAGACCTGAAGGAGAAACTAGAACATCATTTTGTGATCCCCATGTGTTTACATTCCAAGGTAAAACACCCCAAGTATCAGGATCTACAGTATTTGCTTGACCACCCATACCTGAGTGATTGGTGCAGTAATAATATAAAGTTGGTGCGGAAGCAGCTACAGTAATTTGAGTATAGGCTCCTGAAGACCCTGCTGTTCCATTTGTAGTTACTCCAGTGGTATATTCAGAACCACCACCATGCGTACCATTTGATGTTGTAGAAAATCTTAGTGGATGAAGACTGTTAGATGAATCAGATTGATCAAATCTATATGTTGCGCCTTCAGCTAAATTAACTGTATCTTGCAATACACCATCAATATAATAACGATTGCCGGAGCCGGGATTGGCTACCGTTACTGTAAAGGTTCGAGTAACGGACATCCGTTAACCCTCCTACGCTATTCTAATGATTGCGTTACTTGCGTCTGCAGTTGGAAATTGAATTGTGAAAGTTCCGCTTGTTACAGTTTTATCACCACCAAAATCAATCGCACAAACTGCTGCATCTGAAGAATGAGAATCATTAAAAATTAAACATCCTCTTGCAGTAAAAGATGCCGAAGTAAAACTTGTATCAGCAAAATCACAAACGGCAGTTGAGCTATCTAAAGTTGGAGTTACACTTGTAAGAGCATTTCCTTTTGCAGTGTAACCTGTTCCAGAAACTTCATTAGAAGTAGTATATGCAGTTGTACCTGCACCAAGAGAAGCTGAACTTGTATATAAAGCTAAATTAAAAGTATCACCAGACGATGCTGTAAAATTGTGTTCACCTTGTAAAATTTCTTGTTTGAAACTGTTACAAATTGCCGATGTAATTGCCATGTTTATATCTCCTTTTACGGTGTCGGTGAAGGAACTGGAATACGAACAGTACCGTCTGTGTAATCGTCCCTTTTACGTCTACCGAGTTGCTCTGCAGCAAACTTCTGTACTTCCTGTTTATACTTTTGTTCGTATAAAGTCAACATATCCATAGGACCTTTTAAGAATCCATATGCTTCTACTAAACATGCATATAATAAGCCGTTTGGAAAATATTGGCTAATATAAGTAGTTGTATTAGAACTTGATAACCCATCTGGGATAGCTTCATAGTGAATTCTAAATACATATGTTGTATCTGGAGCAGGAGCTAAAAATAACCTACCTGATGTAGTATCTGATACACCAGTTGCTCCACCAAACATTGCATAATATTTAGGTTGTCCTCTAGCAGATGTTTCTGTTGATGGTATATATTCTTGTAAATAAGATTCATCTTTTTTCTCTAACCATCTATTATTTCCTGTAGATGCAGATGTAGAATCGTATACTTGTACACCTTTTACAAATAATGTTTTAGCAGGAACATTGACTGTATTTTGTCCAGTGATTAAATTACCAATTGATTGTTTTTTGTATGCATCAATAGGCACATCTCGTAATATTTTAAATTCTGCATCTTCAATAATTCTATTAACAATAGCTGCAGTTAATACATTAGAATCTACTTCTGTATAGTTTCTAATATCCGTTACTAAATTATCGTAAGTAAACCCTGCCATTATGCTGTTAGTGTAACTGGTCCTGCAGTTATACTTCCTCCTCCTATGCTAGTTGTAGCTGTAGCTGTGCCACTAGCTGTAAATGTATAATTATTAGCATCAACTTTAGTGATTGTAAATCCAGAAGAATTATTAATATCTGCACTTGAAATACCTAATTCACCTTCACCATTTCTAAACCTAACTACATCACTTGTAGCTCTACCATGATTTTCTTCAAAAACAGTAATAGTTTGAGATCCATCGGTTATTTTTAAAGGGTTTAATGTAAGCAGTCTTGCAACAGCAGGTTCTGTTCTTGCAGGTCTTGCATTTAATAAACCTTGTGCATCAGCTGAGTGTGGTTTTGGCTCTAATTGTGGATGCTTTTTTTCAAACTCTGAAATATGGACACGAGAACCATTCCATTCAATTACCATTTCTTTATATGGAAATTCTTGTCCTGATCTGTCTGATATAAATTTTGCATATTTACCTGAAGATAACGCCATTATGCCTCCGGATAATAAACTTTTGGACTTATGTATGTACTAGATGGAGAGCCATCTTCTGATAAAGCTCTTTGTAATTCATCTTCATACAACATTTTCATTTGTTGAACCATTTGTGGTTTAAATTTTTGTGCTAAATAAAACGCTAAACCAGAAGCCATACAAGGCACAAATCTATAAGGAACATCTGTTGCATTTGTATAATCACCTACATCTTGAATTCTTTTTACATAATAGAAGTTTATAAACTTACCTGCTTCTGTTGAACCAGGAGTTAAATATAAAGTAATTGTAACTCTATCAATAAGTCTTTGTACAAAATATTGAGTTGGAGTTCCTTCAGATGTTTTGTTGGATAAAGCTTGATAAGCAGATCTTGCAATCTTAGTTAATGGTGTGTCTACATTAGAGTTTCTATAACTAGCTTCCAATACGTCATCAACACCATAAACAGCTGTTGCATCTGAAGTACCATCACCAGTTGATCTAAACATTGTATAAGTTGCTTGACCGTCAACTAATGTAATTGAATTATTTGCTACTTCCCAATAGTGAAGACCACGATTGGCCCACTCTTGGAACATAATATTAAGAGATCTTCTTGCAGTACGTAACTGATTACCAGATACGCCTTGCATACCTATTCTCTCATAAGCCTCTTCGATTATTTCATCGATAGCAAAGTTTTTATCAAAAACTGTAGTGCCAGAGGTAGTGTTAGCCATTTAAACCTCTTACTTGTCTATCAATACAGTAGCAGAAGTATCAGCTCCAATCGCAGAAACTTTCATTCCACCTGGAAATAAAATTCCGTCTTCTGGAATATTGAAAGCAAATACATCACCGGCAGGACAACTTGTTGTAAATAAAGTTGTGCTGTCTGTATTGTCTTGCAAAGTTATTGCTTGAGTAGCAGATGCGTGATCATTTTCTAAAATGATTCCTCTTAATCTTGTTCTACCTGCAAATACTGCTCCAGTTGCTGTAACTCTAACTGCTTTTACATCTGATTTCATATTTTAAATCTCCTTAAAATTTATGTGGGCCCGAAGGCCCACACTAAATTAATTAACTCTCTGCGCCGTTATCGACAACTGTATAAGTGAATACACCTGTTACAGTTCCGCCTGTAGCTGCAGATGCACCCTTTTTACCTGTTACAGTAGTTGCAGCAGTGATTCCACCCGCAACAACTAATGCACCATCAGCTCCTTTTAAAGAACCTTTAGTATCACAGTCTACTTCGTTGAAGAAACCATCATCGTCTGCAGATGATCCAATATCAACTGTTGGGTTAGTACCACCTGTTGCTCCTCCAATAGTCATGAAAGAAACTGGTACAGCACCTTCTGGTAAAACAAAAAGTTCACCTGAAGATGAAGAAGTTCCAATTCTTACATTTGTTGCAGCAGCTGCAGTTGGGTCAAATGAAATAACTTCTGATAAAGTTACAACACTTGGTGTTGCATTTCCTTTTCCAGCACCGCCGTTTGATCTAACGATACCTTGGAATGTAGTTGTAGCCATAGTATTATCCTCCTAATTACGTTCACATAGTCTTTAGGCCGTCGCTGTACGCGTCTATGTAAACTTATATGTACAGAATTATTTTATATACTAGATTTTAATAGAGTGCAAGAGAGCCTACGGTGTGGATTGGATTTTTCCAACGATGTAGCTTTTATTAAGTAGCTACAGAAACTTGTGGTTCAACAGATTCCACCTTGTTTTGCAGATGTGCTTTTTGAGCTTCTGCAAGTTTTATATGGCTAATTACTTCTCTGACTTTTCTGTCAATCTTAACCATATTGAGAGTATATCTACCCTCTTTAAGATGATCCTGTTCCCATTCTAGATCCAGACCCTTCTTCTTTGTGTATAGGTCTGCTAGATGCTTGTCCATCTATAACCTCCTCATAGGTTATTCTTTTAACTCTTGGGTCATGCATTTCTCCAAGAGATTCCCATTTTATATCACCTTTTCCCAATTTGTCAATAATTGCGTTTTCGATATCTAATGGGCTATCAATACTATTTACCACAAAATCTGTGTAAAGTTGATAAGCAAATATCTGGACTCTGAAGTTTTTAGGGTGCATTTTTCCTTTCTATTTTAGAAATGAGGCGGGATTGTGTCCCGCCTCAAAATTATTGATTAAGCACCTGGTGATGCGTAGATTCCTCTAGGATCAGATACGCCAAATACGTATCTTTCTCTAGCTTTGTATCTAACATTGCCAGTATCGAAGTCGC
>FUFK010064480.1_pt1 | contig 22404 bp, 28 predicted proteins | sample 1021851 | NCBI WGS metagenome assembly FUFK01 (sample SAMEA51879418, study PRJEB19060) | metagenome
GTTTGTTTACATTGACTCACAAGAAGTTCAGCAGAACAACATAGAAGTTTAATGAAAGAATTTGGGTGGGGTAAGAACAATCCGTTACTGTGGAATAGATGAAAATAAATTTAGTACAAGCAATATCTGGTACTGTCGCTTTCGGGACAGTTCTTATACTCTTAAAGGGAGGAGACTATAAGTGGTTATCTATTGCAGTATTTGCAATAACAGTATTTATTTTTGGTTATTTTTTTAAAAAAAATGAAAAAGGGTCGGGTTAATTGATGGAAATAGATTGGGTTATTTTAGGCTGGTTGATCGACATGGTGCTCAATGGTTTTGTGTGGCTTGTTATCGCGATAATTTTTCTTTCCTTAATCAATATGACTGATACATGGACAAAAAAAGCTCTCGAATTCATGGTTAAGGTAGATGAACGGATAAGAAAGCTTACAGATAACCTATTTGATTGGATTGAAAAGAAAAATCTTAATATAGTCGCCAGTATTGTATTGTTGATTGTCTTTGGTATTCTTGCTCAACTTGAAATAATACCCAAACTGATAACTTAAAAAAGTGTTTTTGTAGTGTTAGGTTCTTGAACTATTTCATTTTCAATAAAACCAATGCCATCAATTTCTACTTTTACTCTGTCACCGGGAACTAACCAATTTTGTGTTGCCAATGCAGAACCTTCAGGTGTTCCAGTGGGAATTAAATCTCCAGGATTTAAGGTAAAAGCAGTTGATAAATATTCTATTAAAGTAAAACAATCATAAATCATTAGACTTGTATTGGTATTTTGGCGCTCTTCATCATTAACATATGTGCGTAAATTCAGATTGTGGGGATCATTTATTTCGTCTGAAGTAACAATATATGGGCCAAAAGGACAATGCGTATCCCAAGACTTTCCCATTGTCATTGTGTGAGGAGGCCCTCTAAACTGCCAATCTCTTACCGTAAAATCGTTAACAACTGTATAGCCATATATAGCTTTGTGAGCTTCATCATAAGGCACATGCCTACATGTCTTACCAATAATCATTCCAAGCTCGCCCTCATAATCTAGCCAGTCTGAAGCATTGGGTCTATGTACTTCACCATAAGGATCATTTACTGCAGAGTTTTGTTTGTTGAAAATATTTGGAAATTGTTCTTGAAGCTCAACCTTATTGCTGTGGTGATCTTTAAGATCTTTGGCCTCTTCAACATGTTTCTTATAATTTAAACCAACCGCAAGAATCTTTTTGGGAGTCTTTATAGGCGCTTTGATTGTTATATCCTCTGGCGATATGCCAGTTATATTTGACTCAAGGTAATCAGTGGCTTTTTCAATTCCAATATCGCCTAGGTTGATGAACTCAACCATATCGAACGGCAGTGATGCCTCAGACAAATCAACAATATTTTCATTCTTAAGAGCTCCTACTCTTAAGTTTTGTTCTTTTTTTAGTTTGAATGTTAATAGTTTCATATAAATGAATATGTCAAAGTATAAATAGTTAAGTCGATAAGTATAATAAATTACATGGAAAAAATTTTTAATAAAGATCTCTATTTGAATTTTAAATCCGAATTTTCGCCTGATGATTTTCATCATGTGGCATTCAAAACTACCAACTATGATGAAATGGTAGAGTTTTATAAAAAACTTTTTGGTTGTGAGCCTCTTTATCAAAGCGATCAAATAACATTCTTAGCATTTGATGACGAGCATCATAGGGTAGCGATTGCTAACACATCAGATGCTCTGAAAGACTTAGGCTTTATTCCAAAACTAATCATGAACTTGAAACTATTCCTCAATAAAAAAACACCATCAATTGTGGGCCTTGATCATATCTCATACAGGATTAACCCAATAGACAGATGGTTCAAATTTTATTTTGAAGCAAAAGAACGAGGCCTTGATCCGCTTTGGACAATAAATCATGGCTGGATTAGCGGCATATATTATAAAGATCCGGATGGTAACTTGGTTGAGATATTTTTTGAACATTTCTCCTCAGCAGAAGAATTTAAAAATAATATTTCGCCAGATTTTGAAGATGAACCAATAGGCACAAATATGGACATAGAGGTTTTATATGAAATGTATAAAGCTGGAAGTGATTTTTCAGAATTAATAACTAAAGGCAACACTGTTCCTGAAGGCAAGAAACCAGTTTCAGGTGTTGATGCTGTAGTTAATATGAAAAAGAAATTTAAAGATTAATCTTCTCGATGTCTAATCCAAACATAATTCTTTATCATGCAAATTGGTCATTTTGCAGTCAAATGGTGAGAGTGGCTTTGCTTGAAAAAGGCTTTTCATTTGATGAGCGCCATATAAAACTTTGTGATCAATATCCAGAAGGCGAAAATATTGATAAAGACTATCTTGCAATTAATCCGCTTGGGACCGTTCCTGCAATTGAAATAGATGGGAACGTAATATGTGGTAGTGAAGAAATAATTTATCAAATAGATAAGATTGACTCTAATAATAACTGTTCACTCTATCCAGACAATGTAGATGAAACTGACATTAGAAAATGGGCCTCAGATACCACAATAACTGATGGGGTAAAATTTGCATCGACACTGGGAACGATAATGCCAGTTTTTTCATCGCCACTTCTGCAATACATGATTAAAGCACTGCCCTTTAGCTCAATAATGAAAATACTTTTGAGGCACCCTAGAAATGATAGAAAGATGATCTTTGTTGCGATGTACTTTGGTAATCCATCAAAAAAAATTCCATTTATGGGAGTAAATAACTATGTTGATGAAATCATAAAACTAGAAAAGCTGTTTTCGGATGGCAGAAATTTTTTTTACGACACTTTTTCTCATGTTGATATAAACCTTATGTGTGTTTTCAACAGACTGGTTGATCTTGGTCTAGAAGAAACTGTATCACACAAAACACCCTTCATTCATGAATATTGGGAAAAGCTTAAATCAAGAAACAGTTATCAAAAGGGAATTCTTAATTACTACACCGATAAAGAAAAAAAACTATTAAGTGAATTTTATAAAAACGATGATTCCTCGGTTCTCAAAGCAATCCTGGAACAAATCGATAAAAAACTATGATTAAAAACAACCTTTTGATATTTTTGCTTGTTTTTTTTACTGGTTACGGATTTTCCTCTCCTAATATCGTAATTATTCTTGCTGATGATTTGGGGTGGAATGATGTGAGTTATCATGGTAGTGAAATAGAAACTCCTAATATTGATAAGTTAATTTCGTCAGGTGTCGAACTGGACAGGTTCTATGTTCAGCCTACCTGCAGCCCAACAAGGGCTGAACTTATGACAGGCAAATCCGCACTGAGGTTAGGCATAACAAGACCAATATCAAAGAACCAAAGATTAGGCTTAGGTCTTGAAGAAAAAATCTTACCTGAGTATTTAAAAGAATTAAATTACAACACCTATCTTTTAGGTAAATGGCATCTTGGTTCTTATACACCTGAATATTTTCCAACAAGAAGAGGTTTTGATTACTTTTATGGTTATCTTTCAGGAGGAATTGGTTACTGGGATCATGTTCATGGTGGTGGTCACGATTGGCAGCGAAATGAGGTTGGTCTAAGAGAAGATGGATACACAACACAATTAATCAAAAACGACACATTGAGGATTATTAATGAGCACGATTTCTCCAACCCCATTTTTTTAAATATAAACTTTGGTGCGCCGCACATACCCAATGAAGCACCCGAGGAGTCAGTGCTTAAATACTCATATATTGAGGATGAAACAAGGAGACTTCATGCTGCCATGGTGCATGAAATGGATAATGCTATTGGTGAAATTGTTGTTGCCTTAGAAAATAAAAATGAACTTGAGAACACCATAGTAGTTTTTGCTAGTGATAACGGTGGTTTAACCCCAGATGTAAAACTTAATCCATCATTTTTGGCTATACCTAAAACAATTGGCATTTGTAATACTGAAAATAGATTTGGTATTAGTCTTTTTCAATGGGTATGTGAGAACTATTCTGGAGGCAGCAGTAACAAACCTCTGCCAGAAGGAAAAATGTCTGTGTCGGAAGGAGGTATAAGAGTTCCTGCAGCAATCTGGTGGCCTGGAAAATTAGAAGATTTAAAGAGTGAAAACTTTATTTCAATGATGGACATCTTGCCTACTATTCTTGATCTAATTAACTATGAAAACCAATTAGATATTGATGGAGAATCAAGGGTGAATTCTTTAAGTAATGTGACAAGCTCAGAATCATCTAAATATGTTGTAACTAATATAATTAATGATAAATATGCTGTTATAGATATGCCCTATAAACTGATTACATCTAAAGAAGGCGACCAGCTCTTTAATATTCTTAATGATCAATCTGAAAGCACAAATATTGCACAAGAAAATCTAGCAATAGTTTCTGAGCTTAAAAACATATTGTCTCAATGGCAGTTTGGTGACAATAGATCTTTACCAATTTCAGAAGTTTTAAAAGACCCAGATTTATTTGGTGGTGAGGAAGACAGAATCCCATGGGTTGAAAAAGCTTTCAAAAATGCTGAAACAAACCTAACACCGACCGATGGAGGAGGAATTAAGTGGATACTGCTTTTTGGGATCGTAACAATCTTTTTTATTTCTGTTTGGGTTTATAGAAAATAAGCAACTTTGCTTTAGTGGAGCAGATACTACTACCTAATTTTTTTTCTTTAAAGACTGAATCACTTTAGGATCTTGAAGGGCAATTGCTAGATTTTCTTGTAGTTTTACAAGATCTTCACTAATTACTAACATGCCCTTTTCCATCGCAAGAGACTGTTTGTTTGTAATAGAGGTTCCCTCTTTGCTACTCATAAAATTATAAAGCGCTAATATCTCATCTTCAGAATAAATTTCTTTGTACACAGCTGGCATTTTTTTCGCAATGTCGCTCAAGTATTCACTCAAAATAGGATAGAAAAAATCAGCAAATGCTTCGCTATTTATATCTAACCCCATTGGCTCCATTACGGAAAACATAGAATTTATCATTGATTTTTCTTGTTGTGCGATGAACTGCTCTTGAACAATAAAGTCTATCATTTCGTCGACAGACTTATCGTCTGAAATGATGTAAGCATTAAAGATTATTATTAGAGCAATGTAAATTTTTTTCACATACTAATAATACAAAAGATTAATTTAATATTTAAGTAAAATTATAAAAACTAATGGAAAATCATTTTGTAGACTTAAAACAACTCTTTAATTGCTCTAATGAGCCCATAAAAATGTAGAATGGAAATAAACGAGCTAACTAATACGTTTTTTTGGAGCCTTATCATAGTGACTTGGCTAGCGGTTGGTATGCATGTTGTTAAAGAGTTTGTAAGGTTTAAATGGAGGAGAGATGAGTGAGCCAAAAGTGAAAAAACCTAGTTTATTTCGAACGGTTGTGATGAAAATCGTGTGGGCCTGGAGGAGAGTAATGGATGTGAAATACAACCCACTTAAATATGTGCCCGATCCCAGCCTACAGGCGTACTTTATGCTCGTTTTATTTATTGCATGGAGTCTTTTCTTTGGTGTTTTAGCTGTGAATTATCTTGGATTTTTTGACTATGACATCATTGTAAGCATCATCGTTCATGTTCTGGTGTTGATGCCTTTAGCCTTNACTAATGCAATATTCGTCGATGCCGAAAGAGATGGTGCAAAATGGTTGCAAGAGTGGAAAGAAGAGCAGTCCAGGTACAAGATCGTGACGAATAGGCTCAAGACTAAAAATTTAGTGCTCTGGAATCCCTTTAAAAAACGTCAGTCATGAAAAAAATATTGCTCATAGTTTTATGGCTTTTTTCTATGAGCTCTTGGGCACAAACTTCTCCAGATGCTCTTTTAGATGGGCTTCATCAAGACGCTCATGAGGGCAATTTCCAAACTTACTTCGAGCGCTACACCTCAGATGCAGTTTTTTTAGGAACTGATAAAACTGAGCGTTGGTCTATAGAAGAGTTTAAAGCTTATGCTGAACCAGCGTTTGCTGACGGCCATGGTTGGACCTATGAAGTAGTTGAGCGCAATTGGGAAGGTGGGGGTCAAACGCGTTGGTTTGATGAAATTTTGTTTAATGAAAAATTAGGCCATTGCCGAGGTACTGGAGTTGTAGAATGGGTTAAAGGAGAATGGAAGATAGCCCATTATGCTTTAACCATGCTTGTGCCAAATGCAATTGCGGCAGAAGTTGGCTCCCAGACCATAGAGGCTGATAAGCTTTAATTTATGAAAAAAACTTTAATAATTTCAATATTTTTTCTATTTTTACTCACATCCTGCACACAACAAGACGTTGTCAAGAATCAACCTAAAGAATTGCTTTATGTTTGGTTGCATGACGTGGGTTTCGAGGGCCCTAACTTTCTAGCAGTTATTAATGCTGACTCAGAATCAGAAAACTACGGTGAACTTGTCGACACTATTCCTGTTTTTGAAACAGTTGGCATGGCTCACCATACACCAATATTCTTGCCAAGCTCAGGCCTAATATACGCGAACGATTTTCATAATAGTCATACCTACATATATGAAACCAGCAATCCATTAAAACCTAAATTGTCCAAAAGTTTCGGAAAAATAAAAGAATACAGTTTTCCTCACAGTTATTCTGAGTTGCCTAACGGCAACATCATTTCTACCTTTCAAACAAAAGGTGGAATCAATACTGTTGGCGGTCTTGTTGAATTTAGTCCTGAAGGAAAATATTTAAGATCTTCTGATGCTGAAATACAAGAAGACCCAGTCTTTTTAAGACCGTATGGAATTGTATTGGTGCCAAAACTTAATCGTATCATTACAACAAACTACGATATGCACGAAACCGACAATTCCTACCACATCCAAATTTGGGACATGAAAACACTTGAACGACTACATACCATCAGGCTGCCAAAAACAGAAAATATGATTATTGATCAAAACCCTTTTGAGGGCAGATTGCTTTCTGACGGAAAGACTGTTTTGTTCCAAACTTTTTCATGTGGTTTGTACATGCTTAACTCTTTAGATCAAAACATACCTAAAATTTCGTATGTGCATCATTTTGCTGAGGGTCCTTTTTGCTCGCTACCTGTAAGGCTAGAAAATTACTGGATTCAGACTGTTGCAAGCGATACAGGAGGTTTCAATGGTGTGGTTGTGCTCGATATCACAGATCCGGCTAACCCAGTAGAGGTTGATCGTCTTGATACCGGAGAAGATTATGGCACTCACTGGTTAAGCCCAAATAGAAGCGGAGATAAAATCGTACTAACTGGTTTTTTTCAAGAACTAGAACGTAGAGTCATGGTATTAGACTTCAATAAGACTACTGGCGAGATTTCGGTAGATGAATCATTCGGAATTTCAGACGACAAGGAACCAGGCTTTAGGCTAGATAGAGAGGTTTGGCCGCATGGACAAACAGGAGCAGCCATGGCTCATGGAGCTATATATTGGCCTGCAGCAGATCCTGATTGGAAAGCTGCTGAATGACAAATACAAAAGCAATTATTATCTTATTCAGAGCCTTTTTTTTGTCGCAGTGTAAGTTTTTTAAGAAANATGANTTTGTATACACNACAGTTTATGGAGTTGCAGCCGCTTTAATAATTGGCATTAAAAANTACATGCTTTATTTAACACTTCTTATANTTTTNGAAAGGAGCATAAACTTTTTTCTATATAGAAGGGATTTAAAAAATGACACAAAGTGAAATTTTTACTCTAGCCATTGCGGCCTTCTTTGTTCTATTAATTCTTTCTATTATTTTTGCCTCAAAAAATAAAAAGCTGATGAACCAAGCAAAACAGAACACTAAAAAACAAAAATTAGTTGCTAAACATTATCCTACATACGATTTCACCCTTCGTTATGGTTTTATTGGACCAATAATTTTTGGCGGTCCGCTCGTACTTCAAGCCTATGGTCTGACAGGCGGTTTCGTGGTCTTAGGTTTAATCTTATTTCTAATACCGCTTCTGCATATGGCTTCATTATTTCTTCAAAAGCAGGCCAAGCTGAGAGAAGCAGAAGGTGATGAGAGTTATAAAGCGCAGGTAAAGCTTATAAAAAAACACAATTTTGTAGACTATTTTGCATACTTATTTATTGTTTCTTTTGGTGGTGTATTTTTAGGTAAATATATGGATTTTTCTGGTATACCTCAGGCAATTATATTTATATCTCTCACTGTTCTTTTATTTACGCCGGTAGACCATTGGATACATCTCAAGTTTCTAAAAAAATCTAAACTTAGAGAACAAAAACAAAATGAATAGCACTCTTATAACAAAAATACGAAAGATAACAGGCTGGGCACTCATTATCATCTCAACCATATTAATGTTCATAAGTATTTTCATAGCTACTACTGGTGAGCTTCTAAAAGGGGGCGGTATTTATGTGGCGAGTCAGCTAACCTGGTACCCTGGTCTTGCACTGCTGGGCCCTGAGATAGTTCAAAAAAGCAAAGAGATATGGAATAATTTTATGCAGAGATTAAAAAATGGATTTACACAAAAATAAAGGACAAGTTACTGTCGTAATTGATCTATCATTCTCAGCATCACTTGATGAAGTTAAGGAATTTATTTTAAATGAGCAATCGCCTTTCATCTTAAGTCAGAGCGACGAAAACCTTCTAAAATTCGAATGGTTTATCGATGAAGATACTAAGACAGCTACACTATTAGAGGTTTTTGCAAATGCTGAAGGGTTTGAGGTGCTTGCTGGTAAAGTTATGGGGACACCAGTCAATTTAAAATTCCGTGACTTATTCGCTGTGGAAAAAATGACAATCTTAGGAGAACCAACCGAAAGCCTCAAAGAAACCATTTCGGTAATGAACCCAACTATAAAAAAATATACTGGCGGTATAAATCAATAATATACTCTATATCCTCACCCAAGCAGCAGTAATCTTAATTGTTGGGTGGTCTGTCTTCTCTTTTTATTTTTTAGGATATACATCAATTGCCAACGAATATAGTTTGCTTGAAAGTGCGCAAGTGTGTCTGCTGCTACTATCTCTAATAATTACGATTTACATAGCACTTGATCGTGTGAGAGAGGACAAAATAATCTCCATTGTTCTATCCATTACGCTGTTCGGTATTCTGTTAAGGGAAATTGACATAGAGGATTTCAATGTACCGATGTGGGTTGTAGCAATAGGCTCTGGTGTTGGAAGAACACTGTTATTATCAATAATGCTCGCGCCTGTTTTGTTATTTATGATCGTGAAATACCAACAATATTACGATCTAGTGAAAAAATATTTTCTGAGTCAAGTGGGCCTGAGTCTTGTTCTTTCATTCTGTTTATTGCTTATTGGCTCAATGTTTGAACACGAATATTTATTAAGCAGAACTTTAATAGAGGAGAGTTTCGAGTTGATTGCCTATGGGCTCTTCTTTAGGGCGGTCTTTATTATGTTCCAGAGTGAAATAAAAGTTTAATGAGACTTTTTCGAAATAATCTGCACTTTAGACAGCTTATAATTTTGAGCCCCCTAGTTTATCTGATCCATCACTTTGAAGAACACATATTTTTTAATTTCAGAGATTGGCGGCTAACTTATTTTCTTGATAACAACCCATACACTTCTGAAGAAATGCTGATAAGACTTGCTTTTTTTATGTTGGCATTAATCTTTTTTCATCAAATTAAACAAAACCGAGCTAGTGCTCTTTTGGTTTTATATTTTGTGATGACGACTCAGGTTGTTAATGCCATTTTTCATGTTTTTTTTAGTTTTTACTTTGCAGACTTTAGCCCTGGAGCGATAACGGGTGTTTTGCTTTATCTGCCAGTAAATTATTTGATATATAAAGCTGCAATGAATGAGGGATATATTAAAAGCAACACAGAAATAGCAATTTTATTTATTTTGGGCTCCATAACCTTTGCTTTATTTGAAGCATTTGGTCCAGCAGTCACCTTAATCTCAATTTTTTTGTACCCCATTGTCTATTTTCTTTTAAAAGCTAAAGAGGCTTAATTTATTGATAAATTTAATATTTTTTAGTTTAAAATGTTGTTATGTGTGATTGTTGCAAATGCTGTAATTGTTCTTGCTGCTCAAAGTAAGAAATAACTCTTAATACATTTATTAAATGATGGGTCTTAGAAAACTTCATAGATATGTTAGTTTAGCTGTTTCATTGCAGCTTTTGCTTTGGACTATCTCAGGTATTTACTTCTCATTTAATAAAATTGAAGACGTCAGGGGCGAACAATACTACAAAACTGCGGTAGTAGAGGAAGTCGCCACACCGATAAATATAAAAAAAGTTTCCAAAGAATTTGCCTTTAATGTAATTGAAGAAGAAACCCTTTTAACACCGTTAGATATGGAAATTATTGAGGAAGCTAAGGCTGGCTCAGAGTACAGAGGTCGAGACTTGCCACTTTATAAAGTCATAGCAGAAAATGAGAAAGGTGAAGAAATAAATATTTACCAAAACCCATACACAGGTGAAATTCTAGCTATCAGATCACAGCAATGGCGAATTTGGGATCTTATGTGGGGTCTGCACATTATGGACTGGAATGAACGAGACAATATCGGAAATATTTTCTTAAAAATATTTTCTTTCATTGCTCTATTTACAGCTGCTACAGGTATAATTTTATTCTTTAAGCGCAAATGAAAAATTTCTTAATTATTGTCCTATTAATTTCTTGGTCAGTTCTTTCTGATGATGAAACCATGCATAAAGACCATGAATCAATGCAAATGAAGGATCATATGCATCATTCTGAACACCACTCCTCTTCACCAGTTGGCACAACTGGCAATATGCATCATATGGGCTGGATGGTTTCGGTTAAGCAAGGATTTATGAATATGAGTGGCAATATTTTAGATGGCGATAGTATTGCAAACGCAGATATCTTGCAGTTACCAAACCCCATGGGAAACATGCCAGCAAACTTATCTGTTATTCCAGAAGATATGGACATGCAGATGACCATGATTGATGTTATGTATGCCCCAACTAAAGACCTCACTTTAATGATGATGGGAACATATGTTTCTAGGGATATGACCCTCGGCACCTATGCGGCAATGATGGATAGAAATTTACTTGGAACATTCAAAACATCATCAAGCGATTTGTCTGAATTGACTTTCAGTGCANTGCGCACAATTAGTGATACNGATAATTCCAAATGGTATGCGGAGGCGACCTTACAAAAATCTCTCGGTAATAACGATCAGACCGGCCTAGTTTTAACTCCAATGGGTACAGAAATGAACATGATTTTGCCGTATGCTATGCAGCCTAGTGATAAAGCAACTCGATTAATCTTGGGACTCAATAACTCCAGAAAATTGAGTGAAAAAGTTTCATGGACCAGCCAAGCAAGATTTAAAAAAGCCCTTGATGAAAAGGAATGGGCGCTTGGAGACCAATTAGAGATTAATTCTTGGGTTCAGTATCAATATAAATCTTCTTTGTCTGTGTCAACAAGATTAAAATTTGTGAGCCAAAAAGATATTTCTGGTTCTAATCCTATGATTATGGCACCCGTTCAAACTGCAAACCCTGAAAATTATGGGGGCGATGAATTGCACATTGGGTTTGGTGCAAATTATGACATGAGTTCATTAACCTCAAAACAGGATGTTGTTGGTGTTGAGGTTTTGTTCCCTATCATTCAAGATAAGAATGGCCTTCAAATGGAAACAAAACACCAAATAGTTCTTGGTTTTAACAGGAGCTTTTAAATAGAGTAAGATAAAGAAACTTAGGGGAGAATGAAAGCTAGCAAAACTTTAATTATTACAGGTGTTTTTGCTCTATTGGCTGTAGCAGCTATTTGCTATTACGCCTTAATGCAGTTTGCTGAAGAAAAATACTCCATCGTTTTAAAAGACTCGTCTTTAGAGATTGTTGATTTTGCTATTGAAGACAAAGAAGAGACTACAAATGATGTGCCACCTAATCCACTAAAAAATCCATATTTTGGTGATTTACATGTGCACACAAGATACTCATTCGACGCTTATGTTTTTGGAGTGAATGCTACTCCTTACGATGCTTATAGGTATGCTAAAGGTGAGATGATCAAACATCCACTTGGATATGAAATGCAGCTCAAAGAACCCTTAGATTTTTATGCTGTCACAGATCATGGAATTTATATGGGGATGATTCAAGAATATGGAGACCCTAATTCTCCACAAGCTGGTTATGAATGGGCTGTTCCATTTCAAAATATAAACAGAGAGGAAAACAGAACGCTCGAGTCAATGGGCGAAAGACTTAATCTATTCAGTTTAATGGCAGGTGATGGTTATTTGGAAAGGCCTTATCCAGTTTGGCACCCAAAAATGTGGCAAGCAATCTTCACTAAAAATAGACAGTTAGCTTCAAAAGCTTTTGATTATGGCGTACATAAATCAGCTTGGGCGGACATTGCTAATGCTGCAGAAGAAAATAATGAGCCAGGCAAATTCACAACCTTTATAGGATATGAGTTTACTGCTGGTACAGAAGTTGAAGGAGGTAATTTACATCGAAACGTTATCTTTGAGTCGTCAAAAGCACCTATTAGGCCATGGTCAAGGGAAGATTCTTTAAATCCAATGGATCTTTGGGCTTGGATGGATAAGTTAAGAGCTAAAGGTCTAGACTCGATAGCAATTCCACACAACAGTAATGGTTCAAACGGAGAAATGTTCGAAGTAGAAACTTACTACGGCACCCCAATTGATTTGACTTACTCAGAAACTCGTATGAGAAATGAGCCTATTGTTGAAATTACTCAAGTAAAAGGGACCTCAGATACACATCCTTTACTTTCTCCAGATGATGATTGGGCAGACTTTGAGATTATGGATGGTAGGGTTGGTGCTAGGCCGCCAACTTATAGTTACCCTGCTGGTGGTTATGTTAGAGACGCATACTTGAGAGGATTAATGTTGGATTGGAAAGGCCAAGGCAACCCATATAAATTTGGTTTAATTGGTTCTACCGATACTCACTTAGGTGCCGGCTCATTTGATGAAAGTAATTTTTGGTCAAAGGTTGGTGTTGTAGATGGTTCACCTATGAGCAGAGGCAGCATCCCTTTGACTGAGGTACGTTTAGAGCAACTAAGAGAATATTCTGAACAATATAATCAGCCGGTTAGCGCAGTAGAGGTAGATGGAAATTCGTATGCTATTGGTTTCGATCAATGGGGCTCATCTGGACTGGCAGCAGTTTGGGCGGAAGAGAATACAAGAGAATCAATTTTTTCAGCTCTAAGAAGAAAAGAAGCATTTGCAACTACCGGACCAAGAGTTGCTGTTAGGTTTTTTGCAGGTTTTGATTTAACCTCGATTGACGTTAATGCCGAATCACTTGTAGAAGAAGCTTATAAAAAAGGTGTTCCCATGGGAGCAGACTTATTTGCAGACGGTGAAAAAGTTCCAGAATTTTTAGTTTGGGCTCAAAAAGATAAACATTCAGCTTCACTTCAAAGGATCCAAATTATAAAAGGCTCTATAACCAATAGTGGAGCAAGACCAAGTGAAAAGGTATTTGATGTTGTTTGCTCTGATGGGCTCAAGGTCGATCCAACAACTCATCGGTGCCCTGATAATGGAGCAAGAGTTAATATAGAAGATTGTTCCATTACCAGTAATGTAGGTGCTACAGAACTGAAAGCTACTTGGCGCGATCCAGAGTTTAATCCGAAAGACAAAGCTTTTTATTATGTAAGGGTTTTAGAAAATCCTACGTGCAGATGGTCTACCTGGGATGCTTTAAAAGCAGGTATAAAACCTAGATCTGATTTACATGAGACCATACAAGAGCGTGCTTGGTCATCGCCAATCTGGTACATACCTGTGCCTGAAGATATAGATATATTTGCTCTATGAGCTTAAAACCTTATGTAAGAATTATCTTATTCTTTTTATTAGGTTTTATTATTTATCTTGCAGATATAACCATGAACTACGATGAGGAATCGAAGGACATCTTTATCTCCGATCAAGAATTAGATGGTCTTTTTGCAGCATGGAACTCTCAAGTTGGCAGGCCTCCCAACGAGCAAGAAGCACTTAATATTGTTAATGAATTTATTGAGGAAGAAATTTTATATCGTGAAGCACTTAGATTGGGCTTAGATCAAAACGATAGAATTATTAAAAGGCGTCTTGCTCAAAAAATCTCTTTTTTAAAACAGGAAACCGATAGAGAAGAACCTAACTCTAAAAAGCTGATAGATTTTTTTAGTAATAATAGAGATAGGTATTATGTACCTGCAACCTTCTCTTTCACCCACTATTATTTTTCAAAATCATCGGAGGCAAAAATTAAGGCTAAAGCAGGCTTATCTGAGATTGTTGAGCTTGGGGCACCATCAAGCTCAGAACCCTTTTTTCTTGGAAAAAACTTCAGTGAGTATAGTTTAGGTGAAATTGAACAAGCTTTTGGCCCTGAACTTTTGGTCGCTTTTGAAAATCCTAATTTAAATACATGGATTGGTCCTTTTTCTTCAAGCTATGGCGAACATTTGCTTTTCATTAATAATAAAAGTCTTGGTTATTCACCAGAATTTTTGGAAATAGAAGATTTGGTTAAACAGGACTACTTCCTGGAAGAGCAAGACAGGAAACTTTCTGACTACCTTGATAGTGTTAAAGCTGAATACAGAGTGATAATTAATCCGACATATGAATTTTGATGATTAAAGGGATTAAGGTTGTCTTGTTTTTGGTTTTTTTGCCATTTTTATTTTTTGCTCATGAATTTAATCCGGCTCATTTGGTAGTTAAAGAAGTTGATAAAAATACCTATGAGACAAAATGGATGTATCCAGTAAAAAATATTGGCGCACGAGGCGAAGTTGTATTTCCTAATGAGTGTTTAAGAGAAAATACAAAAATAGAAAAAAATGGAAGGTATCTTGTAGAAAGTTTTTTTCTAACCTGTGCGACTACCCTAAAAGGCAAGACCGTCAACGTTAAAAGTTTAAGTGTGCTTACGGATGCATTAATAACAGTTAATCATTTAGATGCCACAACTTTTGAAGGCTTAATGAGCTCTAAAAATCCATACATTGAGATACCCCTAGAAGAACAGATTTACCCAACAGGTTACTTTAAGTTAGGTATCGATCATCTGTTAGGTGGCAATGATCATATTATTTTTATTTTTGGGCTGCTTTTTTTGGTCTCAAATCTAATAGTAGCTATAAAAACAATTACCGCATTTACAGTAGCCCATAGTATTACTTTAGGCTTGTCTGTATTTGGCCTAATTTCACTGCCCCAAGCAACTGTTGAAGCAATCATCGCACTTACGATTATCTATTTGGCTTATGAGATTAGTGATAAAAAAATTTATAAGCAAACGCCATGGCTCATAGCCTTTGGTTTTGGATTGTTGCATGGTATGGGATTTGCAAATGTTTTGAGCGGTATAGGTATTGCTAACGAGCAAATGGCGATGTCCTTATTATTTTTTAACTTAGGTATTGAGGCTGGCCAACTTTTATTGATTCCCTTATTTGCACTTTTGTTATGGGGCACGACCAAATTAAAATTTAATAAAGCTTTTACAGCTTTTTCTTATGTTGTTATTGGAAGCTTAGGGTCCTATTGGTTTATCGACAGGGTTGCAGAAATAATTCTCTAAGCCCATAAGAATTAGATGACTCACAATTTTCGGTAGAATATACTGGATGTAAAATAGGCTTTAACCTGTTATAGATAATTTCGATTCATGAATACTCCAGTAAACATAATCTGTATGAAATGGGGCGATAAATATGACGCCTCCTACGTGAATAAGCTTTACAACATGGTTTCAAGAAATTTATCTAGAGAGTTTAGGTTTATTTGTCTAACAGATGATAATTCTGATTTTCTGCCTNCTATCGAATCATTTGATATACCAAAATTAAATTTGCCTGAGGGAATTCCAGAAAGGGGTTGGACTAAATTGGTTACGTTTTCCAAACATATTTCTGATATCAAGGGACAATGTCTGTTTTTGGACTTAGATGTAATTATTGTGAACGGTATCGATGAATTGTTTGACCTGCCAGGTGATTTTTTCATCATCAAGGACTTTGTAAGAAGAGATGTTACAGGAAATAGTTCGGTTTATAGATTTGAAATGGGGAAATTTCCAGATGTTCTAGAAAATTTCCAGAAAAATTTTGAGAAAATAAGATCTAAATTCAGAAATGAGCAAGAATATCTATCAGATTATATGCAGAAAAACCACTCTCTCAGTTATTGGCCTTTAGATTGGTGTCAGAGCTTCAAAAAGCACTGCATACAAAAAGGTTTAAAACAATTTTTTTTAGCCCCATCTTTGCCGCCCGAAGCTAAAGTCATAATTTTTCATGGAAAACCTAACCCTCCTGAGGCCCTGATAGGAAAGAGTGGAAAATGGTACAGAAAAGTTTTGCCCACACTTTGGATAGCTGAACACTGGAAATAATTTATGACTTTGAAATCAAATAAATCTAGGAGTTTCAAAAAGATAAATTTTAAGGAAAAATTTTCTAAATTTTCTGAGCATTGGCAGCCAAAAGTAGTTGCTAATCTTAATGATTACGAAATTAAACTTGTAAAGTTAAAAGATGATTTTGTTTGGCACCATCATGAAGAGACAGATGAGGCTTTTATTGTCTTAAAAGGGGAAATACACATTGAATTTGAAGATCATACGGTAAGGCTTGCTGAGGGTGAAATGTTAGTGGTGCCAAAAGGAGTTAGACATAAACCTTATGCTGATCAAGAAGCGCATGTAATGTTAATTGAACCAAAAGATGTAAGAAATACAGGCAATATTGAGGATGATTTCACAGCACCCAATAATAAATGGGTATGAGTTTGTATTTATTTTCTTGGACTGATAATCTTTTAATACAAATATAGGAGATCTATGGAAATTTATATCATCGGAGCATTATTGCTTGCCTTGTTTCAGTCTTGGTTGATACCAATGACTATTAATATCAAAAACCTGCATTGGATGATGGGTGCAAGAGACTCCTCACCATCTGAATCTGTTCTATTAAAGAGAGCCAGAAGAGCCTCTTTAAATTTACACGAAAGCTTAGCGCCTTTTTTAGCTTTAGTCTTAGCATCAATGTACTTAGAAATTGATAATGCAATGTATGCATGTTGGTGGCTTATTCTTAGAATTGTTCATGGCCTTACCTATTTAATGGGAACTCCTTATGTGAGAACACTAGCTTTTATAGGTTCAATAGTTTGTCTAGCTGCAATGGCCTTAGCTCTTATTTAATTATGAGAATAATAATTAATTTTTTGTTTTTAATAATTCTAAGTTCCTGTTCTTCCTTGGGAAAGTCAGATACTGAGGGCGAATACAGATACGTACCAATCACGGAAGCCTTAAAAAAATTATCTGATGAAGAAGTTGCTGCAAGACTTCGTACAGCTTCAATTACTTGCGAAAATGATATGTTAAAAGTGAATGTGCCTTCAAAAACTGTCGATCCTGAGGGATGGCAAACAGGCCAAGAAGAAAGGCAAAGGTATTACAAAAATTGTCTTGAACTAAAAGGTTTTGAAAGAAGATTTTTTTCTGCTTCCGCAATTAAAAAGATTAAGAAAAAAGAAGATAGAGAAATGACTCCTGAAGAATATATTGAAAAACCAAGATTTTACTGAGATCTACTAGATGAAAATTGGTTTACCCAAAGAGGTTAAAAACAATGAATTTAGGGTCGGCCTAACACCTGACTCAGTGGGTGAGCTTTCTTTAAATCATAAAGTCTTTGTTCAAAAAAATGCTGGAAAAGCTATAGGTTTTACAGATGAAATGTATCAGGCAAATGGTGCTCAAATTTTAGAAAATGCTTCCTCAGTTTTTGACGAATCTGATTTAATTGTAAAAGTAAAAGAGCCGCTGCCTGAAGAGAACCAGTTTTTATCTTCTAAACACACTCTTTTTACCTATTTACATTTAGCTGGAAATAAAGAAAATGCTAAAGATCTAATAAACACTGGGGTAAATGGTGTTGCCTACGAAACAGTAACTTCTGATGACGGAAGTCTGCCTTTATTGGCGCCAATGAGCAAGATTGCAGGCAGAATAAGTTTAGTTGTGGGGCAATATTTTCTTCTTAAACCAAACAAAGGTATTGGAACTCTTTTTGGAAATTTTGAAAATTTACAAGCTCGAGAAGTTTCGGTGGTTGGTGCTGGTGTCGCAGGCAAAGAAGCCATAAGAAAAGGCTTAGACTCAGGAGCACATGTAAATGTGTTAGATATTTCCAGCCAAAAGCTCAAGGATCTGGAGAAAGAATTTGGCACAGATAATATTTCTTATATCAGCTCAACACCAGAAAGCATCTCAGGAGCTATTAGCAAATCGGATCTTGTGATTGGTTCTGTCTATGTTGTTGGAAAAGAAGCACCAAAAGTTATTACTCGTAAAATGCTGAATGTAATGAAACCAGGCAGTGTGCTAGTTGATATATCAATAGATCAAGGAGGTTGTGTTGAAACAAGTAAACCTACAACTCACGATGATCCAGTTTTTGTTGAAGAGGGGGTAGTTCATTATTGCGTAACCAATATGCCAGGAGCTGTGCCACTAACTGCATCATTAGCGCTGAACCACGCAACTCTTCCATTCATTAAAAAAATTGCTGATCTCGGTTTGGAAAAAGCATGTGTCTCAGATAACCATTTAGCAAATGGTCTGAATATGTCTAATGGCGAGATAAGGCACCCCTCAGTTCAGGCGGCCCTAAACAGTTAGTTCTTAGAAAGTTTAAGCCAAGTTTCTATGACTGTATCAGGGTTTAAAGATACGCTATCGATGCCTTCATCAAGCAACCATCTAGCAAAATCATAATGATCTGATGGACCCTGGCCACAAATTCCTACATATTTATTTTTTGATTTACATGCACTGATTGTTAGTGAGAGCATCTTTTTTACAGCTTCATCTCTTTCATCAAAAATATCAGAAACAAGTGCAGAATCTCTATCTAATCCTAAAGTCAGCTGAGTCATATCATTCGATCCAATCGACATGCCATCAAAATAGGATAAAAAATCTTCTGCAAGCAAAGCATTGGACGGAATTTCAGACATCATTAAAACTTTAAGCGCATTCTCCCCCCTTTTTAGCCCATTCTGCTCTAATAGAGCAACAACATTTTTCGCTTCCTCGATAGTTCTTACAAATGGAATCATTAATTGCACATTAGTAAGACCCATATCGTTTCTGACTCTTTTAAGTGACTCGCACTCCAGTTCAAAACACTCTCTAAAGTCATCTGATATGTATCTGCCTGCGCCCCTGAATCCGAGCATTGGATTTTCTTCTTTTGGTTCAAAATATTTACCCCCCACAAGGTTTGCATACTCATTTGATTTGAAGTCAGATAATCTAACAATTACAGGCTTTGGTGAAAAAGAAGCGGCTATTGTTGCTATTCCTTCAGATAGTTTTTCAATAAAGAATGTTCTCGCGTCAGAGTAGCCATTAATTTTGCCGTGAATTTTTTTTGCGGTCTGTTTATCAACAGCTGTAATATCTAGTAATGCCTTGGGGTGGACACCTATCATTTTATTGATTATGAATTCTACTCTTGCTAGACCGACACCTTCATTTGGTATCATTGAGAAACTCATAGCTTTGTCAGGATTACCAACATTCATCATTATTTTCACTGGCACCTTAGGCATAGAGCCAAACCTAACCTTTTCAACTTTGTAATCAAGCTCTCCTTTATAAACTCTGCCTTCATTTCCTTCTCCACAACTAACTGTTATTTTTGAGTTGTTAAGTATGAATTTCGTTGCAGTATTGCAGCCAACAATTGCAGGTATGCCAAGCTCTCGAGCAATAATTGCGGCATGACATGTTCTTCCTCCACGATTAGTCACAATGCCTGAAGCAATTTTCATAACTGGTTCCCAGTCTGGATCAGTCATGTCTGTAACTAACACATCACCAGACTCAATATTTTCTATTTCAGATATGTCTTTAACAACTTTTGCTGTGCCAGTTCCAATTTTTTGGCCAACACTCTTGCCGCTTACTATTAGTTCGCCCTTTTCTTTGAGTATGAATCTTTCAAAATAATTAGAAACTTTACTTTGAACGGTCTCTGGTCTTGCTTGGAGAATATAAATTTTTTTATCTTTTCCATCTTTGGCCCACTCAATATCCATAGGCACTTTGTAATGATCCTCAATTGTTTTTGCGTATTTGGCTAATTCAATAATCTCACTATTTGTGAGTGAAAATTCATTAGCCTCTTTTTTTGGAACCTTGACGTATTTAACGCTTTTGCCTGGCAGATTATTGTCTGCAAAAATCATTTTTTTTGCCTTTTCACCAAGGTTTTTTTTAATAATTGGGAAATCATTCTTTTCCAACGCCCTTTTAAAAACATAGAACTCATCTGGATTAACTGTGCCTTGAACAATGCCTTCACCTAAACCGTAGGAAGAGGTGATAAAAATTGAACCTCTATAACCTGATTCGGTATCGAGCGTAAAAGCTACCCCTGAAGAACCAATGTCACTTCTAACCATTTCTTGCACTCCAACAGAAATTGAAAGTGAGCCTTTAAAGTTTCTAAGCCTTCTATATGAAATTGCTCTATCGGTAAACAATGAAGCATAAACTTTGCGGACAGCATCAATTAAATTATCAAATCCATCAATGTTAAGAAAAGTTTCTTGTTGTCCAGCAAATGAGGCATCGGGCAGATCTTCTGCTGTAGCTGAAGAACGTACAGCGAAACTTTTACCAGATTGAGAGACTCCTAACCAGGCATGCTCTATTTCTGAAATTAAATTTTGTGGCAGAGGTGTTTTTAGAATTAAGCCCCTTAATTTCTTTCCAACGCGCCTTAAGTCACTGAGATTTTCAACGTTTAAATTTGCTAATTCCTTTGAAATAACCTTATCGATTTTGCTGCTTGATAGAAATTCATCAAACGCTGAAGATGTTATTGCAAAGCCTCCAGGCACATTAACGCCCAACTCTGTAAGGTTGCTTATCATTTCACCAAGAGATGAATTTTTGCCACCTACAGTATCAAAATCTTTTATGGAGATTTCATTGAGATTTTTAATAAAAGTTCTGGCCATACTTTCTATTTAAAAATTCAATTATATAATTTAAATCCCCAATAGGCTTAAAGTTGGTTTTTAATAGACTACACTTAAATTTAAATTATGAATGACGCTTTAAAAAACATACTTAACAGAAACTCACACAGAAGCTTAGTAGAACCCACTCCTACTCGAGAAGAGATGGATTTAGTTTTTCAGGCTGCCTTGAGAGCGCCTGATCATGCTTGGCTTAGGCCATCCTCTTTCATAGAAATTCAGGGAGAGGGGTTAAAAAAACTATCCGACGCCTTTGTTAGTTATGCTAAAGAAAATATTGAGGATCTGGAAATTGAAAAACTAAAGAAATACGAACAAGCGCCGTTCAGAGCGCCAATGATAGTTGTATTGATCTGTACTCCCAGAGAACATCCAAAAGTTCCAGAAGTAGAACAAATAATGTCAACAGCAACAGCAGGGCAAAATATTCTTCTTGCCCTAAATTCAATGGGTTATGGTGGTATATGGCGCACAGGCGCCTTTTCGTTAAACAACAAAATTGGTAAATATTTAGACCTAGATAAGGGCCAACAAGTAGTTGGTTATTTATACATTGGCACACCAGAAGGCAAAGCAAAAAAAATTCCCGAACTTGACATAGATGAGTTCGTGACTAAATGGAGCTCCTAAATGAATAGAACTGTATTTTTTGTCCCTCTATCATTGGTTGGTTTATTTTTCACTGTTTATATCCTGCTTGCCTCTACAACAAATTTTTTATCTGTTGAGCCTGGCTATGCAATAGGCGAAGTTTCTAGATGGTGCGAAAGAATTAGCGGAGGCTATTTCAGGGAGCCTGCTAACGCTTTAAGTAATCTTGGGTTTATGTTTACCGGATTGTTAATGTTTTGGATNTTGGCAAATGAAAAGAAGATTAAAGGCAGCAGGTTTCATGGACCAACAATTACAGCATTAACCTATGCAACTGCAGCAGTTTGGTTGGGTCCAGGATCCTTATTAATGCATGGAACACATACTGCCTGGGGGCAATGGGCAGATTGGCTAAGTATGATAATGTGGATTTCAATTCCTTGGTTGGTAAATATTTTTACTATCAAGAATTGGAAGGAATCTCTTTTTCTTAAGACGTATTTATTCATTGTTGGTATATATGGGATTTTAAGTTGGTTTTTAGGAACAGGCCTTGGCGTAAATTTTAATTTTTGGTTTTTATCAATTGCACTATGGGTAATAACAGAAGTTTTGCAATCTTTTTACAGTCCAACAGTCAGATATCTGTCAGGATTTGTTGGCATAGCAGTAATGGCAGTATTTGGTGTTTTCCCTAACGAAATAATTCTAGAACCAAC
>FUFK010064130.1_pt1 | contig 22402 bp, 18 predicted proteins | sample 1021851 | NCBI WGS metagenome assembly FUFK01 (sample SAMEA51879418, study PRJEB19060) | metagenome
CCATCTACATAATGTTCTGAATCTATTTGGTCATCAGCTATAAGTGCATTTGTTATTTGATCTGCACCTATGTCAGCTGTTGTAATACTTCCGTTAACAATATTATCAGTATTAACTGTAATATCTGTAGGTAATGCACCAGCTCCAAACTTAGTTAGAGGTACAGAATCGTCTTTTAGTTTAGTACCTAGTATATCAGCATTAGCGTTGATATCAGCATCTACAATATTCCCTGCTGTTATGTTAGCTTGGGTAATTTTGATGTCTGTAGGTAAGTTTCCTGACCCTAATTTATCTAAGCTTACAGAGTCATTAGCTAATTTAGAACCAGATATATTTGCACTTGCGTTTATATCAGCATTTACTATAGAACCATCTACAATGTTATCACTGTTAACCATCCTATCGGCTGGTAATACACCAGTCTGTAGTTTAGTATATGCAATACCAGCATCTGATTTGATGTCAGCATTTACAATAGTGCCATCTACTATGTTATTAGATGTAATAGTAATGTCTGTAGGTAAAGCTCCTCCACCTAATTTGGATAATCCCACTGAATCGTTTGCCAGCTTGGATCCTGCAATATCTGCGCTTGAATTAATATCTGAATCAACGATATTAAGAGCCAATTTACCGTGAGCGATAGCAGCACTATTCGAGATATCAATATTAGTAATCGTGCCATCTTGTATGTTAGTAGAGGATATATCTATATCAGAAGGTAATGTGCCTCCACCTAATTTAGTAAGAGGTACACTGTCATTAAGTAATTTAGAACCTTGTATATTTGCAGTAGAATTTATATCTGCATCAACAATACTTCCATTAACTATGTTTGCTGAGTTAACAGTTATGCCACTAGGTAGTTGACCTGTAGCAATCTTGCTTTGTGCTATAGCAGCACTTCCGCTTATGTCAGCATCGACAATAGTACCGTCTTTTATCTTAGCTGAAGTAATAGACTTATCTCTTACGTCAGCAGTTCTAATTTTCTGTTGTTGTTCTTGATTAGCATATAAAGACTGATCTACAATATTATTTAGATCTCCAGCTCTAATAGCTGAACCAGCAGCAAATACAGCTTTAGGTGTATCTACATTTGTACGTCTATAAATATGAATATCTACGTCTTGCCCGGGAGCACTATTAAAAACAACATTTGTATTTGAAATGGAGTAGTCGTTGTTAGTACCACTTGTGTTTTCAGTTTTTTCAACTCCGTCTAATTCTACGATAAGATCAGAGTTCTGTAGTATTGGGAATGGGAAACCGAAAGATGTGGTGGAGGCATTTCCGGTATAAAATTTTTCAGTTGTCGCCATTTGTTTTTACAAACGATTTGCTNNNTCTTGGAGTNNNANAATTTCTTCTACNTCTCCAAGTTGGGTGGCTTNTTTTATNTTTGCATTATAATATTGNTTNNNTTCAACATTACTACGATCTGAGATTCGACCAATGGCAAACGCTTGTGCGTCTGACAATGCCTCACGTAGTCGTTGATGCAATAATATAAATTCTTTTCTATCTATTTCTACACCAGCTTCAGAAGCTTTTTTATATTCAGCTCTAAATCTCTTACCGTCAGCAGAGTTCATAATTTTAGTAATGGCTTTTTTAAAGACTTTATCTTCACCCATTAATCTTGTAACTTCTGATCTCTGCGCTCCACTTAGTTCAACACCGTTACCATCAGTATTTAACTGTGGTCTACCATCAAACTCTACATCTATAAGAAACTGTTTTTCTGGAGACATGCCGTCTCTTACCTTAAATACAGGTGCGTAGGCGTTCCATGCTCTTGTCCAGAAACTGTCTGGTTCTTTAACTTTACCACCATCTACCCAGTCGTATGCAGCAGGAAGGTTTCCTTTCATACCGGGGTTTCTGTTAGCGATAAGTTGTGTTACTTCGTTTTCTACTTCTTTGATTCCGGGACTCATCAATCTAGATAGTTCATTTCTAAGTCCACTACCCGGTACAAGACTACTACCAAAACTTGCAGTCCAACGAGCTGTTGCACTTGGGTTACCTTGTAGTACGTCGTATAACGGTTCTATACCAGCTAAGAATGTTTTGTTTGTTAAGTTAGCTGCTATTACATACATCATCTTTGCCATACCGATATCCAAGGTGTTAGGGTCTAACGTTCCATCAGAACCCGGTAAATCAAAGTTGTCAAAAATGTCAGCAGTAACTGCAATCCAATCACTTATAGCTCCTAATCCTTCATAGCTATACCATTTACCATCCCAACCTTTGTACGTTCTAGGTTCCCAACCAAGTTGTTGTCTAGTACGTTGTCTGGTTTTATCGTAAATACCATTGCCATGTAATCTGTCAGAGGTAAACATAAATGCTGCACCTGATACAGCAAATGCACCTATAGCTTTTCTACCTTTTAATTCTGCACGTATTGTTTCATACGTCATTTCTAATTTATCATCAGCTATACCAGTAATCCCTCTTTGTTCTAATAATCTTTTAACATTACTTATTGACTGATTAGAAAAAGGTTCTGCATATTCATTCATTTGCTTGACAAACAAACCCATTGGGTTGTGTGAGCCAGTAAATTTAATCATGTTTGTTGCAGTACGTGGAAACATGAAGAAAGGTCTAAGTAATGGTATACGTTTAATAAGAGCATTAAAACTGTCAACAGCAGGGTTATCTAAGTTCATAGCTATTTCCTTAGATGCAAACTCAACAGCTTGATCTGTAATCATACCATTTTCATCAAACATTTCTTTGTAGTATTTCTTATTCATTCTTTCAATACTTCTAGCTGATAATGGTTTCTTACCTTGTCTCTTTATTAAATCATCATATACCTTACCTCTGGTTTCTATAGCTCCTATAAACGCTCTAGTAAATCCGTCAAATGCTGTCATAGAGTTAGCACTAAAACGTAACCATGGATGATTAGCTATATCATTCATAGCTTCTATTCTATCAACAATACCAGAAGGACCAAAGTTGCCTGATTTCTCTTGTGCATCAGCAAACGCTCTAAGAGCTTTTACTTGACCTTCGTTCTTAATTGCTATATCTTCTCTCATTACATAACCTACAGAGTTAGGGTCTGACCATGCCTTACGAAACACAAGTCTCATGTGATCGAAAGATTTTTGTACAGTGTCACCTATACCACCAAAGTACATGTAACTAGCTCTTCTCATAACGTCCATATCTCTCTGAGCTATAGCTCCAGCCATTGTAGCGATAGGTCTTTCTATCATTAAAGCTAAGTTAGACGCAGCAGCTTTTAGTGGTGTACCAATAGCTGACAAAGTAGAGTTATAAATGTTTGACCAAACACCTTGCATAAATAATGATTCATACTCAGGGTTTACATCAATAAATGCTTTACGCATTATACCAGTAGAGTTTTTAAAATATGTATTTAGTTCAGATATATTCTTTACTTTACCGTCAGTAAATTCATAAGCCAACATTAATGGTTTTAACATTTCTGGTCGCTCTGCATTTATTTGACGTATAGTGTCGATAGTATCAGCAGATTCTTTTGTTATATTTTTTAAATTATCTAATGTTTCTTTATTTGCACCTTCCATAAAAGCCAGTGCATTTTCCATAACCTTTTTCTTACCACCATGATTACTGAAATCTAGCTTCTTCATGCGGTTCCAAAGGTTAATCATATTAAGTGCCCTACCTCTTGCGTAAGATGTTTGACCTTTAATATTCATTAGATATTGTAAACGATCTAAGACTTGTTCTTGTGCTTGTTGCACAGCAGCAGTACCATTCATTAATCTAGCACCTTCTGCCATATCTGTTACTTGGTCAGCCATAGACTTACCAACATAAGCTTGAGCACGAGCTAAGTCCATATTCATGTAGTCATCAAAGTATTTTTTGATAGCATTAAATACACCAACATAGCCCTCAGAGTTTAGTACTCTAGTTCCTGAGTCTACGTCTACACCAGAGAAGTTGTCTATGACACGCTTCATCTCGTCTACATCCATATCATACAAAGCTGCTGCTAAGTCTTCACCATTCTTAACTACTTCTGCATGTGTTATTTTTTTACCAGTAGGTGAGTGCCACTCTATATCTAATTGTAAATCTTTAGATAATTGTTTCATAGTTCCTAATCCAGCATCATCTAGATTAAGACCATCTTTTAATGCAGAGTCAGAAAATACGCTACCTACCCTACCATGTACACTATCAATATTGTTGTTAATACGTACTACGTCAACTGACGCACCTACAATACCTCCGGGGTCTGTAGTTCTAAATCCTGTTTCGTAGTCATCGTATACATCATGTACACCTTTTAGTGGTTGATCTAAGTCAATATTACCAGCTTCATCTGTAGCTAGTCTTATATTACGTTTACCTATATCATTAAACTCTTTTACACGTTTAGCGTTGTTAACAGTTATTTCTTCGCTGGCATCTTTAGTACCTTTACCCCAGTTTCTTTTTACAAACTCTTTTGCTTTTTCATTTTTAGGTACCCACTTAGTTGCATCATCTACACCCTTCATAGCTCTAGCTATTTTAGTAGCTCCTAATAAAAAATCACCAAAGAAACTAAGACCTATGCCCTCGTTTCTATTCTTCATTCTTTTAACATCAGGACTATCAGAATCAAGTGTAGCTACATCGTCAGGTATCCATCCATAGGTACGTGGAAACATCTTTTTCAATGCACCAGTTGCGTTATCTTCAAACTCGTTAAACTCTACAATTTGGTCTACCGCAGCTCCAGCAGCAGCATCAATACCAGCACTACCAAACCACTTCATAAGTCGTTTATCACCTATTGCCCATTTTAGTTTTGCATGAGCACTAGCTCCTTGCCTTTTTAAAAAACCAGCAATATTAAGTGAAGGTATAATTATAGAAGACATCTGTCTTACACCTTGTAAACTAGCACTTTCGTACTCAGGTAACTTAGGTAAGTTAACTCCCGGTATAAGGTTTACAGTATCTGTTAAGAAATCTACATAACCAGCTCCGGCAGCAGCAGCATAGTTACTCCAATTTAATGGATTTAATGCATTACCTGATTGACTACTAAAAGTTTTAGCAAAACCTTTTTTAGGTTCTTCCTTTGGTTTAGGTTCTGGCTCTGGTGTAGATTGTTGTTGTGTTGTTTCCGTAGAAACCTGTTGAGATTGTTCTGTAGCTTGTTGTTCCTGACCTTGGTCTACAGGTGTTGGCTGATTGATTCCTAGTTCGGCGTCTTGTTCAGCGAACAGCTCTTTAGCTTTCTCTGTAATAATGGGAGCTACATTTTCTATCTCATTTAATACTTCATCGTTCATTTTACTTAAAGTCTGTTCTTATCGTATTAGCTAGTGCTTCTTTGTTAGTACCTCCACTATACTTAAATAATGCTTTGTTGTACTCAAGAAATTCATAGTCATCTAGCTGGTCAAAAGGATTCTCTACTCCAAAGTCTAAATCCAATTTAGGTAATATTTCCATTGCAGCAGCAAACTCAGCAAACGAAGTACCATTGCTTTCTGCATATTCTTTAAACATTTCTCCTTGCTCAAATGGTATAAGATTTACATTATCTTTACCAGATGTTGCGTTAACACGTACGTTGGTGTTAGCTGTTTTATATTGTTCGTATTTCTTTTTTTCAGCAGGGTCAAGATCTCTATAGTCTTTTAAGAATGCTGGTTCTGTTAAACGTTCTAAGTTAACAAGTTCACGCTGTCTTTGTATAACCTCAAAAGCATCTATCTGATCGTTAGGATACATAGCATTATGCATCTCAGCAATCGTATGTGCTTTTGCTGGGATAGTACCAGCCGAGCTACCAAACGTATCATTAAAACTTTCTAAATATGTAGGCTTAAACATAGGTGTTTTACTTACAGCATTAGGCACAGTTTTAATTTGATCTCTAACTTCAGTAAAATCTGATAAACTATTGGATTTAACTTTTTCAAATTCTTCACCAAAGTTTGTTTCTATTCTCCACTTTCCGGGTTTCTCACGTAAGGGATGATCTAAACCTTTAGCATTAGTCTCTACAGCATCGTTTAATTGATTTAAAACATCTTGATAAGCTAACGAATGTGGGTCATCTACCTTACCAGTATATGCTTCTACCTTCTTTGCATACTCTGCTTTAGCCCATCTAGCTACTTGTTTCTGACCAAACGTACCTTTACCTATACTTAACTCAGAACTAATAAATGTTTCTAATAAAGTTGTATTCTCTTTAGCTTGACCATTACCAGTATCTGTCTGTTTAGCAATGTTCTGCAAGTTACCATCAGATGCAACAAGTATACCCATGCTGTTTAGTTTGGAAGTTGTTAACAAACCTTTTTCAGCTAGGTCCATTGCTTCTTGTTTCTGTGCTCGTAGTACATTTTTATCTTGACTCATTTCAGAAATGATAGTGTCAAGTCTACCATCATAACTACCTTTAGATAATTGATTAGCTCTTAAATTTTTAAATCTAATTATTTCATCATCAGTAAATCCTTCTTCATAGGTAAACCCACCTTCAGGAGTTAGTTCTTTTAGTAGTTCATCTGTCTGGTTTCTATGTCCTATCTCTAGTCCTGTTTTCTCACGTCTGTATTTCTCGTTTTCATAGTCAGCTTTTTTCTGTTCTATTTCAGCAATGTCTGCTGCAAAATAATCACCGTAATAATACTCTTTACCATCAGCAAAGCTAGTAAATTTATTCTTATCATTTTTAGCTTTCATCTCCTTAATCATGTTGTCTGTTATCAGACCTTGGTCAGCTAGAGTTTTAGCTATTTGTATAGCTTCTCTTCTTGCTGGACCGTTTTGTATGAAAGGACCACGTTCATTTACATAAGTTAAAAAACAACTACCACCACCTTTTGAGTTAACACATTTGACAAAGTTAGATTGAGCGATCTGTTTACGTTGTGTTTCAATCTCTTCTTCTCTACCTGTTGTCCAAGCATTGTATGCGTCTTGTTGTATGTCACGTTGTTTGTCGTATATACCCTCTTCTTGTAATAATACAGGGTTTATACCTTTAAACTTTCTAAAAAATTCTCTATTATATATAGCTTCAGCAGCTTTATATTGTTCGTAACTTACAGCTCCTTTTAATCTAGGGTCACCTTTAGGATTATATTCTGCAAGTCTTGATCTAGCAAAAGCTGTAACAGCTCCTTGTTTCATAGCTGGGTTCATTTTTCTGAACTCTTCAGAAGTCCAAATGTCACCACCCTTAGCTCTAAATGAGAAAGCAGCTTCGTCTATAGCTATACCATCTTCTACAATACCAGCTTTAGCTTCTCTGTAAGCTGTTATTTCATCATCGCTAAAACCATTTTCATAATACCACTCATAACCTTTGGCAATGTCTTCCTCTCGTTTCTGCTCTTCGCGTTGCTCAAGAATACCACCAAGAGTTTGAGACATATTGGCTAGTAGCATTGTATCTTTACCAGCATCTTGTGCTGCATATTTGTAATTACTTAGTTCATTTGACCAGTAATTATTCATGCCCTGATTAATATCTTTGTAGCTGTCAATTAAAGGAGCTACATAATCTTCGGACCTTTCTGGGTTAAATCCATCTGACATTAGAAACTTAAACTCCCATCGTATTCATATATATTAGGTAAAACAGGAATATTAAAATCCATATTACTAAATGTGCCTGCACCTCCGAAAGAGGTAAAGTCATAGTTTGTATCAAATGATATATTGTCCTCAATAGGTGCTCCTACATCTTGCTGCATACCGCCAGCTATTTGCCCGGCTGCTCCTACAAACGCATTTAGCATAGTCATACTTGTGCTTCTTAGTACTGGAGGACTAGGTTCCATAGAAGGTACTGGGTTAAATGCTACTTTAGAAAATAAACCTCTACGAGAACTGAGCTGTCTTCTTCTAATCTCGTATGTTTTTTCTTTAAATTTTTCTCTAGCCATAGCTACGCCATAAGCTTGTCTACCAGTGTATCTACCATAAGCAGCCATATCAAGAGTTTCACCTCTTTGAACTGACCTACCAGTTTGACCGCTACCTCTGCGTCTACCTAGTTTCTTTGATACAAGTTCTCTAAACTTTTGTTCATTCTCAGCTACAACTTTACCTTCTAAAGTACGTAGGTTAGATTGTGCCTTAGCATAACCACGTTGTGCAGCTAGATCATTTTCGTTTAGATCTATATTATATTTGTTAACTTTAGCGCCATAAATAGAAAGTTGCTGGAACCAGCTACGCTTACGCATCTCTACGATTCTTTCGTACTCTCTTATTCTTCTAGCATTCTCAGCTCTAATTGCTCTGGCTTGACCAATGCCACCAAGAATTTTACTGGCAGCTCCGAATATTACTGAAGGCTCCATTTGCTTTGCAAAACTCCATAAATGATAATTGATTAGGTCCGTGTTTTACTTCCCTTAGAAATTTGAACCCTAGGAATCTCAGTAGTTTAATATGTACTCTATTGCGTTTGTCCACAATATTCCATAATAACTTTTCAGTTCTACCCTCTACATATCTCTTTGCTTCTCTAGCAAATGTAACTGGGTAGGCTTCTATTGCAGGCGTGCATACCATCCAAATCTTTCCATCTGGAGATACTCCTGCCATGCCTGCTATTTGACCATCAGGTACCTTAAAATACACTGAGTCACAGTTGTTCATACCTACAACTAATGCATTTTCAGGGTCATGTCCATGACCTTCGGTTATTTCTCTGTAGTCATCTGGGCGTAAATTGGAAGCCACTGCAAGAGCAGCCTCCAATGTTGCTGGGTGAATGTATTTAGACACGTTTATAATTGTTATTAGTGTACTTACCTTCCCACTGATACGAAATTATCGTAGCTGGTGAGGGGTGTTTAGATTTTACAGTAATTATTAAATTATTATTTCTTTCATAACAAGGTACTATCCCCGTCACATCTGGTAGAAAACCTACACTGTTTGCACTATACACATCTGCTGGAGTAGATTCTATTTGTTGAGTAAATAAAGGTTTACCTATTCTATTTACTTCCATTGTGTAGAATCCAACTTGTCCAAAATTAAATTGAACTCTATGTACTATTAGATTAGATCTTGTATCTCTTCTAGTAGAGGTACCAGCTTTGTAAGTAAAGAAAATTTTTGGTAATTCTACTTCCATCTCAAATTGATATCCAATAAGGAATGTCTCTCCAGACCAGTTTCCTGTGATCTCTAAGTTAGAACCATTAATAGTTACTTCTGCAAATCTACCTAAGTTACTACCTGAGTCAGTATCGTAAGCTGCAATAGCATTAGAGCTTTCAAATCCTGTAGGTTTTGGGAAAGTAGTTTTGTTAGTTGTACTGTTATAAGTACTACCACCTGTAGTAACACTTGTACAATGATCTAAATGTATAGGATAATCTTCTCCGGCAGTTACAAAATGACCGTTATCATCTAACTTAATAGAGTATTTTAATAACTGATCTTTGTTGTTATTTCTTACTACTACATATAATGCATCGTCTAACATACAATGATATATAATATTACCTGTTAATGTCCATGAAAACCATGCCTGTAATATACGATCACTGCCTGAAGTAAAATATCTATAGCCATACAGAGTTGGTGTATTCTCTTCGCTAAATAATATTAATCCGTTCTCTCTAGAATTAGATATAATTTTTAAATCATTTTCAAATAGTTGAGATACTACTTTACTTTGCTCTACAACATCTGGTTCACCTTCTCTTCTAACATTTGACATCTCAAAGAATCTACTATATTTATTAGCATTATCTAAAAATCCTATAGTAGTTCCTAAGTTAACTGGGTTAGTCTTATGATTAAAATTGTATGAAGAAAGTCTGTTTATTTTTGCTGTGTTAGGATTAAGTACATCACTATCTGTAGTCAACATAAACTGTTGATTCTTTGTAAATATAACTAAACCTGTATTAACTTGTATTGCATCAAAGACAATAGCTGGGTATGTAGAACTACATGATAAATCAATAGGGTCTACATTAGAAAAAGTTGTAGCAGTCTTAGCCCAGAAGTTAAAGAAGTTCCCGGGACGAGACATAATAACATTCTCATCACTAAGCATTACTAATCTATTTCTAAAGAATACCATTTTATTAATGGTCTTCCCTACAAATGACGCCTGTGGGTTAGTTCCATCAGGAGCTGTATCACCAACTTGTGCTCCTTCCCATGCCACTGTAGACAGTGTAAATGTTGTTGCGTTAGTTCTTACTAACTGTAATGGCATAGTTCCAGCATCAAAGTCAGTATTAGCTCCCGGTAATACACACTCTTCCCATACTCCTTCACCGTCTAATCCGTTATTAGCTATAAATTTAAGGTAGTAATCGTCCTCTTCGTTAGCACTGTTTCTAACTTTTACAACAAATCCATCTTTACATTGTCTTGGTAGATCATCTACTGTAAGAACTTCACCAGCTACTACATTCAATAACTCACTAACTGGTGTAGAAACATTAAATAGATTCTGCTCTACTCCATTTTGTACGTTAGAAGTCCTAGTAATATATAGTCCATTACCTATTTGTTTTACAGTGTTAAAGTTTCCTGTAGCTGCTATCTCTGCTCTAAGAGTACCGAGTATAGATTCTGGAGTTACTGTTGTTTTAGTATCAAAGGATGTAGGGTTAGGTCTAATTAATCCAAGGTTAGCTTGTACTTGTGACACACTAACTTCGTCAATAGTTACTTTATAGTAACCATCTTTCATGTACACATAGAAGAAGTCTCCTTGTTGCCACCCCTCACCCCCGTAGAGGAGGTCGTTTGTTGTTGTATACCTAGTTCTATACTCTACGTTTGAGCCACTTCCTACGGGCGTAGACTGCCCTGTGGTGGTAATCCTAAAGTATAAATTAGCTCTACCAGTTGAACCATTATTATTTATATTTACTTGATAAGAAAAATCAGAACCACCTAGTGTAGAAATAGCATCAGTATCTACTAATGTCCCTCCACTAGCTACTTCAAATATTCTAGTACCAACGTTAGGAGCTAGATCATCAGAACCAGAACCAGCAGTATCATCACATCTTGTAGTATTAGATACTCTTTGCACATGGTTTTGCATACCACCATCTGTAGTGCAATAGTTATTACTAGATCTCACCATCTCTACACTAATTCTTGTAGCTGTAGATACTGTTGACAAGTTTGTATTATCAAATAAATTTACTGCATATTGTGCAGCATACTTTAATGTCTTCAGTTCTATAAATACTTCTGGAGGTCTTAATGGCTCCGTAGCATTAGACATAGAAACGGTTTTAGTTCTGTTGGTTAGAAAAGTAAAATCGTTGATAGTTAATGTTTGTATATCTTCGTCACTACTATGTGATAGGTAAGTAGCCATAGCTGAAGTAGAACCTGTAACGTTCATCTCTGAACCGTCGCTACACTTCCACATCTTGATACTACCAGATCTACTGATCTGACCTATATATTGTTCTGCTTCATCTCTGTAGTAATGGAACCATTTACCATTAGTAACAGAATTTTTCGAGCCATCACTCAATGACTTTATAAGTTTTCCTCCGGGACGTTTAAGTAAACCATGTGTTACATCAGGTAAAACATTGTTTGCAACATTAACTTGTCCCGGAACTTTTAGTTCGTCTGGTTGTTGAGAAACGCCACCGGTTAATGTAGGTACTAATTGTGTAACACTTGCCATTATCTAATCAATGCTTTGTAAGGTTGGTAAGAGTCATAAGTTGATTCTGGTTTAAATCCAAAGAAACTATGATCTCCTTGTTGTGTGTCATACTCCATGACTATTGCTCTAGTTATACCTTCTTGTTGTTGTAATAACTTAGCAAGATTAACATCACCAACTAACTGTGTAGCTGCTCTGGTTGATGCTTTAGCTATAATATATCTTTGGAATGCAGATGGTATATCTTCAAAATCGTAGAGATAAGTTGCATCTACTAACACATCATTTGTAAATTCAAATGTATGGTGTACTTTGTCGTATAGTTTATTACCTTTCTTTACTACATCAAGAAGTCTACTTGTCTGTCCTTCATGCACGTCATAACGTAAGTAAGAACTAGGGATAGTGATTTCTTTATTTGCATCAGGACTAATTTTAATACCATACTCAGTGTTAAAATGCCACCCTTCGTTCAATACATCTTTAGTAACTTCTAGTAATAGATTGTATATGTATGATATCTCTGGGTTTGTACTGATTAATGTACCTGTTGTATCTTTTAATTGTGTTATAGGTGATTGACCTATGCTACCCAAGATAGAATTAACTGCGGATAGTTCGGTATCGGTTGCTATTGGTGTAGACATAGATAAAAGGGGAGCCGAAGCTCCCGTATAAAGAATAAAAATTAAGCGTTAGCTGGGTATGTTGTACCAAATCCTGATGGTGCTGAAGCTCCAACATATAGTTCAACTGCTGCTGCTGGGTTTAGGAAATCTACTCCCATAGCCATACGTCCAAGTATTACATCACCTTGGTATACCACTGAGATGTCTCCTGAAGTTGTTTGAACCTGTGGACCAATAGCTTCTACAACTGCTGCTGCCTCTTTCTGGAAGATGAGACCACATGACTTACCGAAGTCAGTTGAGTTACCATAGTTGTTATTGATACCAGTTACTGAAGCTCTACCATCTGTTAGTGCATCACCGATGTTGTCGCCTAAGTTGGAAGGTGAAGTCTCACCTGTTGTTCCACCATATGCTACACCGTGCTTACCTAAGAATGGTATGTTCATTGACTTATAGATCTTGATACCAGCGATCTCAATGATGCCGTTTCCGGACTGCAATGCAGTACCTTGAACGTCTCTATTGATTAGACCGTTAGAACCTATATCTTGTATAAGTGCGTAGTACTGACGAGGGTTTAGAACTGCCACTCTGCCTGCACTAGAAACTCCTTTCTCATCTAAAGCTGCTGCTGCATCATAGAATGCATTAACTAGGTTGCCTGCGTTGTAAGCTTCAGAATCGTTAGTACCTGTACCAACTCTTATCTGAGTTCCGCCGGGCTCCTTGAAGCCAGTCTTAGTGATAGGAGAAGCTTGTCTTGCACCTTTAGCGATAGCTCTGAAAGCAAGTCTATCGTATTTTTCTGCAAGTGCATAACCGATCTTTCTTGAGATTTCTCCACGTAATTCGTAATGTGCAAGTGTCTCGTCTAGCTCATAAACGAATGCACTGGAAATTAGGAGGTCGTCGATTGTCACGGTTTTTTCAGCTACTGGAGGTGCTCCATCGGAGTTACCTAGTATGCTGTTGCCGGGTGTATGATACTCGGCTGTTGTTCTACCGGTGTAGATGAACTGCATACTCTTACCGTTCTTAAGAGTTCTCTTCATAATGAGATCTCTAGCGATTGTCTCGTGCTGGAAGCCTTTGAACATCTCGCCACTGAACAGTTTAAGGTAGAGTGCGCGTGCATCACCAGTACTATTATTTTGACCTTGACGTGTTAATGAAGTCTGTAGGTCACTGGATTGATGTGCCATTATTATGTTAAAAATTGAAGGTATTAACTATCGTTCTTACGCGTAAAAATGTAGGAGTCTTAATTGGACTCACTGAGATTCGTGGTCTTTTCCCACCGTCGACGGCATAAAGGTATCCTCCTTAGAGGGCTTTAGCCAGATTGGTATGGGAGGCTTCGCACCTCCCTCGTCGGCTTTAACCGATTACCTTTGTGTAAGCAATGCCACGATATACGAAAGTAACTTTCATCGCTATCTCCATATACCTAGACCCCGTTCCATGCCTAGGATTCATGCGTCCCGGTTGGGATGAACGGACGTGGCTATTATTTTTTAGCTGTCTTAGCAGACCTTATAAAGTTTGCTTTAGTAGGAGCACCTTTAGCTCCGGGCTTTCTCATCTTCTCACCAGAGCCAGCAGCTATGCGCTTTCTCTTGGCATGGATGTTGGCGTATAAGCCACGCTTACTTGCCATATTTCTTGCCTCCTTTTTTGCCTCCTTTACAGGAGCCTTTTCCTTTGTGTGCCATAGTTAACATTTCCATCGTCTCATGGCAAGAGCCTTGCGAGTAGGCTTGCCGTTTTTTTTCATTGGACCTTTCATGCCTCTGAATCGTGCACAGAAAGATCTCTTGCGTGGACCACCTCCGGGCTGTGGAGCCTTGAGGTTTGAACCGGTTGCTCTATTGTACTTCGCTCTCCCGGCTGCCGTTAGTCCTCCCTTCCGGCTCTTGTGCTTGCCCATCCGCAAGCTTACGTTCTTGCTCATTGCTATTACAAAAATCGAATCGAGTTAAACTCGCTTTCATCTTATCGTTTTGGTGTGACATTATATTTTATGTATGTTAAATGATATTGTTATTCTATGACCGTCGTGCTTTTCTTTAGCACACGGTGCAAAATGTTGTTGATCTGGTGTAAACAAAATCAAGTCTCCTTCTTTTATCTTTAACAAACCATGTGAACGTTTACCAAAATAATGATGTCTAGGCTCTACACCTACACAATAAAGAAAATCCATGTAAGCAGAATTAGCATTAAAGACTACCGCTCTATCTTTTTCATTATCAAACTTAAGATAATAAATACCACATAACAAAACATTAGGACCCATGTGATTATGAGCTTCCTGATACATGTCATACGTATGGACGTTACACCAAGGGGTAATCTTATATTCTATTTTTGGATATCCGTAACCATCAAACCAGTTGTTAACATGAGTTGAAAAGTACTGATTAAATAGGTAAGCGCTATCGTCCGATTGCACTTGCCATGAATTACATAGGTCTGCCCAATCAGCTTTCTTTGTTTTCTGTTCTTTGAAAGCTTTAATAAATTTCCCGGCAAATCTATCTTTAATAGTTTGATGCTCGGGAATAGTTATCTTGTGTATCAGTTGAGGAAATAGGGTGATCTCTTCCATTGTTGTGGTTATGTGATGAGCTCCAATGTCTAGTTACACCGGCAATAATAAAAATATTAGTTACCAGTGTAAGCATAGTACAAAATTTTTTAACCAATTTGTGGAGCTGAAAGTGCAACTTCTGTTGATTCAGTTGAAGCTAAATCAAGTGGGAAGTTGTGAGCGTTGCGCTCATGCATTACTTCCATACCAAGGCTCTGTCTGTTTAAGACGTCAGCCCATGTAGGAATTACTTTACCATTAGCATCTACTACTGACTGGTTAAAGTTAAAACCATTAAGGTTGAATGCCATAGTGCTGATTCCCATGGAGGTAAGCCATATGCCAACCACGGGGAAAGCACCAAGAAAGAAATGTAGAGCACGAGAATTATTGAAAGAAGCATATTGAAATATAAGTCTACCAAAGTATCCGTGTGCAGCTACGATGTTATAAGTCTCGCCTTCCTGACCAAACTTATACCCGTAGTTCTGTGATTCAGTTTCCGTGGTCTCCCGAATGATTGAGGAAGTAACAAGGCTTCCNTGCATAGCAGCAAACAAAGCACCGCCAAANACACCCGCAACTCCGAGCATATGAAAGGGGTGCATAAGGATGTTGTGCTCCGCTTGGAAGACAAACATAAAGTTAAATGTTCCACTAATTCCTAAAGGCATACCGTCAGAGAATGAACCCTGACCAAATGGATATACAAGAAATACAGCTAAAGCTGCTGAGACTGGAGCTGTGTATGCCACAAATATCCAAGGTCTCATACCTAGTCTGTAAGAAAGTTCCCACTGTCTTCCTGCATATGCAAGTACTCCTATTAAGAAGTGAAAGACAATGAGTTGATATGGTCCGCCATTATATAGCCACTCGTCCAGTGTGCCAGCTTCCCATATAGGATAAAAATGTAGTCCGATTGCGTTAGAGGAGGGGACGACTGCTCCTGATATTATGTTGTTTCCGTACAACAACGAACCTGATACTGGTTCACGTATGCCATCTATATCTACTGGTGGTGCAGCAATGAAGGCGAGTATAAAGCAAGTAGTAGCAGCTAGTAAGCAAGGGATCATTAACACACCGAACCAACCTACATAAAGGCGGTTCTCTGTGCTAGTAACCCACTCGCAAAACTTCTGCCAGTTAGTTGTGCTTTCTCTTGTTAGGGAGATTGCAGCCATTTAAAAAACTCCTGGAATTATTTGTCCTGTTGTTGCGTATGCTCCTAGAGCTGCAACGAAACCGAGCATTGCTGCCCAGCCATTAAATCTTTCTGCTTCGGGTGTCATGATTTTTTGTTTTGGTAATAGTTGTATTGGTGGTTCGTACGCATACTCGTTTTCAAGTAACGTATCTAAGTCTTTAGTTTTCATTTTTTGGGTGGTCTACCTTTTTTAGTTCCGTAGGTTCCTTTACCTTGAGGCATGATTAGTTTCTTAGTGATTTAATTAGGTCTTCTTTTTCTTTCTTTTTCTTTTTCAAGATGCTTTTAATCATCAGCATGTCTTTCCAAAGAGGTTTCTCTTTTTTCTCAGCCATTAAAAATCTAATCCTGATCTATCTAATTTTTTAATTACATCAGAACGATACGCTGGATCTGTGTCATAGCGTGGGTCACTCATAGCAGCAACTAATTCAGCTTGACTTCTAAATGTATTGCCATCACTACGAGAAGGTTTACCTTGTAAAGTTCTTCCTTCATAACCATTAGCATCATCGTATTGTGCTTTTATACCAGCAACTGCTAATTGTATTGCGTCAGTATTACCTGTACTAATAAGAGCATCAAAAGCATCTATTTTATTTTTAGGTAAATTCTCAGCAGCCCATGATACGACTTGGTTATATTCTTTTTCGCCACCTACTGAATCTTGTACTTGACTTATCTGTTCTTCAGACATGTCAGCTTCAACAGCTTCTGGAGCTGAAGAATTTTTTAAAGACTCAACATAAGCATTTACCAAATCTGTACTGTTCATCTTAGAAAACTTAGCAATAGTTTCTTCAGACAAAGAGTTTTCATTTGCATAATACTCAGCAGATGCTTCAGTAATTAATGACATTGCTGGGTTATCAACTTCTTCTACTTCTTCTTGTGTAGATTCTTCGTCTCCTGCTTCTGATGTTTCGGCATCATTTGTGCCTAATTTTTTTTGTAATTCTATGTAGGCTTTTTCTAGCTCTTGAGCATTCTCATACTTTCCTGCTAGTAATCCTTCATGTTCTTCAACAAGTTTTTCGCCTACCGCTAAAGAGTCTTGCTCTTCAGCAGATAGAACTTCAGACTCAGTGTTGTTATTTATAGTAAAAGTTTCAGCCATAATTATTCAGTGGGTGGTTCAGTAGGAGCTTCTTCTCCCATCATTTGATCTTCCATTTGTGCAGCAAGTTGTGGATTCTTTTGTGGATCCATAAGTGGGGTTCCAGCTAATTGTCCAGCTTGATCAAGTAATGCTTTTTGTTGCATTGCTTGCTGCTGTTGAGCCATCTCTTCACTAATCTGNTCTTGNGTTTTGACAAGGTTTAATATGTCAATTCCTTGTGAAGCAGCCAGTCTTTTAATAGCTTCTAATGGTTCTATAAATTTCATCAAAGCTTCTGGACCAAGTGTCTGAGCTACAGTCCCAATAAATTGAGTTAAACTTTCTCTATCTTGTCCTCTTCCTAAAGCATTTATACCAGCAACAATTGTTGGTCTAACAATATCTTTAGGTAGCTTTGGTATTTGATTACTTCTTTGTAAAACTAATAATGTTCTATTGAGATAAGGTATTAAGAACTCAACCGTGAGCAACGAAAATATGCCACCCAATTGTTGTTCAAGTTCTAACTGAGTAAGGCGTACCTCTTCAGCTGTAACCCTTTCAGCATTTCTTATGTTCATAACTAAGAATGCTTCAAGTAATCTTTTCTCTATTTGCTGCGACATATTAGCAGCAGTAGAAAAGTCAGCAGTTTTACCAACTTGTACTACCTGTACATCCTCAGCCCTTCCTTGCACAATTGCACCATTACCAGCCTTAGCTATTGTTTGTGGTTTTGTTGTACTTGAAGGTGATACTAAAAATATAACTTTTGCAGCTGCTGCACTACCTTCAACTAGAGCTTGAGATAAACCCTCTAAAGTTTTGAAGTCGCCGATAAACTCTTCGACTCTGCCACGCCCATAGTCTTCTCCATCTACTGTATTGAAACGTAACACGAGCCAGGGACTAGCATCTTTAGGAGCTGTACTACGACTCTTTGGTAGTATTTTTCCGTCAATTTCTTGATACCAGACCCATCTTCCATCAATAAGTTTTACGCATGTNTAAANTTCAACCTCATCTTCATCTGATTGNGATGANTCATCAACAACAGACTCTGGGTTTGGTTCAGGAATNTCTAAATCTAATATTTTTTTACTNATTAATTCTTTAGTAACTATCTCTAACACGTTACCGTTACCATCACGGTTAACAACGTATCTTGAAAGAGGAAAAGTTTTTAAGCCATCTTTACCCATAAAGATTAAAGCATTACCACTAACAATTAAATGTTTAAGAGCTTGATGTATTGTTACTCTGTCATTTGATGCAGCGATATAGTCCATGATCATCTTTTCAATTTTAGAAAAAGATAAATCAAGTTCTCCTTTTATTTGTGGGTTATTTAATTCTTGACCTAACTTGTCTTCTCTTACCTGTAATTTGAAGAAGCTTGTCTGTGGAGGTAAAATTGCTAGCATGAGTTTTGCTGCAAGGGTCACTACACACTTGGCTCCTACGCTTTGCCAAGGTACTTTTAAAGATTCGTGGTCTGGTTTAGACGCTAAGTCGTCCTGGATTAGGTAAGGCAACGTGAGCTCACTACAATCAACAGCTTTATCTAAAAATTGCCTACGATTTGTAGACAATTGATTGTATCTCTCACGTGCTGTATTCATTTATTAAGTCCTCCAGCTGGACCAGATGCGCCAGTATTTACACTAGGTTTTAAAGGTACTCTTAGTTGTGAACTACCTCTTGCATATGCACCCTTAGCTTTTTTAGATTTAGCTCTTCTCACTTGTGGATTAACTTTGCTTTCCACTTCTTTAGGAGCTGGAGCTGGAGCTGGTGGTGTCTCTGGTACTGGGGGTGGTGGTGGTAATGGAGCTGGGGGTGGTGGAGATGGTGGTCTACCTANGCACATTAAATTTCTTCCTCCATAATTGATTTGATATATTCAATGACGCTGGATTGACCAGCGCGGTACATAATACTGTTTATGTCTTCTTTAGGATGAATAGGTTTCCATCCAAAATTTTCCTCAAGTTTATTTATAAGCTTGTCCAACCTATCGTTGTGAAGCCTAAGAGTATTGAGGGAGATTTGTGTTTGCATGTTCAAAGAAGGCTGGCATTCTCGCAGCCTTTGTGTCATTAAACTCTGGTGCTTTACCTTCATACATAAGTCGATCACTAGCATCGAGCCAAAATTTTTTGCTCAAATATTTATCGTCATGTATTTGATTTAAAGGTTGCATTATCCAGTTAATTGTTGCCTTCCTTAACTTGTCTAAAGAAGGGCTAGGTGTAAGACCAAGNTCTGCACATACCAAACTATTNGTTGCTACNTGTATNTGCTCGTCTCTAGATATATCNGCACTNACNGTTCTTAANCCAGCNTCACCATTAAACCGGAAGAAAGGCAGTATTACAAAAAAGATTGCTCTTTCTATTACCANTGCTTTCAGTATTGTGTGATCTGGNTGNNCTATCCANGCNTCTNTNAGGCGTAATGCCTCGGCTTCAGCTTTATCATCTACGCCTANNGCGTTAGCGATATATCCAAGTGCTANNTCATGGTTGTCTTCNTCTTTTATGTTTGATTCCAANAGNTNTCTACTNNTCTGAGGAATCTCAGAGAGTGAATNAGATACAAACGCGCCAACTGGACATTCCATGTTGCGTACAGCGAGAGCACGGTACACCGNTTCTTCTGCGCCATATTTNANTTTTCCTTTNGTNGTCTGGACCGGNGTCCATTTNCNTTTTCTNTTTAANANTTTTTCGTAGGGGTTCATTGTTGACAGTCACAAGCAATTTCATCAGGTTTGTTGCTCATTATTTCTGCCAAGTAATCNTCAACTTCGGACTGCTCTAATGCTGCGTAAGCATCAGACTTATCTTGAGTGTCGCCCATTACTTGTANAGAATAATAGAGCGAAGTCTGTGGACTCTTCAGCCACTCTTCGATAAATGCTTCATCGTAAGTCACCATGTCGCTCCAAGAATTGAAGCTATAGCCATGAAGCAAACCAGTTCTATCTAGCATGATCATTATTTGATCAGCTACTTTNTTATAATTCTCCCATCCAACTTCGGATGCGATTTCNACTTTGTNGCCATATTGTACTTGTTCTACCCCAAANNNACCTGAATCCCTGTCAACTGTNCGTGCNATAGGAGGTGCNATCTCAGGAGTTGCTGTNNAGCCNTTGAGATCTCTNCTTCTATAAGAACAACTAGCNGTTGGAGCTATNGCNAATGCTCTNNNCATNTTNTGTTCTCTTGCNATGTTAGCTGCTTCTTGTATGCCGAGGTAAAGTTCACGCGCAGCTAACCCTGCGTATCCTTCGTAAGGTTGAGCATCATTNGTTGCTTCAAGAGCCTTACCAAACTCGGCATATGTAATATTGTTATTTGCTAAGAAGTTGGCTAGACCTAAGAGTCCGAATCCAACTTGCCTGTCGATATCTGGTGCAAGATATTCTCCAGATTTGTCAATCCCTGTCCTACTATGGAGCTGGCACAAATCGGACATACCTTCACGCATACCTTCTCGTATGTCGCCGATACGACAGGCTGACATATTGAGGTGCTGTAAGAGGCACGTTCCGCGTGAGGGCAAGTAAACCTCAAGACAGACATTCGACCAGATTCTGTTTCCATTTTTATCTTCCTTTATTTTGTTGAGCCAGATGTCTCCTCTAGCAATCCCTCTAATAATTGCTTCCTTGACTCCAGCTTCTGTATCACTCCAGAGTTCTGGGGAGAGGTCAACACATCGTTTAACCCATGGGAGTTCGTGTCTTTCGACTTGCACGAAGTCAATAATATTGGGGTGGTTAATATCAAGGTGCAAAACACAGGCACCGTTGCGGTACGTACCGCCTCTTCTAAGTATTTCATTTAATGTTGAATAGATTTTTGCGAATGAGACTGGTCCGCTTGCAACAAGCGTGTCAGTTCCTTTATTAGTTTTTGTTCCTGCTGGTCGTAATTTTGACAGGTGGACTGCAACTCCTGCTCCATATCGGAGAGCATGCGATACAAATTTCCAGCTCGCTTCGATTCCATTAGGTCCTTCCATTGAGTCTTCAACAACGAAGACTGTGCATGATACGGGCAGACGTGATGTTGGATTATCAATCCATGACTGGACTCGACCAGTCCTAGCAATTTTGTTAGCCATTATATGAGTGAATGTAAGTTTGGTTTTTTGTAATTAGGTCCTTTTAATATCTTTCCGTCTTCTCTTAGTATTGGTTTNCCATCTTCNNCTANNTTNGANANATTNCTTTNATGNANNAGNTNTAANGCTTTNTCNAANTCCCANCCCATNTTCACTGCNTACTGNTAACANACATAAACAAGNTCNGCNAANTCTTTAAGACANTCTTCTTTNNANNTNTCNGTANTCTCTNAACAACATNNCNTCAGCNNNAANAAANTCNNNGNACTCNTCNNTAATTAANNNANGTTGATANGNTCTAGCTNNTNTACTNTCTGAATNTTTNATGTTNTATNNNNTTCTAAACTCTTTGGCTTGTTCTAAATTCGATCTCATTTTGTAAGTAGTGGACTGCTTTTTGTAAATCTTCTATGTCGTTATCTTTATGACCNGCTCTACATGTATATTTAATTACGTTTCCAAGGTGGAATCCGAGTCGTTGGTCTCTAATAAAATCCCAAACATTAATGGAACCTCGTTTGTAGTACGAGGGTCCTTGGTCGTTGGTGGTTTCGGCCATTTGTCTATAAGGTTTTTAATNCAATTTGATAAGACGAAAGCTTGCTCCTGTAATGCCATCATTACTATTGCAATGTCTTCCTTTGTTGTTTCTGGTTTAGCAAGTTGAATCTCAAGCTGTCGCAGCTTCAAGTCTTGCTCCATCGTCAATTTTGTAATCGGAGGTGGGGGTCCAAAGGATTGGTTCTTTTTTCTCGTGGTCATAATCATTAGAAGTTAATATTCGAGCAAGTCGTGCATTTAATAAAGCATCTTCTTCAGTCATGCCTTTCTCTTCAAAGGTTTCTACAACAGCNTTCCATGTGTAGCCTTTCTCTTCAAAGATTTTTTCAGCACGTTTGATCCCAATTCCTGGCACACCGCTGTANCCATCAGTGTTATCACCAGCCATTGTTTGAATAAGATGCCACTTAGCACCCTCTTCAGGTGTAATGTCTACGGTTTCATTGAAGTCATATAACTTTCCACTGATCTGTCTCATATCTTTATCAGGTGAGACAATAACATTGCCTTCGTATTTAGTTGC
>FUFK010041863.1_pt1 | contig 22383 bp, 38 predicted proteins | sample 1021851 | NCBI WGS metagenome assembly FUFK01 (sample SAMEA51879418, study PRJEB19060) | metagenome
CATCATTCTAATCAATGTACACCTGGATCAACATCATTCTGGCTAATGATTCACATTGGTTATATTTATAAGATTTTATCATAAATTAGCATGATTTTGTAGACATCAATATTCATACCAATTATGCACCCATATCAGCACAGTGATAACTATCGGAATGTTCTTTACCTATTAGGATTGATCGCTTACCTTTGAGGAATCGGGGCCAGAAATCCCCGTAATAACAGAAACTTATAGTCAAAGGTGAGGATAATAAACATGATCCATAAAGGTCAGATACTGCCAAATGGCGCTACAGTTATCGACATTGATAGCAAAATCACATCATACGGGCGCGAGTACTATGTACTGGCAGATAGGGGCCATGAATACGTGACATGGGCTGTCGATCCTAACAGACCCGACTCCACGTCGTGGGGCCACTACTACAAGGACTTAGAGGCGGCGCGGAATAGCCTTTATAACCGTTGTAACCGATCTGAGGGCGCAGCGTAATGACTTATTCACAATATCGAGCAAAACTCCGAAAACTTTCTAGCCTGTACCGACGTGCGTATCGTAACGGTGCAATCATCAGNCAGGGAGAAAATGGCGAGTATGTGCATTGTCCTCACGCCAACAGCTGGGCCGCCAAGTATTTCCGATCTAAGATGAAAGCCCTGCGCAAAGCACACCCGCATCATAGCCGCCAATACGCTATTGATGCTCTGACCTAAACGACATCAACAATTCACCCACAAAGCCTCGCAACTGCGGGGCTGAGTCCGTAGAAGTACCCGATTAATCAAAAAAAAATAGGTGAGACTATGAACGAACGACTAGAAAACGAAGTAATCAGACAGCTAGGGTTAAGCTATCTTGAAGTTGATGAACTTCGGGACACGTTGCGAGACATCCGCGATTACGGTGCTGATGGTGGATTTAGCGGGTTTTGTTACTACGCTGACACGGTTAAATTTTCAGAGGAAAACAAAACAGACATCATGGCCGTGGCGCGAGACATGGCCGACGATTTCGGCTTAGACGGTGCTTACAGTCTGATAGCTGGGCTTAACTGCCTCAATGACATGACTGCTGACAGTGTAGCCGAAGCAATCCATAGTCCAGACTCTGAGGATTACACTTTCGTAATGAATGCGCTGGCATGGTTTGCCGCTGAGGAAGTCGCACGATCATACGATTACGAATAATTGGGCAGACTGCCTGCCCTAAATTACAGACCATAGCGCGTTATAAGTACCAGTGATGGCTCCTGGAGCGCGTTATCGCCTGTGATTATACAGGAACAACTTTAACGAAAGGTGAAAACATGAAAGTCGAATTAAAAAATCTGAAGCATTCAGAATTTGCCAGCCATGAAACAAATTGTTTCGAGGCCACGGTCTGGATAAACGGAAAACGTGCATTCCTCGCATCAAACGATGGTCACGGCGGATCAGACTACTACGCGCCGCTGGACGGCCAAGACAGGGCAGAGTTCCACGGCCTGCTGAATGATCTCATTAACCATTGTCTGACCCTGCCAAAATGGGGTTCTGAATTTGGCGGCGAGGATAATATGGACGTTACGCCCGAAATCCTTATTGGGAACCTTGTTAACGACATGCTCGACACCAAAAGGCTGAAAAAGCTACTCAAGAAAAAGGTTCTTTTTGTTAGCGAAGGCAGAATGTACCAGACGACATATGGCGGAAGCCGGAAAGTTGATCAGTATTTGATTGACAAAGTGCGAGAAGAAAGCCCCGAAGCCATCGTCCTGAACTGCCTCGCATTCAACGAGGCATTGACACTATATCGGGGTGAAGGCGCATGAAAATATTAGTAATGTATGAAAGCAGCGGGACAGTAAGAGAAGCTTTCAGGGCAAAGGGGCACGACGCCTTTTCGCTCGATGTTCAACCTGCTGATGACGGATCTCCGCACCATTTTGAGATGGACGCGGATGAAATGATGACCCTGATTGAATCGGGCGAGGCTAATTTTGATTTGATCATTGCTCACCCACCATGCACCTATCTAACCATATCGGCAGAATGGGCCTACAAGGACGGACCATTTCATCAGAAGATTGGGCCAGACGTGCTGACGGGGGAAGCCAGAAGGAAAGCAAGGTGCCACGCTTTGAAAACTGTTCAAAGAATCATGAATCTTCCTGTTGAAAAAATCTGCATAGAAAACCCTGTCGGTGCGATCTCGAAAGCAATCAGGAAACCTAATCAATATATCCAGCCATACGAGTTTGGGCACAATGCCAGCAAAAAAACCGGACTATGGCTAAAAGGACTGGCGCTTCTCGAATCCACAGAAAGCATCGCGCCTGATTATTATCATGAAGGCAAGCCGCGCTGGGGCAACCAGACGCCAAATGGGGCAACAAAGCTTGGGCCGTCCGGTGACCGCTGGAAGGTGAGAAGCAAAACTTATCGCGGAATTGCCGAAGCAATGGCCAACCAATGGAGCAAAAACGATGGATAACAACAACATTAATGAGGTAATGCAGGAGTCAGGATTTGAACTTCGAGACATGGGCAATGATTGCTCTGCATTTCAAAAAACACTAGGGCAACTTGTCAGGGAGAACGGAGACACTGCCGCAGTGTTTTTGTTGATCACAAATTCTGGTGATTTGTCGGCACCAGACAACCTAAGCGACGAGGCGACGGTTGGAATTTATTACACGGCCTGCGGCCTTGTTGAATTCGCAACAATCCTGAAGCGCAAAGTTACGGTTTCTGAGGCGCTGACATTCTGCGACCAGATGAAACAGGTAGAACCGCTGTAGCCCTTTATTTATGCGGCATCCAGGGGGTGTTCTGCATGAGGTAGGGTAGAGTTTTTTTTAACTTTTTTTAAGAGGTGAGTATATGAGTATTGTGAAATGCAACAAGGGACATCCGTTTAGCGACAAGATTCACAAAAACTGCCCCGCTTGTCTGCGAGGTGACCCGCCAGTAGCCCATTTTGACGGGAAAACTTACGAACGGAACCATGATTTCAAGCGGCTAACAGGTCAAAACCTGAAAGTATTTAGCTGCATGAAGGATGGAGTCTGGCGAACCCTGCCCGAAATAGAGGAAGTTTTAGGGGCTGGGCATTCTCAGGCTGGCATCTCTGCGCGGTTAAGAGACTTGAGAAAGGAGAAATTCGGCAGTCATACGGTCGATAGGCGACGACGAGGTAATGCGTCCAAGGGACTGCATGAATACCGATTAATTCTCAACAGGGAACAGGTCGTGACTGGAGTCGAGAAATGACTTATTCAATTAATTTGGACGTTCTGCCGTGGGCCGCAACGGATGCGCTCATCAAGCACGATCAGACGCAAGTAGGGACGTTAGGATACTTGGGCGTTGCGTACTTCTGGGCGCAAGATTACAAGCATTATTTACGCCCGATGTCAGTTGCTGGAAAAAGGTGGGTTCACACCAAACTCATCAAAGAGGGCCTCAGCGTTGACGGCGTTAGCGACAGACACCAATTGATCATTGAACAGGCATCTAAGCGATTTGCTCAAATTTATGAATAACGAAAATTTTAGCTTTTTGGGGCGCACGTTTGACATTGACAAGGCAAAAGCAATGATTGCCTGCGGCGAAGTTGTTGATCAGGGGCAAGTACCTATTAAGAATATCTGGAAATGGATCAATGTCATTGATGTTGATCAGGACTATGCCCTACAGATGACAAAGGATCACCTGCTTCAGCCCGTGATTCTGGCTAAGTTTGAAAACGAAGACCTGCTCATTGACGGTTACCATCGGCTTACCAAAGCAATGTCTATCCGCGTGGCAACATTACCGTTTGCGTCGATCCATGCTCAAGATGTATTGATTTAGTAGGCGACATTTAGTGCACTTTTTGTCGCTTGAGCGACATTTAGAACCTTTTTGTCGCTTGCAAGGCGACATCTTGGGCACTTTTTGTCGCTTTGGACAATTTAAAAGCATAACCCCGCATAAACAAAGGGCTGTAGAGGATACATGGTACCGGGAAAGGGTAACGGGTTTTAGAACTTAACGCCCATTTCTGTTAGCTGATCTTGATAATATTCAATCTTTTCCTGTAGCCAGTCCCTATCCCATTTCCAGGACTGCCTGGATTCCTCTTCCATTTGCTCAACAGCAAAGTCACCTATGGTTATACAGAGGTTTCGCCTGAACTCATGCGGCATGCCAGCCTTGTAAGTATTGCATCCAGGGCATTGAGGCCGACAGTTCGATTCAGAATAGCGAGTCGGAGACTGGGTTCGAGGCACATAGTGNCCGTTGTGCATTTGTTTGATTGGTTTGANGGTTTGACAGGTGAAACAAGCAACTGTCTCACCATCTTCGGAATAAAAGTTACGAATATATAAGCTGAAGACTCGATCCAACTTTTTTTTGAGCGTTGGAATTTTTTTTGGCTTGCTGATTGAAATAACCAGAATGTATGGTAGATTAAGAATTGAGCGAGGATGTCCGGCAAAGACTCCAGCTACATCGCCTGCAAAAGGTGAGGGAAAACAGGCAACTTACCTCAATTTCCAGCACCTTAAACCACGCTGTAGCCGCAGTCAACACGCATACACCTTTGTATTTTGAGGTATATCGACGTACTTGCTCCGCTTTCGGGGATAACAACGGCAGAGCGAATCTGTGAAGTGTGTGTGAGGTCTAACATTGAGACCGTGGACAAAGCAGGTAATAGTGGCAACTACAGGGGTAAGAGTCCCCAGGCCGGAGAGGACCAACTCTAAAAAATAGGTTCTGCATACCTGATCTCACACTGACATGTTTATGCCATAGGCCACTTAAGGTCTAAATGACTTCTATTGCCTGAAGAAACACAAATAATAACAGGGTATAAGCCAGGGTTATGATAGTTCCAAAGGTCAGAGTGATCAGAGACAATCGTTTCAACTTGATGAGGAACTGAACATGAAATCAACTGAAGATCTATTGCATCAACTTGATGGTCTGCAAGGTTCGTTACAGATCGTGCATAAGCGAGTTGGACTGGAAGGGGTGGAAACTCTGAGAAAAGCCATCAATGACCTGGAAGCCTACGTTGATCAGACGATCAGTGACCTTGAGTTTGAAGGCATGACAGATGTGGCGAGAGAGGCCAGAGGCGAATGAAAGAAGACATCTTCTTTAGTGTGGCTCTTGAACACATGCTCCTCATGTACGTTGTGCTCAGGGACGTTCACAGTGCCGCTGGCATTCATACGTTTCAGAAGAGTGATGAGCTTGTGAAGAGCTTTGANCTNGGNCTGATTCATATCGNAACCGTCCTGGAAGACATCATTGAAGACCTCGATGACGAGAACATTGACGACTACTTCAGTGAGTTCGTTCAAAACAACCGCTANNTGGTCGATCCAGACCTCATGGCAAGAAAAATAAAGCAAAGAATGGCAATGAGGATGTTNGATGAAGATTCAATTTGATCCAAAAGCGCGAGTGTGGATTGCCTTNGATAAGAAGAATGGNCGNCCCTACCTTGCAGAAGCAGAAACCATGACTGAAGCCAGCANTGCAGTCTTTGAAATGATNGAAGAGGACAANAATGAAACCATTTCCGAAAAAAGCAGTTAAACANCGTNAAGGCCCCGGCGGTAAAAGCCTCAGTTACATCACAGCCAGAGCTTTGATGGAGCGGTTAGACAGAGATGTTGGCCCTGCTAACTGGCAAACCAGATACCATGAGGTTGCAGGTAAGGTTTGTTGTGAACTGGGCATCAAGATTCGTGGTGAGTGGGTCTGGAAGTCCGATGGAGCCGGGGAAACCTCAATCGAAGGCGAAAAAGGCGGCTTTTCAGACGCATTTAAACGGGCTGGCGTCCATTTTGGCTACGCCAGGGAGCTTTATCCAGATGCTTTGCAAGCTAGAAAAGCGTTGCGCGAAGATCAGGCTACGGCATCACCCTATACAGAGGCTGAAGAAAGGGACATGTTTGAGGCCGAATTGAAGCGAGAAGCAAAGAGGCTTGACCAGTAATGCACTTCTTAATCAGAAATAATCTTTATGAGGAGTTGGCAAAGGTCAATTTGCCTGAAACAACCAATGTGCCTCAACTTATTGAGGTAATTTTTCGAGAAATTAATCGTCAGGAGTCTGAAAATGATCGCTCAACTGCAACTTGANGCCGATGCAATGCCGATCTGGGCAGTTTTCGATGAATGNGCGTTAGTCCAGTACTACAACGGCGAAATGTCCTCTGATGAGGTCACAAAAGCCATATGGGACGATTTTGGTCACGATATTGCCGTCAGCATCACTGTGGCGAAAGACTAATGGGTAAATATATACCAGACCGCGAAAAAGCGGGGGTAAAACTCATGAATCCGCAAGAAAGGCATTTAGCTGACCCCCTAAGTAGGGCTAAGGCTGTTCACGCTAAATGCTGGGATTGTTGCGCGTTTCAGAGAGAAGAAATCAGGCGGTGTCCAATGACCGATTGTAGCTTGTGGAATTTCAGGCCGTACAAATGAGCCTGGAAGACCTTGTATCGGCTGAAGACGGCTTGAGTATTTTTGTCTGGTCGCAACAAGATCAAGAGGCTTTTGTTGAGGCTTTCAATGACTTCCCCCCAGGGCAGAAAACCAAGTTAAAAAACGAGGTTCGCCGTCTGGAAGANGANGGGCAACGAATCTTTGAGGCTTATCTACACGAATTTTGTGGTGATGACCTTTGGATTGATCAAACACTGGCAGAGATTGGGCCAGAAAACTTTTCATTCATACTGGAGANTTATAAAGATGGAAGATAAACGGTATCCGAACGGCCTTTATGCAAAAGCGCCGTCGGAAAATGCACCTGATTTTGTTAAAGCTAAGTTAAACGTCAAGAAAAACGATTTAATAAGCTGGCTGCAAAGCGAATCACCAAAGCCTAACCAAAAGGGTGAAGAGTGGATAAATTTGCAGGTGCTGGTTTCTAAAAGTGGTAATTGGTATTGCGAGGTCGATGACTGGCAACCGAAAAGCCCCAAAGACGCGGCAACGTCGGACGACGATTTTGATGATGACATCCCCTTCTGATGAGTTATTTAAGATCAGATAAAGTGACATGGCAGTTTCTCTGGAAGCCGCCTCTTGTAGAGGCTGCTCCTGTCAAACCAAAACGACCATTGTGCGGTGCCGTCATTGAGCGGAACGGTTACAGAATCTTTGTGTTGAACCAATGAAAATGCTCATTTCATAAAGGAGAGATTATGGAGTTTGAAGAGTTCTGGAGACACTACCCCAAGAAGGTAGGGAAGAAAGATTGCCATAGGATCTGGAGTAAGCTGGGTGCGGATGAAAAACGCAGCATCCAGGAGACACTCCCAGAGAGGGTCAGGACTGATGCTCAGTGGAACGAGGGAAAGTTCATCCCTAATCCTTCAACCTACTTAAATCAGGGACGATGGGATGATGACTATCCCAGGCTAAAGACTTTTGGGAATTACAGTCTGGCCAACCCGCAGTTAAGCATTTGTGAGGAGTGCAACAGTCATCCTAAGTCCAGAAGGCATGAGGAGATTTGTAACCAGAAACAGCCCTACTTTGACGGCTGGATTGGGGGCAAGAAATACAAGTTGTGTAAATCGGGTTCAGGAGTGGTGTGGGTCTGATGGATGTGCAGCACGTAGGGATTGATGCGGAAGATTACGAGCAGGCTTTACACATTGGCGAGGTCATAAAACGAGCGGGGTTTAAAGGAGAAGTAGTGAACAGGTCATTAGAGCAAAACGACTGCCTACATAAGTGGTGCAGGATCATACGAGATCATCTTCAGGAGAACGGCGTAAAGCTGCATGAGGGCGCGGTAAAGGAACTCATCCTGACGGGACTGGGAAACACTAAAAAAGTCGTCGTAAAGGGCATTAAGGCGGCTTCTGACCCTGTTTTTAGCCGCTTTTTAGACTTGATAGAGGGTTATCTGGACAATCCTGACCCAGAGGTAGAACGTCGGATACGGCGCGGTATAGCTCACTTCAGGGGCGATACGAAGATTGACGTAGCAATGAGGTCGTCACAATACAAGCAGCTAGAAAGCGACTTATCTGTTGCGGAACAACGCCAGGGGATTATCTCGATGAACGAGTTGCTGACTAAGGTTGAGGTATGGGCTGCAACCGACCTGGGGTTAAACTTAGCGATGGCAGAAAATGAGCGAATAAAGCAACAGTCCACTGAAGATTGGCTGCATGACTATGACAAGGCTTCCAAGAAAGAAGGCGATTGAGGACAAAAGATGAGCGACACACTTGTTGCTTTCTTAATTGGCTTCTCAATATGGCCCATGCTTTTCATTTCGGCTTATGTTATGAACAAGCTTTTCCCTGACAGGCAGGATCATGGGCATTAATCAGGCAACCCCGGAAGAGTGGGATCAGGCATACAAAAGGCATTACCAGATGGATATAAACAACATACTTACTGAGAACTTCCAGGTCACCGTGGTCAGGGAGTTCTGCAAGGTACATGCAGAGATTGCGGAAGATGAGAGTGTACGCGAAGCCTGTAGCGTATTGCTGGAGTACTGTAAGCCAGTATCTAGTTGATGCCAGCCCTTAGCCTAGCTTCCTTGATTTCTTTCTTTCTCTCTCTTTCTAGTTTGCGCTCCGCACCGCCAAACAGCCAGTAATAAGAGGCTTTACCAGCAACAGGGATGTCTTTAATTACTTTGTTGAACTTTTCTGGGTCTGCTTCTTCATCCGCAGTTGCAGCCTCTATCCCCGCTTTAGCAATGGTAGAAAATATTTGAGGGGTAGCAGGCGCAAGCAGCTCTACCGCAAAGTCTCCAATATTGCCTGTTTTAAGGTACTTTTCTCTGCTGTATTCATTTAAAAACATAATCGACATTAATGTTTCAAACGCCTTGTCGGGCATTTTTTCCGGCCTAAATTCCTTGGTTTGCATCCAGTCCCTGACAGTAGCAACGCTTCCTCCAGACATGCCCATATACGCCGCATATTTAGTCAGGTTAGTAAACCCCTTGAGATAATTGCCTGATCTCATCTCGTCTATTGCCGTTCTTTTAACTAGGTCAAGCTGCCTTAGAGCAAAAGACTTTAAGGCATAAAAAATTCTGCCGTTGGGAGCGTTTAAATAGTTTTCAGGCATCTCTGATAAAGAGATCGGTTGAGCATCAGACAACTCATTGAAAAGTAAAAGCCTTACATTTTCTGTGTTTCTTCCAGCCTTTAAATCATCAATTAAAGACTTTGTTTCTGCGCCAAAAACATCACTCCAGTTTTCTGCAATTTTTTCAGGATTCTTATTAGCTAACTTTATATTTTTCCGATAAGCAGCATTAATTACTGTATCTTTGCCAAGCCTATCTATCCAACGAAAACCGCTGGCTTTAAGAGTAAAATCAACAATATTTGCCCCTATACCGTTTGCCTCTATGTCGGCGGCTATATTTCTAATAACGCCTAGCTCTTCTGCTGAAGTTATCCCCTTATTTCTTGCAGCCCCACCTAACCCTTTAATTGTGTTTATAACACCATTCAAATATGCAGATGTTCCAATGTCGCCTAGCTGAATGGCTGCTGAATCAAATTGACCCAGGAGAGATGCAGTCTGTAAGTTTCTAAGGCCAGCAATAAACCCGCTTGATGTTTGTTCGCCTTGATCAAAACGAGCAGACAAGATAGCTTTGAGGTCGCCTATCTGCTCATCTGATAGGTTTTTTTCTGCCGCAACTAACGCGCCTACGCTTTGGTCTGTATCTAATGTTCCATCTTTTTTGGCAACGCTTCCCTCTCCAAAAAACTTTCTTTTTTCAGACTCCTTAACAGCTTTATTTATATAAAACATAAGTGATTCAGGGGCGCTGTAGTAATGCTCTTGCATTGCCTCGTCAAGCTCTTCAATCCTTCTTTGCTTCGCTATTGAAATGCCTTTTTCATGCTGGGCTTTTCCTGAAAGGAATTGATTAGTCAAAAGATCGGTGTCGCTTTCATCTAGCTCTGCCCTACCGCTAAGACCTTTTTTCTTTGCCTGCCTATCCAAATATCTTTTGAGATCTGTTTCTAGCTCTCTGCCTAATGTTTCCATTAAGCCTTTCATGTTTTTTATCTTCCTGGGAAAGTAGTCAACTGCGTAATCAACATCTATCCCAGAATCTGTTAGATCTCTGTAAATGTCATCTAAAATACCTCCAACCTCATCAACAGTTTCTGTTAATTCAGGGAAGTGTTCCTCTGATATTTGTTTAGCCTCATCTCTTTGATTGTTCATCAAGGCTCTTTCAAAAGCTAAATAATTATTGTCTTTCTTTTTTTTCAGCTTAGTAGAACGCTGCAAAAAATTGCTCGCTCTCTCTGTGTAGCCAGCAGTCTTTTCGTGCGTTTTCATTTCCAGCTTGCGAAGCCTCCCAAAAACGGAAGGACTAATTTCTCTCACCCTAGTTGATATTGGCGTGACAGTTCTTTCTATTAATCCTGCTGTTTTTTGAACAGAAGGAATAGCGTTTTCTTGATTAATTTTAAACTTTTCTATTGCCTCACCAGAGGGAAGCCTGACTTTGTTTTGCGCTGACACTTCAAGCATGTCTGCATCTGAAATCCCCAAAACGTCTTGCGCTTGTTTCAAGCTATCTTGAGGCGATAAACCATTTGCTCTAGCTGATAAAACTTCTCTGTTTATATTCTCAGAAGCTTTGTTTATCTTTTCATTGTGTTTAGCAGACCTTCTTTTAGCTGCCACTGTTCTCGCTAAATTTTCTACCTTGTTTGCCAACGCGCCACCACCAGCGCCAATAGCCGCTGCTTTTGTTAGATCGACAACATTAATGTCATCTTGGACTATTTGTTCAGAAAGCTCCGTTTCAACACCCAGCCCTGCACCAGTCGTCATAGCCCCAAGCAACCCCTTCCCAAAAACAAGACCGCTNGTAGGAGTAGCTANTGCTTTTGCAAAAGACCCAATAATATCGGCGGAAGCTGACTTTCCTTGCGATTCTTGAAATTCAATAACATCTTGATGCTCCTCAAGAACGCTTTGGCTTCTCCTGCTTCGCAAGAATTCCTTTCTTTCTGGATAGCTCATAGCCATAAACTCTGCGCCATAAAGCTTTTCTGGAGAATCGTAACTAAAACCTTCCCTGTCTATGCGAAACTCGCCCATTGGAATTTTAGCCTCAAGAGCTAATCCCCAATTTTCATAATCTGCATTTGTAGAGTCCCACGCGTACTCAGCCTCATCAAACCAAGTAACGTCTTTAGGCGCATCATCTGGCGGCTGATGTTGCACTTCTGTTTTATTTAATGCACTAGCAATTAACTCAGCGGCTTCTTCTTGCGTTGGAGGACGGTCAGCAGTGATGCGAACCTTTGCTTGTGTTGCAGGATCTATCAGAGTGTAGTCAGGCATTTATGTCTAACCTTATGGCTCTTCAATTATTTGTATATTTGATGCGTTAAGATCGCTTGAAGGAAATAATCCTTTAACCCAGTCAACCCAATTTTTGGTTTTAGTTATGTCAACTTTCCCTAAAGCTTGCTCATAAGCTTCTTTTGAGCTTTTAACTTGATTGCTATCTATTAGCTCTTGAGCAATAAAAGCAAATTGAAGCTGTGCTTGTTGCTTCTGATCTAGTTCTAAATCAGCATATCCTGGCTTTTGAGTTAAATAGATGCCCGCAAAATCTAAATCTTGCTTTCTTATTTTGTTAACTTTTTCTGAAACATCTTGTATTTTTCCTGCGTCAGTTATTGGCATCCAATTTTGAGTATTTACATCATAATAACCAATAAACTCATCTTCTCCTGGCCTAGAAACATCCGCTGTAAAAACAACTTTTCCATCATAAATTTGTGTTTTTCGGTTAGAGATTTTTGTTTCTTGCCCTTGAGATCTAGCAACCATTAGCTGGCCTACTTGAGCAGCGGTGTAAATGCCATTTTTGTGAGCCTCCGCAATGTCATCCGCCCCCATCTTTCTTAAATTAGCTACGCGAATGTTTTTGTCTCGCTCGTCTTCAGCAACTCTTAACAAAGCACTAAATTGACCATCGCTTAATTCTTGAATACCTTCTGGCCCTATTTGTTTTACAATGGCTGTATCGCCAACATTAGATGCTTCAATTAATTTATTTCTTGCTGCTTCCCCTTGTGACGCTAATGTTATATTTCTCAAATATTGTCGTCCGGTAGAAGCCGTAATTGCTCCGCTTCTTAAAAGAGATGCCCCAACCTCATCGCCTAAAGCAACTAACTGATTAGCCAAATCTTCTGTTGCCACAATAACAGCCTCGCTGCGCGCCTGCTCTTTTTGCGCCTCTTTAAATTGCAGCAAAGATCTCCCTAATTCTGCTCTTTTAACTGGGTCTTTTTCTTGACGCATTTGTGCTGTCAAAATTTGTATTTGCCCCTGGTATGTTGCAGGGTCATATTGCATTAACTCTTTTCTTTTTTTTGCTTCAACTGCCTGCCCAGGCAGTCTGCCAATAGCCGTACCAAGGTCGAAAAGACTTTCAGTCATTGCTGGCCTGCCTAAGTTAGCCAAGAATCCTTGTGAAAATGTAGCCATTACTTTTCTCCTTAGACTATTACGCTATCCGCCAAACAAGCCGCCTAGTGCGGCACTTGCTATTCTGCCACCTACGCCACCAGCAATATTAGCCTGACCCAAGCCTGCTTGGAGCAACGCTTCAATACCCGAAACATAAGTCTGGCCGTAAGTGCCTGCTTGTTCCGATATAGCTTGTCTACGTTGTTCTGCTGCTGTCATTCCTGGCTGCACTGCACTGAGCAATTGTGCTTGTGGAACGTAACCAGCGGCTAACATGCCTGATCCTAGCGCAGCCTGACGCTGCTGTTCTTCGCCTGCAAATTGCATAGCGTTTAATATGGCTTGGTTTCTAGCCTCTGCCTGTGCTTTTTCCATTGCAAGAGCTTCAGGGGTTCCGCCAAACATGCCTGTACGAACACCTAACCGACCTTGCGCGGCTAGACGCTGCTCTAAAGCAAGCCTCTGACGCTCTTCTTCAGGAGACATTGCCGCCCTCATGCGCTCGTACACTTCCTGCTCACGTTGCGCTATTGGTGTAGCTGCCTGACCAAAAAAGCTTTCGGCTCTTTCTAGTTGAGCCTGCTGTAAGGCTTGCTCTTCAGGTGAAGTCTCTAGCTCATACGTCATTTCTCCCGTAGCAGGGTCTTGCATCATGCCAAACTGTCCACCAGTCGCGCTGGTCACAGTGTATGGCTGAAATTCCAAACGATCTGAAAGCTCTGATGCTAATCCACCTGTACGAAGACCTGTTACTGGATCGACTTGAGCGCCAGCCAAATAATCCCTGGCTTGTTTTCCTATCGCCCCAATATCGCCATAACCTTTTTCTGCTAGAGCAATACCTGCTGCTGCCGCTGCTCCTCCAAAAAGGTCGTCGAGTCCTAAGTCAGCCCAAAACCCTTTGTCTTCTTCGCCATTAGCCATTAGGAAGCTCCTCGATTGGTCATATAATTCTTCATAGCGTTTTACCTAGTAATGCTAGTACGTTTATTTCCTGTAGTGATATTTCTTTACCATCAACATCCGCTTCCATGTTGATAGATAGCGTTCCGCCGCTGCCTGTAGCATTTACATTTTCTCTTGACGTAAATTTGCCCTGTGAAAACTGGCCTATATTGAATTCATCTACATTATATTCAGAAGTTGCGTAGTCTGATAACGTGACGTAGCCCGATCCAGACGACGTTTTAAAGTCATAAGCCCAGCGAAAAAACAACGTAGCCCCTTCGCCACCAAATATTGTTGGCCTAATCTTCTTGAGAAACTTAAGTTTAGCAGGGTCGCCAAAGGACAACTCAGGGCTAGTGTACTGAAAACGATACGTTCCGCTGTTGTCATTGTAGCCCGTGTATTGCCCTATACCGTTAGAGCTTCCTATTAATAAATCACCGTTACTTTTACGCTCAAAACAAGTAAACCCAGTTCCAGGCCAGCGTGTTGCCCTATAAGATCCGTTTTCTATAGTCCCCCGTACATCAAAACAAAAAATCGTGTTTTGACCCACAAAGTTCATCAGATAGAAGTTTTCTTCAGGGTAGTAGGCAGACCTGTAAAACTCCGACTCTGATGTTAGTAGAGAAATAATGTCTTTAGTAATTGTCCCTGAAAGACTGCTAATCGGCATGGACTTCTCTTGGATTGTCCTGCCAAAGCTTTTAAGTCCTGTCTGGGACAAGAATAAAACGTCTGTGCCTGTGTACTGTACAGTGTCTCTATCTACGCAACCAACACCAGCTACAGTGTCTGCTAAAGTCATACTTGCTGGAGTTTCAGCGCCTTCGTAAACAACTATGCTTTGCTTACCAAAAATAATTAAGAAATCATTATGTGCTGCAAGAGCAACAATCTCATCATAACCGTTAGGCCAGACTTTAGAGATATCTATAGAGCCTGACGATCCTCCTGTCCAAATATGCCCTGACAGCAAGTCAGACCAGTAAACAGTAGACTTATCAGTAGAAAAGTCGGCTGTCCACAATCTACCGTAAGCCGCAAGGACTTCATTGCCGTACATTGCAGACGTTAAGCCAGCAGCACTATTAACTGAGCTTAATGTAACTACATTGCTATTAGCACCGCCTGACGTACCTGATGCAACTGTATTGTAAATTAACGGCTGATAACCACGCTGGTAGAAGTACATGCTGTCGTTAAAGTTGACCATCTTCCAGTTGTCAGCAGATATGGTGTAAGAACCAGGGCTTTCATCCGATAACGTTGTTGTACCACTTAGTATCTTGTTGTTGCCTACTGAGAATATCTTGGTTGTCCCAGCAGAGTTTTTAAACTCTTTAATTGCGCGTAGGCTTGCAGTGCCTAATTCAGTTTTGTTTGTTGTTGTAACACTAAGACCTTTACGCGCAGCAATACGCCCACGCTGGTCAATCACAGCATTGTCAGCTACTTCAGCAAAAGAAGGATCTTGTGCTAAAGGAGAATCTTCTGTGTTTATACCTTTGAACGCTGGTGCGACAAGGTTAATGCTACTTAACTGCTGTGCCATGCTTTTCTCAAGGAGTATAAAAAATTAGTTCTTCAGGATGCCTGCCTGCATCGTGTGCAATAGCATCACCCAAGTATCTGTTAGCAATCTGGAAGTATTCTGCCGTAGACGTACCGCCTGTCTCTCCTCGCTCCCTGGTTGCTAGTGCAACGGCAAGCTGAATAACAGGAGTCTCAGGAACGTCTAGCGTGTCCGTATCTGCACTAAGCACAGCATTTCGCTTAACAACATCAACTCTTAGTGAATAAACCGCATCGGGCTTTGGGTAAACGTCTATTGTTTGATCGCCGTTAGTATCTACACCACCGTATGTATAGTAATTCGGCGCACCAGTAGCAGGCGTATTAATGTAGTACTGCTCATCAAACCAGTTATTAGTCTGGTACTGCATGACAAGATTAGACGTATCGTTAATAACATTAAGCTCTTTTACTTTGTCTGCGCTACCTGTCAACGAGTAGTTAGATGTATCAGCAACCGTATTAATCGCTAGTGTTGTTCTTAATGCAGACCAGTCCCATGCGCTTTCTACAAGATCTTTAGCGTCATTAACCATGTCGCCTATCAGCTTGCTGTATGCGTCAAACGATACGGTGCTGACCTCGTTTTCTCTAAGCCTTCTTAGAACGCTATTAACTAAATTGAGATAAGTCATTAGATCATTCCCTTAAATAAACTGTCTTGTATAACCCTATCAAGCGCATTCATTGCTGGATTTCCTGCTTGTTGATATAAGACAGGAACAAACCCTGGTGGCTGATACGGTATTCCCGCCATGTATCCTGTGCCAGTATCGCTAAACATACCGCCACCACCGCCGCCACCGCCACTAACATCTTCAGGCGGATCTTCTGGTTCACCTGTTGTCGGCCCAGGAGTAACTTCAGGAGTAGGTGTCTTATCATCTATTACAGTAACAGTGCTAGTTGTGCTGCTTTTTTCTTCGTCTATGGGAGGATCATCTCTAGGAGGCGGAGGATCAGCTATAGGCGGCAGTGTAGTTGTAGTAGTTGTATTATCATCAATAGGAGGATCTTCTTTAGGAGGGTCAGGGTCTGGAATAATTGTGGTTGTAGTAGTTGTATTATCATCAGGAGGTATTACGCGAGTTGGGTCAGTCGGAAAAGCTCCTCCAAATATACCCGTCCAGTCTTCATCTCCATCCTGCCATTTGCTAAAGATGTCTCCAATAAAATCTTGAAGATCACCTAAAAGCTCTGCGCTAATCCAGGGAGGCGTATCAACAAGCGTGCCATCAACTCCAATATAGTCTCCGTTTAGCATTATATCTTGTATCACTGCCCAGACTTCTTCTGGACTACCAGAGTCAAGAATATCATTTACTCTATCGACAACCTGCCCTGGTATCTCTCCTATTTTGCCAATTGTTTCCCCTATCATGTTGCCTACGTCAGTTCTAATTTGTGTAGGCGTTTTCCACGTTCCATCAGGATTTTTTAACGGTATTTTATTAATACCAGACTCTACTATTTCTGGAAGACCAGGAATTGAAATTAAAATATAGTCCGGCGTCGGCCCTTGCCACTCAACACCTATTCCACCCCCTGACAAAGCAATCTCTTGAAGAATGCTATTCATAGCTTGGTCTATAGGAGTACCTTTATTAATTTCGTCAAGTATTTTTCTTATTGACTCTTCATCTTGAGCAAAACTTGTGGCAGAGCTTAAAAGCTGATCTCTTGTTAGATCGTCTGCCGTCCCTCCCCCGCCAAAACCTGGATCTGTTGTACCGGGGTCTACTATTGTTGTTGGAGGCTCTGTTGTAGGCTCTGTTGTAGGCACCTCTGTTGTCGCAACAGGAGGAGTTGTTGTAGGAGCCTCCGTAGTTGTCATCATGGGTGGCCTGGTTGTTGTTGGCTCCAGTGTTGTTGTTGGATCTAGTGTTGTTGTTGGCTCCTGCGTAGTAGTAGGACTAGGTGTAGTCGTAGGACTGGGTGTAGTCGTAGGACTGGGTGTCGTAGTAGGGCTAGGCGTAGTAGTAGGACTAGGCGTAGTAGTAGGGCTAGGTGTCGTAGTAGGGCTAGGTGTCGTAGTTACAGGGTCAGGCGTAGGCGTAGGCGTAGGAGTAGTAGTAGGAGGAGGCGGCTCCGTATACCTTTGTGTTGTCGTAATTTCTGGAGTAGGCGTTGTTGTTTGCCTCGGCAGCAGCGTAGTTGGCTCTCCTGGAGGAGGCGGCGGTGATGGCGTTGTCGTTGTCGGCTCTGCCGTGGTCGTAATAATTTCTTGCTGTTCTGTATCAATCCGCCTGTCTAATTCTCTAAAAATTGCCTCAAGAATCATGTCCTGAGTTAATACTGGACTAAATACAGGCAATAAATCCCATCTAATACTTACCCCAAACCCTCCATCGTAAGTTTTACCTTCAAAAAAGTCTGACCACCAACCAGGAGTATAACCACCTGCCATCATGCTTATAGCTGCACCAAGAGATAGCTCGTCGTCATAACCCATGACTTGGGCAAACTCATCAGCCGACAGACCAGAAAAAAAGTCATACAAGGTTTGTAGTTCGCTTTCCCTTGTTGGCGGGCTTGTTGCTGGTGGCGCTGTTGGTGCTGGTGTTTGCCTAATAGGTGGCCTTGTTCCTGGAGGAGGAGGCGTACCCCTAGTACGCGGTGGTTTTGTAGTAGCTTGCCTTGTTGTAGTTTGCCTTGTTGTAGGCGGCACTGTTGTTCTGGGCGGTTTTGTAGTGGGCGGTCTAGTAGTTGGAGGTTTTGTAGTAGGTGCCCTTGTTGTCCTAGTAGTGGGGGGTCTAGTAGTGGGGGGTCTAGTTGTAGACGTATATTGAGGCGGTAATGTGTATTCAGGCGGTATTGATATATTTATGCCCGGAACAAAATTAGGAGCTGCTCTAATTCCGCCAAATCCAGAAAATAAGCCAGCAACAGAGTCATTAGCAGCAGGTAGTTGTGCGGACGTAACAATAGGCAACCCTTCTGGCAGGGTAAGACCTGACAATCCGCTATAATTTCCTGAAAAAAGCCCGCTAACCATATTCTTTACCCAGCTATTGCTAACACTCTATTTTGCAATCTTTTAGCGCGTTCCGGGGTCTGTTGCGCCCATCGAGAATTCATCATCTCCATTGCAACAATTCCCCACGCCTCCTGAGAAACACCATGATTCATGTTTTGAAACTTGCTGAGTCCAGTTTGACCTAGCTGAAAACACATATTAACCAAAATATGCCTCATTTCTTGAGGGATCTCCTCCCAATTGCTGTATATCCCCTTACATCCAGCAATAGCTAACTGTATATCGTTTTGAAAAAGCTCATAACACCGCTCTTCTGTAATGCCTTCCTCTTCTGGTACGTCATCATAAGCCCCATGCACCGGAAGATTAGATTCTGGGTCAGTTGGTAACACTTTATGGCCGATCCCCACAGTTTTGTGGTTTTCACTACACATGTAACAATGAAGGATCTTTCCTTCATCAGAAGCTATTTCTTCGTAAACCTGTGTGACATCAACGCTCATTTGTTTTTACCTGCAAAAACCTGGCTTCCAAAGAACACGCTTACAACGCCTCCAGTCGCCAGAAAATACATGTTAGCCATGTCTGACAGCAGCACAGCGGCATCATCTAGCCCAAAAAAAGAACAAATAGCCACGCCAGAGGGGTACAGCAACATTCCAAATAACGCGAACCAAACCATATTTCTTTGAGCATCGCTTTTCTCATGCAACATCTCCAATTCTTGGAGCCTAGCACTGATTTCTAGCTCAGAATCACTCACTACGCCATCGCCATCAGCGTCATATTTAGCGTAATTGCTTCCTGGCTCTAGTTTTTTAGCACTCACCTAGTAATACTCCGGTGATTTGCTCATTTTTACATAGTTCAGCATAAAATGATCTTTGATATAGCTGCTTCCTGGTCGGCCAAACTCTAACAACTTGTTGTGTCGTCGCATTAGAGGCGGAACCAAAGGAACAATGTCTTTGCCATGACGATACTGAGATACTGGCACCTTATCTAAAATCTTGAGTCTTCCACATCGGGGCGCACCAAACGTCACGATCTGTAACGGCGGTATCTCATCACGCACCATTAGCGCCCCTACAATCAAAGCAACCGCCCCACCCAGGGAATGCCCTGTTAATTCAATCTTTTTGTGATCAATATCCCTTTCTAAACAAACACTGGTGACCTTGTTGACCAGTCTTTTAGATGCCCTGAGAAACCCTGCCGGACACCACCCAAGTTCGCGTGTCCACAATGGCAGGATTCTCAGATCTCGAATCGCGTCTTTAGGCTCATCTGTTCCGCGAAAAGCGAATACATTCTCCCGAACAATGACTTCGATGTTGGCTTCCTCAAAGTCCGACTCTCGATAACTTTCAGCACAGTAATGGCTGAGTTCTTGATGACTAGCCACCAGGATTCCTTTCATCAGGATCTAGTTCGCAGTCAACATGGTCGTTGGTTCTAGTAAGCTCAAAAGGGTCATTGCCTATAAAAGGAACTGATGAAGGCAATTGTATCTTTATCGACTTAGTGCCACAGGTTGGTATAGCAGAACAACTAGACACAAAAAGTATTGATGTAAAAACTACAGCTTTCATTCAAATAACTCCGTTCCACGTGGAACCATCTTTGGAATACAGTATGCGCTTACGTTTTCCTGCATTCTGTACCGTTTAATTTGTGATGAACTAGCCCTGCCTTCTTCAATGGCAATAGCAAACTCATTACATCTATAAATGCTTGAAAACAACATCTGCTCATTGCTTACTGTTTCTCCGCTGACTATAACAACCAGCAGGAATGCAATAATCATTTAGCACTCTTTTACCTCTATTCCTGAGTTTTCGTATGCTTTAAACATGCACTTGTCCATATTTTGCATCTTGTTTTCGTAATCTATTCCGCTGAAGTCTGCAAAGTCACTTAATGTTCTTTTGTCCCCTAGGCCGTGAATCCCGCCTACTTTTCCCTGTAAAACCAGATCTACCTTCTTTTGCCCTCTTTTTATTAAAGAGTCCTTTTGTTCCCTGAGTTCTTCAGTGTTATGCCCTTCCCAGTGTAACTCCCGTTTTAGCTCCGCATTTTCTGTGTTATACCAGTGATACAACGGTATATTAGGAACATGGACTATATCCCATCCGTTTGTGAAGGCTCTTAATGCCAGCGTTGTTTCTTCTCCTGAAAAGTAAATCTGGTCATCATAGGGAACCTCTTCCACAAACTTACCAGAGGTAAAAATAAACCCTGCTGCTAAACCAAATCCTCTAAAATACTTATTACCAGGGATAATGTGCGCCCTTTGACTGGAGTGATACCCAATCTTAAAAGGCTCATGCAACAACATCACAGATGTATGATCGCTGTCTTCGGTTGTTCCCCTAAATATGTACTCCTCATTTGTATTAAAAAATCCTCCTTTCGGAGCTATAACATCAAAAGCTGGCGGGTATCCAGTAATCACTGGTTTATCAAACCAAGACAAACAGTTGATGTACTTTTCAAGTAAATTAGCATCCCAGTTCTTTTCAAACATGGTGTGAGAATCTACTTGTACAAAAATCTCCTCTCCGTTAAACAGGTTTTTTTGAATAACACTTCTAGCCCAGCAAGCTCCTCTTGCATATCGTGGTTCACATGTTTTGTATCTAACATTGCATGGAACCTCTATGTGGTTAAGCGATTGATCAAAAACTCCTAAAACTAAATCACGCTTATATTTAGCGTTCTCTAAAGCAGACTTTATAGTGTAAGGAAGTATAGGATCTTGGTAAGACGCTATAGATAAGAATATTTTCACAAGTGCCTTGTCTTTTTTCCATATATTACCTTATTCCGTTGGGCGGTTCTCTATAATCCAAACTACAGCCCATATTAGTACCATGCAAAACACCCAACCCAATGCAACGGTGCTGCCTATTTCAATGTATTTCTTCATCTCCTTTCTTTTTCTTTTGATCCTAGCAACTTCTTTTTCATGGGCTATACGAGACTCTTCCATTCGGCCCTTAACGCTGTTGTACAAATCTCCCTGGCCTTGGATCAAACAAATATCTTTAAATTGTCGATCAAAATTCTCTAATTGGCGTTTAGCACTTTCCATAGCCAAAGCCTCTTTATATGACATCTTGCCAGCCTTAGCGCGTTCAACATCGTTGTATTTTTCTGAGGCTTCTCCCCACTTTGACACGATGCCTTGCAGGCTTTTACCATGACCTGCTGTCTCCTTGAACGTAGCCAGCCCTTCGTTCAGAGCCTTTAACGCGGATAAAACCGCTGCGACTTCGCCTATCATCCTTGTTCACAGATACCGAGCCAAAAACACCGACGCTAGAATAAACGGATAAACGCCCCACAAAAGATGCTCCATGCGATCCATCCTGGCAGAACCACGCTCTAAACGCTCCTCAATACTTTTGAAACGTAACGCGCATTCGCGCTCATGGGCTTCCAAGTTTTTCAACACTAAACCTCTATGCTTACTCTTTTAGATAAAGAAATAGACTCAGTTTCTAAGCGTTTACCTTTAGCTTTATAGATCTCAAACTGTTGCTCTTCCCTGGCTCTTTTGAGTGTTTCCCCTTTCGCAGCGTCTTCTAGCTGTTGTTGCTTTTTGTTTGCAACGGCCTGCCAGTTGACCTGCTGAAGAGAAGAAGAGTCTACCTTCATTAACTAGCCGTGTAGCCGTTGCCAGCAGTGATAGCAGCATTTGAAGCAGCCATGTCCTCACTACCCCAATCATCTTTAGCAACCATGAGTTCAAGGTGAGCTACGTTACGATCAACACNATCTTGTCGCTCNTCAGCTTCCANTTCATCATCCCTGTTACCAGCAACAATATCGTTNATNAGGTCTACACTNTGGCCCATAGCCGTGTAGTCNTGNGCTTTTTGATCATCATCTCTTTCGTCCATTTTCAGACTCCTTAGTTAAGATTTACGATTCTAGTGCCTCAATACGGGCAGTTAATGCATCTACTTTTGCAGACAGTTCTTGTACTGCTTTGACCAATGGAATAACAAACATCTCACGCGATACTTGCTGTACTCCATATTGATCTTCCTTCCAGCCACCAAAGTCTGATACACCTGCTGTATCCAACGCAGCCTTTACCTCTTGTGCGATAAAGTTGTGCATGGTCGCATCAGTGTTCATCTCATTATCAGCAGGGTCTTCTTTGTAAAGATGTGCTAATTGAGAATCTGAGGAATCTAGTTCATGACTTGCTTTCCAGTTGTACTTAACTGTTCTGAGGTCATTAATGAACGATAGTCCTAGCGTTTGATTAGCTATATTTTTCTTTAAGCGTTCATCAGAAGAACGTGACCAGTTAGCATCGGTATCAAAATCATTAGTTACGACATTGCTTGCTTTACCAAAAGAAAAGTCGTCAGCAGCGGCATT
>FUFK010064684.1_pt1 | contig 22382 bp, 16 predicted proteins | sample 1021851 | NCBI WGS metagenome assembly FUFK01 (sample SAMEA51879418, study PRJEB19060) | metagenome
AAGAAAATGTCCCATCAAAAATAAATAAAGATCTATATGAGAAGCTTGCTATGGAAGTTAAGAATAAAAATGAATTTCGTGATGAGATCAGAAAAAGAATGGAGAACGAGTCTTTGACTCAAGAAAAAACTCTCACAAAAGATTCTATGTATGAGCTTCTCCTAAAAATTAACAAATTTTCTGCACCTCAATGCACCATTAGAGAGCAATCTGAATTAATGAGAAAAGAAGCTCTTTCAAGAATAGGAAGAAATCCTGAGGAGGAAAGTGATAATGATCTTTTTCCTCTGGATACTTTTAAAGAAAATGCTGAAAAGAGAGTGAAACTTGATCTTTTATTCACTGCTTTATTAAATCACTATGATTTAAAAGTGAATCAAGATGATCTTAAAGAATTTATTGAGGAAGAAGCAAAAAGATATAAAGATCCTAAACAATTTGAGACTTGGGTATATAATCAACCTAACCAGTTGGATCAATATAGAATGATAGTTCTTGAGAATCAGTTGGTTGAAAAATTGGATAATGATCTTAAATCAAAAGATAAGGTTATTAACTTTAAGGATTTATCGAAATACTAATGGAAGAACATAATTCAACTTTGATACCTATGGTAGTTGAGCAGACTGCCAGAGGAGAACGTGCTTTTGATATATATTCAAGGTTGCTGAAAGAGAGAGTTATTTTCCTTACTGGACCTATAAATGATCAAATCTCAAATCTGGTAGTTGCGCAGTTATTATTTCTAGAATCTGAAAATCCTAAGAAAGACATAAGCATTTATATTAACTCACCGGGTGGCGTCATATCATCTGGCTTAGCAATTTATGACACAATGCAATTTGTATCTCCTTCTATATCTACATTATGTATAGGTCAAGCTGCCTCAATGGGTGCTCTATTGCTTGCTGGAGGTGAGAAAGGGAAAAGATTTGCTCTTCCTAATTCTAGGATTATGATTCATCAACCACTTGGAGGTTTTCAAGGCCAGGCTTCAGATATTGAGATTCATGCTCAAGAAATACTGCTTATGAAGAAGAAGGTAAATGAAATATTATCTAAACATACCGGAAAAAGCCTCAAAACTGTTGAAAAAGACACTGATAGAGATAACTTTCTCAACGCAGAGGAATCCAAAAAATATGGGATAATTGATGAAATACTTGAAGAAAGAAACTAATGACTGATACTAAAGATCAAAAAAAATTACACTGTTCATTTTGTGGAAAAAATCAAGATGAAGTCAAAAAACTTATAGCAGGTCCAAGCGTATATATTTGTAATGAATGCGTTGACCTTTGTAACGATATAATCGAAGAAGAAGTAAAACATGAAGAGTCTGATGAAGAAGATATTCTACTTTCTCCATTAGAGATTTATCAAAAGCTTGANGANTATGTTATNGGCCAAGAAAAAGCAAAAAAAATTCTTTCGGTAGCTGTATATAATCATTACAAAAGACTTAGAAATAATAAAGCTAAAGAAGTTGAGCTNCAAAAAAGTAATGTTCTTCTTTTAGGTCCTACAGGTAGCGGAAAAACTCTCTTAGCTCAAACACTTGCCAAAATACTCAATGTTCCTTTCACAATTGCAGATGCTACAACTCTTACAGAAGCAGGTTATGTTGGTGAGGATGTTGAGAATATCATTCAAAAGCTTTTACAAAAATGTGATTATGACCCTGAAAGGGCTCAGCTAGGCATTGTTTATATTGATGAAATAGATAAGATTGCACGGAAAACAGATAATCCTTCAATAACAAGGGATGTTTCTGGTGAAGGCGTTCAGCAAGCACTCCTTAAATTAATTGAAGGGACAATTGCATCTATTCCTCCTCAAGGCGGAAGAAAACACCCACAACAAGAATTTATTCAAGTAGATACATCAAATATCTTGTTTATTTGTGGTGGTGCTTTTTCTGGTCTTGATAAAGTCATCAGAGACAGAACAGAAAAAACAGGAATTGGTTTCTCAGCTGAAGTCAATTCAGTTGATGATANAGAAGTTAAGAAAATGAACATAGAAGATGTCGAGCCTGAGGATTTAGTAAAATTTGGANTAATACCAGAATTTGTCGGAAGACTTCCTGTAATAAGTACATTGCATGAGCTAGATGAGGATGCCTTGGTTAGGATCTTGCAAGAGCCTAAGAATGCTCTAGTTAATCAATATAAATATCTTTTTGAGATTGATTCAGTTGATTTAAGTTTTAGAGATGAAGCTCTAAGAAGCATCGCTAAAAGGGCTATCGCCAGAAAAACTGGTGCAAGAGGTCTTAGATCAATATTAGAGGACATCTTGATGGATGTGATGTTTGAACTACCAGATGAAAGTCTTGAAAAAGTCATTATTGATGAAAATTCAGCTGATAATGGCTCTGAGCCTATAAAAGTCTTTAAATCCCCAAAAAAGAAATCTTCCGCAAGCTGATTGATTATTATTAATTAATCCCTAAATATTGTTTATGGTTACAATAACAAAAGATTATCCCATTATACCTTTGAGAGATGTTGTGGTTTTCCCAGGCATTGTTACTACCTTNTTTGTTGGAAGATCAAAATCAGTAGAAGCATTAAATTCTGCAATGGCTTCAGATAAAAAACTTGTTTTGGTTGCTCAAAGAGATGCGTCCAACGAAGATCCAACTTTCAAAGACATCTATCATTTTGGAACTGTTAGCAACCTTCTTCAGCTTATAAAGCTTCCTGATGGAACCATGAAAGTCTTAGTTGAAGGTTCAAAAAGATGTCAAATTGAGAAAATAAACGAAACAAAAGGTGTAACAAAAGCTGTCGTAACTGAAATTGATGATGATGTTATTAAGGTTTCTGACTCTATGAATCTCGTTAGATTTATAAAAACTAAGTTTAACGATTATGTAGCATCTACAAAAAAAATACCACCGGAAATATTATCTACTATCGATGCAATTGATGATCTTTCTAAATTAATAGACAACATTGTAAATCACTTAAATATTGATACCTCTCAAAAACAAGAAATTTTAGAAATCTTTGATCTTCAAAAAAGATCCGAAAGCTTATTAACTTTTATTGAATCTCAGCTAGATGTTATTGATGTTGAGAAAAGGATTAGATCAAGAGTAAAAAAACAGATGGAAAAATCTCAAAGAGAATATTACTTAAACGAAAAGATAAAGGCAGCTCAAAAAGAACTTGGTGAGATTGGTGAGGAAGGAGATGAGTTTCAGGTACTTAAAAACAAAATAGAAAAAGCTGGAATGTCTAAAGAAGCTCTTAAAAAAGCAAAAAGTGAATTCTCAAAATTTAAAATGATGTCCCCAACTTCTGCGGAGGCATCGGTAATAAGATCTTATCTTGAATGTCTGATTGATGTTCCTTGGAAGAAAAGAGGTAAAGTTAAGTCTGATATTAAATTAGCTCTTGATACACTTAACGATGATCACTATGGATTAGAAGAGGTAAAAGATAGAATATTAGAATATCTAGCTGTCCAAAAAAGAGTCAAAAATCTTAAAGCACCTGTGTTATGTCTAGTTGGACCTCCGGGAGTTGGAAAAACCTCTCTTGGTGAATCAATCGCTAGAGCAACAAATAGAAAGTTTATAAGAATGTCTCTTGGTGGAGTAAGAGATGAAGCTGAAATAAGAGGCCATAGAAGAACTTATATTGGTTCTATGCCTGGAAAGATAATACAAAAACTTACCAAAGTTGGTGTCAAAAACCCTCTTTTTCTTCTTGATGAAGTAGACAAAATAGGCATGGACCACAGGGGAGATCCTGCATCTGCTTTGCTTGAGGTTTTAGATCCAGAACAGAACACATCTTTCAGCGATCATTATCTGGAAGTTGATTACGATCTTTCTGAGGTTATGTTTGTTTGTACAGCAAATAGCCTTAATATTCCTGGCCCACTATTAGACAGAATGGAAATAATAAGGATCCCAGGCTACATTGAAGATGAAAAACTAGAAATTGCGCAGAATTATCTTTTACCAAAGCAATTAGAAAGAAATGGTCTTGATGACAATGAGCTTAACCTAAANAAAAATGTTCTTCTTGATCTNATAAGNTATTACACTCGTGAGGCTGGAGTGAGAGGCTTAGAAAGACAAATTTCTAAAATTTTAAGAAAAGTTGTTAAAGAAAGACTTCTCTCTAAAAGAAAAACTGCAACAAAGATTGATTCGAAGAATTTAGAAAAATATTCTGGTGTAAGGAAGTTCAAGTTTGGAGAGGCTGAGTCCTCTAATACTATCGGTCAAGTTTGTGGACTTGCATGGACTGAGGTTGGTGGTGAATTACTAACTATAGAAGCCTCTAAAGTTTCAGGAAAAGGAAAAACAATTAAAACTGGCTCGTTAGGTGAGGTTATGCAAGAGTCGATTCAAGCAGCGCTTACTGTTGTTAGGTCAAGATCAGATTCTCTTGGTATTAAGAAAGACTTTTATGAAAAATTTGATACTCATATTCATGTGCCTGAGGGGGCAACACCAAAAGATGGACCCAGTGCAGGTGTTGGGATGACTACCGCTCTAATCTCTGCATTTACTGAAATTCCAGTCAGATCGGATGTTGCTATGACTGGTGAAATTACTCTCAGAGGTCAGGTCCTAAAAATTGGTGGACTCAAGGAAAAATTGCTTGCTGCGAAGAGGGGAGGCATCAAAAAGGTAATCATACCATTGGATAATAAGGCTGATCTTAAAGAAATTCCTGATGTAATTACAGATAAACTCGATATAGTTCCTGTTGAGTGGATAGATGAAGTAATTTTGCATTCGCTTGAATCTCAACCTAGCGCAATTAACAAATCATCAAGCTTTAAGTCAAAAACAAAAAAATCTGCAAAAACATTAAGCAAACACTAATTCCTTTAAACTAAAAAAACCCTTTAAAAGCTTGACTTTTTAGGGTTTCTGGCTTTTCATAGAAGAGTAAATTTTTCAATTTAGAGGAGATCAAATGAATAAATCAGATTTAGTAGATGCAGTTGCTGGAAGAGCAGATATGTCAAAAGCAGAAGCAGGGAGAGCGGTAGATGCAGTTCTTGGTTCAGTTGGAGATGCACTTGGAAACGGTGATTCTGTTTCTTTAGTTGGATTTGGAACATTTTCAGTAAGACACAGAGCAGCTAGAATGGGTAGAAACCCTCAAACTGGAGCTACAATGCAGATTGCTGCATCAAAAGTTCCTGGTTTCAAAGCTGGTAAAGCTCTTAAGGACAAAGTCAAGCACGGCTAATAAGTCTTTAAAAATCAATAAGGGTGCTTATTATGCACCCTTTTTTTTATTATAATAANCACGTTTATGGATGCACTAAGATCATTTTTATCAGGAAGAAGACTTGCTATTATTGGCATTCTTCTTGCTATACCCTTTGTCTTTTTTGGCTCAAGCTCATTTGGCACTGTTTTTACAAATTATGGAAAGGTTAATGGACTTACAGTTTCAGCTCTTGATGTAAATATCGCTATAAACACGGTTACNTCTAGATTACAGCAAATNTATGGTGAAGAATTCAATGTTGATACATTAGAAGAGGGGCTATTAAATAGTCTAGTAAGAAATGAGATTATTAGCCAAAAGTCTCTTCTCTATCAAGCGCAACAGATGGAACTAGTTAACTCTGAAGAAGAGGCTAAAAGACTNATAATGTCTGAACCNTCCTTNCAGACAGATGGAAGNTTTAATCAAGATATTTTTGAAGCAACTATAAGAGCTAACGGCATACTTCCAAATGAATATATTGAGAATGTTCAAAATACTTCACTTGTGAATGATTTTTTATCAGCGGTATCTGATTCAAGTTTCCAAATTGAATCNGAATTAAAAAAACAGATAAAGCTAATCGAGCAAGANAGGGATATTGATTTCTTTAAAATAGATTTTAATTCATTGAAGAGNAANATAAATCCAACANTAGAGAGCGCAGTCAATTTTTATGAAGAAAATAAATTGCTTTTCATGGATGAGGAAAAGAGATCATTTAATATATTATCTGTAAATCAAGATCAATTTAGAGATTCTGTTGAGGTTCCAGATGGTTTTATAGATGCTGAATATCAGGACTATCTCAATAGAATAAATGCTAATGCTGAAAGAAGAGTCTCTCATATAATGATAGATGTCTTAAATTATGATTCTAGAGAAGACGCATTTGAAGCTCTTATATCAATTCAAAGCAAGCTAGGANTNGACTTNACATTTGAAGAAGCTGCATCTCAATTTAGCGAAGACTTAATTTCTGCNGANNTTGAAGGAGATTTAGGGTTTTCAAGNGGTGANAGTTTTCCTCCNGAATTTGAAGANGCTTTAGACTCNATGGTTGTTANTGAAACCTCAGAGATAATTGAGCTTGATGAGTCATTTCATATCATNAAATTCACTGAAGAAAATAAAGAAACTCCAAAGACAAAAGANATCATGGGAGACCAATTTATTGATGAGCTGATTGAGGCTGAATCATATGCTTTAATGCTGGATCTAAGAGATGAAATAGAAGATCTTTTATTGAATGGTTCGTCTGTTGAAGCAATCGCAGATGCTGTAAACCAAGAGATCANAGTTACTAATCCAACTGGATATAATGATTTCAATNATTACGACAGCATTAGGGTCAAAGATTTTCTATATGGCATTGATTTTTCAAGCGACTTTGCAGAAATACTTGAGCTTGATAATNAAGTAATAGTTGCATCTGTATCTGAGGTTATAGAGCCTTCAGTGCTTCCTTTTGATAANGTAACAGATGAGGTGTTTGATCGTCTNAGAGAGGATCAAGCTAATATTGAAATCATGGATCTTGAGAGAAGTCTTATTATTGCAATGGATGATGAATCATATGTTTTAGAAAATAACAGTGTTCTCAAAGATAGCTTCATTTCAGTAAAAAGAGGATCAACACTTTTCCCACCGGATGTTCTCAATAATATTTTTTCGTCTAAAGTTAACTCTGTAAATACTCAGAAAACTTTCAATTCAGATATATACATTTTTAAAGTGAAAAAAATAAGTGANCCGTCTGAAGATTTTATTAATACAATAATGTCTGAATATGAGGACTTTTCNTCAAGTACATCGCTTGTAAAACTTAATTTAATTCTTGAAAAAGAGATAAATAAGGAAATAAGAGATAATATTAAAAACTTAAACATTTAAATAAATATGAAAAAAATAACATCTATATTTTTGGTTGCCATTTTATATGGTTGNGGCTCATCAGTTTCTCCGGTTGATCAAGGGTTAATTGATCAAGTAATGCATATTGGTAATGGATCTGAACCTCAAGGTCTTGATCCGCATGTTGTCACAGGAGTGCCTGAACATCACCTTCTTATAACAATGTGTGAAGGTCTAACAATTTCAAATCCTGAGGGTGGGGCAAATCTTCCTGGAATGGCGGAGAGTTGGGAAATAAGTGAGGATGGTAAAACCTATATTTTCAATATAAGGAAGGATGCTAAATGGTCGAATGGTGATGACTTTGTTGCAGATGACATGGTTTGGTCATGGATGAGAGTTCTTACTCCCAGCCTTGGTTCTCAATATCCAGATATGCTTTACTATGTGGAAGGTGCTGAGGACTTCAATACAGGTGTCATNACAGATTTTTCTGAGGTTGGAGTNAAAGCTATAGATGATAAAACCCTTGAGGTGAAATTAAATAATCCGACCCCATTTTTTCTTGGGCTTCTTAGTCACTATTCAACATGGCCAGTTCACAAGGAGACGGTCTTGGAGTTTGGTGAAATTGATGACAGGCAAGGTTTATGGACTAGACCAGGAAACTTTGTTTGTAATGGACCAATGAATCTTAAGTCATGGGAGTTAAATAAAAAAATTATTGTTGAAAAGAATCCTNTATATTGGGATGCTGACAAGGTAAAGCTAAATCAGATGCATTTTTATCCTGTTTCAGATATCAATACTGAAGAAAGAATGTTTAGAGCCGGGCAACTTCATTTAACATCAACCGTTCCTTCTCAGAAGTGCGGTGTTTGGAGAGAAGAAGGTAATCCTAATCTTAGAATTGATCCATATATGGGAACTTATTATTACCGAGCTAATGTGAATGTTAAGCCGCTTGATAATGTCAAAGTAAGAAAAGCTTTAACTTATGCAATTGATAGAGAAAAACTAACTGAAAAGGTCACCCAGTGTGGACAAATCCCTGCATACTCTTTTACGCCTCCAGGAGCAGCTGGATACAATCCAGACACTGAAATCCCATATGATCCTGAGCTTGCTCGACAACTTCTTGCAGAGGCCGGCTTTGAAAGNACAGAAGATTTTCCAGTTCTTCAAATCCTCTACAACACATCTGAAGATCATAGAAAAATAGCTTTAACAATCCAGCAAATGTGGCAGCAAAACCTGGGAATCAGTGTAGAGCTAGAGAATATGGATTGGAAAGTTTATTTGAGCAGACAAAACGCAATGGATTATCAAATTTCAAGAGCTGGATGGATTGGTGATTATGAGGATCCAAATACCTTCTTAGATATTATGAGAACCGGTAGAGGNAATAATAGAACTGGGTGGAGCAACCAAGAGTTTGATGAGTTAGTTGGAAAAGCTAATGCAACTACAGATCAAGAGGAGAGATATAGGCTTCTAGGTGAGGCAGAAAAAATACTTATTGATGAATTGCCAATAATTCCTGTTTATACTTATGTTCGTTCATATCAGCTTTCTCCTGATGTAAAAGGATACTATCCAAATTATCTAGATCATCATCACCCGAAAACACTTTATCTAGAGCGAGACTAAATAATTAATGCTTAATGTTTTAATAAGAAGGGTATTAATAGCAATTCCTGTTTTAATTGTAGTTGCTAGCCTTACATTCTTTTTTATTAGATTGGCTCCGGGTGGACCTTTCGATGCCGATAAAGTTGTTTCACCTCAAGTAATGAAGAACTTAAATGCAGCGTATAACCTCGATGCACCTCTTCACGAACAATACTTTGATTATATGTCAGGAGTTGTCGTTGGAGATTTTGGCCCTTCTTTTAGATATCCTGGAAGATCTGTATCTGAAATGATATACACAGGGCTTCCCATAACCTTCGANCTGGCATTCTATGCCNTAATGATTGCAGTTGCACTTGGTATATTTTCTGGTGTTCTAGCNGCTCTNAAAAGAAATACTTTTTTAGATTACTTCCCAATGGCAATTGCGATGCTAGGAATATGTGTCCCCACATTTTTAATGGGCCCAATATTAGTTTTAGTTTTTGGTATTAATCTTGAAGTACTACCTGTTTCTGGTTGGGATACCTTGTCAGGAGATAAACTCTTACCCTCAATAACCTTAGGCTTTGCGTACGCTGCATATATTGCTAGGTTGAGTCGAGGAGGTATGCTAGAGGTCCTAGGCCAAGATTTCATTAGAACTGCAAGAGCAAAAGGCCTGAGTGAATTTAGTATTGTTACGAGGCATGCTATGCAAGGAGGATTATTGCCAGTTGTTTCATTCATGGGTCCTGCAATTGCGGGATTGCTTGGCGGCTCGTTTGTTGTAGAAACAATATTTCAAATACCTGGATTAGGAAGATTCTATGTTGAAGCTGCTTTCAACAGAGACTATACAATGATTCTTGGAACAACAATTTTCTTCTCAGCGATGATAATATTTTTTAACTTATTATCTGATTTAGCTGTTCTTCTATTAAACCCAAGAGCAAGAGAAAATTTATGAATAATTCTTCTCTTTGGCAAGATGCAATAAGAAGACTTATTCAAAATAGGGCTGCTATGATCGGCGGCATCACAATACTTGTGCTTATAATACTTGCCATTTTTGCTCCTTGGATTGCTCCATACTCTTATTCGTATCAAAATTTAGATATTGGAGCTTCTCCGCCCTCTGCAGAGCACTTGCTGGGCACTGATGTACTTGGAAGAGATTTATTAAGTAGGCTTTTATACGGAGCTAGAATCTCTTTATTGGTTGGTTTTGTTGCAACGGGAGTAGCTTTAGTGATTGGAGTCAGCTGGGGGATTGTTGCTGGCTATTTTGGTGGAAGAGTTGACTCAATAATGATGAGAATAGTTGATGTTCTATATGGACTTCCATTTATTATTTTTATTATCCTTTTAATGGTTATCTTTGGAAGAAATATATGGCTGCTATTTGCAGCCATCGGAGCTGTTGAGTGGCTGACAATGGCAAGGATTGTTAGAGCACAAGTAATTGGTTTAAAAAACCAAGAGTTTGTTCAGGCTGCTCAAGTAATGGGAGTCAGCAACTTTTCGATGTTTAGAAGGCATATACTTCCAAATATTCTTGGACCAATAGCCGTATATGCAACACTTACAATACCGCAAGTAATGTTGTTAGAAGCTTTTTTAAGTTTCCTCGGTTTGGGTATCCAGCCACCAATGAGTAGTTGGGGCACCCTAATAAGATATGGCGTTGAATCAATGGAAGAGCATTATTGGTTACTGATATACCCTGGCTTAACTTTTACCATAACTCTCTTTGCTTTAAATTTCTTTGGCGACGGTCTGAGAGATGCTCTTGATCCAAAGACTTCAGATAACTAGAAAGCTTTTATTGTAATTTTTAAAATTTGGCCTGGTCTTATAATATCCAGATTCTCATTATCCTGCTTGATTGTTTTAATAGATACATTAAAAAGTTTAGAAATCTTTGATAAGTTGTCACCTTGCTTGACAGAATAGAGTATTGTTCTTTTCTTTGACTCTATATTTCTATAGATATTTTTATTGCCTATGTTAAGGACTTGCCCAATTTTCAATACTGAGCCATTATCAAGATTGTTTATATCCATTATCTTTTTTTCAGAAACACCGAACTTTCTCGCTAAACTCCAGAGAGTATCTCCTTCGCTTACAACATGGGCTTCAAAGGGGATAAGAATATTAGAAGATGCTTGCCCAACAGGAATTAGCAACACTTGACTTATTGACAATGTATCTGACTCGAGCTGATTTACTTGCCTAATAATATCAATCTTTGTTTTATATTTTTTTGCTAATACCCACAAACTTTCACCTCTTGAAACANCATGTGAAATCCAGTTTATTTTTTGAGATTGAACATATTCTTGCCCATTAGCTTCATAGTTAATTTTGTTTTCAACTGGAATATAAAAGGTACTTACCATATTTGGGTCAGTGGCCCATTTTGTATAACCTGCATTAAGCTTATAAAGAAGCTCAGGTTTTAGGTTAAGAAAATCACTAAAGTTTAAGATCTCTATCTGCTCTTCAAAAGAAATTTTATCAACTACCTTTGAATAGGGAATATCTGGAAGATCAATATTATATTTTTCATTATTATTGATGAGTTCAATTAAAGCTAAAAATTTTGGAATATAGTTTCTGGTTTGAGCCGAAAGCGGCAAGTCCTTATAAGAAAGAGACGAAGCCCTTCTTGAAGTTCTTTGAATAGCCTTTGAGGTAAAAGTTGGACCAGCATTATATGCAACCAAAACAAGATAAATATCTTGATTGAATCTTTTATATAGATAGTCAATGTATCTAATAGCAGCATCTGTTGATTTATAGGGATCATGCCTCTCCTCAACCCACCAATTTTCTTTTAATCCAAGTAATTCTGCTGTTCTCGGCATTATTTGCCATAAACCAACTGCTCCAGATGAAGATATAGAGAATGGATCATAACTGCTTTCAATAAATGGTAAAAACGCAAGCTCAATAGGCAAGTTATTCCTTTTGAGCTCTTCAATAACGTAGTATAAGAAATAATAAGAATTTTCAAGATAGTTTTCGAAAAGGTCTACATTTTTAAGATGTTGATTCATGTAATAAAGAGTTAAATCATCGATTTCATAATCTTTGATTACAGCTTCATTTTTTAAGACTTCCCAAATACTGATTATTTCTGGAACGGATGGCTCAATATTAGCAACCTCAACTAATTGATTAGACTCAATAGTTTCTTCATTCTTTGGTTCAGAGAGATCAGGAATCAACTCAATGGATTCATCATTTGTAACTTCTAANATTTGACAGCCAGATAAAAGTAGAATGAGAGCTAAATATCTTATTTTGAGTCTTTCCATTCTCGAATATATTTGAAGATTTCTTTTTCCGAAGGATTATCTAATCCAATTTTTTTTATGAGATGCATATTATCACTTAAGACATCACATCTTAAAAAAGGATTTGTTTTTTTTTCTAGCCCAATGGAAGAGGGAAGTGAGGAACCATGTTCTGTAAGAAGGTTGTCAATTTCAGTATTTCTCATTATTAGGTCATTATTTTTTGGTTCGACTTCAACTGAAAACAGTAGGTTGCTCTTTGTATACTCATGACCGCAATAGATTTGTGTGCTGTCTGGTAATTGCTTTAATTTATTAAGAGATTCAAACATTTGATCAAATGTACCTTCAAAAACTCTTCCACATCCACCAGCAAACAAGGTATCTCCGCAAAAGAGAATATNATTTTCCTCATTATAAAAAGCTATGTGGTCAAGAGTGTGGCCTGGAACCTCAATGATTTCAAATTTTATTCCCAAACTAGAAAGAGTATCTCCTTGAGTGACTTTTTCATTTATTAGTTCGTAACTATTTTTAGGTCCATAAATAGATCCAGAAATTATATTTTCTAATTCAGGGACTCCAGCAGTATGATCAAAATGGTGATGGGTTATAAAAATATCCCTTATATTTTTATTGGTTTTACTTAAATAATCTAGAACAGGTTTCGCATCACCTGGGTCAACAACAGAAACCTCTTCATTAGTTTCAAGCAACCAAATATAATTATCAGTGTAGGCCTTTAATGGTTTAATATTAATCACATGCAAATTTTACAACTAACGAGATGAAAACTGTAATTATTTACACTGATGGGGCTTGCAGAGGCAATCCTGGACCAGGAGGTTGGGGAGCGCTTATTGAGTATGGTGAATCAAGCAAACAGCTTTATGGAGGAGATATTTCTACTACCAATAATAAGATGGAGCTGACAGCAGCCATTATGGCTTTAAAAGAAATTAAAGAACCTTGTGAAATCATTCTTTATACAGACTCAAAATATGTTCTTCAGGGCATAGAAGAGTGGATACATAACTGGAAAAAAAGAGGTTGGAGAGGTGCAAATAAGAAACCAGTAAAAAATATTGATCTTTGGAAAGAATTAGATGAACTTAGAGATGAACATAATATAAAATGGAACTGGGTTAAGGGTCATTCTGGTGATCCAGGCAATGAAACCGCAGATATGCTCGCAAATAGAGGTATAGACGAACTTTAAAATGGAAAAAAGACACATAGTTCTTGATACAGAAACTACCGGATTAGATGTCGAAAAAGGGCATAGAATTATTGAAATAGGCGGAGTTGTAATGAACGGTAGAAAAAAAACTGCTGAAACATTTCATGTATATGTAAATCCACAAAGAGAAATTGATAAAGAAGCACAAGAAGTTCATGGTATTTCTAATGAAGATCTCAAAGATAAGCCTATTTTTTCTGAAATTGCAGAGGATCTTTTAGAATTTATTGATGGCTCAACATTGGTAATTCATAACGCAGATTTTGATGTTGGTTTTTTAGATGCTGAATTTAAAATAGCATCGTCAACCTATCCATCAATTTCTGAGATTTGTGAAGTTAAAGATACACTTGCAATTGCAAGAAATAAGTTTCCAGGACAAAGGAATTCCCTCGATGCACTTTCAAAACGTTTTGACATCAATGGCTACGATAGAAGCTATCATGGAGCTTTACTCGATGCCAACATATTAGCTGATGTTTATTCAAACCTTACAGGCGGCCAAAGTAAAATTAATTTTGCGAATAACTTTGATGCTGATCTTCAGGAGGAAAATAAAAAACAAGCAAGAGATTTTTCAAATGATTTCGAAATTACTAAGATTATTACTTCTGAAGAGGATCAACTCTTGCACTCTAAAAGACTTGAAGAGATTGAGAAAAAGACAGGTAAGAAAACACTATGGAATTCTTAAATGAAGGTAACTAGATTTGCTCCAAGTCCCACAGGCAATCTGCATATAGGAGGAGTTAGAACTGCTTTATTTAATTATGTTTTTTCAAAGCAATCTGGTGGTTTATTCTTAATAAGAGTCGAGGATACTGACAGAGAAAGATCAAAGAAGGAATATGAAGAAGACATAATATCTGGATTAGAATGGCTTGGTATATCTCCCGATAAAACACCGATAAGACAATCAGAAAGATCAGATATGTATCAAAAAGCTGCTGANAAGCTCATTGACTCNGGAAATGCCTATTGGTGCGATTGTTCCCCAGAAGATTTAGAAGAAATGCGTGAACAGCAAGCCGCCGCAGGTAAAAAGCCAATGTATGATGGAAGAAGTAGAAACCTTGGCCTTGAAAGATCAGACAAAACTGTTCTTAGATTAGCAACGCCACTTGAAGGAGAAACGGTAGTAAATGATTTAATACGTGGCGAGATAACTTTCAACAATAGTGAATTAGATGATCTAATTCTGTTGAGAAGTGATGGTACTCCCACATATCATTTCTGTAATGTTGTCGATGATTTCGATCAGGGTGTAACCACAGTAATCCGAGGGGAGGATCATATTAGCAATACACCGAGACAAATCCATATCCAGAAAGCGCTTGGCTATCCAGATCTTGAGTATGCTCACTTACCTTTGGTGCTAGGTGAAGATAAAAAAAGGCTTTCAAAAAGGCATGCCGCAACTAGCTTAAATGCTTATAAAGAAATGGGATTTACAAAAGAAACAATTATAAATGCCTTAGCATTGCTTGGTTGGTCAACTGAAAATGAAATTTTTTCAATTGATGAATTGATCGAATCATTCAAGCTAGAAAATGTTCAAAAAGCTGCAGCGGTATTTGATCTAAAAAGATTTAATTGGGTTAGTTCCCAGCAATTAGCGAAACTAGATGAAAATAGTTTTTTTGAAGTAATTAAACCATTCATGGAAGACGAAGACATCAGTGAAGATTATCCAAATTATAAAAAGATTCTTCTTGCAATGAGAACTTCAAAAACAAATTTAAAAGATATAGCTCACGCAACAAGACCATTCTTTTTTGAATTAGATGGTTATGAAGAGAAGGGCGTTAAGAAGTTTCTTAATGAATCCCTTGAAACACTTACCTTCGCATTAGAAGTTCTTTCAAAATTGACTGAATGGAATGAAACAGAACTCGATATGGCATTAATAAAAGTTCGAGATTATTTTAATCTTCCCATTCCTAAGGTAAATCAACCAATGAGAATAGCCCTTGTTGGCTCCACTGTCTCACCATCTCTAGGCTTAACATTAGAGTTATTTGGAAAAGAAAAGTCATTAGAAAGGATACAGAAAGCAATAGACTTTATTAGTTAGACTTTTCTATTGAAACTCCAGCATTNGGTCTTCTTAGATCAGCAAAACCNTAATTGATTCCATCAATGATCTGAATTGATTGTGTGCTGCCGATAGTATCTGATAATTCTAGTTGATGACCAATTCTGTCTAACAGATTTAAGTTATCCTGACTTACGGTCGATTCAAAATCAAGATCAGCATAAGGCCAATCTTTGTGTATTCTGGGGAGCATAGTTGCATCACCTACATGCAAATCAAAATCTATTACTCCCGTCACCACTCTTAGATTTGCAGCAGGTATTTGAGACCCTCCAGGTGAACCAGTAATCAAAGACAACTCACCTTTTTTGTTGAACACCATAACAGGATGCATTGTGCTCATTGGTCGCTTACCTGGTTCAAACCTATTCCCAGGACTTGAAGCTCTGCTTGTAGATGTTTTATCACCATATTTATATGCAAAGTTCCTCATTTGATTGTTCATTAAAATTCCTGTTCCTGGAATCGTAACTCCTGAACCAAACGAATATCCTAATGTGTATGTATTTGAAACAGCATTTCCATTTCGATCTATAACAGAATAGTGAGTGGTATCCTTACTTTCTTCAATATGATTATACTTTTGGATTGAAGATGCCTTTGATGCTTTATCAAAACTAATACTCTTAGCTAATAATTTAGCTCTGCCTTTTGATATCAGTCCTTCAGTNGGNACNTCATAATAGTCAGGATCTCCCACATGATGAGANCTATTATTATGNCCTCGTCTTAATGCCTCAGCNANNAGNTGATAAGTAAGAGATGAATCTTTTCTATATTTTCCAAGATTATAATAACTAAGTACATTTAGAGCAGTGAGAAATGTTATTCCTCCTCCTGATGGAGGCCCTTGAGTATATACACTATATCCACGATAATTCACTCCGATTGGATCTCTAAACTTTGAGCTATATTGCTTCAGATCATTGCTATCTATAAAGCCGCCATTATCCTTCATAGAGGATTGAATTTTTTCAGCAACCCAACCGTCATAAAATCCTTCTTTACCTTCTTTTGATATTGCTTCAAAAGTTTTTGCTAAATCTGGTCTTTTCATTAAAGAGCCAATAGCTACTGGCTTATTGTTTTGAAAATAAATCTTTCGTGATTCAGGGTCTTTCTTTAGTTGATAGGAGCTTCCAATTGCATTATGCAAGTCATAGGAAACAATAATTCCATTTCTTGCTTGATCTATAACCGGCTGTAAAACTTTTTCAAGAGGCAAGTCTCCAAATCTTTCGTGAGCTTCTAAGAGACCATATACAGTTCCAGGAACAGCTGATGCTTTGTAATCATATTTCGTTAGATCATAGTCATCATCCTGAATTTGAGCTGGTGATTTAGAGCCAAACAAATCTTTTAAATTTGAATTTAAAGAAGATCTACTTCTGTAATCAATTGAAAATAATTCTTGAGATTCTTTTATATAAACTAACATAAATCCGCCGCCACCAATATTTCCTGCTCTTGGAAGAGTTGTGGTTAATGAGAATCCAACAGCTACTGCAGCATCCACTGCATTACCCCCTGACTCCAAAATCATTGTTCCAATTTCTGAGGATTCAAGATTTTGAGAGACCACCATCCCATTTTCTGAAATTGTCGGATGGAAGGGCGATTTATAGTCTAGATAAGCATCAAGCTGAGCATCATGAATCTGAAAGAGAAAAAGAAAAAGTAATATTTTTGGAAATTTCATCAGAAAATTACTTTTGCAAAGTAATATGCAAAAACTGTCACTACAAAAACACCTGCAATGTTAATAAAAAATCCTGCACGCATCATATCAATGATTTTAAATTTGTTAGCTCCGTAAACAATTGCATTTGGAGGTGTTGCTACTGGCAACATGAAAGCACAACTTGCTGCAAGCACAACAGGAACAGTTAAGACTTCTGGTGCAACACCAACAGCAACTGCAACTGCTCCAAAAACTGGTAAGAAAGTTGATGTTGTTGCAACATTGCTGGTAACCTCTGTTAGAAATATTATTAGTGCAGCTACAGCCATAACAAGAATTATTAACGGGACTGTTTTCAGGCTTACTAGACTTTGACCAATCCAAAGACCAAGACCAGTATCATTAATTTGAACACCTAGCGATAAACCTCCACCAAAGAGGAGCAATAATCCCCATGGAAGTTTGCTTGATTGCTCCCAAGAGAGTAATTCTCCATTTCTTCCACTAGAAGGAATTATAAATAAAGCAATTGCTACCAGAATTGCTATGCCAGCGTCAGTAAGACCAATTACGTAGTTATCAATTAGACTTCTAAACATCCACAAACTTGCTGCGATAAAGAAAACAATCCCAACTCTAAACTCATCTTTAGACATAGGACCCATNTCAGTCAACATTTTTGAAAGAGTATTCTTTGTCTCATCCGATGAAGCAAAATTTACGGGATAAACAACCTTTGTGAGAATTAACCAAGCTAATGTAAGCATACAAATTGAAACTGGAACACCTAACTTCATCCAATCAATCATAGAAATTTCTAAACCATAAACTTCCTGCATAAAAGAGCTAAAAACAATATTTGGAGCCGTGCCTACTAATGTTGACATCCCTCCGATGGTAGCTGCATATGCGATAGAAAGTAAAAGAGCTTTGTCAAAATTACTCTTATCTTTTGCAGACATATTTGGGACAGTTTTCGCTACAACTGAACATATTGCAAGGCCAATGGGTAACAGCATAAGAGTTGTTGAAGTATTCATTACCCACATACTAATTAAAGCAGAAACAAGCATGAATCCACCAATTAGCTTAGGTCCATCAGAGCCAAGTTTTTTTATCATAATCAAGGCAAGACGTTTGTGAAGACCAGATCTTTCAATTGATAGAGCAATTAAGAAACCACCTAAAAAGAGGTAAATGTTTTTATTTGCGTATGGAAGGGCAGCAGTTTCTATTGAAGTAACTCCAAGAATTGGAAAGAGGGCTAAAGGCAATAAAGAAGTAACAGGAATGGGTATCGCTTCTGTTGCCCACCAAGTGACCATCAATATAGCAACCGCTGCCACTAACCAAGCACTTTCCGTTAAACCAGCAGGAGAGGGCAAGAAGATTATTGCAAAAAAAAGAAATACTCCTACCCAAAAACCTCTTTTTCTTAAAGCCATAGATTAATTATAGGATAAAAAAAGGGAGCATAAAGCTCCCTTTTAAAATTAATGAGATATTAGAATTTTTGATAGAACTCTAGTGAGTAACTTCTACCGTAATCACTGTGCACATCACCGACGAATCCCCATGTGTACTCATCAGCTAAAGGTGCTCTTTGATCTTCTAGGTTTCTAATTTGACCTCTTACTCTTAAACCATTCTTGAATTTGTATCCAAGTGTTAGATTTAATGTAAGCATAGACTCAACAGTCCAGTATTGACCACAAGTTCCTCCTGAGTAGCTTGTAGTTCCAGAACAGACATAATTTCCATCTGAGTTCTTGGCATTATTGGTAACACCAAGCTCTTCAAAGCTTCCTACTTTTGTTCCAGAAAGGTATGCATCAAAACGCTTATGTTTCCATGCAAGTCTCACTGAATCTTTTACCTCAGGATAAGCTCTTTTATCAAAAGTACCTAGCAAGTCACCAAAACCAGATACCGAGATAAGTCCTTCAAGCGGACCACCGGCTCCAGATGCTGCTACTAGCTCTGCCATCGGGCCAGATGCTTCCTGCAAGAATTCATCAAATTGCACTCTCATAAACTTAGCACTAAATGAACCAGCANCGGTATCAACTGAATATTCAATTGCATAGTCAGTTCCTTTAAGAGTTCTATTATCAAGGTTTAGGTAAGTATCGTTAACTCTAATGACATTACCAGCCTTACAAAGATTTGGATCCCAGTTTGCATTATATGTATCAGATTCTGGATCATTATCCTCAATAAAGTCACCCCTGATAACATTTGGGTTACCAACACACTCGTTAGCTCCACCACGGGATCTAATTAAGGTATCAAGCAAGATATGATTTCTCTCACCAAACAGACCAATTGTGTTTTCAGTAGCAATTTCCCACTTATCAACAGTAACAACGAGATTATCTCCAGGTGTTAAAACAAAACCAACTGATGTGTTAGTTGCTTCTTCAGCTTCAAGATCTTCATTACCTTGAGCTACTCTTTGTATAGAGTATGCACTGTCATACTCTTCACCAAGAGCAGCNGTTAATAGNGCATCTTCTTGNGAGTTATTTCTCACCACAAGACCTTCATTAACAGTAATAAGGTTTGGAGCTCTAAATGAAGTAGATGTTGATGCTCTTAATTTACCCCATGAAGTAGGTTCCCACCCCAATGCAAATTTACCAACAACATTACTTCCNTAGTCATCTGAATTCTCTGCTCTAACAGCTAACTGAGAATCAAGATTAGTAGCTAAAGGAATTTGAAGTTCAGTAAATAGAGAAGTCACAACCCTTTCACCATAGGTGTTTGGCGATGGACTACTGTTTACGATGTCAGATATGTAAGGGAAAGTAGCTTGGTTAGCAGCTTGAGGAGGAGTTGAATAAGCAATAGTTCCATTAATTCTTGGATCTCTTGCATCATCCATTGTTTCCTTTCTAACTTCTGCTCCAACTAGCATTCCAACATCTCCAGCAGGCATTGAAAAAACTGAATCATTCGTCATTTTTATATCAGCTGAGAACAGCTCGGTTGTATTATTTCTGAAAATTGAAACTGTAAAAGCTTCTTCGTTACAACCAACACCAGCACAAAATGGATTGTAGGCATTTGGAGTTGAGTCTGCTAAAGCTGCATTAAGTAAAGTCATACTTTGTCTTCCATGGTTATCCATTTCAGAAGTAGCTTTAGATACAACGATACCTGAATCCCAGTCCCAGCTATTCCACTCACCTCTGAAGCCTTGAACAACTCTCCATGTTTCTCTAGTTGAATCCCAGCTTCTTGGTGTAGAAAATCTAAAACGTCTAAACCATAATTCATCTCCTTCTTNATCAACAAAAAGGTCACCATTTGGTCTTTGCAGTTGATTTAACCAATAGTTTGTTGATGGAACTAAAATTGGTTGAGTGTTCCCACCATTTTTAGCACTTGAACCCATTCCAAGAGGAGCACCTCCATAGAGTTGCTTGCTTGATTCAGATTTGTAATAACTAAGCTCAGAGTAGGCTTCAACACCGTTATCTAAGACCGTGTTATAGAACATAACAAGATTATTTCTAAGTAATGGTCCTCTTTTGTCATAAGTAGTTCCATAGGCTTGCCTTGCATAAGTTCTTATTGAGCTTGAATCATACAAACACATGTGATCGAGCCCAGGAATATTATATAAATTAGTTGAAGAGTTACTTGTACAATTTGAGTCATTTGGTTCAAATATTGTAAAAACATTACTTCCTTCATAGAATTGAGCCCATACAGAACTCGTACTCATGTTTCTCCATGTAGTGTCATTAAAAGCACCTCTTGGATCATCACTATCAGGACTCGGAAGAAAACCTCTTAGGTCTCCTGCAGCCCATTTAGGATCTTCGATACCTCTGATTCTCTCTCTATCATATCTATCAAAATAGACTGATAAGTTAGAGCCATCACTCATAGTTTTACCCCACTGAATACTAACTTTGTTATCTTTTGCATCAAAGCCGTCATACCAGTTTTGTCTAACTCTCATAGTGAGACCATCAAAGTCATCTTTTAAAACTGTATTAATTACACCTGCCACAGCATCAGCACCATAAATAGCAGAAGCACCATCACGAAGAATTTCTACTCTCTCTGCACCATATACAGGAATTAAGTTTGAGTTAACTGATGAAACTGGAACATAACTGCCGCCAACCCATTCAGTTGCATATCCTGGTGATTGAACTAATCTTCTTCCGTTAAGAAGCGTTACGGTATTACCTGTACCAATATTTCTTAAATCCAATGATCCAACATCACCCCTTGAGGCATTGTATCCACCACTGAAATCAGTTTGGTTAAAATTATTACTACCATTCTCAGCTAAATCAGCAAATAGTTCCTCACCAGACTCAATCGCCAAGCTTTCAATATCATCAGCTGTGATGACAGTAACAGGCAGGGCGCCAGTGATCTTAGCCCCTTTAATTTGTGATCCAACTACAACTACTTCCTCAACATCTGACTCAGATTCGTCTTGCGCAAAAAGAAAAGTTATAGGTAATAACAGTAAAATTGAAAAAAGTTTAAGTAACTTCATATTTCCCCCATTAATTTATTTAAAAATCNCTTATTTTATAACTTAAAACGGAGCTTAAATCAAATAAGATGTATCTTAGAAAATATGTCTAAACTTACTTATTTAATCGATATTCCAACGGAGGGCTTCGATCACCGAGAAGAGGGTAGTAGGAGAAATCTTCACCTTGCTTCATTTTTAATTCTTTTTTTGAGTCTTCAATAATTTTTGGATCTAAAAAGATATCTTTAGCAGAATTCGTTAAAACTTCTGCAGCTAGCTTTGCACCTTTCAATCCTATCGAAGTTCCTCCAGATGCAACCGCTTGCCAAGAATGCGCAGGTGTTCCTGGAACCCACGTAGCAGTCCTAAAACCTCCTGTTGGAACTAGCCACGTTAAATCTCCGACATCAGTTGATCCATAGGTGTGAGTAACAGCATATTCTTTGATCATGTTTTGAGATCCAAGCTCTAAAGAAGGAGAAACTAGAGTTTGATATATTTCCTCAGCAAATTTTTCCTCTTCTTTGTTGTAGCTTATTCCTCCCAATTCAGAAAGATTCTCATGTATCATTTTTTGAAGAGTTTCGTTGGGTAATACCGCATAGTTACCATGCATTACTTCATAAGACATCGATGTTTCTGTTCCCATAGCAGCTCCCTCAGCAGCCTTTACAACCCTTTGAAAAAGCTCATCAACTACATTCATCCTAGGATGTCGAACATAGTAGTAAACTTCTGCAACATCTGGAACAACGTTTGGAGCAAGACCGCCTTTTGTAATTACATAATGAATTCTAGATTCTTGAGGAACATGTTCCCTCATCATATTTACCATCATATTCA
>FUFK010065961.1_pt1 | contig 22376 bp, 17 predicted proteins | sample 1021851 | NCBI WGS metagenome assembly FUFK01 (sample SAMEA51879418, study PRJEB19060) | metagenome
CTCGGACGGCGCCGCGCCGGGCAGCGTCGTGCGCGCCACCCAGGGCGTCAAACCCAGGGCGCGGAGATAACTCTGACGCTGCGCTTCATTCATGGTGGTGTCCTGTGCGGCCGGCCGTACAGCTTAGCAAATGTCCGAGCGCCGTCCGAGGGTTGTGCGCCGGCGGCCAGCGACCAGCAGCATGGCCACGGCCAGCAGCGCGCCGCTGAGCGCGCCGTACAAATGGGCGTTTACGTACACGCGCCCGTTGATCCAGGCGCGCAGATAGTCCACGTCGTAGCCGGGCAGCTGCTCCCACACCAGGCGACCGGCCACCACCGCCAGCACCAGGCTGTGCAGCACCGGATTGCCGCGCCAGCCGATCACCAGACAGAGCACCAGCAGCCCCTGCAGCAGCCCCGACAGCCCCACGTACCAGCCCAGATCCCGATCCAGCACGAAGAAAACCGCCCCCACCAGGGGCGCGCTCACCGCGAACCACAGCCAGAACCGCCGCCGGTCCAGCAGGTCGCGGAAGAAAAACAGAATCAGGACCAGGCCGCCCAGATTGAGCAGCGCATGCCAGAGATTCAGGTGCACCAGATGCGCGGTGACCAGACGCCAGACCTCGCCGCCGGCCACGGCGGCGCGGTCGTAGCGCAGCCAGGGGTTCACCCACTGGTGGGCCAGGCCCAATGCCAGAACGACGGCGATGAACGCCAAGGCGTGAGGAAGGAGTTTGGGATCGCGAGTTTGCATCGTGGCAGGATAAGTGAACTCAGAGGCCAGGTCTTGCCTTGTGGGAGCGGGCCTGCCCGCGAAAGGGTGGCTTTTAGCCACCCGGCGGGATACCAGAGACGCTGTTTGTGCTGCTGTTAGGAAGGTCTCTGGGATCCTGCCGGGAGCTTCGCTCCCTTTCGCGGGCGAGGCCCGCTCGCACAAGAGCGCCCTTTAGCGGGCTGGGCCCGCTCGCACATAAAAAAGCCCCGGCGGGAGAACCCGCCGGGGCTTTTGGGAGGTCGTGGGACCGGCTGATTTACATCATGCCGCCCATGCCACCCATACCGCCCATGCCGCCCATATCCGGGGCGCCACCGCCGGCGTTTTCTTCCGGCTTGTCGGCGATCATGGCTTCGGTGGTGATCATCAGACCGGCCACGGACGCGGCGGCCTGCAGGGCGGACCGGGTCACTTTGGCCGGGTCCAGGATGCCCATCTCGATCATGTCACCGTACTCACCGGTGGCGGCGTTGTAACCGAAGTTGCCGCTGCCGTTGCGTACTTCCTGAACCACAACGGACGGCTCACCGCCGGCGTTGTAGACGATCTGACGCAGCGGAGATTCCAGTGCGCGGATGATCAGAGCGATACCGGCGTTCTGCTCTTCGTTGTCGCCTTTGAGCGCGCCGATGTTGGCCAGGGCACGCACCAGGGCGACACCGCCGCCGGGCACCACGCCTTCTTCAACGGCCGCACGGGTGGCGTGCAGGGCGTCGTCGACGCGGGCTTTCTTCTCTTTCATCTCCATTTCGGTGGCGGCGCCGATCTTGATCACGGCCACACCGCCGGCCAGCTTGGCCACGCGTTCCTGGAGCTTCTCCTTGTCGTAGTCGGAGGAGGAGTTCTCGATTTCCTTGCGGATCTGCTCCACACGGGCGTCGATGTCCGCCTGCTCGCCCTTGCCGCCGACCACGGTGGTGTTTTCCTTGTCGATGTTGACCTTCTTGGCGGAACCCAGGTCTTCCAGGGCCACGTTTTCCAGGCTCAGGCCGACTTCCTCGGAAATCACGGTGCCGCCGCTGAGGATCGCCAGATCCTGCAGCATGGCTTTACGGCGGTCGCCGAAGCCGGGCGCTTTCACGGCGGCGCACTTGATGATGCCGCGCATGTTGTTGACCACCAGGGTGGCCAGCGCTTCGCCTTCGATGTCCTCGGCGATGATCATCAGCGGCTTGCCTGCCTTGGCCACGTTCTCGAGAACCGGCAGCAGCTCGCGGATGTTGGAGATCTTCTTGTCAACCAGCAGGATGTAGGGGTCTTCCAGCTCCACCTGCATCTTTTCCTGGTTGTTGATGAAGTACGGGCTCAGGTAACCGCGGTCGAACTGCATGCCTTCCACGACTTCCAGCTCGTTGACCAGGGACTGGCCTTCTTCCACGGTGATCACGCCTTCCTGGCCGACCTTCTCCATGGCCTGGGCGATGATCTCACCCACGGACTTGTCGGAGTTGGCGGAGATGGTGCCCACCTGCTCGATGCTCTTGGTGGTGTCACACGGGGTGGACAGCTTCTTGATCTCTTCGACGATGGCGTCGGTGGCCTTGTCGATGCCGCGCTTGAGGTCCATCGGATTCATGCCGGCGGCAACCGCCTTCAGGCCTTCGTTGACGATGGACTGGGCCAGTACGGTGGCGGTGGTGGTGCCGTCACCGGCTTCGTCGTTGGCCTTGGAAGCGACTTCCTTGACCATCTGCGCGCCCATGTTCTCGAACTTGTCTTCCAGCTCGATTTCCTTGGCGACGGTCACGCCGTCCTTGGTGATCAGCGGCGCGCCGAAGGATTTCTCCAGCACCACGTTGCGGCCTTTCGGGCCCAGGGTCACTTTGACCGCGTCTGCCAGGGTGTTAACACCCTTGACCATTTTTTGACGACCCTTGTCGCGGAACAATACTTCTTTAGCCATTATTCAATACCTCTGCAGTATTCTCGGCACCGGAACCCGGAGCCTGTATTCCCTGTTAATTCTCAACCTTCGATGACGGCAAGAATCTCGGCTTCGCTCATGATCAGAAGCTCTTCACCGTCCACTTTCACGGTGTTGCCGGAGTACTGACCGAAAATCACTTTGTCGCCCGCCTTCACGTCCAGGGCGCGAACGTCACCGTTCTCCTGGATCTTGCCGTTGCCGACGGCGATCACTTCGCCACGGGACGGCTTCTCGGCGGCGGAACCGGGCAGCACGATGCCACCGGCGGTTTTGGTCTCTTCCTCCTCGCGGCGCACCAGCACGCGATCATGCAAAGGACGAATTTTCATGGTCTCCATTCTCCAAGTTGGCTCTAAGGTCACCGGGGCCTGGCCCCGCAAACCGGAATTAGCACTCTCACGAGTCGAGTGCTAATCATAGTTACCGCTTCACGGCAGTCAATAGGTGGGTGACGAAATCTGTTTCGTCACCGTGTCCCGCGAGATGGGGGCGACGGGGCCCGTTTCAAGCTGTGTGTTTTGGTCATTGGCCCGCCGGGCGGCGCTGGGCATACTCCGGCCTTTAATCCGATCTGACGAGGAGCGACCCATGGATTTGAACAATAAGGTAGTGGTAGTCACCGGCGCCGGCCGGGGCCTGGGGCGGGGCATCGCCGAAGCCCTGGCGAGCCGCGGCGCGCGCATCGCCTGCGTGGACCTCAACGAGGACGACCTGCGCGACACCGTGGCCCGCTGTGAGCGCGCCGGCGGCGAAGCCAAGAGCTACCTGGCCAATGTCGCCCGGGAAGACGAGGTCACCGCCCTGTTCGACGGCGTGGTGGCGGACTTCGGCGCCCTGCACGGCCTGGTCAACAACGCCGGCATCACCCGTGACGGCCTGCTGGTGAAGTTCAAGGACGGCGAGCTGCAATCGTCCATGAGCCTGCAGCAGTGGCAGGCGGTGATCGATGTGAACCTGACCGGGGTGTTCCTGTGCGGCCGCGAGGCGGCCCGCTGCATGCTGGAGAGCGGCGTCGAGGAAGGCGTGATCGTCAACATCTCCTCGATCGCCCGCCAGGGCAGCTTCGGGCAGACCAACTACGCCGCCGCCAAGGCCGGCGTGGTGGCCATGGCCGAGGTCTGGGCGCGGGAGCTGGCGCGCTTCAACATCCGCACCGGCGTGGTGGCGCCCGGCACCATCAACACCGATATGATCGCCGCCATGAAGCCCGAGGCCCGCGACCGGCTGGTGAGCTCGGTGCCGCTGAAACGGCTCGGCGAGCCGGAGCACATCGCCCGCTCGGTGCAGTTCATCTTCGAGAACGACTACTTCACCGGCCGCGTGATCGAAACCGACGGCGGCCTCCGCTAGACGTGCCGGGGCCAAAGGACTGTGGGAGCGAGCCTGCTCGCGAAAGGCCGGCAAAGCCGGCCGGCGGGATACCAGAGACGCCGATGGTGTTCCGCTTTTTAGGTCTCTGGCATCCTGCCGGGCGCTTCGCGCCCTTTCGCGGGCGGGGCCCGCTCCCACAATCCATCGGCTTGTAGCTTGCGACTTGAAGCCTGAAGCTAGTCTCATGAACCAAGAATTCACGGACGCGGTGTATCAGATCGTCGGCGCCATCCCGGCCGGTTGCGTGGCCAGCTACGGGCAGGTGGCGCGGCAGGCGGGCTACCCCCGCCATGCCCGCTTCGTGGGACGCCTGATGGGGCGGCTGCCGGAAGGCTCCGCCCTGCCCTGGCACCGGGTCATCCGCGGCGACGGCGGTCTGCCCCTGGCCGGCACGCCGAGCGGCGAGATCCAGATCCAGCGGTTGACCGACGAGGGCGTCACCGTACTGGGCGCCCGCGTTCCCAAGTCCTGTTTCTGGCAGCCCTAGCGCCCGGCGGTCTCGTCACGCCGCCGCAACCACCAGATCGTCAGCAGGATGGCCGGCACGCCGAGCAGCGCGGCGTAGTTGAAGAACACCGTGTAGCCGGACGCTTCCACCACCTCGCCGGAGAAGCCGCCGATGAACTTGCCCGGCAGGGTCATCAGCGAGCTGAACAGGGCGTACTGCGTGGCGCTGAAGTTGCGGTTGGTGAGACTCGACATAAAGGCGATCAGCGCCACGTTGGCGAACCCGCCGAACAGGTTATCGGCGCTGATCACCGCCGCCAGCCAGGCCAGTGACACCCAGCGCACCTGCTCCGGGTCCACCGGCACCTCGGTGACCGGCGAATAGGTGGCCATTACCGCGAACAGCAGGTTGGTGAGCGCCACCCCCACGGCCCCCACCAGCAGGGAGCGGCCCAGGCCGTGGCGCAGCACCGCCAGCCCGCCCACGGCGGAGCCCAGCATGGTCATGAAGAAGCCGAAGAACTTGGCCACGGTGGCGATCTCGTTCTTGGTGTAGCCGATGTCCAGGTAGAAGGGGTTGGCCATCACGCCCATGGTGATGTCGCTGATCCTGTAAATCGCCACCAACGCCAGCAGGCCCAGGGCGATCCGCCCGTAGCGGCCGAAGAAGTCCCGGAACGGGGCGATCAGCGCGGTTTCCAGCCACTGTTTCGGGTCGCGCCCAAAGCTTTCCCGGGGCGGCGTGTTCGGCTCCCGGATAATCAGCGTGGTGACGATGCCCACGCCCATCAGCCAGGCCATGGCGTGGTAGGCGCCGTTCCAGGAGTCGTAGCTGGCGATATAGAAAGCCCCGGCGCCGGCCACCAGCATGGCGGTGCGGTAGCCGAAGATGTAGGTGGCGGCCATGGCGCCCTGGAAGGACTCGTCGGCGGAATCGATGCGGTAGGCGTCGATGCAGATGTCCTGGGTGGCGGAGCAGAACGCTACCAGCAGCGCCAGTTGGGCGAAGCGCTCCAGGTGGCCCACCGGCTCCACCAGCGCCATCGCCGCCAGCGACAGCGCGATGCCCACCTGGGCCAGCAGCAGCCAGCCGCGCCGCTGGCCGAGCAGGCGGTTCAACAGCGGCAGCTTGAGGCGGTCCACCACCGGCGCCCAGAACACCTTGATGGAAAACATGATGCCCACCCAGCTGAAATAGCCGATGGCGGCGCGGTCCACATCGGCGTCCGCCAGCCACGCGGACAGGGTGGAGAACACCAGCAGGTAAGGCAGCCCGGCGGAGAACCCCAAAAACAGCATCACCACCACGCGGGGGTGGCTGTAAAGCTGCCAGGCGGTGCGGAACGTATCGCTCAGGGGGGGCATGGCTTTCCCGTACTTATTCGGTTCGATTCGGTCGGCGAAAGCCGACATAGTCCCGGTTTGCGCGGCACAGCACAACACGGCCCCGGGAACATTTAACAACCGCCGCGGCCGCCGGACGCCATGCCGCGATTGTGGCCGGCCGCCGGCGCGCCTAGCATAGCGCCATGACCACGCCAGCCTCCCCCGACCACGCCGAACCCTGGTACCTGCTGGGCGCCGGCAACATGGGCCTGCTCGCCGCCCACTACCTGCAGCGCGCCGGCTTAACCGTCATCGCCCTGCGCCGCGACGACGCGCCGACCCTGGAACGTACTCTGCTACTCCCGAGCGGCGACCGCGTGTCGGTGCAACTCTTGTGCGAGCGGGCCCCGCCCGCGAAAGGGGCGAAGCCCCGGCAGGATCCCAGAGCCCGCTCTAACGACAGCACCAACAACGTCTCTGGTATCCCGCCGGCCGGCTCTGCCGGCCTTTCGCGGGCAGGGCCCGCTCCTACAAGACCAGCCCCCATCCAGCGGCTGGTGGTGGCCTGCAAGGCGCCGTTTTCGGCGGCGGCGCTGGGCGGGCTGCCGCTGGCGGCGGACGCCACCGTGCTGCGGCTGCAGAACGGCCTGGGCAGCCTGGACGGGCTGCTGCCCGCCGGCGCGCGCAGGGTTGAAGTGGTCAGCGCCTCGGCGGTGAAGCGCGACGGCGACGCCCACCGTGTGGTCGCCGAGAATGACACCTGGATGGGAGAAAGCGCCGCGCCCGGCGGTCCGGCGGCCGCTGAGCCTCCGGCCTGGTTCGGCCCCCTGGCCCGGCACTGGCCGAAGCTGCACTGGCCCGACGATTTCCGCCACCGCCAGTGGCGCAAGCTGGTCGGCAACGCGGTGATCAACCCGCTCACCGGCCTGCACGACGTGGCCAACGGGCACATCTTCCAGGACCCGGCGCTGGCCGCCGAGGCCGAACAACTGGCCCGCGAAGCGGACCGGGTGCTCACCGCCCTGGACCCCACCTGGCCCGGCGACTCCCTGCCCGGCGTCCGCGCGCTGGCCGACGCCACCGCCGGCAACACCTCCTCCATGCGCGCCGACATGCAGGCCGGCGCCGTCACCGAAATCGACGCCATCAACGGCTGGCTGCTGCGCCAGGCCGACGTCCTCGGCCTCGACCTGCCGGCCCACCGCCGCCTCGTCGCGGCGGTCAAAGCCCGCCATCCCTGAAGGGAGGCATTTGTAGGGGAGCCCCGCCCGCGAAAGTTGTGCCGGGGCCGGCGTTGCTCTATGTTTGCCACCGCTTCAGGTGTACGGGAAGCCGGTGAAAGGCCGGCGCTGCCCCCGCAACGGTATGAGGTAGCCGTTACCACAACGCCACCAGGCACGTCCTGGGAAGGCGGTAACGGCGTCACCCCTCGAGCCCGGAGACCGGCCTGTCGCCACTGGCGCGCCCCCGCCGACCACGGCCGGGGCGCACCCCATGTACGGAGGGTGCATCGGGAGGACAATACTATGCATACCCACCCCCTTAAGGTGGCCGCCGCTGTAAAGCTGGCTCTGGCCACGGCTTGCCTGTACGTGCCTGTGACCCAGGCCGACAACACACTCGCCCCGGTGGAAGTCACCGGCTCGCGCACCGCCAGCGTGGCGCGGGAACTGCCCACCGGCACCCTGATCCTGGACCGCGACACCATCGAGGCAATGCCCGCCAACAATCTGGCGGACGTGCTGGACACCCTGGGCGGCGTCCAGGTGCGTCGCAATTTCGGCATCAACGGCGCCCGCGCCACCATTGATATGCAGGGCTTCGGCGCCAACGCCACCTCCAACACCCTGGTGCTGCTCAACGGTCGCCGCTACAGCAACGTGGACCTGTCCGGCCCGGACATCGCCTCGATCCCGCTGGCGGCGATCGAGCGCATCGAAGTGCTGCCCGGCGCCGGCGCGGCGCTGTACGGCAACGGCGTGGTCGGCGGCGCGGTCAACATCGTCACCCGCGAGCGCTACCGGAACCAGGCCGGCGTGGAAGTCACCGGCGGCAGCTTCAGCACCACCGGCGGCAGCCTGTGGGCCACCGGCCACCATCAGGACGAAAGCGGCGGCGACAATCACACCAGCGCCGCCGCCTCGGTGCAGGCCCTGCACAGCGACGGCTACCGGGAGAACAACGACCTGCAGCAGCGCAACGCCTTCGCCGACCTGCGCACCCGCCGCGACGATCTGACCTTCTACCTGACCGCCACCGGCGAGCGCCAGAACCTGGACCTGCCCGGCGGCCGCACCGTCAACCTGGCCACCGGCGAGAACCTGTTCGAGGACGATCCGGACGGCGCCAACACCCCCTATGACTGGGCCGACCAGGACACCATCACGGTGATGCCGGGCATGAACGTGCGCATCGGTGATCACAGCCGCCTGCATCTGGACTTCGCCGGTCGCCGCAAGGAGCAGAGCTACTTCTTCTACTTCCCGGGCTTCTCCACCTATGGCGAAACCGACGTGGACAGCTACAGCGTCAATCCGCGCTTTACCAGCCAGTTCCAGGCCGCCGGCCTGACCCACAACACCACCGTGGGCTGGGATCTGTACGACTACCGCCTGGAGAACCGCAGCGCCGCCGGCAAAGGCGACATCGGCGATCCCACCAGCACCAAGGACCTGGACCAGCGGCAAACCGCCTGGTATTTCCACGACGTGATGACCCTGGACCGCTGGTCGTTCACCCTGGGCGCGCGCCGCCTGAACGTGGACACCGAGACGGAAACCACCGGCTTCAGCGCCGGCCAGGGCGAGGACAGCCAGGACGCGGAGATGTACGAAGGCGGCGTGCGCTACCACTTCGACGGCGGCGTGGATCTGTTCGCCGGCGCCCAGCGCAGCGTGCGCATCGTCAACGCCGACGAAATCACCCCGGACGACGAACTGCTGGAGCCGCAAACCGGCGAGCAGTACACCCTGGGCGCCAGCTGGCAAAAAGGTATCCAGACCTCGACGCTGACCGCCTGGCAGGGGCGCTTCGACAACGAAATCGTCTTCAATCCTTATGCCGGCGGCTTCGGGTCCAACGTCAACCTGGAAGACCGCACCCTGCGCCGTGGCGTGAGCCTGAACAGCCGCTGGCGGCTGGACCGCGACCTCACCCTGGTGCTCAACGGCACCCTGCAACGGGCCGAGTTCGACGAGGGCGAATGGGAAGGCAACGACGTGCCGCTGGTGTCGCGCCAGCTGTTCTACGCCCAGGCCAACTGGCAGGCGCTGCCCTGGCTGGAGCTGTCCCTGGCGCACCGCTACGTGGGCAAGCGCCGCTTCGACAACGACCAGCCCAACGACTTCCAGCAGATCGACAGCTACCGCATGACCGACCTGGAAGCCACCGCCCGCTATCAAAATGCCTACTTGCGCATCGGGGCCTATAACCTGGAGGATGAACTGGCGGCGGATTACGGCGTCAAAGCCACCAACAACCTCAGTTATAACGCCTACCCCCTGCCGGAACGGCACTACCGGGTAAGCCTGGGAATGGAATTCTGACCATGAGCGACGGCAAGGACGACAAAACCCGCATCAACCGGGTGATCACACGCAGCGGCGACGACGGCCGCACCGGCCTGGCCGACGGCAGCCGCATCGCCAAGGATCACCCGCGCATCCAGGCCCTGGGTGCGCTGGACGAGTTGAACAGCGGCCTGGGCGTGCTGCGCGCCCGGGCCCTGGACGACGATCTGGACGCGCTGCTCGAGCGGGTCCAGCATCTGCTGTTCGACCTGGGCGGCGAACTGGCGGTGCCCGGCACCGTCACCCTCACCGACGACGATCTGGTGGAGGTGGAGTCCCAGGCCGACATGCTCAACGCGGAGCTGGCGCCGCTCAAGGAATTCGTGCTGCCCGGCGGCCATCCCGACGCCGCCTGGTGCCATCACTGCCGCACGGTGGCCCGGCGCGCCGAACGGGACCTGATCGCGGTCGGCGACGACGACCAGATCAACCCGGTCAGCCGCGCCGTGCTCAACCGCGTCGGCGATCTGCTGTTCGTGATGGCCCGCGCCATCAACCTGCGTACCGGCACCGATGAGCCGCAATGGGTGCGTCGCCAGGATCGTTAACGGCGTTGTGGGAGCGGGCCTTGCCCGCGAAAGGGTGGCTTATAGCCACCCGGCAGGGATACCAGAAGCGTTGTTGGCACCATCGTCGGAAAGGCCTCTGGAATCCTACCGGGAGCTTCGCTCCCTTTCGCGGGCAAGGCCCGCTCCCACAAATTGGCTACCACCCATCATGAACAATTTCGCTTCGAGGCCTCTCAAGCTAAACGGATAACCGTTAAGAATCGGACGGCTATTCCTCCTGCAATAGTCTAAAAAATCCAGCAAAAAACGGGACATATTAATCGCCGACAGCGCCCAGACCTCCGGACGTTTATCAATTTTTGGTATGCCATCAACCGCACGCCCCGGGAAGCCGACCTGGTAAAACCCTACCCGTTCACATAGAAAATGCAGATCCAGCTTTGCTTCCGAGCTATACGCCTGGAAAATCCGGCCAAGCGAATAAGAAACCCGGCTGTCCATCATCATCATATCGGGTATAAGGCAGCCCCATACCTTAGACCAGCCGGAGTTCATATAGATGACTCCTTCATGGTCACCGACTTTCAAAAGAGCAACATGCTCTCTTATCACTCTCAGCAAGGACCGCGACTCATAAAGTTTCTCAACGGTAGGTTTGTTGTGCCTTCTCAAGCCGACTGGATAATAAACCCTTGCCCAGTCCATGATCGCCGATACAGCGGCCAAGCAACGGTCCTCGTCTTCCTGATCCAACGCCAGGGCCAGCTCGTTGCCGGCCACCGAAAGAGTATGCGTGGTATCGGATAGCGAAACACCGGTGCCATGCCGGTCATGGAGCCATTGATACTTTTGCCTCAGACTGAAGCGCCAGAAGTACTCCGAATTACAGGCTTCCAAACGCAACGCTAGAAAGTGGAATAAATCCTCTTCAAACTCCTCGCCTTCCACCTTCATTGCTTGGCGAAGAACCGCGCTTTTGGACTCGGTCAGATGGAAAACGCATTGTTTGAGATCGGCGAGCCTGTCGTAACGGCGTGGATCCTTGAGCTGGTAAAACCGGTCATGGGCACCCGCACTGTCACTGCAGAACTTCTGAATAAAGCGCAGACAAGAGAATGTCTTACCGGGAGCCGAGATACCAGGTATCGAAAAGCTCGCAAGATCAAGAAGATCTTTATAGCCAAAAGACTTTGGCAGCCTCCCCGCGTTCCGGAACATGATGTCATGATGGAACATGCGCTTTTCTACCTTTGGGTCTTTACGCGGAAATGTCATACTCTTCCAGAAACCGGTAATTATTCTCTAGCCAGTGCTGGAAACGGCGACGTAGCTCTTCGTCGCTGGGCACCGGCACCTGTATCCATTCGCAGCGTTGACGCACGCCCAGCCGGAACGCTTCGAACGCGCCGTGCCGGCGCATGGAAAACCATTTCTTTTGCCCGCGCTGCGCGGTCACCGAGACGTTGATGCCCTTGGGTTTTTGGCGGCGCGTGACGGTGATGCCGATGATGCCGAAGCTGTTGTCTTTAGGTTTCAGGCTGCCCAGTTCATTGACGGAGACACGTCTCAGCTTCGGCGGCGCCCCGAGAGTGCCCCAACGCTTGAGTGCTCCCAACTGTGCATCCCGCCACTCCAAAGCCGCCCCGAGGGCGGCGTATTTATCCCGATACCGGCTGTCTCTGAAGCACTTCCTGAACTGCTTTTTACGCCCCTTTTCGTCGACATAGGGCAGTGCACACCACCAGAATTTGCAGGCCTCCTTTCGGTAAACGTAGAGGTGCCGATTCCCCGTTTTTTCAGTATCGATATCGTCCATTTTTTAGAACTTACTTATTATAGGAACAAATTTTATTTGTCCCCTTTTCTCATGGTTTTTTGCTGCGCGAAAACCTAACATCACCCTGACATTAACTTCCACACTAATTTGGCTAAAGAGACAGACTCAGTAGTCATATATAGTCTGAGCTGCTGCGGGGAGGTCTCTGGGATCCTGCCGACAAGCGTTGCTTGCCTTTGGCGGGCTGGGCCCGCTCCTACAAGCCCGTTCGCACGAAGTGCGAACGGGCGATTTTGAAAGAATGTGCAAGGCGCTGGGTCGCGGGGCCGGCAGGGCTTAGACTGGCGGTTCCGTTATTCTGGCGAGGTCCGCCGGCCGACCATGGGCATACGCAACAAGCTTTTCCTCACCTTTCTCGGCACCTTCGTGGTGCTGATCGTGGCCGCCAGCGGTTTCTATTTCTTTGCGTTCGAGCAGAGCCTGCGCAAGTACATCGACGAGCGCCAGCAGGCCCAGGTGGAGCGCCTGGCCGACCACCTGGGCGTGCTGTACGCGCAACGGGGCAGCTGGGACTTCCTGCTCAGCGACCCGCGGGTGCTGGGCCGGCTCTACTGGCTGGCCGGCGACCGCAATACCGACACCGAGCCGGGCAAGCGGAACCGCCGCGACACGCCCCGCCATCTGACCCTGCTGACGGCGGACCGGCGCCCGTTGATCGGCCCGCCGCCGACGCAACAGTTCAGCCGCCTGGTGCCGATCCGCACCGACAACGATCTGGTGGGCTGGCTGGCCTACCCCGACCAGGAAGCGATCCGCGACAAGCTTGACCGGCGCTTCCAGGAGCGCCAGCTCAATTTCGCCGGCTGGATGGCCCTGGTGGGCCTGGCCCTGTCGCTGCTGGTGTCCTGGCTGCTGGCGCGCCATCTGGTGGCGCCGGTAACGGCGCTCAGCGCCCACACCCGCAAGCTGCGCGAGGGCGACTACCAGACCCGGCTGGGCAGCCGGCGCCGCGACGAGCTGGGTGATCTGATCCGCCATGTGGACAGCCTGGGCGAGCGCCTGGACCAGGGCCAGAAAGCCCGCCAGCGCTGGTTCTCGGACATCGCCCATGAGCTGCGAACGCCGCTGTCGGTGCTGCAGGGCGAGCTGGAAGCGGTGGTCGACGGCGTGCGGCCGCTCAACCACGAGACCATCGCGGCGCTGGAATCCGAGGTGCACCAGCTCACCCATCTGGTCAACGACCTGCATGACCTGGCCCTGGCCGACGCCGGCAACCTGCGCTATCACTTCACCGCGCTGGATCTGGACACGCTCTGCGAGGACGCCGTGGACGCGGTGCGCCCGGCCCTCGGCCGCCGCCGCGTGCGCCTGCGCACCGACCTGAGCCCGGCGCGGGTCAACGGCGACCCGGTGCGCCTGCGCCAGCTGCTGGACAACCTGCTGCAGAACAGCCTCAAGTACACCGACGAAGGCGGCGAGGTGCACCTTACCCTGGGCCGCGACGGCGACGACTGGCGCCTGACCCTGAACGACAGCGCCCCCGGCGTGCCCGACGACGCCCTGCCGAAACTGTTCGATCACCTCTACCGGGTGGAAAGCTCGCGCAACCGCCAGACCGGCGGCGCCGGCCTCGGCCTGGCCATCGCCCGGCGCATCGTCGAGGCGCACGGCGGCACGATGACAGCGGACCATAGCCCCTTGGGGGGTCTCAGAATCACGGTGCGGTTGCCATTGTAGGAGCGGGCCTCGCCCGCGAAAGGGAGCAAAGCTCCCGGCAGGATTCCAGAGAGGCTGTTTGTACCGCTGTTAGAGAGGGCTCTGGGATCCTGCCGGGTGGCTGTAAGCCACCCTTTCGCGGGCAAGGCCCGCTCCCCCACAGCCCGCTCCCACAATAGTCTGTCCCAGAAGGATGAGAGCAACCTTGAGCATGGCGAAAATACTTATCGTCGAGGATGAGCCCCGGTTGGCGCAATTGCTGGCGGACTATCTGCGCCACAGCCATTTCGAGCCGGAGCAGACCGGCAGCGCCGCCGACGCCGAGCAGCGCGTGCGCGACGGTGATTTCGACGCCGTGCTGCTGGACCTGATGCTGCCCGACGGCGACGGCATGGAAGTGTGCAAGGCGATCCGCCGTTTCTCCCAGGTGCCGATTCTGATGATCACCGCCCGGGTGGAAGAAGTGGACCGGCTGCTGGGCCTGGAGATCGGCGCCGACGATTACATCTGCAAGCCGTTCAGCCCCCGGGAAGTGGTGGCGCGGGTCAAGGCGGTACTCCGCCGCGCCGGTAACGCCGCCCAGCCTCCGGCCGAGGGTGGCCTGGCCCTGGACCGGCACCGCTTCGAGGCGGTTCATGATGGCGCCCGGGTGGCGCTCACCGCGATCGAATTCGAGCTGCTGGCGGCGTTGTCACGCCAGGCCGGGCGCATCTGGACCCGCGACCAGTTGATGGACGTGATCTACTCCGACCACCGGGTGGTGTCCGACCGCACCATCGACAGCCATATCCGCAAGTTGCGGCGCAAACTCAGCGAAGGCCTGACCGGCGACCACGACTGGATCGGCAGCGTCTATGGCGTCGGTTATCGATTGCAAAATCCTGATGAAGAGACTTGAACCCGGTCAGCTGCAAGCTACAAGCTGCAAGCCACAAGCAGGCCGTTCCGGCGGCGAAGCCGGTCTGATCGGCACGGCTTGCTTGTGGCTTGCAGCCTGAAGCTTGTAGCGATGTTTCCACATTCGCTGCATCGTGGCTGCACAATGTAAGGCCAATCTATAAGGGAATCCGGATACTCCGGAGCGTTACTCAAGGAGCAAGACGATGAAAAAACTGATGATTGTCACGCTGACCCTGTTCTCCGCCGCGGCCTTCGCCGGCTCACCGATGGAAAAAGGCGCCGACCGCCACGTTCAGAGAATGACCCAGGAACTGAACCTCAGCGAGGAGCAGCAGCAGGAAGTGCGCGAAATCTACCGCGAGAAAGGCGAAGAGATGCGCGAACTGCACAAGGAAACCCAGGAAGAAATCCGTGACGTGCTGAACGACGAGCAACGCGCCCAGTACGAACAGCACCAGAAAGACCGGATGGAAAAATGGCAGGAAAAGAAGGAAAAGTGGAAAGAGCGCCACGGTAATAACTGATAGCGCCCTCTCTTTTCTTCAAAAAAAACCCGGCCTCAGGCCGGGTTTTTTATGCCACAGCATTTCCGTTACAACAGGGCGCGCCGCATGTCGCCGAGCAGGCCGCTGAGGTAGGTGGTGAAGCGCGCCGCGTCGGCGCCATCGATCACCCGGTGGTCGTAGGAGAACGACAGCGGCAGCATCAGCCGGGGCTGGAAGGCGTTGCCGTCCCACACCGGTTTGGTGTCGGAACGGCTGACGCCGAGAATCGCCACCTCCGGCCAGTTGACGATGGGCGTAAAGGCGGTGCCGCCGATGCCGCCCAGCGACGAGATGCTGAAGGTGGCGCCCTTCATGTCCGCCGGTGACAGTTTGCGGTCGCGGGCCTTGGCCGCCAGCTCACCGATTTCCGTGGCGATCTGGCTGAGCCCTTTCTTGTCCGCGTCGCGCAGCACCGGCACCACCAGGCCATTGGGCGTGTCCACGGCGATGCCGATGTGCACATAGTCCTTCAGGATCAGTGCCTCACCGGACGGTTCCAGCGAGCTGTTCACCCTCGGAAACTTACGCAACGCCCGCGCGCAGGCCTGCACCAGAAACGCCAGCATGGTGAGTTTGACGCCCTCTTTCTCCAATGCCTTGTTCTGGCTTTTGCGGAACGCTTCCAGCTCGGTGATATCCGCCTCGTCGAACTGGGTAACGTGGGGAATGGTGACCCAGCTGCGGTGCAGATTCCTGGCCGCCACCTTGCGCAGCTTGTTGAGCTCGTCCCGTTCCACCGGACCGAATTCGCTGAAATCGATCTCCGGCAGGTCCGGGGCGCCGCCACCGCCGGCGGCGGCCGGCTGTCCCATGCGCTGCTTGATGTGGGCGTGCACGTCTTCCTTGAGAATGCGGTCCTTGGGACCGCTGGGCGGCACGGCGCCAAGGTCGACGCCGGTTTCCCGGGCCAGCTTGCGCACCGCCGGACCGGCGTGCACGTTCCTGGACGGCCGGCCGGCCGCGGCGGCGCCGGATTTGGCCGGGTGCTCGCCGATGCCCGTGGTCTCTTTGCCGGTGGAGGTTTCCGAGGATTGAGAGGTTTCTTCTGACTGTTCGCGGGCAGGCCCGCTCCCACCAGACTTGCTCTCACCAGGCTTGCTGTCGCCAGGCTTGCTGTCGCCAGACTTCTGTTCGGCGGGCTGGTCATCACCGGATTCGTCTTCGCCACCGCCGGTGGTTTCCAGCACCATCAATTCGGTGCCGGAGGTGATCTTGTCGCCGGTTTTCACCAGCAGCTTTTTCACCGTGCCGGCGGCCGGGCTGGGGATTTCCAGGGACGCCTTGTCGGATTCCAGCACCAGAATGGTCTGCTCCGCTTCCACGGTGTCGCCTTCGCTCACCGACAGCTCAATGATTTCCGCTTCGTCGATGTCGCCCAGGTCCGGGGCGGGGATGGTTTGTTCGCGGGTGCCGCCGCTCTCTTTTTTCGCCGGCTTCTCGTCCGCTTTTGGTTCGGCCTTCTCTTCCTTTCCGCCCTGCTCGTTGTCTCCGGACTGATCCTTTTCCGCCGCCGGCTCGTTTTCCGGTTCGTCGCCGGAGGACTGGTCATCTTCGGTACCGCCGTCGCCGGCTTCGGTGTCCAGCTCCAACAGGGGGTCGCCTTCCTTGACCCGGTCGCCGGCTTTCACCAGCAGTTCGAGAACGGTGCCGGCTTTCGGGCACGGCACTTCCACGGACGCTTTGTCGGACTCCAACACGACAATGGTGTCTTCGGCTTCGACGCTGTCGCCTTTTTTGACGGACACCTCGATGACGTCAACAGGATCACTGCTGCCCACATCGGGTACCCGGATGGTTTCCTTGCTCATGGCAGGCTCCTTATGAGATCACCGGGTAGGGTTTTTCCGGGTCGATGCCGTATTTCTGGATCGCTTCCTTAACGGTGGCGGCGTCCACTTCGCCTTCGTCCTTGAGGGCGCTGAGCGCCGCCAGGACCACGAAGTAACGGTCCACTTCGAAGAAGTGCCGCAGCTTGGCGCGCGAATCACTGCGCCCGTAGCCGTCGGTGCCCAGCACCCGGTAGGGCGCTTTGATCCAGGGGCGGATCTGGTCGGCGTAGGCTTTGATGTAATCCGTCGAGGCGATCACCGGACCCTGGCGCTTGTCCAGACACTGCTCGACCCAGGTGGGCGCGACTTTCATATCCGGCTTGAGCAGACGGTCGCGGTCCACGCGCAGGCCTTCGCGGCGCAGTTCGTTGAAGCTGGTGACGCTCCATACGTCGGCGGCCACGCCGAAGTCCTCGCGCAGCAGCTCCGCCGCCGCTTCCACTTCGCGCAGGATGGTGCCGGACCCGAGCAGCTGCACCCGCTTGGCTTTCTTGCCGCCCTTGCCCTTGCCTTCGCGCAGCAGGTACATGCCCTTGCGGATGCCTTCCTCGGCCCCCTTGGGCATGGCGCCGTGCAGGTAGTTTTCGTTCATCAGCGTCAGGTAGTAGAAGACGCTCTCTTCCTCCTCGTACATGCGGCGCAGGCCGTCCTGCAGAATCACCGCCAGCTCGTAGGCGTAAGTCGGGTCGTAGCTGACGCAGTTGGGCACCGTGCTGGTGAGCACGTGGCTGTGCCCGTCCTGGTGCTGCAGGCCCTCGCCGTTGAGGGTGGTGCGCCCGGCGGTGCCGCCCAGCAGGAAGCCGCGCGCCTGGCTGTCGCCGGCGGCCCACCAGAAGTCCCCGGTGCGCTGGAAGCCGAACATGGAGTAGTAGATAAAGAACGGAATCAGCGTGAAGTCGTGCACGCTGTAACTGGTGGCGGCGGCCATCCAGCCGGACATGGAGCCGGCTTCGTTGATGCCCTCCTCCATGATGCGGCCTTTCTTGTCTTCGCGGTAATACATCACCTGGCCGGCGTCCTCGGGCTCGTAGCGCTGGCCCTTGGACGAATAAATACCGAGCTGGCGGAACATGCCTTCCATGCCGAAGGTACGCGCCTCGTCGGGGACGATCGGCACCACCCTATCGCCGATGCTCTTGTCCTTCACCAGGGTGCTGAGCATGCGCACGAACGCCATGGTGGTGGAGATCTCCCGGTCGCCGCTGCCCTCCAGGAAGGATTCGAAGAACTCCAGCTTGGGAATGGTCAGCTTGTTGCTGGCGTGGCGGCGGCGCACCGGCATATAGCCGCCCAGCTTTTCGCGCTGCTCGCGCATGTAGCGCAGCTCCGCGGAGTCCTCGTCCGGCCGGTAATAGGGCACGGTTTCCAGTTCTTTGTCGGTGAACGGCATGTCGAAGCGGTCGCGGAATTCCTTCAGGCTTTCCAGATCCATCTTCTTCATCTGGTGGGTCTTGTTGACCGCCTCGCCGGCGCCGGTGGCGTAGCCCTTCACGGTTTTCGCCAGGATCACCGTGGGCTGGCCGGTGTGGTTCACCGCCTCGTGGTAGGCGGCGTACACCTTGAACGGGTCATGGCCGCCGCGATTGAGACGATAAACGTCCTCGTCGCTCATGTGCTCGACCATTTTCTTCAGCTCCGGGTATTTGCCGAAGAAATGCTCGCGGGTGTAGGCGCCGCCGTTTTTCTTGTAGGCCTGGTATTCGCCGTCCACCGCTTCGTCCATGCGGCGGCGCAGCAGGCCTTCGGAATCCTTTTCCAGCAGCGGGTCCCAGAGCCGGCCCCAGACCACCTTGATCACGTTCCAGCCGGCGCCGCGGAACAGGCTTTCCAGCTCCTGGATGATCTTGCCGTTGCCGCGCACCGGCCCGTCCAGGCGCTGCAGGTTGCAGTTGACCACGAAGATCAGATTATCCAGCTGCTCGCGGCCGGCCATGGACAGCGCGCCCAGGGATTCCGGCTCGTCCATCTCGCCGTCGCCGAGGAAGGCCCACACCTTGCGCTTGCGGTCCGGAATCAGCTCCCGGTTCTGCAGGTACTTCATGATGTGCGCCTGGTAGATTGCCTGCATGGCGCCCAGGCCCATGGACACGGTGGGGAACTGCCAGTAATCCGGCATCAGCCAGGGGTGCGGATAGGAGGACAGCCCCTCGCCGTCCACTTCCCGGCGGAAGTTGTCCATTTGCTGTTCGGTGATGCGCCCCTCCAGGTAGGAACGGGCGTAAATGCCCGGCGCCGAATGGCCCTGGAAATAGACCAGGTCGCCGGGGTTGTCCTCGTGGGGGGCTTTGAAGAAGTGGTTGAAGCCGACGTCGTAGAGCGTGGCGGACGACGCGAAGGTGGCGATGTGGCCGCCCAGTTCGTCGTCGTTGTCCTTGTTGGCCCGGATCACCATCGCCAGCGCGTTCCAGCGCACCAGGGAACGGATGCGTCGTTCCATGTAGATGTCGCCGGGGATCGGGGCTTCGTCCTTGGGGCGGATGGTGTTGAGGTAGGGGGTGTCGAGGTGGGTGCGGATAACGCCCTGTTCCTGGGCTTCATTGGTGAGGGTTTCCAGCAGCCAGCCGGCGCGTTCGGGCCCCTCCTGTTCCAGCACCGATTCCAGTGCCTCGAGCCATTCCCGGGTTTCTTCCGGGTCCACGTCTTCAAAGAAGTTTCTGTTCTGCATGGGCGCGCGTCCTTTTTCGCAGTGCCTGGCCGGCGCGGGATCGCCGCGACGGCGGGGTAAACGACGGAAACGGCGCGGGGTATATAGGCCGTCTCGTCACCCGATCATAGCAGCAAGAACGGACAGCTTCATGTCCATGAAGGTCGCTTGTGGGAACGGGCCTCGCTCCAGCTAGGTGGGCAATACAGCCCAGAGCGCGGCGAAAATAAGCCACACCGCTAATGCGCGGAGCATCAGCTCCTGGAGGCCTTCCAGGCGGTTGACGCCGGCCTGGAAGGCGGGCTCGTTGCTGTCGGCGTCGCCGCCGAGGGCGGCGTCGGCGGCCAGGGTAAGCAGGCCGCGGCTGTCGTCGAGGCGCCAGATGCGCCCGCTCACGGCCTGGGCGACCATGCCGAAATGCCCCACCAGGGCCAGGGCCAGGGTGGTCAGCCGCGCCGGGATCCAGGCCAGGGCGATGTCCAGGCTGCGGGCCCAGTCGCTGTGCTCCGGGTGACGGCGAAGCCAGGCCCGGTTAAGCACGAACAGCAGCGCCGCGCCGAAGCCCAGCACCGTGACCCAGAACAGCACCGCGAACAGGTCACCGGCGCGCAGCACGAAGCGGTCGGCCAGATCGTTGAACCAGGCCCGCTCGCTGTCCGGGCCGTCATCCAGCGGCCCGGTGTCGAACGCCCGGGCGGCGCTGCCGGCCAGGGCGTCGCGGTCGTTCATGCGCCCGCGCACCAGCAGGGTGTCCATGCGCCGGAACTCGCTCTCCACGCCGATCAGCCAGAGCAGCAGCACGCCGCCCAGCAGCAGGGTGAGCAGCGCGCCCGCCAGGCCGCACAGCCAGCTGAACAGCAGCGCCACCAGCAGTGTCGGCAACGCCACCGCCAGCCACCAGGCCAGCGCGCCGCCGCCCGGCGACAGCCGGTCGATAAAGCGCTGATGGCGCTCCTCGCGGGTCAACCAAAGCGGCCAGCCGCCGTCACGACGGCGCAGGGCGAGCACGAGCAGAATAACGAGTAGTTTCATACTCTCGTTTATACCACGTCTTAGAGTCGGGTCCAGTCGAAGGCCGGGCCCGGGTCGGTCTTCCGGCCCGGCGCGATGTGCTCGTGGCCGGTGATGGCGTCGTCGGACAGGCGCGGGTAGTGGGCGATCAGAGCGTCGAGCAGCGCGCGCAGGCTGCGGTACTGGGCGTCTTCGAAGGGGATGTGGTCGGCGCCTTCCAGCTCGATGCCGAGGGCGAAGTCGTTGCAGTTGTCGCGGTCGCGCCAGCGGGAGACGCCGGCGTGCCAGGCGCGCTGGTCGCAGGCGACGAACTGCACCAGCTCGCCGTCGCGGCGGATCAGAAAGTGGGAGGATACCTTCAGGTCGCGGATCTCTTCGAAGTACGGGTGCTCGGACGGGTCCAGGCGGTTCTGGAAAAAGGCTTCCACCTGGGGGCCGCCGAACTCTTCCGGCGGCAGGCTGATGTTGTGGATCACCACCAGGGAGATGTCTTCCGGGTCCGGGCGGGCGTTGAAGTTAGGCGACGGCACCTTGCGCGCCTGGTCCACCCAGTGATTGGTGAGCGTCAGCATGGCGCTATTTTCGCGGGCCGGGCCCGCTCCCACAAGGGTCCGCCCCCACAAAGGCCCGCTCGCACAGGACGTCAGGCGCTTTGCATGCGGCGCAGGTCGCTGATCACGGCTTCCAGGGCGCGGTCGAACAGGGCGCCGTCCTCGATCAGTTTGACCTCGCCGTCGTGGAGCGCCTGGGCCAGGCCGGCGGCGTCGTATTCACGCACCTTGATGCCGCGCCGGTTGATGAACACCAGCTTGGCGCCGTCGCGGATGTTGGCGGCCAGCTTGGCGCGCTGGGCGTCGTCGCCGTCGCCGATTTCCAGCCACTGGCCGGCGCGCAGGCGTCGGGCCCGTGCCACCAGCTCGTGGTCGTCGGGCAGCGCCGAGGGAGCCGGCGGCTCGGGCTCCGGCGCCTTGGGCACCGCCACCCGCTCGGTCTCCAGCCCCTTGATCAGGCTGTCGTGGACGGCCAGCAGGTCGTCCAGCAGGGCACGGGTTTCGCCGGCGTCGTATTGAATGGATTCCAGGCCGTGCTCCAGCGCGCGCACCACTTTCGGGCTCAGGTCGCGCAGCTTCTCCAGGTCCGCCGGGGCGCGGTGGGGCATCACGCTCCACACCAGCGCGTCCACCACCTTGGCGTAGCGGCGCCAAGTGTCGCTGTCCTCGCCCTGGCGCAGCCAGGTCAGGTAGAGCACCTGCTGCCAGCCCTGGCGCAGCAGGCGCACCGCCACGTCCGGCACCTGGCGGCCGGCCAGGCGCGCGTCGATGTAACGGCGCACCGCGTCGGCGGCCTGCTCGGCGCGGGCCTTGCCCTCCTCGGCTTCGCGCACCCGCTCGGCGACGCGCTCGGCGCGGGCTCGCTGGTCGCTGAAGAACGATTCGAACTCCGCCAGCAGCTCGCTGAACAGGGCGGCGTCTTCGTCGTAATCGTCGATGATGGCGTGCACCGCCCGGTCGATGCGCTGGTAGGTCTCGTCGTCGTAGCCCTGCTGCGGGTCCCACTGGCAGCCGGCGCGGGCCAGGGTGTTGAGCAGCAGGCGGGCGTCGTGTTCTTCGTTGCTGAAGAAGGTCTTGTCGGCGATCGCCACCTTCAAAAGAGGAATCTGCAGCCGGCCGATCAGCGCCTTGATTTCCGAGGGCAGGCCCTCGTCGTCGAGGATGAAGTCGAACAGCATGGCGACCAGGTTGATGACGTCGTCGTCGGCCTGATCCAGGGCGTGGATGGCCTCGCTGTTCTCGCTCTCGAGCAGGTCGGAAAGCTCGTCCTTGACGCTGCGGTCCTGGGCGTCGGCGCCGCCCTCCAGGGCATGCTCAAGGCGCTGCAGGCGGGTGAGCAGGCCGAACAGGTCCTGGCTGCTGACCGCCTGCACCGGCGCATCGGCGGTGAGCGGGGCGCCGTTNAGGTGGGCCACGCCGTTGTGCATGATCGCCATGCCGGAGGTGGGCGCGGCGCCACCGCCGGCCACGGGCGCGCCGGCGCCGGTGGGCGCGG
>FUFK010047242.1_pt1 | contig 22372 bp, 22 predicted proteins | sample 1021851 | NCBI WGS metagenome assembly FUFK01 (sample SAMEA51879418, study PRJEB19060) | metagenome
CTGCCTTCGACAAGGAGGGTTAAGTCGTAACAAGGTATCTGTAGGGGAACCTGCAGATGGATCACCTCCTAAGAAACCGGAGGCTGGGGTCGCTTGCGACCCCAGTCTCCAACCCTTTTTTTATGCCCATATCAGTTTACTTTTTACACCGCTTTTCAGCAACGCAACCAACAACGTCCACGCTTGCCCTCAGCGATGTGCGGCGTCGAGTTTTTCCTCGATGGTGGTTCGAAAGGTGAGCAGCATCAGTTTGGGGGCGTCCGCACTGACCGTGATGGTGGCGCCGCGATTGAAGTGGACCTCGTCCCAGCCGTCGGGAACAACGTAGCCACGGTGCATGTCCGAAGTGATGGTCGTCTCCTCATCGGTCCAATCCATCCACGCCCAGGGGGCTTCAGCACGTTGTTCGGGGGAGAGGTCGCGCGCCAGGACGAAGTAGTGCTGTGCGGTGCGTAGGCCGTTGGTTTGCTCCCTGAGCTGCTTGAATTCACCCTGTCCCATGGCGTTTCGCAACCAGGCGCCTTGTCCAAACCAGGTGGAGAACAACAAGCCGCTGCTCTGCTGTGTGGCCTGTTCCTCGCCACGACGAAGCACGTATTTGCTGGGNGCGTACTGGTGAGTGTTGGCGATGAGCAGGTCGTTCATGGCGGGGTCGGTGGTGAATCGGTTGCCCGATGTCGTTTCGATGAGGGCTTGAAGCCGGGGGAGTTCGTTGACGATGGCCTTGCCAGCAAACACCGTTTTGACGTCGTCCTCGAAGGTGTCGATGGAGGAATCCATGTAGAACCCATAACTTCCCTCCGGGTCGTGGATACGGGGATGGGAATTGACGCCCATGACGGGCGTAGCGGCGTCGATGTTGTGCGAAAGCGAGGTCAAGGTTCCGTCTCCGCCGAACACGATCACCAAATCCCGAGCGATGAAGTCCGCACGTCGCACGTGTTCACGCGGTTTGTAGTCCACGTGATGGTCGGTTGAAGCCACGGCTTGAAGCACTGTTTTGATGGCCATCAGCCCTTCGTCGTGCACTTCTTCAAAATTTTTCTTAAAGACGACCAGGATGTTCATGACGGCCGCCTCGGTGTTGTGCAGGCGTCTCTGCTTCAAGAACACCACCCTTGCCCCACGGACGAGAAACTATGAAGGGGAGTCCGCCCTTGTTGTGTGCATGGAAGGCCAACCGCCCTGGGCCGACGAGGCCAACGAGACCGAGGTAAAATCGCCGGATTCGGCCACCGTTCCACCTGAACCTGTTTCCATTGCGACAGGGTTTGCTCCAATGAACCAGGGAACGATGCTAACGGGCACCGCTCAGATGCCCACGGGTCAGTTGATTTACCTGCAACCGCCGTCCGGCGCAGCAAAAGTGATGGGTATATTGGTCATCGTTTGGGGTGTTTTACTGGGTGTTTTGAGCAACGGTCTCAATTTGCTATTTTCGGTGGGCGTCGGCAGCGTGCAGCTCATCGCCTTTGACGTTGTAAACATCCTCTTGGGCGTCGGCACCGTTGTCGGTGGTGTCATGCTCATGAACTATCAGCGCAGGGGAATTTTTCTGCTCTTCACCGTTCTTTTTCTGGGCGCTGTGGTCGGCGCCGTCCAGTTGAACACGCTTGTTGATTACGACCAAATGCTGGAGGAAGGCACCATTACACAAGATGAGTACGATGCGCTTCAGGACGTTGACAACGGTTTGGTCCAAGGCATCGGGTTGTTCTTCATCGTGTTTTGCAACGCAATGTGCGGCCTGTTTGTTGCCATTCCAATGATGATTTCCAACAACGGGTTGGACGATTCCAAATTGTTCGGCTGACGTTTCATCAACCAGCGGATGGGTGAGGTTCATACCCCGAATGCGACACGAACTCAACATGAGCGACGATGTGGTCATTGTGGGCGGTGCTCGCACACCGTTTTGTGAATGGGTTGGCGGAAAGCGAGGCGACGGGAAAGCCGGTGGAGCGTTGAAAAGCGTGAGCGCCCAAGACCTGGGCGCAACAGCGATACAGGGTGCACTCGAAAAAACAGGGACTTCTCCTGAATCGGTGGACCACGTGGTGATGGGTTACGCCCTCCAGACCTGTTCGCAATCGATCTACGGTGCACGCCATGCCGGTCTGAAGGCGGGCGTTCCCCAAGAAGTTCCAATGTTGACGCTCTCTCGAATTTGCGGCTCGGGCATCCAATCCATCGTGTCCGGTGCTCAGATGATCATGCTTGGTGAGGCCAGCACGGTTGTCGCAGGAGGAATGGAAAACCTCTCCCAAGCTCCCCACATCCTGCGTGGAGCTCGAGACGGGTGGAAACTCGGTCGTTCTCCAAAGGTGGAGGACTACATGATGACCAACCTCCAAGACATGACCTGCGGTCTGTTCATGGCACAAACGTCCGATGAATTGTGTCGCAGAAAGGGGGTCACACGGGAAGAGATCGATGCGTTTGCGGCTCTCTCCCATGCTCGAACATCGACCTCCATCGACACGGGTCTGTTCAAGGACGAAATTGTCCCCGTCACCATCAAATCACGACGGGGCGAAACGGTGCTGACCCACGAAGACGAGGACCATGTGGTCCGAGGCACAACGGAGGAATCGCTCGCGACGTTGCCCACGGCTTTCGGACCGGAATCCTTTGTGACCGCTGGCAACGCCTCAGGTGTGGTCGACGGCGCTGCCGCTGTGGTCATCAAGTCCGCCGCGCAAGCCAAGGAAGACGGCGACAAGCCGCTGGCTCGCATTGTGTCGTGGGGCATCGTCGGTCTTGAGCCCGCCATCATGGCGTACGGTCCCGTGCCCTCCTCTCGTCAGGCGCTGGAACGGGCCGGTTTGACCGTTGGCGACATCGATCGCTGGGAAATCAACGAAGCCTTTGCCGGCCAGGCCGTCGCCTGCATCAAGGACCTCGACCTCGACGTTGAGAAGGTGAACGTCAACGGGGGGGCCGTTGGCTTGGGACACCCGTTGGCGGCGACGGGCACGCGTTTGGTGCTTACGCTGGCGCACGAATTGCATCGTTGCGGCGGTCGCTACGGGGTCGCAACGGCCTGCATCGGCGGTGGACAAGGCATTGCGATGGTCATTGAAGCCATCACGTGATGACGGAAACAACGTCATGGACGTAGCGAACGAGCACCACCGCAACCATCGCCATGAAGACGTTCATGACGTTCTCCTTGGAGATGTTTTCAATGCCGTACGCGGCTCCTGACGTCGCACCCACGTACGCCAACACGGGCAGGAAGAAGGTCCACCAAGGCACCTCTGCAACGCCACCGAACAGACCACTCGGGTCGGTGATCAACATGGCGAAAATGGCCACAGGCACCACGACCATCATAACGGACAAGCTCGATCCGATGGCCGTTCTGGGACCCAGACCAGCCTGTTGTTGAAGCACCGGGACGTAAACGACGCCCGCTCCGATGCCGAGCACCGAAGAGAGGGCTCCGCCAACGCCACCACCGATTCGAAGCGGAACCCGATGCATCAACTCGACCTCCTGATCGGTGTCGGCCTCGTCCTCGATGGACGTCGTCCTGGCTGTCCACGTTTTGACCAGCGCCCAGGCCAGCATCACGATGGAGAGCAGTTTGAACGCCGTGTCCAGTTTATCACCAAGCGCAACGACGAATGCAACACCGATCAGCGCTCCAACAATCGCCCCGTAGAGCACCGAGGCAGTGGCCTCCGGGTGGTGGTGCCCCTCGCGCCGGTGCCTGAGCCCGCTGCCGATGCTCACCGCCCAGGTCAAGGAGAGAGAGACGGCGAGCAACGTTCCGTCGATGGGCCATCCCGCGAGGTAGTGCAACAGCGGCACGAACAGCATGCCGCCTCCCATCCCGACGGGTGCAAACATGAACGCGATGAGGAACACGCCGCTCGTCATCGCAATGGCTTCAAGCATGGTCCAACCGCTCCTCCGCACCCGAAGTGGTTGCATGGTGGCCATGACCGTTCATGATGTTGCCTCATGGGTAGGAAACGAGTTGAGAAGGTTTCATTAGGGGCTTGACGATAGCGGATTCATGGAAACCACCACCATCGTCATCCTTGCCGTTGCGGCAGTCTTTGTCTTGATTCTCGTCGTTTGGTTCTTCACGACCTGGAATCGACTCATCAACCTCGACGAAAACGCCCAGAACGCGTGGAACAACATCGATGTCTTGCTCAATCAGCGCTACGACATGATCCCCAACATGGTCAGCATCGTCAAGGGTTATGCCGAGCATGAGGCCGGCATTTTCGACCAGTTCGCACAAGCTCGCCAAACCGCTGCCGGCGCTCTCGCCTCCGGCGACGTCGCAGGCGTGGCGGCCGCCGAGGGCATGCTTGCAGGCATGCTTCCTCGAATCAACATGGTCGCCGAGCAATACCCCGACCTCAAGGCGAACACCAACTTCCTGAACCTTCAGAACCAACTCGTCTCGTTGGAGAATCAAATCGCCGACCGTCGAGAGTTCTACAACGCAGCGTCGACCAACTTCAACAAGGCCATCCAGATGATTCCTTCCAACATCGTGGCGGGCATCAAAGGTTGCGTACGTCGTGAACTCTGGTCGGTTGAAGGCGTCGCCCGAGAAAACGTTCAGATTTCCTTCTGAGCCCGTCTCAGCTTCCTTGAGACCCACCTGAGGTGTCCTGATGTCCGACGCCCCGGTGGTCGATGTCCGAGAAAACCTCCGGCTGCTGGGGACCGCTCACATCGCCACCTCATCGGTTGAGGCGGTCCGGCAACAGATTGCTGAATATCAACCGGACGTTGTTGCGGTTGAACTCTGCAAGAGCCGACACGACGCGCTGGTCAGCGACCGACGTTTGGACAAAGAAGGTCTTCTCAAGGTCATCAAAGAAGGCAAAGCCCCCATGGTCCTGATGCAGTCCATGCTGTCGGCGGAACAACGCAAATTGGGCATCAACGAAGGTCAACAGCCCGGTGCGGAACTGCTCGCCGCGGTTCAGGCGGCCGATGAGGTGGGCTGCGAGGTGGCGCTTGTGGACCGGGACATTCAGACCACCCTTCGTCGGGCATGGAAGCGGATGAAGTTCCGCGAGAAGTGGCGATTGCTGACCTCGCTGCTCGAAGACGATGATGAGGACGACGTTGACGTGAACGAGCTGCTGCAGGACAGCGATCTTTTGTCGTCGATGATGGAGGAACTGAAAGGCTTCTCTCCGGGCGCCGGCGAGGTCCTCATCGACGAGCGTGACACCTACATCGCCTCAAAAATTGCTCAGCTCGGTACCGAGCGAAGGGTGCTGGCCGTGCTGGGGGCGGGTCATCTTCAGGGCGTGTCGTCAAAACTGACAGGTGATGACCTTTCTATAGAATCCGACCATCTCGACACACTCCCCAAACCCTCCTTGCCTCGACGCATGCTTCCCTGGGCGTTTCCCCTGGTGATGATCGGCGTTTTGGCTGCGGTTTTCTCGACGAGCAGAGGCATCGACTGGGTGACGTTTTTCACGGTGTGGACGGCTTCAAACGCTGTCTTTGCGGCCCTCGCATGTTTGCTGGCAAGAGGCCATCCGCTCGCCGTTTTGACCGCCGCATTGGCCTCACCCATAACGTCCCTCAATCCGGCGCTGGCGGCGGGTTGGTTTGCAGGCTACGTTCAACTCAAAGTTGCGGAGCCCACCGCCGAAGACCTCCAAACCTTCCTCAAGTTGGAAGAGCTGTCGACCATGTGGACAAACCCTGCCGGAAAGGTGCTGTTTGTGACGGCGCTCACCAACGTGGGTTCGATGGTCGGTGCATGGGCCACGCCGTTGGTGCTACTCCACGTTCTCGGTATGGGTTGAAAGCCCGTCCATGGCGCAGAAAAGGTCCACGTGCGCCTCAACGTCGTGAACCCGGAGGATGTCGATTTTCATCCGATGCGCAACCGCTGCCAAGCCGAGGGTTCCGGGCAGTCGGTCCGCTGGGTCGGCACGGCCGGTCAAATGTCCAACCACGCTCTTCCGTGAGACACCCCAGAGAATTGAGCCGTCGCCCAGCAGCAGGTTCTTTCCCGCATCGAGCAGTTTGAGGTTGTGATGTTGTTTTTTGCCAAAACCGATGCCGGGATCAACGACGATGAGGTCGGCGGGGTGACCTCGCTGTACGAGCATCCGTTTCGTTTGTTCGAGGGCTACCCCCACTTCATCAACGACGTCATCGTAGTGCGGTTCGGTCTGCATCGTTCGTGGTTCGCCTTGCATGTGCATGATGCAGACGGCGCATCCGGTGCGAAGCACCACCTCCACCATGGCTGGGTCGCGAAGCCCCGACACGTCGTTGACCATGTCGGCCCCTGCTTTCAGGGCCGCCTCTGCGACCGTGTGGTTTCGAGTGTCAACGGAGATAAGGGCGTCCGGACGTGCGCTTCGAAGGCCTTGAATCACAGGGAGGACGCGCTGGAGTTCGGTTTCCACGCTCACCGGTTCGGCGCCGGGCCGCGTCGATTCCCCGCCGATGTCCACCCAACTTGCACCGGCGTCAACCATGGCAGTTCCTCTGGCCACAGCTTCCTGATTCATGGTCCTGCTGTCGGCGTAAAAGGAATCATCGGTCGTGTTGAGGATGCCCATGATTTGTGGCCGTGTAGCGTATCGTAAGGCCTTCACGATTCGGTCTCGGCGGTTGGGGGACAACCGAAAGTCCGAGGCCATGAACCCTCCGAGTTCGGCAGGTTTGATAAGTTGTTACGAGGAAGGGGTGTGCATGTCCGATGCGGTAGCGTCCCTTGATGGGAACCTTCCCAGCGAAGGTGCGCCGGCCGAGGGGGAGCAAGAACTTCCTCAGGATTGGGAGTTCGCAGAACGGATTCTCAAGCGGCTCAAGCCCCGGAACCAACAACACGTCTACGACATGGCAGCGAAGGACTCCAAGAACGGTGGGATGCTCATCACGCTGATGGTGGTGGTCTGGTGGCTCTTCATCGGTGGAACCAACGACGCGTTGGAGAACGGTGTTTCCGTGTTCTTTTCGTTGAATTTCGAACAGGCAGCGCTGGCCGTCATGGTGCTCTCTCTGTTTTCCGCCCTGCTGACGGAGTTCAGCCGAGACATGGGGAAAATTCTCCCGTCAACCGCTGCAGGGGGCATGCTGATTCTTGCGGGACTGTACGTCGCAGAACCGNTTGTCGGGGCCCTGTTTGTGAGCAGTTTCGACCTCGACATGCAAACCGCCCTTTGGCGCTCAGCACGCTTGGGTCTCTTGTGGGGAGGCACGACCTACGGTTCGAACCTTATCGTCAACGCTTTGCTTCTCAAGTGGCTGATTCGTTTCCTGGACTCCAACGATTACGATTTTTCCTCTCGCAACGAGCCCACGCACAGACCGATGCCGGCAGCCGACGAAGCCTGAACGCTATCCTCATGAAGACGAGGCCGGTGGCTGAACCATGGTCAACGCACCGTTCAGCGTGTTGAGGTTGGGTCACCGCAAAGGTCGCGACCCCCGCATCACCACGCACCTCGCCCTGGTTGCTCGGGCCCTCGGTGCGACGAAGTTTCTCCTGGCGGGCGATGAAGACTCGGATTTGTTTGACAACGTAGCGTCGGTCAACGAACGCTTCGGTGGTTCGATGCAGTGCGAACACATGTCTGGAGCCATGGGTTGGCTCAAACGCTTCACGCAAGAGGACGCGGGGGACGGTCAACCGGGCGTCGCCGTCCATCTCACCATGTACGGCGAGCCCTATCGTGAGGTGATTCCCAGGATTCGTAGAGATCGGCCGATTGTCGTCGTGGTGGGCGGTGCAAAGGTGCCCAGCGACGTCTTTCACCACGCACAATACAACGTCGCTGTAGGGAACCAACCGCATTCGGAAGTGGCTGCTTTGGCGCTGTTCATGGAGGGCTGGTTTGGCCAGGGCGGGACAGAACGCCATTTCCCCGATGCACGGCTGGTCATCGAACCATCCGCTCGCGGCAAGTCGGTGCTTGATAAGGACCGAGAAAAAGAAAATGAGGAATAACTCACTCAGTGTGCTCAGTGGGTTTTGTTGCAAAACAGTCCGGTTTTGACCACGACCCGGTCCGATGAAAGACGCACCCAAGCATTATGGGGGGTCTTTTCCGACAATATCCAATGTTGGGGGGTGGCATCGCGAACACTCGCTCTCTCCCAGCGACGCATCGCCTTTACAATCCCTCCCCGCTGACCATACCCGACGCTGCCGACGGCCTCGCTGACAAGTCAGGTTTACCTGCACCTGCTTCTGGAGCCGGCGTTCTNCTGACCGCTGACGGCGGGCGTTATCCGGGCGAGCTCTTCGGTGCTCAGGCCGTTGGATCGGGCGAACTCGTGTTCACCACCGGCATGATGGGGTATCAAGAATCGCTTACGGACCCGTCGTTTGCCGGTCAGGTTCTGACCTTCACCTATCCGCTGATTGGGAACTATGGCGTTCACATCGGTGCGTCCGAATCGGCGAGGGTTTGGCCGAAGGGCGTCGTTGTACGCCACGCCATGCACCAACCCGACCATCGCAACTCCGCCGGTACAGTGGACGAGTTTCTCCGGCTCCACGGTGTTCCAGGCATTCACAACATCGACACCCGTGCCATCACCAAACGGGTGAGGGAACTCGGAACGGTGCTGTGCGTTTTCGGTCCCGTGGAGCGGGAGGACGAGATGAAAAAGCAACTCAAATCCCTCACCTCTCCAGAGTTGGAGGATTTGGTTGACGAGGTTTCCATCGACGAACCCGTTGAACTCAACCCGGGCTCGCTGGATGAACTCGGCTCGCCCAAACCGCGGTTGGGAGTCCTGGACTGCGGCGTGAAGTACAACATTCTGCGTCATCTCTGCATGGTCTTTGACGTCGTCTGGTGCCCGCCCGACGTGGCGTACGAGCGGTTGCGAAAGGAGTACGCCATCGACGCGCTGTTTTGCAGCAACGGCCCTGGCGACCCCGCTCATCCCGGAAAAGCCACCGCCGCACGAACCACCCTCGCTCGGGCCGTCAAGGACGGACTCCCCGTCATGGGCATTTGTCTCGGGCATCAACTGATGGGACTTGCTTCGGGCTTGCAGACCTACAAAATGCGCTATGGACACCGAGGGGCCAATCAACCCGTGGTCGATTTGCAACACAAAACGGTCGCCATCACCAGTCAAAACCACGGGTTCGCCGTTGCGCATCCCACCGACGGTATGCTGGCGGCTCATCCAACCGGAGCGACTTCGCCCCCCGTTTCCAACCAACACGGTTCGGAGGTGGAGGTGCGCTACGTGAACGCCAACGACGGAACCGTCGAGGGGTTGGACGTAGTGGGGAAGCCGTGCTTCACCGTGCAATTTCACCCAGAGGCCTGCCCCGGGCCGCACGATGCAGCGCCGCTCTTCCTGCGGTTTAGGGCCATGGTGGACGCACACATGGGGGGTGAAACCTGATGCCGCGACGCGACGACCTCGAGAGCATCATGGTTCTGGGCAGTGGACCGATTAAAATTGGTCAAGCCGCAGAATTTGACTTTTCAGGCTCGCAAGCCGTGCGAGCGTTGCGTGAAGACGGCTACAAGGTCATTCTCGTCAATTCCAACCCGGCCACCATTCAAAACGACCCCGAAATGGCGGACGTCGTTTACATCGAACCGTTGCTGCCCGAAACCATCGCAAAGATCCTCGAAAAGGAACGCCCGTGTGCGCTGCTCGCCGGGATGGGGGGCCAGACCGCACTCAACATCGCCAGCGAACTTTCGCACAACGGCACCCTGGAGCGACTTGGCGTGGAACTGATCGGCTCGGATCTGGACGCCATTGACAAAGCGGAGGATAGGGAACTGTTCAACCAGGTGTGCGAATCGATCAACCTGCCCATCAGTCAGGCGGTGGCGTGCAATTCCATTGACGAGGTCATTGCGGCGGCGGAATTGATCGGCAGCTGGCCCATCTTGATTCGACCGGCGTTCACCCTGGGCGGTCTGGGGGGAGGAACGGCCCGAGACATGGGCGAATTGGTTGAGATCTCGCAGTTGGGTTTGCGCAATTCGCGTATTTCACAGGTGCTCATCGAAGAATCCATCCTTGGCTGGCAGGAACTCGAATACGAGGTGATGCGGGATGAAGCCGACAACGCCACCATCGTTTGTACGATGGAGAACATCGACCCGATGGGCGTCCACACCGGCGAATCCACCGTCGTCGCCCCTTTGCAATCGTTCAGCGATGCCGACCATCAACGTCTACGCAACCAAGCCCTTGCGCTGATTCGAGCGCTGAACATCAAGGGCGGCTGCAACGTTCAGTTCGCATTCAACCAGTTCACCGGTGAAATTCGCGTGATTGAGGTGAACCCTCGGGTGTCTCGCTCGAGCGCACTCGCCTCCAAAGCCACCGGCTACCCCATCGCTCGAATGGCCGCAAAAATTGCCGTGGGCTACACCCTCGACGAACTTCCCAACCCCATCACGGGCGAAGGCACCACGGCGGCGTTTGAGCCCACCCTGGACTACTGCGTGGTCAAGATTCCTCGTTGGCCCTTTGACAAGTTCAGAACCGCCGACCGCACCCTCGGTACGTCGATGAAATCGACCGGAGAGGTCATGGCCATCGGTCGTAATTTCGAGGAGGCCTTCCTGAAGGCATGGGCGTCCCTCGAACAGGGTTGTGCCCATCCGCGACCGTTGACCCGAGCCGATGAATCGGAGGGTGAAGGGATGTCGGAGCGAGCCCACGAGGCGCTTCCGGACGCCACCTTGGTCGATTGGTTGGCCATTGCCACCGACCGTCGCATGGGTGCGTTGCTCGAGGCCTTCCGACGCGGATGGAGCGTGGAGAAGGTCCACGAAATCACTCGGGTTACCCGATGGTTCCTCTACGGATTCGAGCGGCTTGCGCAGATGGAACGGAGCATCGTCGAGCGAGGCGTTTCCCCCGCCGAGTTGTCGGAAGAGGAGCTGCGCCTGTGGAAGAGCCACGGGTTCAGCGACGCTCACATCGCTGACGCNCTGGCGGGTTTCCCTCCTGCGGGTCTCAAATCCCTCGCTGCAGGTCAGGACGAGCGCGCCGTGATGCAGCGACGCCACCACGTCGGACTCCACCCCGTGTACCGCATGGTCGACTCGTGCGCCGCTGAATTTGCCGCGAAAACGCCGTATTACTACTCCACCTACGAACCGCACGGTTCCTCGGGCATCGATCGCCTGCCCGACATGGGCAAGCGCACCAAGGAGCGACTCGTTGCCATCGGCAGCGGACCGATTCGCATCGGGCAGGGCATCGAATTCGACTACGGTTGCGTTCACGCGGTCAAAGCGATTCGCGAAGCGGGCAAGGACGCCATCCTCATCAACAACAATCCCGAGACGGTCTCCACCGATTTCGACACCTCCGATCGGCTGTATTTTGACCCGCTCACCCTGGAGTATGTGAGTGAAATCCTACTCAGGGAACAGGCCCATGGAATACTGCTCCAGTTTGGAGGTCAAACCGCCATCAACCTCGCCCTGCCGCTTGAGGCACGTCTCCCCGACCTTGCGGCCAGCGGACTTGATCTGTCCATCATGGGCACGTCGTGCGACGCCATTGACGAAGCCAGCGACCGTGAGCGCTTCGAAGCCTTCGCTCGTCGAGCGGGCCTGCGGATGCCCCGTGGAGCCACGGGAACGTCCGCCGACGACCTTCGAGCCGCAGTTGAAGAAATCGGCTTCCCGGTGCTGGTCCGACCGTCCTACGTGCTGGGTGGGCGCGGCATGGAAATTCTGTCGAATCAGCAGCAGTTGGACGGCTACCTTCGAGAGGCCTACCTCGCACCCGACAAGCCGTTGCTCGTGGACGAATACCTCGGTCACGCCACGGAAATCGACGTTGATGCAGCCTCCGACGGCGAAGAGGTGCTGGTGGGGGCCATCATGGAGCATCTGGAAGAGGCCGGCATCCACTCGGGTGATTCGACCTGCTTTATTCCCGCACAAAACATTCCACCCGCCATGCTGGAGCGCATCGCTGAACAGACTCGGACCATCGGTCTCGGCCTCAACATCCAAGGTTGCTTCAACATCCAATTCGCCATTCAAGGCGACGATCTCTACGTCTTGGAGGTCAACCCTCGATCGTCAAGAACCGTCCCGTTCGTGGCAAAAGCCTCGGGCTTGCCCCTCGCCCGTATCGCTGCCCGGATCACCATCGGCCAGCCGCTCAGCGAACAGACGATTCCTCGCAGAACCTCCGGGCAGGTCTGCGTGAAAGCACCGGTTTTCCCCTTCATCAAGCTGCGTGGTCTCGACCCCGCACCGGGTCCTGAAATGAAATCCACCGGAGAGGTCTACGGCTCGGACGAGCGTGCGGATTTGGCGTACCTCAAAGCCCGCTTGGCCACGGAGGTTCCTGTGGCCACACAGGGCGGTGCATACCTGACGGTTCGAGACGAGGACAAGCAAAACCTGGTCCCGGTGGCGGAGCAGTTGGTCGAGCTCGGGTTCACCCTTTACGCAACGGGCGGCACCGCCGACGCCTTGAGAAGGCACGACGTTCCCGTCACGACCGTGTACCGCATCGCTGAAGGAAAGCATCCCGACGCCTTGGATTTGATGCGCCAGGGCAAGGTCAGTTTCATCGTCAACGTCCCCACCGTCTCGGGCGGTGCCGTTCGAGACGGGAACATGATGCGTCGCCTTGCGGTTGAACTCAACATTCCGTTCGTCACCACCATGCGTGGAGCCGTTATGGAGGTCGCTGCCATGCGGGCTCACATCGAAGAGGACCTCGAACCTCGCAAACTCACCGTCCATTATTGAGCGGTGAAAAGCATCCCTTTATTTCGGCCACGAACGGGTTGGGCCCATGGCCGACGCACAGGCGCTGGAGTTCTCGAGCGTTCACGCTCTCGGTTCGGGCGGAGGGTACTTCTCGTCCGTGTTGAAGCCTGCAACCCCTACGGACGCCGATGCGTGGGTTTGGCTGGCTTACGACCAACTCCATCCAAGCATGCTGTCCTCGCTGTCGCTCGACGGGACGGTGGGAGTGGTGCTCATCGAATCCTCTGCCAAGGCCAGGCGCCGCCCCTATCATCAACAAAAGTTGGGCGTCCTCCTTTCCAATCAGCGCCATTTTGCCGTCGAACTGCAGGACGCCGGCACCCCCGTTGTGTACGTGAGCACGCACGAAGGGTACGGTGAAGCGTTGGCTTCGCTGACCGCAGAGGTGGGGCCGATTCATTGCATCCGGGCTGCCGAGCGTGAACTCAGAGAGGAGGTGGCCTCACTTGTGGAAGACGGCCGCCTTGTGGAACACGATCATCCGGGTTGGCTCACGCCGCGCTCGTGGTTCCTCTCCAGCGTTGGACAGGAGCCTCCGTATCGCATGGATGCGTTCTATAGAAAGGTCCGACAAGAGACGGGCTGGATGATGGAAGACGGGAAACCCGTTGGGGGCAAGTACAGCTACGATGCTGAAAACCGCTTTCCTTGGAAAGGCGATCCGCCGGCACCCGAACCGCCCGTGTATCAATCCGACGAGATTGACCGAGAGGTTGAGGCCATGGTCAAGAAGCACTACGGGCATCATCCGGGCAGCGTCGANCTNTCNACCCAGGCCACCAGNCTGAGCGACGTGGAGGCTGCGCTCGAATTCGCCGTGGCGTGCCTTCCCAACTTTGGAACCTACGAAGACGCCATGTCCGAGAAAAGCAGGGGCCTGTTTCACTCCCGCTTGGCCACGCTGGTCAACCTTCATCGCGTGATGCCCCAGCAGGTGGTCAACGCCGCTCTGGAAAGTAACGCACCGATCAACAGCGTGGAGGGGTTCGTACGACAGATGATTTGGCGCGAATACGTTCGCCACATTCACGAGGTCACGGACGGGTTTCGCACGCTGAACGTTGACCGACAAACCTCCACCCGAGGCGCTCGATGGCCGGGATTTGCTTCGGACGACGCCTCGGACCATCCCAACCATCTGAACCAGTCCAACCCGCTTCCCATGGCGTACTGGGGCGAGACCAGCGGCCTTCGGTGCCTCGATGCTTCGGTGGAATCCGTCATGGAGGACGGATGGACGCATCACATCCCTCGCCTGATGGTGCTGAGCAACGTGGCGAATCTGCTGGACGTCGACCCGAGGGAACTCACCGATTGGTTTCATGCTGGCTTCATCGACGCCTACGATTGGGTGGTCGAGCCGAACGTCTTGGGCATGGGAACCTTTGCCTTGGGAACGGCCATGATGACGAAGCCCTACGTTGCTGGTTCTGCGTACATCAATCGAATGAGCGACCACTGCAAGTCGTGTCAGTTTCACCACAAGAAAACATGCCCGATGACCCGGCTGTACTGGGCCTATCTCAACCGCCACGCCCCGTCGTTTTCAGGGAACCACCGAATGGCCATCGCCATGAAGAACGTCGCCCGACGCGCCGAGGAAGAAAAGGAAAAGGACGCAGCAACCTACGAACACGTCAAGGCCACACTGATGGNAGGAGGCGAGGTCAGGCCGCCCAGCGAAGGCGACCTTCGAACGTGGTCATGAACCGCGGCGAGCGGGTTGACACGTCGGACAGTAATCCAAACGGCGTCCTGCGTATCGGACACGAACAACGAGGTCACCGCAGGTCAAACAGGGGCGGTCGTTGCGGCAAAACACGGCGTGGCGCCACATCCTGCGCGGCTCTCCACGCGCCTTGCTTGCTTCGGCGGTGTCCAAATCGACNGTGATGCCACCGTGTTCGTAAGCTTGAACGGTCACGGATTTGATGCGCGACGCCCACCGTTCGAGCGTGGGTTCGTCGAGGTCACACGGTCGGTCGTCGGGATGAACACCCGCCAGGTGGAGGATTTCGGAGCGCAGGTAGTTGCCCAGCCCGGCAAAACTTCGCTGATCGAGCATCAGCGTGGCCCCTTTTTTCCGCCAGATTCCTTTCGATTTGAGGTGGTTCAACAGATCGTCCTCTGAGACGGATTCGTCGAGCACGTCCGGCCCGAGGCGAGCGAGAAATGGATGGCCGTTTTCCTCGGGCGTTGGCAACAGCACGATGTCGGTGGCCGACCAAAGACGCACGGCGTGCTTGTCGGTGATGAATTCGGCCCGCAGGGAGCGATTGGATTTCGGGTCGGTGGTTTTCAGATGGACGGTCCACCGACCGTAGAGTTGGTTGTGGCTGTACATGGTGTAGCCGCTGCTGAATCGAATCAGCATCGCTTTGGCTCGACTGGTCACGCTCAGGACTTCGTGACCGAGAATCAACGAGTCGGCTTGTTGCAGCGATGGAAAGGGCCAGGTTCCGTCCTCGACAACCTTCCCGACCAGCGCTTTGCCGATACGGTCGGCAGCGCGACGAATTTCGGGACCCTCGGGCATGGGATGAAACCTCGCTGTTCGGTTTTCAAGACCTGTTTGCGGGTAGAGGCGGCGGGCATCACTGGGGGGCGTTTTCCACGATTTTCTCAATGGTGAACGATTTGCCGTCGTGCCCCCAGTTCACGATGCCGGGTTCATCGATGCGGAAGTACTTGGTTCCAAACTCCGTTCCAAAGTCGGGGTGCTCGTCCTCCAGCGTGATGAGAAGCCGGTCGCTGTACGCACCGTGGCTACCAATGGACGCAACACCGAGGATCCCGTCCACGAGAACGGGGTAAGGGTTGGAAAGTTTACCCGGCGAAAACGGGGTGGCGTCGTGCTGAAGTCGGAGGTTGGACTCGGTTCCTGGTTCTGTGTTCGGGAGATTTGACATGGTCGCTTTCGCCGTCGAGGGGATATAAACATTCAACCATCGTTGAAGGAAAAACGCTCGTCGATGGCGGACAGTCCCGCAGCTTCCGCTTTGGCAGCAATTCGGCGTAAGGCTCGCATGGCATCGTCGATCGATTCCACCTGTTCTGAAAATTGGGTCGGTGGCCACCCGCAATCGATGACGTCCGGTTCCACAGCGCTCTCCTCAATCCACGCTCCGCAGGCGGAACCGTAGCATCGGGCCTTGAATCGTTCAACGTCGATCCAAAACGTGGTGCGGTGGCAAACCGGGCAGACCCTGCACTCAAATTCCGACAGGACGGTGACGGCGTCGTCGCCCACGACGTCCACGTCCCAAGCAGCAACGCTTGCTCGTTCGAGCGGAACCTGATGCGACTTTTTCAAAAACGAACGCAGGACGTTGAGCGCCGTTTCTTGCGTGCTGAAGCACCCCATCCCCACCACGGCACCGCCCTCCTCGACGGCGCTTGGAACGTAGACGCGCCCGGAAATGGTCATGCACTTTCCTGAACGAGTCGGCGTTTAATCCTCGCTCACGTTCGGTGCCAGACGACCTCGATTACCGGCAAGCCACCCGGGTGCGGCAACGGTGCCTGTGGTTTTTCGATTCGGACACGGACGGACGCAACGGTGGAATGCGCCGCCAACAGGTCCACGACGCGTTGCGCCATGTCCTCCATGAGGCGGATGGGTTCGTCGGCGTTCAACACGACCTCGTCGATGGCGATTTGCACGTCGGCGTAATTCAAGGTCGCTTCAATGGCCTCGATTCGCTCGTGGCCCTCGAGCGTTGCCCAAACGGTGAACACAAACGGCTGAGGGGTTTCATGTTCGTGCTCAAACCAGCCGTGGGCGGCCATGACCTCGTAGTTTTCGAGCCCGACGCGCCACTGCATGAATCACGCCTCACAGGTCTTCGTCTCGTTCGTGAACCCAAATCAGGTGGTAGCCGAACTGCGTCTTGACGGGTGGTGATACGGTGGCCACAGGTGTTTCCCAGACGGCGTCCTCGAACGCTTTCACCATGCGTCCTTTGCGAAACCAGCCCAAGTCTCCGCCTTTTTGACTGGACGGACAGGTGCTTTTTTTGCGAGCGAGTTTTTGGAAATCCTTGAGTTTCCCGACCTTGTCTTTGATCTGCAAGGCTTCGGTTTTCGACGGCACCAAAATGTGACTGGCCCAAGCGCTCGGTGCGACCATGTCACCGCCACCGGAGTTGGCGTTTTGAACCCCACGCTCAATAATTTGAGTAGGCCAAGAAGCGCATGTAGGTGCCGTATATGGTCACCGATACGTGAAGCGATTCTTCGTTGAACCGGTCCATGGTATCGGCGTAGGTGTGGTACTCCCAACTGCCGCTGCCGTAGCACACGACCGCTCGTCCGCGCTCACCGCCCCCGAGGTCGTACACAAAGGGTGCGTGGTCGGAGTTGTAGGGCATACCGTCCGAATCACCGCGGTCGCCCGGCAGCGTGCGTACTTGGATGTCGTACTGATCGGCGACCTCGGAGCGTTCGTTTCGGTAGAGGTCCGTGATTCGCTGGATGTGGTCCATGTCGTCCTGCTCGTTGCCGAACAGCGTGACCGAATTGCCGCGGTTGGCCATGTCGGCGTCGACATGGTTCATGTCGAGGTTGAGGTACAAACGAAGGTTGTCTTGCAGGCTGTTTTGGAAGGCTTGGACGTAGGCTCGGCTGCCGTAGAGACCTTCCTCTTCCCCGCCCCAGGTGCAAAACCGGAGCGTGCGTTCGGGCTGCCCCGTCTCGTTGACGATGGCGCTGAGCTGTCGGCCGATTTCCATCACGCTTGCGGTGCCCGACGTGTCGTCAACGGCGCCCTGTCCGTTGTAGACGGTGTCGTGGTGACCGCCGACGATGACGACCTCCGAGGACTTGCCCCGAATCTCTCCGCAGGGGACGTAAATGGTGCGCTCTTGGTCGTTGGTGACGTCGATGAGCATCTCCAGGACGCCTCTTGGTCCGGTGGCGTTGAAGATCGCCTGTTCGAGGATTTCACCGGCGTCTTTGGACATGGCGATGAAGGGAAGTTCGCTCGGCACGCTGCCGCCGTTTGCTTCGCTCACCTCGTCGATTCGACTTCCCTTGAAGATGGGAACGCAGTCGTTGGCCTCGATCTGACCGCAGTTGGCGTCTTTGTTGACGAAAATGAGGCCGGCAAGGTTGTTTTCAGCCGCCCGTGAAAAAATGCCCGTGTTGCCGCCCACGTCCGCTCCGCTGCGAACGTAGCCGATGCTTCCGCTGGCCGACGACCACAGGGCGTCGTCGGTTCCGTTGCCGAGATCGGTCAGCTGCACGTCTTCTTGGAAGGTGTATTCCGATCGACCGGAAAAGCCCTGAATGACGTAGTCGATGCGATGCTGGAATTGAATGACCTGCGAGCCGATGGCCAGCGGACCCTCGCAGGGGCTGTTACCGCCGAACCCTTGCGTGCAGATTCTCAAACTCGGTTCACTGTTGACGTGATGCATCGGCACCTGGTACGAATGCTCGGTCACCGACATGCCCATCGCCTCAAACTGCGCAGCGATGTAGGCCGAGGTGTTGGCCTCCTCGACGGTACCGCTCATCCTTCCTTCCCANTCCGGGTGGCCNAGGGCCACCAAATCCTCNGCGAAGGCGCGAGTTTGAGTCGCATCGTAATCGATGAGTTCGTACTCGTAGTTGGGTGCGAAACCCAGCCAGGTCGGTCGGAACACAAACACGGCGGTGATCATCAACACCACAACGCCGATCGCCATCAGGGCCTGAGGGGTGAGCACGTCCGTGCTGCGCCACCAAGGCGTGTCTTCGGCGAGCAGGTCGGCGTCCTCTGCCTCGGGTTCGTCCTCCAGACTCAGCACGGCGTCCTGCGCACTGTTTTCCTCCAACCGGTGGATGAGTTGGGCCTTTGAACCGCTGACGGGGAGGTTGTGTTCCCGAAGCATGTCCTTGAGTTCAGCGACGGTTTTGTCTTCCAACTTCATCGTCTCACCTGTGGTTGCCTCGACTTCCTTGTTGAAGAAGGCGGCGGTTCTGGGTTATTTTAGATTTCATCGCCGGTCCATCGTCGTCCGATGGTGTGCTCGTAGCCCAGCTGGTCGAGGATGCGGGCGATGATGAAGTCCACCATGTCGTCGATGCTTTTTGGGTGGTTGTAAAAGCCGGGGGAGGCGGGAATGACGATGGTGCCCCACTGGGAAAGTTTGGCCATGTTTTCGAGGTGCACCGTGGCGTAGGGCGCCTCTCGGGGCACGATGATGAGCTTGCGTCGTTCCTTCATGGCAACGATGGCGGAGCGGGTGACGAGGTTGTCGGAGATGCCCGCAGCCAGCTTGCCGATGGTGGTGCCCGAGCACGGGCAGATGACGACGGCGTCGATCTTGGCCGAGCCCGAGGCGGATTTAGCGCCGACGTTTTTCGCGTTCTCGAGGATGGCGTTGGTGGCTTCAGCGAGTTCTTTGGGGGTGGTGTCGCACTCGTGCTTGAGGGTCAACTTGCCCGAATCGGTGACGACGAGTCGGACGGTTTTGCCCATCTCGGAGAGGATTTCGGTCAGGCGCTTGCCGTAGATGGCGCCCGATGCGCCGGAGATGCCGATGACGACCTCGCCCATGGTGCCAAACCAGTGGCGCTCCCATTTAGCCTCTTGTTCTTTCTCTCTACGTTTTTTTCACACCTATCCGTGTGCCTGCTGCCGCAGACACCGGTAGGGACGTACACCACCCACTGCGAGCCCTTTGATGTGTCATTACCTGAGCAATGGGCATTCGGATAGACCCTTTGATTCAATCCTAAAACGATTAGACCAATGTTGAAAAATCAGCTTTCTCTTCTGTAAATATTCTTTATTTTCTGAGTCATATGGGTGGCCCAGTATGCCCTCGATGACGCTGTTGGTATTCCCGTTGGAGTATGCGTCACTCTATCCTCGGAACTCAATGCCGATTGCATCGGCTATTTCTTCGGCCTTTCGTCGGTGATTCCGAAAACTACCAAGAAGACCTGTGACATCAAGTTTCCACTTCACTCCCTCGCTCGAGTAACCATGGACAATGTATCCTATACTCTTCCTCCTCCTATCCGCATCTTGATCCCACGATTCCGTGTACTCTAGGTATGCTGCTTCGGATAGGGGCCTTTCCTCGGAAGAAGACCCGACCCTAGAAGAATCCTCGATGACCAGTCGATCGATGCTGTGCTGCACGCGCAGGCGGCGCGTAGACAGGCTGGAAAAGAAGGCGAGCACAGAGCATAATCCAGTTGGGATTCCACAACATAACCATACGTAAATAGGGGCATTGAAATCAATAAAGAACCATAATATACCAATCGCTGGAATTACAAACACAAGAAACCTAACGAAGACAGTAATAACTGAGTGAGCGTCAGTTTCGAAATCCTTGTCGGGGAGAGGGCGGAGGGGTTCATCGTTCATGTCCGAACCGGAACCAGCGGCATCACCCGGACCTTGGACTTCCCACCAAGCCTTCTCCATAACCTAATATCGTATCTCACAACCCTAATTCTTTTTCATGGGAATGGTGAAAATGAGCCAATATTCGTATGCATTCACATCGGGGGTCCATTTAGTCACATACGAATGCAACGGTAGCGTCTGTATCGACCCACTGAATCCCCTTTGTTTCGGAAAATAAAACACGAAGGGGTTTCGGATAACCCCTTGCAACTTATCCGAAACGATTAGTGCATGGTTGCAATCGGAGAATCGTGACGAGAAGATACCCTCATCCGAGAACATTGACAAAATCGGAATTTGACAATGGAATCTGGTTGGATTTTGAAGGAGTTAGAAATTCACCTCCAGCTTTCGCAGGTATCGTGGTTGATGGGAAATTTGATTTTTACATAATCGATCCCCATCTAGAGAAACTAGAACCCGTAGTCAAAGACATCCAGTTCATGGAGCGAAAAGAATTTCTAAAGTGGCTAACTGAAATATCGATTAAGCAGGATCGTCCAATTATCGGTTATGGCCCACATGAATATGATATGATCTTAGACGAAGACTCCAACTATGCTGAAGTTTTGAACAAAATGTATCGGAATGCAAATAAAATTGCAAGAAAACACTTCAAAGAAAACCACCAAGATGGACTGAAAGATTATCTAAAGAATCCAATGTTTGAGTATTCTTATCCTGATGAATTTTCCGAATTCAGTGTCACACAAACCATCACAAGCCTATGGTCCCAATCTAGCAAAGTAGGTTCATTTCAAGACCTTGGAAAAAGAAAGCGTACTTCTCTGCGTAAAAAATTGCGAAAACTTAGGCGATACAATGAACATGATTGCAGAGGAATGCAACATCTGATGAGAATTGTAGTTGATTGAAAATTGTCTAGACCCCTTTCAACACCCACGCGTGAGGGGCATGTCGGAAGGGTACCCTATCTTGAATTTCTCACGCATGGGTGTTGGAAGGGTGTATTGAAAAGAGATTCAGTGAATTAAGGCAAAACCCGCATAACCATCAAATAATGTGGGTAAAAAGGACTTTTGTGCTCCCGTACTTGCCAACAACTGATGATTTACTCGAGTGGGGATTGAGTGATGTTGCCAAGAGTATTGCTGATTTGAAGAACACCTACCATGTTTTCAATAATGAGATTGATTATATCGTTGAATTTATTGAATCTGGGCAGCCAAGAAGTAAACGCCGGCATAAAAAATTGTCTAAAATTCATCATAGACTAGAAGGGAGAAATTGCCCAATTTGCCTGGTGGATTTACGAACTACCCAGAAAGAAATTCGATATGATTGGGATTTACGTTCAGTTGAACATATTATTTCTTTGGATTTCGGTGGGGTTACCGATGAAGCGAATTCAATATTGATCTGTAGGTCATGTAATATTGCATTTTCAGATATGATACGAGGATTACTTCCACTTCGGGTAATAATCCATGGCGATGGAAGAATTGGAGGGAAGAAGAAAAAAGGAGACAGCAAGAGAAAAAGGATTCGAACCCCAGAACAAATTTCATCTCTGCCAAATAACTGGAAGGAACGGATATACAAACAACACTTATTCCAGCGTATTGTTGTTCATTCAATACCATTAGTGAAAAGAGATTTACCGGATATGTGGATTGATTTTTGGAAAAATAAACTGAAGCAAATTGATGTGTGTAATCAATTGATGATGAAGAGCGATCCAAACTATATCCCAACAGAACCTGATTTTAGTGGATTGGATATATTGTAGGAATTGATTCAATCTACAAATTGATTCGGATAAGTTGTAAGGGGATTCTCCGAAACCCCTTCGCATTTTATTTTTCGATACAAAGGGCATTCAGTGGGCCGATACAGACGCTACCCTTCGTATACCCGTTAGTACAGAGAGGGGCCCATTCGACAGATGACCATATATGTGAATCATGGCTGCCATAAAATATGCAATTTGATAGCTTCACCCTAAGCGAAGGAGACCTCGGTTGGAATGTTCAATTTCCATTCCCATCATCTCAAAGAGCCGTCATTGAAAATGCGATACTAGAAATTAACCCCCCTGAACCTCCGTACAAGGGATTAGATGAATTACTGGCAAAAAAACTCGTGGCACATGGTTATTTTTCAGAACATGCGAGGGATGAAGAGGTTCAATTATGGAGGCCAGAACATAAACACACCGTTGATCTATATTCGCCCAAACATTCTATTGCGATAGAAATTGAGA
>FUFK010075133.1_pt1 | contig 22360 bp, 33 predicted proteins | sample 1021851 | NCBI WGS metagenome assembly FUFK01 (sample SAMEA51879418, study PRJEB19060) | metagenome
TTGAGCTGCGTTTGCTATGCCTAACCCACCGATTCCTGCACCAACTACTTGATTTAACATAGAAGGTTGGGGGGATGTATTTTGTTGAATAGACATAGATGTAGATGGTGCGCCTTGTAAAATATCACTGTAAAAACCAAGTTTTTGATAAGGTTGAAAAACTTGTTGTAATTGAAATTGTTGCTGTGCATCGGCGGCTGCTTGATCAAGCACTTGTTGTTGCGCTCCTAGTTTAGCAAGAGCATCTACATCTGCCATTTGCATTTGTTGTCCTAATTGACCTAATCCTGCCGAGGTTTGTCCTAATGCAGCTAATGTTTTAGCTTGCTCTAAAGCAGAGTCAGCACCTGCTTGACCTAATTGACCAAACAAACCTGCTGCTTGTTGTTGTCTTCGTAAAGCAGCTTCTTGAGCTTCCATTGATTGTTGTATCGCTTGTCCAAAACCTTGAGACCTTAACTGTGCCGCCGTCCTAGCTTGCTGATCTAATATATTTCTACCACGTTCAGAATCTACAATACCAGAGCGAGAACCACCAAATGCTCCTGCACCAACTGCTCGAGCTGCATCTGTTTGGCCTTGAATATTACCTGCTCTTTGTATATCTGCTAATGCTTGTTGTACCACTGCATCTTCAAAANGATCCATAAATGCTTGTGCAGAAGCAGGATCATACTGAGCTCCTGTTCCTGCTAATTGTGCTTGACCAAGTGCAGCAGATCCTAATCCAAATTGTCCACCAGTTTGAGCAGATCCACCTGCACTTGTAACAAAATCACCAGCAGTTTTAAGATAAGGTTCAAAACCTCCTATTCCTTGTTGTGCAAGTTGTTGAGCTTGTACGGTCATTGGATCAGCACCAACCGTAGTAGGTTCAGGAAGAGCTACTGGTTTTTCAATAAGTTGTTTAGCTTTTTCCATAATCCCGAGCTTGTATGCTTCTATAGCAGGGGATTCTTGTTGTTGGATAATTTGTGTTTCTGTAACCATATTACGCAGTCCTTTCAAAAGAACGCATCATTTCATACATTCGTTTTGCTCCTTTTTGACGATCGCCACCTCCTGCTCCTTTTACAGCACGAGCATTCATAACAAATTCACCATCACTTAACATTGCAGGTACTGAATCACTGGTTGGTGTTCCAGGACCGACGATTTCTCCACCAGAAGCAGCCATTACAGGTTGAAAAGTTGGAGCATATTGTCCATAATTAAAAGAAGCTATACCGCTAGGTTCTTCAATTAAAGGTGGAGGGGGTGGAGGCATTATTGAAGGTTGACCATAAAACGGATTAGCACCTAGATAACTTTCATCAATACCAAATTTTCCTGGATCAGAAGCTAGTAATTCCGCTCCTTTATTTTGCATTGCAGCTAAATCAACTTTTTCTTCATCTGGTGGAGTAACAATATTTGTGCCTAGTAAAGTATCACTTGCTAACCCTCCTGCTAGAACAGTGCCTACAGCAGGACCAAATTTAGTCAATACTCCAGGAGCATATTTTTCGTCTAATTTGCTTACAAAACTCGTGTAATCTGATGCAGTAGCATCAGGAAACTTTTTATTAAAAGCAGCTAAATCTTGTTTATAACCTTCTTGTACTTCTGCTGAAATACCTTCACGTCCTGGACTTAAATACTCTTTAAAGAAATCATCAAACCCATACTCATCTCCAGGAGTAAATGCTTTCCTTACCCCATCCATAAAACTAGTTGATTGTGCTCCTGTTTTTTGTAAACCACTACTAGTAATTCTAGTTTCAGGAAATTCCTGTGTTACATCAGGAATTACTTCTTGCCCACCAAAATCTTGTTTAAATACACCACCGCCTACTCTGCCTCCTGCTTGTGCTACCTGAGTACCAACTCCTGTAATTTTAGATGAAACAGCAGCAGTAAACGGATTATCAGGTGTAAACATAGTTCCTAGTTTTTGTAATCCTGCTACATTTCCAGGATCAACAGTAGAACCTAAGAAACTACCTCCTGTCAGCATATTACCTGCACCTGCGGTAAGACCTGTCATTATACCTGATTTTAATGAATCCTTTAAATCTTTACCTGCAATCAAATTACCTGCGGTGCTACCTAACCCTGCCGCTAGAGCAATAGGCATGGTAGGAAGCAAGACAGGAGCAGCAATAGCTAATACGACTGGAGCTACTTTTTTAACAACTTTTTTGAGTTTTTTGAAAGTTTTCTTAAAAATCTTTTTAAGTTTTTTAAGAAAAAACTCAGGTTGTCCTGTTTCTGGGTTTAAAGAGTTTAACTCATTACCAACAATATATCTTTCTGGCTCTAAACCCATTTCTTCCATTTGGGTATAAATCATATTTTTAAGTCGAGGGTTACTTTCTAAAACTTCTAATGGTAAAACTGTTTCGCCTTCAGCAGCGTGAACTAGATAAGTATCGCCATTACGCCCAAAATCTGCTAACATTTCTGCTGCTTTTTGGTGTCGTGCTATTCCACCTTCTGACATTAAAGCTTCTACAGGAGTAAGTTCTACAACTTCATAACCTAATGATTCTATACCTTGCATTTTTCACCTATGTCTTTCTGGGGGAAATATGCAGGAAGCGTTAGTTCCTGAATAGACGCTAAACTCATAATAGCGTCAACTATATAATATCGCAACCTACATATTTTTTTAATCATATTCACACCGTTACCGTAACACTTCCTACTGAACTTGTTGCAGAGTTTCCTCGAACATGAGGAATATCTGCTACTACTATTTTTAAATTGCCTGTTGTTCCAACTTTAAATATTGCTCCTACTTCTAACCCTTGATCATGTGTTTGTAAATTTGTAAGAACTAATTCTGTATGTCTACCTTCTCCTGGATTTTGAATTTGTGTCAGATAAGTAGAAAAAGACCTTACAATTTCTTCCATGTATTGTTGATCGTATTGTTCTGGTGGAACAGGAAAAAATGGTAAAACTAAATTTCTTGACATTATCTTTTTCCATCTGGCCTAATATCTACCCTAGGAGAGCCTAGCCTCCATGCTACCCCTGTTCCTTCTGAATCAACTCGTAAAGCAAATGAACGACCTCTAAGGCGTACATGGACTTGATCAGTGAATTGCTCTACCACTGTTGAAGTTGCTACCGAAGATTGAGTCACTGTTTTACCGTTGGATTGTAAATATTTTCCTCCAGGAAAATTTCGTGTTTTCAACGTAAAAGTAGCTTTAGGTGAAGCAACACTTGAATTCCTGAATGTTACATCAGGTATTAATCTATTAATAAATGTAAAATTATCTCCATCACCTATATCAAATTGACTTGATTCTATATGTGCAGATACAGCCGTAACAGGAGTAGTACTGCCATCGTCAAAACCACGTTCATGTTCATACAAATGGTTATCTGATGATGCAGCTATGGGAAAAGCTTCTATTCCTCTGTCTAACCATGCCGTTCTACTTAAATTACCATAATACCAAATTTTTTGTTGATAATTATAAATAACGTATCTATCATTTTCATCACTATCTGTACTTGGATAAAACCACCATACTTCTGAAAATGCCGTATTGGTTGATGCCAATACTTTTTCAATTTGTTTGTCGTTAAAATCGTTAAAAACATAATCACGAACAGTGCAAGGTAGTCTTGATACTGAACCACTATAAACGTAAAATTCTTGTTGCCCCATCCAGAACACCATATCTTCAACAGCTATAGCTGCAAGAGGTCCTGCGATAGTTATGTTTTCTGATATAGCATTGATACCAAATGTAAAAGGTGGTCCTATAAACTGCATGGCATGAAGTGATTTATCAGTAAAAACTAATATTTGTTGACGTGTTTTTATCGCAGATATAATTTCACTGCCTGAACCAATCCTTAAATCACCTGCTGTATTTGTAGGTAGAGTACGCCACTCAGTTAGACTTTCTTGAGAACTAAACCTAATTAATAAAGGATCTTGAGTACCTATAGCAGTTTCGGGGTCACAACCAAAAGCTATAATATGTCTATCTGTGTCGGAAACTAAAACTATTTTAGCAATCGTAGGAGCTAAATCTGAATTAGTTAAGCTAGTAATATTTACTGCTCTTGCCGTTACTCCATCACTTTTATCCCAATAAAAAATGCCACCATCTCTAACATTTATTAAAAGATCTTCTCCAAAATTATCGTGACTCCATATTCGTAATGTAGCTCCTGCCACAGATAAACTTGAAGCAGAGTTCCAAGAACCCCGTCCCCATGTTCCTGCGTTCCAACCATTACCTGTAAGTGAAGTATCTAAACCTATAGTAACTTGATAAGATGCATCCACACCACTGCCACCATTTCCAGTATCACTAGAATTTGCTAATACAGGAGTAGGGTCTAATCCTGAAGTTCCAGAAGGAACAGTGACTGTAGTGGTTGCACCACTTTTATCTCCTGTAATTACTTCTGCAGCTATAAAACTTTTAGAAGGGATAGTTATACCAATAACAGTGGTTGATGTAATATTAATTAAAGTAGCAGTCACACCGCTCGAACCTCCTGTTATTGTTTCACCAACAGTAAAAGAGGTACTATCTGCTACAGTCATATTTAAAGTTCCTGTAGTTATACTACTTATAGGAGTATCCGCTACACGAGCTTCAAACGTAAAAGTGTTTGCGTCAGGCACAGAAAGGATTATATATTCTTGGTTTAAAACATCTGCAGTAATATTACCACCAAGACTAACTGCATCTGAAAAAGTTACAAAATCATCAACAATCGCTCCATGATCAGTATCTGTAGCCGTAATAGTAGCAGAACCATTAGTAGCTGCAAAAGTAACCCCATTTGTTGTTGTTTTTCTTATAGGGGTAATATCTAGATACGCACTACCTTCTAAAATGTAATATTTAAGATGTGTTCCTAAACCCAAAAAGGGTGTTCCATCTAATGCTACCCAAGGATGTAACGCTCTGCATGATCCTAAAAATGCAGAGATAGATTTTTTAACCCAACCACCTATTTTTTCTGGATATCCAAATCTAAACCTAGTTTTATCCGTATCAAACCAACCACCTTCATTACTGTAAGAGGTTGTTTCCCTGTTTATTCCAGGACGAAACTGTAATTTAGTTAGAGGCATTTTAATTTTTTCCTGTCTAACTTATCCGACATTTTATCCCTCTAATGCATCTAATCTTGATTTTACAGACGTCATTTCTGTTTCTAAAGTTTCTATTTTTGCCATAGCTTCCTGTAAGGCTTTGATAGCTTTCATGTACAAAATAGAATATTTAACGGAGAAAAATTCTTCTTGGTTACCATCTGAGTCAAGAATTGGATTATCCTCAAGATCTGTTTTTAAATTCTTCGTTACTAATCCATTCATTCCTGCTGCTTGCAAATCTTGAGCCATCACACCGATCATATTGGGTGCATCTAATTCATCTTCTTTGAAAGAATACTTTTTAACTTTAACAGCCTTAATGTCATCCCATTGTGATGCTGCATCCTCGATGTTTTCTTTTAGCCTTTCATCTGAAATTGTACCGTAGGAACCAGTAGCACTTAAAAAATCACCATTCTCTTCAATTTCAGATTTTATAGACCCTTCTCTTTGGTGTCTGAATACATTATCACCTGCTGTTCCATTTCTTGCAGTTATTGAGGTAGCAGTATCTCCACTTCCAGAACCTTGTTGATAAATAACAACGCTTTCTTCAACACTTGTGTGAGCTAGACTATGGCTTCTTCCAACTCTAAGTCCTCCTGATCTTATATAAAGATCTCCAGCATCATCAAGCTGCATATGCCCCTCTTCGTCTGCATCATCTGAAGTAGATCTTCCCGCAAAAAAATCCAAATTAAAGCCACCTGAAGTATCATCGGCAACCCCTGTCAGTCCACCAAATTTTACACCTGCACTGTCATTTGTTCTGAAAAGGTAACCTCCTATTTTGTTACCTGCTACAACACTATTGTCATCCCTTGCAGCAATAAAGGTTCCACCACCAGATGCTCTATTAACAATATCTCGACCAGTAGAAATATTACTAGGTGCGAAAGATGCAGGATCATCTGTACCAAAACCAATAGTACCATCAGATGCAAATGTCATATGTTCAGCACTATCNCCAATAATACTCAAAGTATTATCTGTTGGGTCAAACTGAATGGAATGACGAACATCATCCGTTTCATCTCCAAATAATATACCATTTTTATTACTTGTATCTGTTTTAAATTGTAAAAAGGCTCTGTCACCACTTCGTCCAATTCTTAACATTGAGTCGCTATTAAAATCATCACCAGTTTCTGTGCCTATTAAAACATGACCACTACTATCAATACGCATACGTTCTGTTGTAGAGTCCGAACCATCAGCCGTAGTTTCAAACTTTAATCGTCCTGGCATATCATTTGATCCCGGAGTTCCATCTACTTCTGCAACGATTGCAGCAGCTACGCTGTTTACATCAGTACCATCATCACCTACAAACCTTATAGTTCCTAAATCATCTCCACTAGAAACAACAGTACCAACTGTTCCTACTGTTGTACTTCTTGAGTGTCCCAACATAATAAACGGACCACCTGCTGAGTTATTGTATCGTAATGCAGATATAGGTGTTGCTGTAGTATCAGCTATTTGTACTGCACCTGTTCCGTTACCAACGTTAACAGAAGAAGTGTTACCTGCACCAACCAAAATATTTTGAGAAGAGTCAATTCTCATAGCTTCTGTAATGCCAGAACCATTTCCAGTAAAAAATGCTAGTGATTGTGCATTTGATGTTCCAGCATCAACACTATTTATGGCAGCAGTTGTAACGCCAGAAATACCAAATGATATGTTGCGACCAATATCACCTGTTGTACTTTGGGCTGCACCTAATTGTAATTGATAATCTGACGATGTTGTTGAAACAGATGCAGCATCTGTTACAGTTCCTAAATCCACTGACCCTGACGCTAAAGCTCCAACATTAAGAGAAGCAAAAGCATCAACAACGGCAGCACCCGACCCTGCTCCATCTAAGTAAACAGCTTTAACTTCGCCATTAGGGATTGTTACATTAGCACCAGAACCTTGACTAATAATAATGTTATATGGACCAGAACTCCCACTATCTGTAGTAGCATTTTCAATAAAATGCATTCTTGATATAGTATTAGGACCAATCGTAATAGTGCAATCAGAATCTAATGCTCCTGTATATTTTATATACATTGAACGAGCAGGGTCTGTTGCCCCATCCGCTACTGTAGAAGCATGAGTATCTGCATTTGTTGTAATCGCTTCAGTTCCAAAACTAAGACCTTCAGCAATTAGTTCTAAATTTGTGTTAGTTGTATCTCCCCATGTTCCTGACTGTTCGCCCGAACCGATTTCTTCCAACCTTAAATCATTTGTGTATACGCTTGCCATTTTTTATTTCCTCACGCTGCTATATCTACCCAAGAGGGAACTTGGAGAGGTGGTGCTGTAGCACCACCAATAGTATTAAAATTAGGAGTTTGATTAGGTGTTATTGTGATAAAATTAGGGGTTTGATTAGGTACAACAAGACCCCAAACGAGCACTTGTCCCATAGATGTTGTAGCACTTACTCCTGTTACTTCAACTGACGCGCCAAAATTTACTATTACATCAGTACCGTTAACACGCGCTTCAGCTTCTACTCCTGTGACTGAAAGATTTGTCACACTTGTAATTGTACAAGAACCCACACTACTCGTCGCACTTACACCTACGTTTGTTTCAAACGTATTGCCTAAAGTAGTAGTGCCTGAAACACCAGTAACTGAAGTATTGGCAGCTCCAGTAATTGTAGTAGAGCCAACGCTTCCTGTTGCATTAACTCCTACATTTGTTTCAAATGTATTGCCTATTGCAGATGTTCCTGCGACTCCTGTGACTGAAAGATTTGCATCAACAGCAATAGAAACAGAACCAATCGCACTTGTACCTGAAACACCAGTAACAGATACATTCGCAAACCCTGTAATCGTAGAAGAACCGACACTACCTGTTGCACTAGGAAAAGTACCTCCACCATTCCAAGTGTCGGTATTCCAAGCAGTTAGAGAACTATTCCATGATTTATCAAATGCAACAGTTGTTGTCATTAAGCTATCCTAATTATAGCATTACTCGCATCAGCTGTAGGAAAAACTATTGTAAAATCGCCAGAGCTTGCTGCTTTATCTGCTCCAAAATCTAATACGGCTACCGAAGGGTCTCCTGTGGCTGTGTCATTAAATATTAAAGCTCCTCTTACTGAGGAGATAGTTACATTGCTAAAAACTTCATCAGCAAAATCAACTAATGCTGTTGTACTACTTGAGGTAGGTGTGACAGGATTCAAAGCTTGCCCTTTAGCAGAATAATTAGTTCCGCTAATTTCATTACTGGTAGTATACGCTGTTGTCGCTGCTGTGAACGAAGCACTATTGTCATACAATGCGATATTAAAAGTGTTTCCTGTTGTCGCCGTAAAATCATGCACTCCTTTTAATAACTCTACTTTAAAAGAGGTACACAGAAAATTTCCCGTGAAAGCCATTACATTCTCCTTATATATTCTGCAAGTTTCGGGTTTCCAGAATCTTTTATTGCATTGTATACAGTAGTTCTATCACTTTTAATAGCTTGTTTCATATATAGCGCAATAATCGTTTCCATTTCTTTACGATAAGCACGAGCTTGATCGCGTATTGCAGGGTGAGAGTTGTCGGATATGCCAATTATTTTATCAACACATCTTTTGGCTGTTTCCTCTGGAGTAAACCCCCTGTTATTTGTAGTTTCAACCGTAACAGAAAAGTTATTTGACATACCTAACGATTCTGTAAACATTATGTCCTAGCCTTTCTTAATGATCCTGACAGATATTCATCTGTTACTTCTTTAGCTTCGCCTAAATTTTTAAGTCTTGCGAGAGCTTCCGCAAAACGAGAGTTATACATATTCATAACGTCTTGTTCGCCTTTCATATAAGTATAACATTCAATTAAAGCTGCGTAAAGTAAAGCAAGTTCACCATTTTCACTAATCCAAGAAAGTGTAGAGTCTGAACCTATGCTAGATATCACTGCTGTTGCTCCACTAGAACTTCCTGTGATTGTTTCACCAACAGTAAAATCACCACTAGGAATCCCAACAGTAAGTGTGGTAGAGCTAGGCACAGCACTAACATCACTTGTTTCCCCACTTGTGCCTCCTGTTATTGTATCACTTGTTGTAAAAGTACCTACAACAGAAGTCAAAGTTAGTGTAAACGTGCTATCTGTTAAACTTGTAGGACGGTAAAAATAACTCATCTCAACAGAATAATTACTATCGGGAGTAGGGGCTAAAATAAAATTATCTACATCAAACTGTGCATAATATTTAGGTGTTCCTGTAGTTGATGAGTTAGGGTTATATGACATTACAAACTCTAATTCTTTAAATTGCAAAAACTCATCATTACTACTGTTTGTAAGTAATAATGAACTAGGGGCTAAAAAATCTGTAGGACAAGCTAAGTATTGATTACTTGCAGTCATAGTTCCTGTAACGTTTTTTTCAAAAACATTTAAATCCACTGCTTTTAATATACGCTCTTCTGCAAGCCTAATAAACATCGGCAGATTGGAAACAAAAGAAACTTCATCATTTTGAGTGTAATCTTTTAAAGCTTGTTTTAAAGTTGAATAAGTAAAACTCATGTTGTAACCTCTACTTTTCCTACAGAGCTAATTCCTTGCATTGACGTATTTGCAAAAAGAGGAAATATATTTTGACCTACAAGTATTTCAACTGGTTCTTTTCTATCAGGACGAGGGTTTCGTAAAGCCTGTGGCTCAAATGGTACAGGACTTGGTTCTAACTGAGGATGTTTTTCTTCAAAACACTCAGGGCATACTCTTAAACCATTCCATTCTTGTCGTAATACAATATAGTCATATTGCTGACCACAGCGGTCACATAGAGCTAAAGCATATTGTCCTGTTGCAAATTTCATCTTATCAAAGTATAATAATCTCTGCTAGGGGTTAACGTTAAACTGGCTCGGTCACGGTCTTCTGCAGCAGCTCGCTCAAATTCTTCCTCATATACAGCTTTTAAGAGTTGTACACGATTAGGTGCTTTTTTCAAACTGATATAATAAGCTAGTCCTGCAGCTAAACATGGATAAAATCTAAACGGCACATCTACTGTATTTTGCGGATTATCTGCATCATCAATTCTTACAAGCCTATCAAAAACAAGAGTGTATATTGTTGCGTCAGGAGTTCCCCATAATTTCAAAACAGGTGTAATTTGCCTATCTACATAAAACTGGGAAGGTCGTGCAGTCGTTCGTTTACTCGGAATATTTATATAAGTATCACGACTTATTCTACTTATAGAAATATCTGATTGATTAGAAGCACCTGCATNTTCTCTTATAACTGCAGACAAAATATCTATAGTGCTTTGCACATTGGTAAAATCAACAGCAGCCGTAACTGTAGTAGTCGCACCGCTCGTACCTCCTGTGATTGTTTCCGCAGCAACAAAAGTTCCAGAGGGAATAGTTATGGCAATAACTGTAGATGAAGTAACACTTGTTATAGACGCAGTAGCACCACTCGTACCGCCTGTGATTGTCTCACCAACAGTAAAAGAACCACTAGCTCCTACAGTCATAGTTAAAATTCCTGCAGGATAATTAGCAATATCTGCAACTAAAGGTAAAGATACTTGCTCAATAGTCCAACGATTTAATCCTCGATTTGCCCAATCTGCAAAAAGTAAATTTAAAGAACGTCTTGCTGTTTTTAAATCATACCCTGTAGCTACGACTAAACCACAACGCTCAAACGCTTCTTCAATATACTCTGCNNCNTGCTGNTTNNAAATCAACTGANCCTGANACTGCNANNACTNANCCNCNACNCTNNAACGNTNCTTNAATANNCTTACNGCTNCATCTGGTTCATANNTNNANNNNTNCTNANNCTGCCNNNACTTATNCNNTNNCTGTNAGGTCCTTTNATANCCTTACCGCCCATTTCTCATACCTTTAGGCTTNNTNNNTNTNCCGCCATTTNNCATNCCTTTAGGCTTCATAGCNTTACCNCCATTTCTCATACCTTTAGGCTTCATAGCTTTACCGCCATTTCTCATACCTTTAGGCTTCTTTTTCATCTTTTTCATTTTTTTCTCCTCGTTAATGAGTTTAAAATCCTCCGCATCAATTTTGCCGTTTTTATTACGGTCTAACTTTTTTTGCTTTCCAACAAGCTTTTTAGCCATGATTATCCTCCTGATTATAAAGATTGTCAAAAACTCTATTCACATCTAGTGTATAGTCTAAATCAGACTTTGAATAGTGTATATGTTGAGATGGTCTAAAATCAGGAGCTCCTTCTCCTGTTGCAAACCAAGCAGGATGAGTTACTCTCACCCTGTTATTAGGTAATGCAACAATATTACCTGTCCATTCTCCTGCTTCTAAAAGCTGTAGAACATGACTTTGTTTGTGTTGTGCGGGATCATCTGCAATTTCGCTATTAGTATAATCTACAGTAAACAAATATTTTGCAGGAAAAAACTCGCCGTTAATTTTTGCTAACCAAGGACAAGGAGTTGTTCTTTCCATCACATAAACAGAGTGATAATGTGAGGCACAATCCCAAGGCTGAGCATCATAAGTTTCCATAGGTTCAGGCCACTCTTCAAGTGGAATATCTGCAACCAGTGCTGTGATTGGCATTCTAGCCCACATTGCCCCACCATGAACAGTATCTTCCTCTTCGCCTTCTGCTTCACAACCAGTAAATATAACTTGAAAACTAAGAGATCGATTTGGTATTGTAGTCACAGCAATAACCATAGCATGAAGAAACTCACCATGATATTTTTCATGATTGTGAGTATACTCACGACGCACCCAAGCCTTNAAATAAGGGATGTTACTTTGTAAGTAACTCATTTTTTAGTGCTCTTCTTTTTACCCTTTAGTAAGTCAGCGTCTGCTTTTCTAGCCCCACCTTTGCCACTTACGAAACTTTTCACTCTACCCATTGCCCACGCATGAGCAGAAGTCTTAGGTCTACTTCCAGAAGAATAATATGCACCAAGTCCTCTTTTATAAACTGCATCTAATTTAGATGTAGAAAATTTTCCTGCTCCAGGAATAGAAGAATATTTACCACCTTTTTTCTTAGGTTTCGTTGCCATTAGCTCTTACTCCTTTGTTTACTGATTTTATCCATCATAGCAGGGGTTAACTTGCCTTGTTTATAAAGACGAGCAGTTCTTTTAATTTCTGCTTCTCTTGCTTTAGGATTTTTTGCACCTCGCACATATATTTTAGGAACACCTTTTTTAGTTTTAGGAACTTTTTTAAACTTTCTTGGCACTAGTTTTCCTCGCATCTCTTAAGTTTTTAGCTGTTGGAGCACCTTTAGATCCTGGNTTTCTCATTCTTTCGCCAGATCCCGCTTTTATCCGNTTTCTTTTAGCATGAATGTTAGCCCATAAACCTTTTTTCTTCATNGCTANNCTCTATTTTAATTTTTTCATAAANGCAGGTGTCTTGCCTTGTAACATTTNCAAAATTGCTCTTTTTTGNNNAGCTTCACTCATTTCNTTCATTTTNCTTTTTGCCTCATTTNNNGTGAGGNNAGATCTAGTAGTTTTACTAGGTNTTTTTCGNAAACCTTTCGGTCCTGCCTTNCTAANCTCAGCACCTTTAGCCAAGCGGACAGGTTTTTTCATAGTTTTCTTCATAGGNTTTTTCATAATTTGCTCCTTCATTTGACNACGACTAATNGCCATCTAACANTCCCACGCTCTACGCGACCAATAGTTAGCTGAAAACTTATTAGTCGCACCTTTNATGCCNCNTGATCTGGCACAATACGATCTTTTACGGGATGGTTGATNNTTTTTAATAGACAANTNAGGATCGCCGAANCGAACTATNTTTACATCTTTNCCTACTTTAGCTAAAACTGCTGATTTTTTCTTTGCGTTAGGAGTTCGTTTAGGNTTATTGTATCCTGGAAATATTTCATCACGATACTTTAATTTACCACTAGGTAATCGTTTTACATCTTTAGTAGTAGCCATAATAACCCCTTTAAATCAATATGCCTATTAGCTAAATTCCTTCCTTACTTGAAGAATAACTGTGTAAGTATCTGCAGAGGCGTGTCCTACAGTTGTAAACAATATATCTCCAGTAACACCAGAACCTGCATTATTTGTGAGTCCACCAAAACTTGTATAATCATGGTGTCCACTTTGGTTTTCACCAAGCTCAATACAAAAAACATTTGTAGAAGCATCAAATAACATTTNAACTTTCATGCCATTNCATTGCCACCAGATCTTTTCAATGGTTGCTTTTGTACAACTATCGCCTTGTCCATTTTTTGATAACGCACTAACGTCAACTTTTACGACTTCAGATTCACCTGTTCCGTCAGAAATATTAGTAAATTTCAAAACGGCAGTTTTCGGACCATCTATTATGGTTTGTGAGGTTACAGCATCTGCCATTGATTACTCCTTTATTTCTCCACGCAAAAGCATGGCTTTATACTCAGCACTTCCTTTAGGAGGAAGAGTAGTAGAGCTTTTTTCCTCTACTACTTCCCATGCTTCGTTTTCTGGGGTGTTCGGATCGTCAGCAATAAACTCACCTTTATCCGTTCTGGCTCTAACCTTTTTAGCCATTTGTTACCCCCTATCTTACTTGAGCAGCAAAAATGTAATCAATATTTATTGACTTTGTTCCTGTTGCAGAGCCTGATAGTTGCATAGCTCCTAGCGCAAGATTTTCATCATCAGGAATATTTGCTGTGTGGGTTGCAACTTTGTTCCTGTTAACAAAAAACTCAACAGAGCCAGTGCTTTTAACATGGAAGCCGAGAGTAACAGCAGTGCCACTGGCAATATCAACACCAGAGTCAGTTGTTGTAGCAGTGCCATCTTTTTCAGTTACACAATCAATATTACTATCACCATCATCAACTTGAAATACAATACGATCAGCAGCAGTTAACATTGCCTCTGGATTAGTTGCAAAGTTTACNGTCAAACCTATACAAATATCCATATTATCACCTTCTGCGTCAGTCGGTGTGATTTTTGTTTCAAACCAAATATCTTTATCAGTAGCAACTGCAAATATCTCATTGCCTTGAATTGATGCACCATCATCATCTGTTGTGGCTTGTGAGCTAAGAGTAAGTGCTCCACCTACAACATCAGCAGCGATAGCTGCAGAGGCACTAGAATCTTTTACAACTGTCCAGTCATTTGTAGAATCTAGTGCAACACCTGTAAAATCATCCATATAAACAAGATAATCAGGGTTACGGTCTATTGGCAGGTTTTCAAACCATTGTCTTTGTCCATCCTTACCTGCAAAAAGGATTGGTCCAGTAAAATGTACAGCCATTTAAAAATCTCCTGTCGTGGCTAGTGTCAGCAAATGCTGTCAGTAAGATCAAAAAAGGAGGACAAATTTGTCCTCCTANGTTTTTTATGCTCCTGGAGAGCCAAACACACATCGTGGGTCTGAAACACCAAAGCTGTAACGCTCACGAGCTTTGTATCGCACGTTACCTGTATCAAAATCNCCTTCCATAGAAGTTTTGACAGCACTACGCTCAAAATGTTTAAAACCATTAGGTGCATCTGTTTTAATGAAAAATGCGTCAGTATCAGTTAAGAAGTGGTTTACCACATAACCGTCTGGCAACATTCCCATGTTACGAACTGCGTTGACATCATTGTCTGCTGTTCCTGGACGCAGGTTACTAGCCATCAAACGTTCAGCTACAAACTGAAGTGCAGATGGAATAATCAACTTACGCCCTTGCAGAGCAATTTTAAGTCCACGCTCATCNATAAAAGCAGCGATATCNATTANNGACTGCTCTAANGATGTTTCGTTAAGGTCAGCAGCAGTAGNNAACTCNTTNCGNAAAGTACCACCACCATTAGTGGGGTGNTCAGTCGCACAAAGTTCTTTACCATCGCCANAAGTNACTGNNCTATCAAACGCATTGTTNAATACNGCAGCCGCTTTGACCTGNTTNGTGTTTGACATAGACCGAGCCAAAGCACGAGTATAACGAGAACTNAGTCGATCGTAAAGNTTATCCTCTACAGCNTCNTCTGTAATCGCAAACGCAAGAGCTATTGTCTCATGTGTATATCGAGCCGTAAATGACTCATTTGCTATGTCAAATGAAACTGCGGAGCCTTCCCCTTTTACAGGAGCAGCACCAAAGCCACTTAACATTACTTCCTCTTCAAACGCTCTGTCTGAAGTTTCTGTTTCGTAAATCTCGGCGTGCTCATTGTCATACCGATCATACTCCAGTCCGAATAGAGCATTTAGTCCAGGCTCTAATTCTTTTAGGAGTTGGGATCTTGCTATAGCCATATCTTATCTCCTTATAGACCAGTTGTGGCAACGTGGAATGGTAGATTTAGTTTAACTAAAGCTACTACTCCTGCGGAAGTGAAGTCAATGCCCTCAACATCTTTAAAACCGATAATTCTAAAATTGTCAGTAGCTGTTGTAGCACCTGCAGAAGCCACTGATATCTCACCTGCTGAGATACCGTTTGCAGTCTCTGAACCAAATCCTGTGCCTTCAGCATTTGAGTGAACTAATGCTTGAGCTGTTGCTAAGTTAGTTAACGAAGCATCGCATTGGACTTCATAAACCTGATGAGGATCATCATAAACAAACACAGTAGCTTCTGTGCCTGATTTTAATGAACTCGTTCCAGGATAATTATTATCAAAAACGGGTTTTCCGTTTAGATCAATATATTGACAACCTGCCATAACACCTAGAATCGCTACCGAACCACCGTCTGCCGCACTTACATCTACAAGTCCATTAGTAAGAGGAATCACCATATCGCCCTGAAAAATAGAGCTAGATGAACCTGCTACACCTGCGATTTGCACTTTGTAAGGCGTTAAACCATTTCCGTTCGGTGATGAACCTAATTTGTTATGAGGTCTCANCCCAAAAGGTGAATCTGTATTCGCCATGGATTAGTCTCCTAAAAATTAATCAGAGGATCTATCTCCTCCGAAGGTTACACGAGATTGCCTATCAGGTTTACTAATAGGCATAGATGGATGTTGTTCCCTCATAAGATCATTGTCAACTGCATCCATTTGATCTNTAGTTTGACCTTGGAAGTAAGCTTTTCGTTGACCTACTGTTTCTTCGGGGATTCTTGCAAGCACCAGACCACCTACTCCTATAACACCTGCGTGTTTACCATCTTGGACGGTAGGAGCTTCAAAATCTGGATACTCATCAGCACGAACTAATTCAAAGCCTTCGCGTAGCCGAGCAGAAAGGTTCTTTTTATCATCAAAACCCATGACAGATTCACGGACCCAACGATGAACAAATCCCTCTGGAGGATCTGGAGCGTCTAATTGTGACGGTGGTGTCCACGGNTTNGCGCGGACNGTTTTTTCCCTAGTTTGGGATGTGCGTGGGCTTCTATCATTCATAATTTATCCTCACGTTAATTTTGCATACGAGCTTTTTGCTTCGCATATTGTTCATAAGTTACACCAAGTTTGTCAGCGATTGCAACCTCTGATTTTGTTAATTGTATCTTTTGTTTTCCTTTTTTCTGCCCACCACGATTTGCAGANGCTACAACAGGACCACTTTGTCGAGGCACAAGACCAAACTTATGGGGAAACTCTTGTCTCATTCGTTTATCAACCTCAGCATAGTATTCATCACTAGTTGCATCCCAACCTTCAACTTCCACCATAGTTTTGTGGATAGAAAAAGCNGTCAGAGTCATAGGTTCATCTGTGCCAAACCACTCATTTTTTGCNGCCCACGCATCTGCTTTAGGGTCTCGTGGTGCAGGTTGTTGAGGTNGTTGAGGCTGTTGGGGTTCTGCTACAGGAGCAGGTTGTTGAGCTCGTTGTTCTTGCTGTTGTTTTATCATCGCAAGTTTATCGTTCTGTGAAGCTACAGCAGCTAATTGTGCCTGAGCTTCTACTTGAGCATCGATATCACCNCTATCAATAGCTTCTTTTAAATTATTTCTTAAAAGCTGATCCTGTAACTTTACTCTATTTTCAAATTCGGTAACATAAGAGCTATCTAAAGAAAGATTCTTTTTCTGGTTTTCTTCAAGCTCTTTTTTAGCTGCTTGAGCATATTGTAAAGCTGCTTGTTCACGACGTTCTGCCTCACGCATTTTAGCTGTAAGTTTACTGATTCGTTTTTTAACACCTTCGCTATACTGCTCTAACTCATCATCAGATTGTTCGGGCTTTGACTTAACTTCAGTTTTAGTCTCAACTTCAACTTCCGCTTCAGGCTTTTCTTGTTCTTCAGTTTCAAGAACCTCTACTTCAACTTCATCAGTTTCTTTTTCTTGGACCTCTTGGTCTTGTTTTTGTGCTGCTTGTGGCATGGCTACTCCATGTAATTAAAGGTGCAAAATATCATCAGGGTTATTAATACGAGCTATCACCTCGTCATCATTGAGAATGCGGACCTCTCCACCCTCGATTTTGAATCTACTTCCCGCATATCTGCCGAATAATACCCAATCCTTTTCTTTACACCAAGGAGAAGTATCTTCGCCAAATTTACTAGAGTCTTGGTANGCTAATGGACCAACTCTCAATACATAGCCACATACAGTGGCAACGGCTTCNCGTTCTCTAACTTCATCAGGAACAATTATACCCCCCATTGTTTGCTTTTTACCTTGATANGGTANTATCAAAAGACGCCAACCTGTAGGTTCAGGTAATCTATCTAACNCGCTTTCGGTAAGTTTGGAAGGTTCTAAGTATCTATCTTCAGCTGATACATACGCTTTTTCAAGNTCGCCTTTTTCTTTTTTCTTTTTATCAGCAATATAGTCAGGCACATAAAGTGTTTTAGTCATTGTTATTTACTTTCTCTAGCAGGTCTTTTAAATCCTGTTCAGTTTGGGCAAGCTCATCTAAACGAGCTCGTAATTCTTTAAATGCGGTAAAATCTGCTACAGGACCAACACATATAGCCTCTTTTAACAAACTTTGCCGATCACGAACATTTTTAAGCATTTTTTCATAAATGTAAAGCTCATCCATGAATTAACTCAAATGCCGTTTCTTTTGTTTCTTTATTTCTTCTAGTCCAACCACGACCAAAAGTTTCAAAAGTAGATAACTTTTCATAAAAACTTTGCCTTTGGTCATACATTTTTTCTACTAAAAACTCAGGGTCTTCGTTTGCAATTAGTTGCAAAGTTTTTGGACCAATAGCACCATCTTGTTTTGCCCCAACTATTTTTTGAATCGCTTTAGCCGCTCTGCCTGTCCCAGAGTTAACTGCCCAATCAAATACAGACCAATCTGCACCACTAGGTAAATCATCACATCTACATTTATCCCAGTAATTCTTTTTATAAATAGGAGCTACATCATCTTGTGTTAGACCACGCATCTCTTCTTCAGTAGATTCTCTGCCAATCCATTTATCATATACCGCTTTAGTAACACCTAAATTTGTCATACCTCCAGGATCCTTAGGGTGATCTACAAATCCACCTTCATGTTTTAAAAGCATGGCTAAACATTTATCAAAGTTCTTTTTCACTTTGTTAATCCCTTCTGTTTCTCATACGTTCGTAATCCTCCTAAACCAAGCATACCCATCAGCACAGTCATTAAACTGCCCATATCAAACTCAGGTAACGGTGGGATAGTAGCCCCTGAAAGACCTACCCCAAATAAAATTAAAGGAGTTAAAATAAAATGGTACAGTAAGGCAACACCACACGTCCATCCCACAAAAGGTCGCCAACCGCCTTTAAACAAACTACCTGAGGCAGCTTCTGCTTTATTAACTTCTATTTGTGCAAGTTGTTGTTCATGAGCTAATTTATCAGCCATAGTCGCTAACTCATGCGCTAATGCCGCTTTTTGGTCTTTATCTTCTATAACTTTATCTAATATCCCAGTAACAGGACCTACAAGACTATTTAGCAGACTCATCTACATTCTCCTTTGGTGATGCAGCTATAGTGAAGTTTACACTAAAAGATCTTCTTTCGCCAGAAGTTTTAAAAGGATAAACACAATGATGTAAGTGTGCAGGAAAAACTATAAAATGACCGACTTCTGGTCTCATTAAAAAATTAGAACCCTCATGGTTTGCTGCTTGTCCATGAATAAATTGTATATGACCATGACTAGGGTGGTGATCTTTGTAATCTTCTTCCCACTCTTTTTCTATTCCATCAGGTAATTTTAAATAGCCAACGCAAGAAAGCATTGATCCTTGGTGAGTATGTATCGGGTTATACTCATTTTCAAACTGACGAACAAACCACCCACTCGTTATTTCTAACCTATAATCAAATATATCAGGTGTTATATTNCGCCTACCCATAGAAGTATAAAGCTCTGCATGACTTTGGTANCGCATTAAAAAATGACCCATTTCCTCAGACCATGCTTGGTGTAAATCGTTATTCCATTTTAATTCTTGCTTTACTTTGCCCACAAGATTACCAGACCAATCCTCCATTTCTTGGTCTATGGCATTATTGCATTTATCAATAAAAGCCTCTGACATTTTTTTATACCCCAATATAGGACTAAAGGGTGNGAATATTTCCTCATCCTTTTTTGGTTCATATATATTTGCCATTCTCACTTCCCTTTTTGTTTTCTCAAAGATTCTTTAGCTTTTNTAAAAATANTNACNACCTCANTTTTNCCCATAACTTTTGCTCTTTGTTCTCCAACTGTTAGTATTTGGATTTTTCGGGCGTATGGTTTAGATATCTTTTTTACTTTTGCAACTGTATTTCTAGCATCTGTTGGTGTGGCAAATTTTATACTGACAGTATCTTTAGGGTTTTCATCAGTATATAATCTTCTCCCACTCCCCTTTGGCTTTTTACCTGTGCCTTTTTTAGGGTCAGGTTTTTTTGCCATACCTATTCCTCCATTTGTATGGTTGCTTTTTTATTATCTGCTTTTGCAGAGTAAGCATTAAATCCCATAAACGCAGCTACAACACCTGAAGCCGCAATCACATACACACTTGCGATATCTGTTATTAAAGCAGCCGCTTGATCAAAACCTAGAACACTAGCTAATAAAATTATAAACGGATAAATTAACATTCCTGCTAATGCAAAACCTGTAAATCTGCGCTCAGCATTACGTTTTAAATCACGATCAACCATCTCCAGCCTACGGTCTTCCAAGGCTAATTTATTCCATTCAGCTTTATCGATAACTCCGTTACCATTAGTATCTGCCTTTTTAAATTCTGTCATGATAAATAAGCTTTACCAAACCCCTTTTTAGCAGCTCTCACTCCTTGGGGTCGCATCTTTTTATTAGGCTTACTTTCAATNATACCGCCATGACNTTTTTCAACTAACTTAGGCATAGGGATACCAAATATTTTTTCGTACTGACTAGGAAACTCTCTTGCAATATCAGCAGCAGCGTTTTCATCACCTTCTTCAGCTTTTTCTATAAGCTGCTTTAATCGTTTATCCATTTATCTAACTCCTCTAAATTTTACCCCTGCAAACGCAGCACCGCCACCACGACTAATCCTATCAGTATCGGGGGAAGGATAGGCGTTCCCCATAAAGTAAGGTAGTCCACCATCCGCCAACTTCTGACGATTATTTTTCTTAGTTTCTCTACCCATGCTAGGAACACCAAAAATAATTGCGATATCAATAGATTTTCCTTTTTTACCTTTAGCTTTCTTTTTAGACATATTAGCCTCTCGTTTGATTTTGTTTCTGCAGAGCAATACGAGCTCTCATTTGAGCTATATCCTCCGTGCTTTCTATACGATCACGTCCTAACTGAAAGTTTTGTTGAGCTCGTTGTTGGTCAAGTGCTAATTTTTGCTGATCATTTTGTTGGTCAGCTATCATTTCTTGTTGACGTAACTGCAACTCTTGCTCTTTTATGCGTACAAGTGGGTCTTGTTCTTGTGCAGGTGGTTGTGATTTTTGATACTCTGAAATTAATTGTGCTTGTATCTGGGCAACTTGAGCAGGATCTACTTGCTGCCCTTGCATCTGTTGTTGCGCCATAACCATAGCCTTCATACCGAGATGTTCATAAATATGTTTCTCTAATGTCATTAATAAAGGTGGCTGCATCTGTGCAATTTTGCTATTCATGTAGGCAGAGTGTACCGCGATATGTGCATCATGGTCTTGTTGCGGAAATGCTTGCATTTTACCCTGTCCTGCTGCTGCCTTACTTGCCTCTTGGTTTTCAGTAGAAGGATCTGTAGGTTGTGGTTCTGGATCTGGGTTTAATATTTGTTCAATATTACTCACACCTAATGCTTCATAAACACGCTTATATGACTCATACAAATTGTGCAAATCAGGTGCAGATTGAGCTAATTTTAATTGTTCTTGTGCTAAAACAACTCTTTGCGACATACTAAAAATATTTGGGTCACTTACTGGTAAAATATCTACACGATTATCAAAATCTTGCATTTTTATCATACCATCTACACCAACATTATACGGATAAGGTGTAGGGTCTTCTGCAAACAATCGTGCAAGCATCCTTAACTCTGATTTCATAGAGGAATGCAACCGTTTATGCACTGCACTCACAATCCGTGAGCCACGTTCCAATAATGCAATAGTAGTACCGACAGGCATTTCTTGATTACCCTGCCCCATGCCCATATCGGTTGTCCCGATAAACCGTTGCGCTGCCTCTACTACAAAACCCATTAATGAAAATAACGTGCCAGAAGGCTCTTTATATGGTAATGGCATTAAAGAAGCTTTTAAATCACCTCCAGGAACATCTACATCTCTAAATTCTCCAGGAGCTAAAGGATTTGCCTCATCTGCAATGCGTAAACCTCTGGCTTTAAACCCTGCTGGCATATTACTCAANGTACCTGCATCAATTAACTGCCGTAAATTAGCTGTAGCAGTGCGAGATAAGTTTCCAAGTAAGTGAATTAAGCCAAAACCATAAAAACCTAGTCCTGGAGTGAATTTATACTGCACAAAATGCGGGATTTTATCTTTTTTAGGGTCATTTTGGGCAAAATTACGCCTAATTGCCAAAACTTCGTTCGTATCTAAACAAACTGTTACGATATAAGGCAGTTTTATACCTGTTTCTTCACCTGCTGCATCAACATCAGGNTACTCATCGAGATCCAAAAAACAATGGCATTCNTATAATGTAAATTGTTCATCAGTACCAGANGGNGATCTACCNTCAATATCATCATAAGCATCGGTAATTGAATCACTACCTCCACCATAACTATCAGTTGTACCGCCTTTACCTTCCATATCAAGGTAAACACCCGATACTTGCGCCTTGCGTAACTCATTT